>Ga0210101_1000300_pt1 | contig 17549 bp, 14 predicted proteins | sample Muzzi_PWC_D1_FD_185534 | JGI IMG/M metagenome (GOLD analysis project Ga0210101, IMG submission 185534) | Wetland microbial communities from San Francisco Bay, California, USA, that impact long-term carbon sequestration - Muzzi_PWC_D1 (SPAdes) | ecosystem: Environmental > Aquatic > Marine >... | reverse complement strand
TGCAGGGTTTGCTGAGGCGCGAGTTGATCTGGCCGACCGGGATGCGATTGCTGCCCTGTTTGTTAAACATAAACCACAACGGGTAGTACACCTGGCAGCCCAGGCCGGTGTGCGTTATTCCTTGAAAAATCCCTATGCCTATGTAGATAGCAATCTGTCAGGCTTTCTGAATATCCTGGAAGGTTGCCGTAATCATCAGGTTGAGCATCTGGTGTTTGCGTCATCCAGTTCGGTCTATGGTGCCAATACGCAGATGCCGTTTTCGGTGCATCAGAATGTCGATCATCCGGTCAGTTTGTATGCAGCGACGAAAAAATCAAATGAATTGATGGCGCATAGTTATAGCCATTTGTATGGCATTCCGGTGACGGGGTTGCGTTTTTTTACCGTGTACGGGCCCTGGGGTCGGCCGGATATGGCCTATTTTTCGTTTACGAGGAAGATCCTGGCTGGAGAACCGATTGATGTGTTTAATAATGGTAAACACAAGCGTGATTTCACCTATATTGATGATATCGTAGAAGGCGTGATCCGAACGCTGGATCATGTCGCGACACCGAATCCTGACTGGGACTCGGATAATCCGGATTCCGCCTCGAGTACTGCGCCGTATCGTCTGTATAACATTGGTAATAATCAGCCGGTTGAGTTGATGCATTTTATCGAGGTGCTGGAGCATTGTCTGGGCAAGAAGGCGGTGAAGAATTTTCTGCCGATGCAGCCCGGTGATGTGGCGGAGACCTATGCCGATATCGATGATATTGCTGCAGCCGTGGGTTTCAGGCCGGTGACGAAGATTGAAGAGGGGTTGGGGCGGTTTGTGAGGTGGTATCGGGATTATTATAAAAAATAGGACTTAGGTCTTAGGACTTAGGACTTAGGACTGAGTGTTTTACATTTATAGTTGTTCAGTTCTTAATTGCGTTGGTATGGGTTCCCACGCAGAGCATGGGAACCAGATAAACTATCGCGGCGGAGCCGCTCCTACAGCTTTCTTGCTCGTTCCCACGCGGAGTTTATGCCCTGGGGGTGCATCATGGGAACGAGGAAAACAGGGGGATCTCTCCTCGCGTTGCTCGTTCGAGATGACAATTAATTTCAAAACCATCCTGTCTGAACCGGAATGGTGCATTTGAAAGTAAATATAAATAAAAACATATAGTTATATAAAATAGCTATATGTCGCCTAATACTTTTAGGTTATTGCATTTCCTGTGATTCTTGCTAGTATTCTCCTCCCGGCATGACTAAATAGTTTTTTGACTGATTCTCATCGGTTAGGAATATGTCCTGACAACGAAAATCAGCTATCGGCCTTAATTTAGCGCTGTGAGTGACGACATAGAGGATCTATGTCTGGCTCCTCTGCTGTAACACACTATGGTGACTGAAATGGAATTTATTACCGTTTTCCTGACATTTTGTTTGTCTTGTGGTCTTGCTGTTTGCGTTGAGCGAGATTGCATTGACATCGGGTTGGGTCGATGTGCCAGGTGGGCGTAAACAACATCTGACGGCCATACCGATGATAGGCGGTGTGGCGATGTTTCTGGCCTTTGCCACTTCTATCCTGCTTTTTTACCATACCCTTGATCACGTCGGCGTGCTGGTGCTGGCATCGCTGCTGTTGCTGATGGTCGGCTTCTACGATGATCGTCGAGGTCTGTCGGCGAAGTTAAGGTTGTTATTGCAGCTTGCTTGCGCAGCACTCATCGTCATTGAAGGCGATATTGTATTAACCACGCTGGGCCCCGTATTTTCTCCGCTTAGTGTTGGTCTTGGGTCCTTGTCTGTTGTCTTTACAATCTTCTGCATCGTCGGTGTGATCAATGCGATGAACATGTCTGACGGCCTGGATGGACTGGCCGGAGGCTATGCATTGAATACCTTTCTGTTGTTGTCGATTGCTGCGGTTCAGGCCGGGCGGATCGCTGATGCCGAGGTGTTATTTGCGATGATCGCGATTGTCGCGGCCTTTCTACTTTTTAATTATCGCTTCCCGGGACGACGTCATGCACTGCTGTTTATGGGTGATGCCGGCAGTATGTTCCTGGGTTTAATATTGGCCTGGTTCCTGATCGATCTGACGCAGGGTAAGGATGCGGCGATGAGCCCGGTCGTGGCTTTATGGTTTTTTGCCCTGCCGTTGTATGACACGGTCAGTGTCATGGCGAAGCGCATGACCAAGGGAGACTCGCCGTTCCAGGCGGATCGCAACCATTTGCACCATGTATTACTGGCCCATGGTTTTACCACACTGCAGACGACGGCCATCCTGCACACGGCCTCACTGCTGCTGGGCAGTATCGGCCTGGCGCTGGATTTTGCAGCGGTGCCCAACTACATCATGTTCTGGCTGCTGGCGGGTATCTTTGCCGGCTATTGCCTGGTCATGAACCGAGCCTGGCGCATGATCGAGACGCGGAGAGTACCGACGCACTCGGAGCGGGCTTGATCCTGCTGGTGGGCATTGCCCACCCAGCATAAGATCACCGGAAAACATATCGCGGCGTAGCCGCTCCTACAATAGACATCGAACCTGATACATCTGTAGGAGCGGCTTTGCCGCGATTAGCCAGGCTTGCATAAAATCCATTGCGGCGGAGCCGCTCCTGCAATGTCCAGGTATTCATATCTAAATTAGGGCTTCCAGCGGCCTTGTCTTCATGCTAGCCTTGCCCTGTCAATGTGATGGAGTACAGCGCGCCGGCCATGGAAGGTCTACGTCAATCCTGTCTGTTTATGCGGTCCACCGCGATGGTGGTCCTGTTTGCTTTTGTTTCCCTGCTGTTTCATCCCGTTGTCTATGCAACGCGCTCGCAGGCAGTCACTCCTCCCGAAGTTTCAACTCATTCTGCTGGACACGGGCATTTCAAGCAGACAGAGCATGCTATCGACGAGACACTGGCACAGTTACAGCAGCGTCTTGATCGAAAACAAGCTACGGAAAAATACACAGAGCGTCTCAGGGGGCTGGAAAGTGATCTTGACAGGCTCGATGTCGATACCGAGGATCACTTTGCCGCCACCGAAATCCATCTGCAACAACACCGGCTGAGCGATACGATTCTACAGCGCCATCGTGAGGCGTTGGCCGGCTATCGCCAGGAGCTGTCTAAACTCCGCGGTAGTCTGCATGCTATTTCCGGCGCCGCCACGCCGGCTGAATTACAGAAGCGGGTGTCCGCCGCTCGAAAATATCGCTCCGAGAGGCGGCGTCATCCTTACCGGCAGCCGCTGGATCCTGAACATCTGCCTTTTCATCTGCCCAGGTCGAAGGTACGCAAGCCCAGGGTCGGTGCGGATGAGATCAACGCCATGATCCCGGCCAGGCCGGTACAACTGGCCAGCCTGGCCATGAATGCGGGTATGCTGGCCCCGGTTGTCGGTCCGCAGCCCGGGGATCTGCAGACCGGGGTCGATGTGCAGATCACGCCGGAGATCCAGGCACTGGCTGCGGAACTGGGCAACAATCCGGTGGCGATTTTTAACTGGGTCAGGAATGAGCTGGAGTTTGTGCCGATCTACGGCTCGATCCAGGGCAGTCAGATGGCATTGGAGACGAAGAAGGCCAATGCCTTTGACACGGCCAGCCTGCTGATCGCACTGTTGCGCGCGGCCGGAATCCCGGCCCGCTATGTCTATGGTACGGTGGAGATACCTGCCGAACTGGTGATGAACTGGGTCGGCGGGGTCGAGACGCCCGAGGCCGCATTAAGTCTGCTGGCGCAGGGCGATATACCCAGCGAGGGCCTGATTCAGGGTGGCAGGATCACCCATGTGAGGATGGAACATGTGTGGGTCGAGGCCTGGGTCGATTACTATCCCAGTCGTGGGGCCGTGAATATCAACGGCGACAGCTGGGTGGCGATGGATGCCGGTTTCAAGCAGTACACCTACAGCGACGGCCTGGATGTCGATCAGGCGATCCCGTTTGATGCCGGGAGTCTTGTCGATCAACTGGTGCAGGGTGCGCAGGTGAATGATGTTGAAGGCTGGGCGGCGGGCATCGATCAGGATCTGCTGGAGTCCGGCCTGCAGGATTATCAGGCACAGATCCAGACCTATCTGGACACGAGCGGGTCGGTGGCAACGGTTGCCGATATGCCGGGCGGCAGGAGCGTCGTGCCGGTTCAAGCAGCGATGCTGGCGGGCAGTCTGCCCTATCACCTGCTGGTGCGATCGGATGCCTTTGCCAGTTTGCCCGATAGCCTGCGTCACCGGTTCCGCTATGCGCTTTATGCCGGTGAACAGGACCGTGTACTGGATAGTCCCACCCTGGTATTTGAGGAAAGCCTGCCGGCATTGGCCGGGAAGAAGCTGACGCTTGGCTTTGCACCGGCGACGGCCGAGGATGAGGCCTTGATCCAAAGCTATCTGCCGACGGTACATGCCGATGGCTCACCGATCCAGCCATCGGAATGGCCGGCCAGCCTGCCGGGGTACCTGATCAGGTTGACGCCTGAATTGCTTGTCGATGGTGTCGTGGTCCAGCGTGGTGGGGTGCTGACAATGGGTGACGATTTTATAGCCAGCCTGGGGCTTCAGGAGCCCGATCAGGGCTGGCAGACGGTCGACAACAGCATCGTTGTCGGCAGCACTGTCGCCATCGATGTCGCCGGCACCCCGGCGTCGGCGGCACAACTGGCGGCATTGTCTGATCGTACTGCGGCGACACAACAGACACTGCAGCAACCCACGGGCAGCGTCGAGACCTCGGCGCTGGTCGGTGATTTATTGTATGGCACGGTGTTGGGCTATTTCAGTCTCCTGCACCTGTTTACGGACATCGCCGCGAAAAACCAGGGGATCATCAGCTATCCGTTACCTTCAATTGGCTCGTTTCAAACCGAGCTGAACGTCAATCGGGTTTTTGGCTTGCCCGTGGCGGTCAGTGAGGGTGGTGTATTGATGGATATCGACCGCAACGCCAGCATCGTTGTCGATAAAAGCGGAGACCGTGCCGGGCGGCGACGATTTAATGCACTGATCGGACTGGTCAGTTCTCTACTGGAAAGCCGGATACCGGAAGAAATCTTTTCTACACCGGAATACACTGCCGAGGGTATATCAGCGGCCAAGGCGCTGATGCTTGCCAACCGGCAGGGACAGAAGATTTTTCAGCTTAACCCAAGTAATAGTGCCGCGGTGCTGCCGGGGCTGGTGGCCGATGCTGATGTTAAGACGGACATCGCCAACGCCATTGCCGCGGGCCTGCAGGTTACAGTACATGAATCACCAATCAGTGTGGGGCAATGGTCCGGGACGGGATATATTATTACCGATCCCGAGACAGGGGTTGGCGCCTACCGCATCAGCGGCGGCGCCAACGGCGGCTGGACCGATATCGCCGGCTTGATATCGCCGGTACTGTCATTCTGGAAAACCTGGGATGTTGCGGCGATGGGGAATAAGTTTTCGGGATTTTCTAATGCTCTTGGTTTTATTGGTTCAATAGTAGGGGTACTTTCTTTTGCTGCAGAAACATGGGAAAAGTGTAAGGATCTTAGTAAAAAAATACTTGTTATGGGTTTAATGGCCGGGTTTATAAGTATAATAGGTTCAACATTGACTGCGCTATCATTGACTCCGCTCGGATCTATTTTGTTCAGTATGGTAATAAATTTTACTGTTAATAATTTCATGAAAGGAATTAGAAGTATTGTTTGTCAGTAGCATTTCAGAAGGTTCTGATTAATTATGATTTTGTCATTTCGACCGCAGGGAGAAATCTTTAGGTTACTGGGTAACAAGAATATTATAAAGGCGAGATTTCTCGCTTTGCTCGAAATGACAATTATTAAGGGTTTCCTTAAATGATCGCATGGAAAAAATCATGGCAGAAGTACTATGTAACGAGTTATTCATCACTATTAGAAATAGTTTAGTAGTAATCAATATTATTATTCTTGTGTCAATTATATCTATGCAGCGATATATTTTCCTGACGTATATTGTTAAAAATAATATTCTATATTTAAATATCGTCGGGCCTTCTGGAAAAAATGGATACAATAGTGATGCCATGGGCATATATGGTTTTTATATCATGTGGCGCTTCAATCGTGAACTCAGAAAGGACAAGGAAACACTCAATGCCTGCCGCGGAATGTACAACGTTTACCTGTCATTGATCGCCGCCTTCGTTCTGTTGTCAGTATTTCTGATTTTATCGTTTTCGTTGTGTTCGTAGTATAGCTATCGCGGCATAGCCGCTCCTACATGAAATCATATTATTTTATGTAGGAGCGGCTATGCCGCGATAATCTATCAACTTTCCATGGATGGAAAATGGTCATGAAACAAATCAAACCCCATGCAGAAGATTTGAGACGTGGCCGGCATTCTGAGCCCGGACATTATTATCTGGTGACAACGGTTACACATAACCGCATACCGATATTTATATCCCTGGCGTGTGCCCGTGCTGCGGTACAAGCGATACACGCCAGGGATGAGGAAGGACAATGTCAGACTTTAGCGTGGGTGTTAATGCCTGATCATCTGCATTGGCTTATTGTTTTACAGGACGCAGATCTTTCAACCTTGGTAGGGCGGATGAAACAGGCGGCTTCGAGTAAAATTAACCGGCTACTTGATCAGCAGGGGCAGGTTGTCTGGCAACAAGGTTTTTATGATCGTATGCTGCGGCAGGAAGAGGATATTGTAGGCATTGCCCGATATATTGTCGCCAACCCGTTACGGGCGGGTTTGGTTAAACGTATAGGTGATTATCCATTTTGGGATGCGGTTTGGTTGTAGCGGCTAATCGCGGCATAGCCGCTCCTACATTTGGCTTGATGTTCTAATATGATTTTTAGGAACGCCTGCGGCGCGATGGGGTAGGTTTGACAATCGCTGATCGCGGCGGAGCTGCTCCTACAAGGCGGGGGTATAGGGTGGCTGATCAAGGCGGAGCCGCTCCTGCCTAATTGTGAAAAATTCTAAAAATCGGCCTGTTGATTGTAATCTTATTGGGTTAGAATACGGGGCAAAATCAATAACATGAACTCTTAAGGCAAGATTATCACATGGTACAACAGGTTAAGAAGGCTGTTTTTCCGGTCGCCGGCCTCGGTACGCGGTTTCTCCCGGTCACCAAGGCCACTCCCAAGGAAATGATGCCGATTGTGGATAAACCGCTGATCCAGTATGCGGCCGAGGAGGCCATTGCGGCGGGTATTACCGAGCTGATTTTCGTCACCAGCAGCAGCAAGAGGGCCATCGAGGATCATTTTGACAAGAATTATGAGCTGGAGGCGGAGCTGCGCCTGCGTGAGAAGCAGGGTCTGCTGGAACTGGTGCGGAATATCGTCCCGGAAGGCGTATCCTGCGTCTACGTGCGTCAGCCGGAGGCGTTGGGGCTGGGACATGCGGTGCAGTGTGCCCGGCCGGTGGTCGGCAATGAGCCCTTCGCCGTCATCCTGGCCGACGATCTGATCGACGGCCACGGCTTTCCCTGCCTGAAGCAGATGGTCGATTTGTATGAGTACTATAAATGCAGCTTGCTGGGTGTCGAGGAAATCGCCGCCGATGAAACCGATAAATACGGTATTGTTGAAAGTTCGGCGATCGAGAAGGGTATTTCCCGGCTCAGCAGTATTGTCGAAAAACCCAAGCCGGATGTGGCGCCATCGACGCTGGCCGTGGTCGGCCGCTATATCCTGACGCCGGCCATCTTCCCGATCCTCGAGACCCTGGGGCGTGGCGCTGGTGGCGAGATCCAGTTGACCGATGCCCTGGCCAAACTGCTGCTGCAGGAGCAGATTCTAGCCTATGAGTTCAAGGGCAAGCGCTATGACTGTGGCAGCAAGCTCGGTTATCTGCAGGCCACGGTCGAATATGCCTTGAAGCATGATGAATTGCAGCAGTCATTCGGCGAATATTTGCAGGGATTCTGTTTCTCCGACAATGAGTCATGAATTATCTGCATCGGCAATAAGCTGTTTCACCGTCCCGCAACAGAAGCCTAATTCCAGTCTTAACTGTTTCCTCACACCCGCCTGGACAGGTCAGGTCTGCAACAGGCCGTTCTGTACATTCCCCACAAAATACAATAAATGACCCGTTTGACTAAGCATAAATAAGAGGTCGGGACTTGAATTTCATCGATTGTTACCACAAGCATCTGTCATCAGAGAACTATATCCTGCCTTTTGATTACAATATTAAAATAGAGGAAAAGGCGGAGTTAATGTCATCGCTGATGGGCAGGCAACTTACTGAACAACATGGGCCTGTTCTGGATTTTAGCTATTTACTACGTCCTTTTTATTATTTTTATTTATTTGCCTACGCCAATGGCAGTTATCTCAAACCGGAAGGTGGCAACAGCGAAAACGCCTTGCAGCCGATTCTGAATATTAATAAATTGTCCGAAATGCCGGTTAATGGCTGGGCCCATGAGATCCTCTATAAAATCTCCAAAGCGGAAGATCCACTTCAATATTCTCTTAAACTCCTTGAAAGAATTCCTCGTTACGAGAGAACATCCGGCACAGACAAGAACGATAAGGATATGGGTGGAGAGAATATTGAGTCTTATGTGGGTATAAGCCTGTCTCTAGTGGTTTTGGAAAAACTGACACTATGGTTGATGTCAGGGCGAAAGCTGCGTTTTGTAAGGGCGCGCAAGCCAGATCGAGAACATCATCTGTTATTGGATCCAGCGCTGAGAAGCGGCTTGCTGGAAGCGTTATCAGATGATACCGAGGTATGCCAACTGGCTAATGAAGAGTACCGGCTGTTATTAAGCTCGGTTATGTTCATGCCGACTTATTTCCTTGAGGATTTTGATCGCGAGTTGGCAGTTGCTCGGGACATATCACGAAATTTGGCGGTCCTGGTTTGTGGTATAGAATTTCAACATAAGCCAGCGATTGCCATTGCACTGGCTTTGCTAAAAAAGCAGGGTTCCCGCCTGATAGGAAGTCAGCACGGTGGTGCTTATGGCCAGACCGATATCAGTCTGATGGAGCGGACGGAGCGGTTTCTCTTCGATGATTATATTACCTGGGGCCACCAGTTTTATGCCAATGAGCATCCGTTGCCTTCCATCCGTCTATCACGTTTCAGGTTCGGACCGTTGTGGCAAAGATTCAGGCGTAGAATGGTGAAACCTGAGCGTAAAACCATCCTCATTGTTTTGCCGTATATCAAGCCGGCGCTCGCATATGGCAGCAATCGTCCGAATATATTGCAGCAACATGTGGCACTGCTGAAATCCCTGGAAATATTGTCTTCCGCGATAAATGAAAATTATAAAATTATCCTGCGCATGCATCCGTGGAATGATGTGCATGAATATGAGCAGGCGATACCTGACTTTATGCGTGATCGCGTGCCCCTGGTCCATGGTCAAAGAGGGACACTGGCAAGAGATATGCACAACTACGAATACGTGATGTTTACCGGCCCTAATGCAACCGGTCTTTCCGAGTGTGTTGTAAATGGAGTACCTTTCACTATCATTGCCAGGCCGGAGTGCTACAGAATTCGTCCTGAAGCCGAGCATATCTACGAAACATTGCGCCAGGCCGATGTCTGGGTGACCGAACCGGAACAATTGACGCGTGTCCTGAAGGCAAAAAAAACCAATGACCGCCAGAAGGCCGCGCTGGACCTGTTCGGGAAGATGTATGCCTTCCATACCTACGCCTACCTTGGGCACTGGTCGCGATTCATTAACAGCCTGAATTCCGGACAATCATAGAAGGCAGGAGACCTTGCCGTTGTAATACCGGGAAAATTGTAGGGGCGGCTCCGCCGCGATGGGTCAGAGTTACATAAAATCTATCGCGGCGAAGCCACTCCTACAAGCTGTGAGGTGGTCGTGACGGACAGGATTCAAGGCTGATTTTCATCGCTCCGGCGGGAGGCAAGGTCCTGTCAGTCACTTGTTTTCCCACCCCTGTACTGTAAAATGAAAAAGAGTTGGAGCGTCTGCGGGCAGTGTGTTCATGGCTTACGAATTCCCCACGATAGAACAGTTTGTCGGTCATACACCGCTGGTGCGTTTGCAGCGCATAGCGGGTGAAACCTCGAACGTTATGCTGGTGAAACTGGAGGGTAACAACCCGGCCGGATCGGTCAAGGATCGCCCGGCGCTGAGTATGATCCGGCGGGCCGAGGAGCGTGGTGAGATCAAACCCGGCGATACGCTGATCGAGCCGACCAGTGGCAATACCGGCATAGCACTGGCAATGGCCGCTGCGATCCGTGGTTACCGCATGGTATTGATCATGCCGGAGCATATGAGTGTCGAACGTCGCGCGATTATGAAGGCCTATGGCGCCGATATCGTCCTGACACCGGCAGCCGGCAGCATGGAGGGGGCGATTGACCTGGCCCGGCAAATGGTCGCCGAGGGGCAGGGGGTCATGCTGGATCAGTTTTCCAACCCGGACAACCCGCGCGCCCACTATGAGACCACCGGGCCGGAGATCTGGGAGCAGACCCGGCGCTCGATTACCCATTTTGTCAGTTCGATGGGTACCACCGGCACGATCATGGGCGCGTCACGCTACCTGAAAGAACAGAACCCGGCGATCCAGATTGTCGGCGTCCAGCCCTGTGACGGGGCCAGTATCCCCGGTATCCGCCGCTGGCCGGAGGCCTATCTGCCGAGTATCTATCACGCCGAACAGGTCGATCGTATTATCGACGTCGGCCAACAGGAGGCCGAGGACATGACCCGGGCGATGGCGAGCCGGGAAGGCATCTTTGTCGGTATCTCCGCCGGTGGCGCGGTCGCCGCAGGCCTGCGACTGTCACAGGAGGTCGAGAATGCCGTGATCGTCACTATCATCCCCGATCGCGGTGACCGTTATCTGTCGACGGCGGTGTTTAACCAAAGTTAAGAGTGCTGAGTACTGAGTGCTGAGTAAGTGAGGATATTTTATGTTGTTAAAGTTTATACAGACTGTATCTGAGAAGAAGTACTGCTTATTTAGACTGCGTGAATTTCGACTCAGTCCTCAGTCCTTAGCACTCAGTCCTTTTTTGTCATGACCATCATCGTCTTTGACATTGAAACGGTGCCGGATGTCGAGGCCGGACGGCGTCTGTACCAGCTCGAAGGCCTCAGTGACAAGAAGGTCGCCGATGTCATGTTTCACAAACGCCGGCAGCAGACCGGTGACAGCGATTTCCTGCGTTTACACCTGCATCGGATAGTGGCGATATCGCTGGTCATGTGGTCGAGGGACAAGTTTCAGATCTGGACACTGGGCGATGTCGATGCGCCGGAAGAGGAAATCATCAAGCGTTTTTATGACGGGCTCGATCGTTATACACCGACACTGGTGTCGTGGAACGGTGGTGGTTTTGATCTGCCGGTCTTGCACTACCGTTCCCTGGTGCACGGCGTGCAGGCGCCGCGTTACTGGGAGACCGGTGGTGATGACAACAGCTTCCGCTGGAATAATTACCTGAGCCGCTATCATCAACGCCATACCGACCTGATGGATGTACTGGCGGCCTATCAGCCGCGCGCCAACGCGCCCCTGGATGAGGTGGCGACGATACTCGGTTTCCCGGGAAAAATGGGCATGAGCGGCGCCAAGGTCTGGGACAGTTTTCTGGAAGGCAGCATTGGCGAGATCCGGGATTACTGTGAAACCGATGTGCTGAATACCTATCTCGTTTTTTTGCGATTTGAGCTGGTGCGGGGACATCTGACACCTGATGAATACAAGCAGAGATGTGACCAGGTTCGCGAGCACCTGAAGGGATCGGGCAAGGCGCATTTGCTCGAGTTTGAAAAGGCCTGGATTGAGAGTGGAAAATAATTTAGTGACGCTGATGTTGGATATCAGGGCCTGTGCAGCCTGAGCGTGGATCTCTCACACTACGGCCCGATTAAGCCGGGCCTACGGTTCGAGATGACAAATAATTTCAGTGTCATCTCGAACGCATGTGAGAGATCTACCTTTAATAATTAATCTACACGTATTGAAATAACAACACCATGGCCCAGGAAATAGAGCGCAAATTCCTGATTCTCAACGATGACTGGAAGCAGCACGTGTCACACAGTGACTATTATCGTCAGGGCTATCTGTCAGGCGGCGAAAAATGCTCGATCCGGGTTCGTATCAGTAATGACAAGGCCTTTTTGAATATCAAGAGTGCGACACTGGGTATCCAGCGGACCGAGTTTGAATATGAAATCCCGCTTGATGAGGGTATGGAAATGCTGCAACGGTTCTGCTCGGGTGCGGTGATTGAAAAGACACGTTATTTTGTACCGCTGCAGAACCATGTTTGGGAAATCGATGTATTCGACGGCGCCAATGCCGGCCTGGTGGTTGCCGAGATAGAACTGGATGATGTCGATGAGGTCTTTGTCAGGCCAGACTGGCTGGGCGAAGAGGTCTCGGACGATCCACGCTATTATAACGTCTGTCTCGTCGAGCATCCGTATTGTGACTGGGAGGAATGAGGAAGGGTTGTACAATGGCGCAAGGTTCAGGGAGGAACCATGCAGGAGAAAATTTATTACGTATATTTGATGGCGAACAAGAGTAACCGGGTTGTTTATACTGGTGTGACCAGTAACCTGCTACGGCGCGTAGCCGAGCATAAGCGCAAGCGGATTCGGGGTTTTACCGAAAAATATAATGTAACAAAGTTGGTGTATTTTGAGGAAACACAGGATGTCAGCGCCGCGATCAGTCGCGAGAAGCAAATCAAGAAATGGTGCCGGGAAAAGAAGGACCGCTTGATTGAGGATATGAATCCTGACTGGGAGGATCTGGCTGAACGGCTTTGGGCCGGGGTTGATTTTAAAACTTGAGATTTAAGGGTTTTAGTCCAAGTAGTGTTTATATCGCATCAGGCGTTGATAAAGGAGCCGGCTGGCGGTTTTTAAGGCGGCATGATTCGAGATTTCCACCGTCAAGTGGCACCGAGGTCACACTGCGGACTTGTTCCACAAGTCCTTGGTTCGAAATGACAAGTCCTAATATTGTCATCTCGAACCGGAGGCCCGTCTTTTGGGGCCGGAGTGTGAGAGATCTCCTGCCAACCGGCATCCTCATTAGTGCCTGATGGCACCTTGATTAAACTATGCTGGTAACTAACCATAATACTGAAGCCACAAAATTACACTTATGTTACTGACAAGAATATTCATACTGTCACTACTTGTCCTTTTGACAGCCTGCGCCAAACCGGCCGATGACGTCATCCGCTTTGGCCTGTCGCGCCTGCCGGTGACACTGGACCCGCGCTTTGCAACCGATGCCGCATCCACGCGCATCAACCGTCTGCTTTATCAGCGACTGGTTGATTTTGACGACAGTTCCCAACCGGTGCCGTCACTTGCGTCGTGGCATCTCATATCGCCGACCCATTACCGTTTTTCGTTGACGAATCACGGACGGGTCTTCGGTAATGGCCAGCGCCTGATCGCCGAGGATGTCAAGGCCACCTATGACTTTATCCTCGACAAAGGCAATGCCTCGCCGCATCGAATCTCGCTGGCCATGATTCAATCGATCACGGTCATCGATGTTGATACGCTGGATTTTACATTAACCCAGCCGGACGCATTGTTTCCCGGCCGCTTGTTGATCGGTATCCTGCCCGCACGCCTGATTCGCGAGGGCCATGCCTTTAATCGCTCGCCCGTTGGTAGTGGCGAGTTTACCCTTATCGGCTGGCAGGGTGACAGTAGTCTGCGTTTACGACGGCTGCGGGATAATGTACAGATCGAATTCGTCGCAGTTGCAGATCCGACGGTGCGGGTTCTGAAATTATTACGTGGTGAGATCGACATGTTGCAGAATGACCTGCCGCCGGAGATGGTGCGTTATCTGGAACAGGATGATCGGGTCACGGTCAGTAAACGGGCGGGATCCAATTTCGCCTATCTGGGTTTCAATCTTGAGGATGCACTGAGCGGCCGGCTAGCGGTCAGAAAGGCGATAGCCTATGCCCTGGATCGCCAGGCGATCATTACCTATGTGCTGGGCAATGCGGCACGTCCCGCCAACGCGTTACTACCTGAAACGCACTGGGCCGGGAATCCGGACTTGAAGGGCTATGAATATGATCCCCGGCAGGCGCGCAAATTATTACAGCAGGCGGGTTATGGTCCGGACAAGCCGGTGAATCTGACCTACAAAACCTCCAGTGACCCGTTTCGATTGCGCCTGGCAACGATCATCCAGCAACAGCTCGCCGATGTCGGCATCCATGTCGATCTGCGCAGTTACGACTGGGGTACGTTTTATGGTGACATCAAGGCCGGTCGTTTCCAGATGTACAGCCTGATGTGGGTCGGCATCAAGCTACCGGATATTTTTCGTTATGTATTTCACAGCAGTGCGATACCACCGAACGGCGCCAATCGTGGCCGCTATTCCGATGCCACCGTCGATCACCTGATAGAAGAGGCGGAATCGCGGACGACGCTGGCCGCACAGGCCGACGATTATCGGCGCCTGCAAGCCTACCTGCTCCAGCAGCTCCCCTATGTGCCGTTATGGTACGAGGATCATGTGTTTATTGCCCGCAAGGCGATCAGTGGTTATCAGCTGGCAGCCGACGGCAATTATGATGGCCTGAAGACGGTCAGCAAAAGACGGATATAATCTGGCGATGGCAACACCGAATGCATCGATTACCGTCAGCCTGCCTCAGCAACGCCTGTCATTACAGGTCGATGATCGCATTGTCATGGACGTCGCGGTATCCACGGCCGCCAGGGGGGGCGGGGAACAGTCAGGCAGTGAGTGCACGCCGCGCGGTCTTCACTTTATCCGTGCCCGGATCGGTTCCGGTTGCGCAGTCAATACCGTATTTCAGGGGCGGCGGCCGACCGGTGAAATCTACGATGCGGAACTGGCACGCCGGTTTCCCGGGCGCGACTGGATACTGACCCGTATTTTATGGTTATGTGGCATGGAGCCCGGGAAAAACCGCCTCGGCAGTGTCGACACGATGCGCCGTTATATCTATATTCATGGCACCCCGGATGATACGTCGTTGGGACAGCCCGGTTCTCACGGTTGTATTCGCATGGCGAATGCGGATGTCATCCGTCTGTTTGATGCCGTCAGTGCGGGGACGCGGGTTTTTATTAGTGAGGAGTGAGGGGAGACAGGTAATGGGTGATGAGTTATGAGTGATGTGTTGTCCTAGGAAATGCAGGAGTGGCTTTAGCGCGATGGTTCTCACGCAAAGTCTCCCTCGTTCCCACGGGGAGCGTAGGAACCAGGGATCGCGGCGTAGCCGCTCCTACAATTATTACTTATAACCCATAACTCATTACTATAGTATAACGATGCTCAATTTTCTCTTATCAAGATTGTTCAGCGCCCTGATCGTGATACTCGGTGTGTCGACACTGGTGTTCATGCTGATCCATATCGTTCCCGGCGATCCGGTCGAGGTGATGCTGGGTGAATCCAGCCAGGTAGCCGACCGGGAGGCCTTGCGTCATGCGCTGGGGCTGGATCAGTCTCTGCTCAGCCAGATGGCCCATTATTTTAACGGTTTGCTGCATTTTGATCTTGGCCAGTCACTGCATTCCAAGCGTCCTATTATCGATGTATTACTGGAGCGCATACCGGCGACGGCGGAACTGGCAGTGGCCGGACTACTGGTGGCGGTGTTGATCGCCTTTCCGCTGGGTATGATCGCGGCCGTGCGCCGGGATTCCGCCTGGGATAGTGGCGCCATGTTTTTCTCGATGTTCGGTATTTCGGTACCGAATTTCTGGATGGGGCCGTTATTGATCCTGTTTTTTTCTCTATGGCTGGGCTGGTTTCCGGTCAGTGGCCGGGAAAATCTGGCTTCACTGGTTTTGCCGGCGTTGACACTGGGTACGGCCATGGCGGCGATCTTGTCGCGCATGGTGCGGGCGTCGTTACTGGAGGTGCTGGGTGAGGATTATATCCGTACGGCACGGGCCAAGGGCATGTCGGAGCGAATCGTACTCGTGCATCATGCCCTGCGTAATGCGATGCTGCCGGTCATCACCTTGCTCGGTCTGCAATTGGGGACCCTGCTCGGCGGGGCGGTCATCACCGAGATCGTCTTTTCCTGGCCAGGGGTGGGGCAGTTGACGATCGATTCGATCAATCGTCGTGACTATCCGGTTGTCCAGGCCTGTATTTTATTAATCAGCCTGGCCTATGTCGTCATCAACACCCTGACCGATCTGGTCTATGCCTGGCTCGACCCGCGTATCCGTCTGGAGGAGGGCCGGTAATGCGCCTGTGGCTACCGTTGCTGATCGTCGTTCTATGGTTGTTGCTGGCACTGTTTGGTCCGTGGCTGCCCTTGCTGCCGGATCATATCGAACTGACCCGTATCCTGTTGCCGCCCGGAGTGCATGCCTGGTTAGGTTATGATGATCTCGGTCGTGCACTGGCCGACCGCGTCATCGTCGGCGCCCGATTTTCATTCTTCGTCTCGATACTGGTGGTGTCTGTCTCCGTCGTCATCGGCACGTTTGTCGGCGCCAGCAGTGCCTACATCGGTGGACGTCTGGATCACGTGGTCGTACGCATCATTGATATCTTCCTTGCCTTTCCCGGTATCCTGTTGGCTATCGCCCTGGCTGGTCTCCTCGGTCCGGGATTGAGTAATGTCGTCATCGCCCTGAGTATCGTCGGCTGGGTAGGATTCGCCCGCCTGTCACGGGCCCAGGTGTTGTCACTTAAAAATCGTGAACATGTCCAGGCCGCGGTCGTCCTCGGTGCCGGAAAGTTTCGTATCATCGTGCGTCACCTGTTGCCATTGATTGCCGCACCGTTGATTATCGAATCGACCTTCGCCATTGCCGGTATCGTTATCGCCGAGGCCGGTTTATCCTTTCTCGGTCTCGGCATTCAACCGCCGACGCCGTCCTGGGGTAGCATGATCCGGGATGGCACACGCTACATGCTGGTCTCGCCGCATATGGTACTGGTACCCGGCATCGCCCTGATGCTGGTGGTGCTGGCGGTCAATATGCTCGGCGACCGGCTGCGGGACTGGATGGATGTGAGGATAAAATAGTGAGGAGTGAGGGGTGAGGAGTGAGGGGTGTAGGAGCGGCTCCGCCGCGATAATTGTACAATAGCACCTAGACATCGAGGCGGAGCCGCTCCTACATCTTTTAGGACAACACATCACTCATTATCCATCACTTGTAATTTATAATCGCAATGAAGAATCGAGAAGATAATACAGTGGAATTCAACGCCATGTATCATCGAATCAACAATGGAGAATACACATGTTACTTGGTCCGGTGATGATCGGTCTGTCCGGCTTTCAGATTGAGGCCGATGAACGTGAGATGCTGATGCATCCATCGGTCGGCGGGGTGGTGCTGTTCAGCCGTAATTTTGAATCCATCGACCAGATCGAGGCACTGGTCGATGATTTACATGGGCTGCGTGATCCGCATTTACTGGTTGCTGTCGATCATGAGGGTGGACGGGTGCAACGTTTCCGGCATGATTTTACCGTGTTGCCGGCGGTCGGGCAGCTGGGCAAGGTGTACCAGGCTAATCGTGACAGGGGATTGCAATTGAGCCAGCTCAGTGGCTGGT
>Ga0210101_1000299_pt1 | contig 17620 bp, 20 predicted proteins | sample Muzzi_PWC_D1_FD_185534 | JGI IMG/M metagenome (GOLD analysis project Ga0210101, IMG submission 185534) | Wetland microbial communities from San Francisco Bay, California, USA, that impact long-term carbon sequestration - Muzzi_PWC_D1 (SPAdes) | ecosystem: Environmental > Aquatic > Marine >... | reverse complement strand
GTGATGGGCGGCAACTACCTCGACTTCGACATCAACCGCCAGGCCGCGGCCCGCTACGGCCTCTCCGTGGGGGACGTCCAGGACATCATCCAGTCGGCCATCGGCGGCCTGAACGTCTCGTACACGGTCGAGGGCCTCGAGCGGTACCCGATCAACGTCCGCTACCCGCGGGAGCTCCGGGACGACGTGGACGCCCTCCGGCAGACCGTGGTGCCGACTCCGGCGGGGCCCCAGGTGCCGCTCTCCCAGCTCGCCACCATCACCGTTCGCCAAGGGCCGCCCGGCATCAAGTCGGAGAACGCCCGGCCCAACGCCTGGGTGTTCGTCGACCTGCGGACGAGCGACATCGGCGGCTGGGTGGAGCGGGCCAAGAAGGCGGTGGAGGAGCAGGTCGTGCGGCCCGACGGCTACTCGATCTCCTGGTCCGGCCAGTACGAGTACATCCTGCGGGCGAAGGAACGGCTGCTCTTCATCGTGCCGATCACGCTCTTCGTGATCTTCGTCATCCTGTACCTGAACACCAAGTCGCTGATCAAAACGGCGATCGTCCTGGTCGCGGTGCCGTTCTCGCTCATCGGCGCCGTCTGGCTCATGTACTTCCTGGGGTACAACTGGTCGATCGCCGTCTGGGTGGGGCTGATCGCGCTCGCCGGCCTCGACGCCGAGACCGGGGTCGTCATGCTCCTCTACCTCGACCTCGCCTACGAGCGCTGGAAGGAGAAGGGGGCGATGGCCGACTACGGAGACCTGGCCGAGGCCGTCTACCACGGCGCGGTCCAGCGGATCCGCCCGAAGATGATGACGGTGGCGACCACCTTCACCGCCCTGGTGCCGATCCTCTGGGCGACCGGCACCGGCGCCGACGTCATGCGCCGGATCGCAGCACCCATGGTCGGCGGCATCGTCACCTCGTTCGTCGGAGAGCTCGTCGTCTACCCGGCGATCTACTTCCTCTGGCGCTCGATCAAGCTGAAGAAAGCTCCGCTCTTCGCGGAGACCAAGGAGCTCCGGGAGGCGGCGGAATGACCCCGGCGCGTCCCATCCGAAGCAGCGCTCGCACTACGGAGTCGGCCCGATCGGACAGTTCCGGGAGCCGGCGGAACCAGATGGCGAAGCACAGAACCCTCTACCTGAAGCGGCCGGTCTCCGCGCCGGCCGAGGTGCGAGCGGAGCGAGCGGCCTCACTGGCTTGCTCGAATCCCGAACCGACAATCACCGGGCCCCTCCGCGGGTCCAGAAAGAGACTCCCGGCCATGACGACCATCCACCAACCCATGAACGTCCTGGCCCTGGCCGTCGCTCTCGTCGCCGGCCTTCTGGCCGCCTCGGCCGCCCGCGCCGCGGACGAGACTCCGTTTACGGAAATGGCCGAGCACTACGAGGTCATCTGGCGGAGCCTCGCCGGCGACACCATCGACGGCGTCGCCGAGCACGCCCTGGCGATCGCCGAGATCGCCGAAGAGAGCGACCATCCGGCCGCGGCCCAGGACGCCCTGCCCGAGATCGCAGAGCACGCCCGGGCTCTGACCCAGAAGGCCTCGGCCGGGGACATCGAAGCCGCCCGCGAGGCCTTCGGCGACCTCACCAAGCCCTTGGTGCGCTACCGCAAAGCCGTCGGCGCCGAGCGGCTCAAGGTCGCCTACTGCCCGATGGCCAACAAGTCCTGGCTCCAGCCGGAGGGCGAGATCGGAAACCCGTACTACGGCAGTGAGATGTTGACCTGCGGCAGCTTCATCGGAAGCTGACCGTTTCGATTCGGCCGGCCCCGGCCGGCGACTCCAACCACTGAACGAGGAGGGACGGACCATGAAAACCCCGAGCAAGACCAAGCCGATGCTGCTGTTCTCCCTGAGCCTGCTGGCTCTCCTGGCCCTGGTGCCGTACGCCGCCGCCCAGGACGAGGCCCCCATGCAGGAGGACATGCAGGCGAAGATGGAGCAGCACCACCAGCAGATGATGGAGCACCACCAGCAGATGCAGGAAGCGATGAAGGCCGAGATGGCCACTCTCGACTCCCTGGTGGAGCAGATGAAGGCGGCCGAGGACCACGGCGAGAAGATCGACGCCATCGCGGCCGTCGTCGAAGAGCTCGTCAACCAGCACAAGAAGCACATGGGCCAGCGCGCCGAGATGATGGGGGCGATGGGCGGCCACGCCATGGGCGGCATGCCGATGGGCCACCCGCCCATGGCCGGACACCCCGGACATGGCGGACATGACGGCATGAAGTGCTCTCACGGCGACAAGCCCTGCCCCCACTGCCAGGCCGGCGACTGTCCCCACAAAGACGGCATGGCCTGCGGCCAGTGCAAAGAGGGCGACTGCCCCCACGCCAAAGAGGGCGGTGAGTGCCCCCACAAGGCCGACGGCAAGGCGTGCCCGCACATGGCCGACGGCAAGTGCCCCCACTGCGCAGAGGGCGGCGAATGCCCCCACGCCAAAGCCGGCGAAGCCTGCCCTCACTGTGACGCCGGCAAAGCCTGCCCGCACTGCAAGGCCGGCGGCGAGTGCAAGCACCACGGCGGCGACTGCCCCATGGGCAAAGACTGCCCCATGAAAGACAAGTCCATGGAGCAAGAAGAAGGCGCCATGGCCTCCGAAGGCCGCTGAGCCGGTAGCACCACGGCCGGGCCTGCCGACCGAGCAGGCCCGGCCGCCTTCCCACCAGTCAGCCGGCGCCAGCCGCCCGCCACCTACGGCACCCCGCTCCTCGATTGAAGCGGCCGACTTCAGTCGGCCGGGTGCGAGCGGAGCGAGCGACCCTCCTCCTCGTTCAGGGTTGCCATGACGTGTGCATTGAGCGCATGGGTTGTCGTTCCTGGCCGACAAGGAGATCATCCAGGCGATGAACGGGCACAAAACTCGGGCCTGACTACCGACCCATACGCAGGTTGGGCACTTCAAACCTCCCGACAGCCATCCCATCGCTCAAGAGTACAACTCATCGCCGTCCAAGGCGCCAAGTCCCTCCAGTCCAGACCGAACGCCTCGGCCCAGAACCCCCAACCCGCCGACCACCTACTGAGCGCCACCCCAGAGCCAACCTCCCATTCCGCCATCACGAACGCCCCCACTTCGCGTTCCCGCCCCAATTCCGCTCGCGTTGACGGCGCCCAAGCCCCTTGCTACATTCCCGAAATCACAGCCGTTCAACAACTTATGCGAAACCAAGGCCCGCACCCATGCCCACTACCCGAACCAAGCCAGGCCGGAGAATTGGAACTGGCGTTCGGTGACTCATCGGCGACTCAGCTGCCGCCGTACCGTACTCCCTCTCCGGTAGAATCGGAGGACTGAATGCCATCGCACAACTCGCCTGAGCAGGAGAGCCGGCGGCGGAAACAGCATCGCGTTCTCGGGGCATACTCAGCGCTTTGGGCGTGGTGCAGGGGAGCCGATGCGGTGGCCTTGTCGAGGGAGTCACTTCTGGCAGGCTTCCGTGCCACGAACCTTCATCGAAGTCGTATCGATGAGTTTCGTATAGCCAACGAGGACTTCTTTCCTGAGTCGGAGTTGATCCACGGAGTTCAACGCATAGAGGGGCTGGTTATCTCCCGCAGAGCTATCCCGAAGAGTGGGCTCTGGTTAGGGGGCAGTGCAAGCAGAGCTGCCGAGACACTTATGGAAGCAGGTCTTACTACGATCGCGCTGGCGCTGCCGACCGAGGAGGATGCCGTCGCATTCCTGGACGAGGTCTCACACGGACTTGCCTACTTTGCTGAAGGTATCGGGTTGGAATGATCGAGCTTCTGGGCTATCCGCCGAACGAATCTGGGGTTGAGCTCAATCCGGGCAGGATGGCCCAACTAGAGGCTTTGGGTTTTCAATCGTCGAGAGGGTCCCCGGAGCACTCGAGTGGTGCAGCTGGAGGGCCAGGGAGAGGGTGTCGCGTGGTGGCTCGGTCGGCGTGGGGGGATCTGGTCGGGGTCGAGCCGATGCGAACCAGGGGGGACGCGGTCGCTGCGGTGCCGAGAGATGTGGGTCGAGACGAGGAAGTCCTGAGTCCGTGCAGGGCCTCGGACGGTCCATCGGTGAATTGGAGGCAGGATCAGAGCATTCACGCGGGTGGACCTCGGCTGGCACGGGGCACGCCGAGCGCGTGCCAGGGGATCGGCGTGTGGTAGGAGAGCAGGCGCACGAGATGACCTCGGCGGCAGCAGGGACAGCGGCGCGGGCGGCTCTCGGCATCCGGCTGCGTGGGCGAAGGGGGTGTGGAGGGACGAGCCCGAGCCGGGTCGAGGGCGAGGAGCTCGCGGGCGCGCTCGCGGCGGCGGGTGGCGGCCGGGCTCAGAAGGCCGTAGGAACGGATCTTCACAAAGCCCTTGGGCAGGACGTGCTGGAGGAAGCGGGCGAGGAAGCCGTGGACGGGCAGGGTCAGGCGTCGGGTCTCGCGGGTGCGGGAGCTGACGTAGCGGAAGGTGACCCGTTGCCCGTCGAAGGCTTCGATGCGCTCGTTGGTCAGGGCGACCCGGTGGACGTAGCGCGACAGGTACTCGGCGGCGTGCTGGCCGTCGCCGGCGTGCTGGAGGTGGACGGTCCAGGGCTTGCGGAAGATGGCGGGGTCGAGCCCGGCGAGCAGACCGGCACGGTCGAGCCCGTCGCGCATCTTGGCCCGGAAGATGCGCGAGAGGGCGCGCCCGGGGACGAGGAAGCGGCGATGTGCCGGCTTGCGCCAGGCCTCGGCGTCGAGACTCAGCCCACCGGCGGTGATGAGCAGGTGGACATGGGGGTGGTAGGACAGGTCGCGCGCCCAGGTGTGGAGGACGGCGAGGCAGCCGAGGGTGGCGCCCACCCATCGGGGGTCGTCGGCGAGCCGCTGGACGGCCGCGGCCGCCTGGCGCAGGAGGAGGGCGTAGACGAGGCGCTGGTGCGAGCGGGCGAGGCTCCGCAGCTCGGCCGGCAGGGTGAAGGTCGCGAAGTAATAGCTGCAGGGCAGGAGCCGTCGGCGCAGGCGCTCGAGCCAGCGCCGGGTCTCTCGCTGATGGCACTTGGGGCAGTGGCGATTGCGGCACGAGTGGTAGGAGAACTCGAAATGGCCGCAGTCCTCATCACAGGCGAACAGCGAGCCGCCGAGCTGAGGCGTACGACAGGCGCGGATGTCCCGCAGCGTCCTCGTGTGGGAGGGCAGCATGCGGGCACCGAAGGCCCGGGCGTAGGCCGCACCGGGCCTGGCGGATGATCTCCGCCAGCTCGACCATGGCGGGTCCCTGCCGCGCTCAGGGTCGTTGCATCAGGCGGTTGACGGGGTCTCGTGCAGCCTCGCGGATCTCCCGGGTCAGGGTGGGTGTAGATCGCCGTGGTGCGCGGGCTGGAGTGGCCGAGGTACTCCTGGATGAGCGGCAGGGGCGTACCGTCCTCCAGCAGGTGCGTGGCATAGCTGTGGCGCAGCGTGTGGACGTGAGCCCGCTTGTGGATGCCGCTCTGGGCCACGGCGCGGCGGAAGGCGCTCTGAAGGCTGTCCCGGGTGAGGGGTCCCCGGTCGTCGGCGGCAGAGTCCACGGTGCCCTGGCGAGTCCGTCGGGGAAAGAGCCAGATGGGCGAGCGATGCGTGCGCCAGTGGGCGCGCAGCAACTCCAGGGTGGCCACCGGCAGGGGGACCTCGCGCTCCTTGCGGCGCTTGCCGCGCACGCGCAAGACGCCCCGCGCGCTATCGACATCGGGGATCTGGAGACGCGCGCCTTCCATCAGGCGCAGACCGCAGCAGTAGATCGTGGTCAGGCAGACCCGGTAGACCTCGATCCTGACTTGATCCATAATGTGCCATACTTCCCCACGGCTTAATACGAGAGGGAGCTTCTTCTCCGAGCGAGGCTTGGCCACGGTCAGGCTCTCCCACGGACGAGCGAGGACCTGGTGGTAGAAGAATCGAATGCCCCCCAGAGCAACGCTGAAGGTCCCCCGGGCCACCTGCTTTTCCCCGGTCAGGTAGAGCAGGTAGCGGCGCACGTCCGACTCCGTGAGCCGGTCCGGCGAACGATGGTAATGGCCGGCCAACTGGGCCACGGCGTGCACGTAGCCATCGATGGTGCTCGGAGCATAGCCCCGCAGCTCCATCTCTTCGATCATCTGACGGCGTAGCGGTGTCATGGTCATCTCCTTTCCAGAGGGTTCTGAAGAGAAGATGCGACACCGCTACGCTTTCTTCAACTGCTTGGCCACCGACCCGGCGGTCGGAAACCCTATCCGCCGAAGGCGGATTGAGTTCAACCCATCATTCAAGCGGGCACGCTGCGCGCGCCGCTTAATTCAAGGCCGTTATGCGCAAAACAATGTCGCGTAAAATGTCCCCAGAACGTGAACAGGAGTATGCTGAGTTGCATGCGTATCTCGACTTTTGCTCAACCAATATCTGGGGAATTGATCCGGCTGATCCGGTCCACCCGACAAATGTTGGTAAAAGAATAGTGAAAGCATATGGGAAATCAAAAGCACTTGACGGCCTTAAGCAGGCGGTGAATGACACGGTGGAAGCATTGAGTGGCCATCCATTTGAGTACATCCGAAGGTTGGACGCGGCTCTTCGGGCACAAGGCATAGTCACATTTTCGGAGATCCGCCGCCGTTACTCTTCTTCGTATAAGCGCATATTGAAGCGTGGGCGGATAAAGAACGAGACAGAGTACTATCTTATTGCTGGCATACTGGCAGATTTGGATTCGGATGCAAGTGAAAGTGAACGTGGAAAACTTGAGCAGATTGTGGCTCAATATGAGCAAGGCGCCTAACCCCTATGAGGCCCTTGGTTGTCAAGTACGCAGAGGTTCCTGAGCCACCGGGTAGGGGAAGCTGGAGCGGGCGGCTGCGCCGCCGCTCAGCAGCCACGCCGATAGGCGCACTGTGTTGGCCATGCGATATCGTGAAATGAAGCGGGAGGACGTCGGTGAAGTCCTTCGTGTCAGAACCTTGACGCGCGAGAATGCGCTGACCATGGAGGAGCTCGCCGACCGTGATATCACGCCTGAGTCCACGGCGCGCCTCCTCAGTGAAGATGTCAAGGGCTGGGTCTGCGAGGAGTCCGGACAGATTTTGGGCTTCGCGATGGGGGATGCTCACTCGGGCGAGGTCTTGGTCTTGGCAGTCCTGGCGCAGCACGAGCGTTGCGGAATTGGGCGACACTTGCTGAGCGTGGTTCAAGACTGGTTGTTTTCGAGGGGTCATTCGGAGTTGTGGCTCCTCGAGAATCCGGACCCTGCTATTCGCGCCTATGGCTTCTATCGCAGTCTAGGCTGGATTCCAACAGGAGAAGTTCGCGGCGAGGAACAGGTGCTGAAACTACGAAGGGATCGACCAAACGGGGGCGCCCAACGAAGTAGAGATTCGTTCCGCGCTCAGCCGCGGAACCATCACTGGAGCGGGCGCACAAAGCGCGCCGCTCAGTTCAAGACCGTTGTGCGGCAGATCCTGGCGCGGGAGAGCAATGAGTCTACTTGAGCGTCTAATCGAAATCCTGGCGGGGCGTTTCTTGCCGGATCGGTCCGAGTTAAGAGAGGGCCGAGTCCGACGGAGGCTGGTCTTTCTACTCGAAGCACTGATCGGGTGTCACAACGCCTACAAAGCATTCAGGGCAGAAGAGAATGAAGAGACGTATCGTTCCTGGTGGGCATCGGTGGAGGACTTGGTTCGGATACTCGACAACCTCAGGACTACACTATCCACAGTCTGGCCAGATGCCTTTGACGCGGTACACGCCTACGCTGCGGGCGAGGATCTCCCTCCCCCCGAATTCTCTTCCTGCGCTGGCGTGAGATATGAGGCAGATTTCGGTTACCGAGCGATGGACAGAAAGGAAGTAGCACGCGTTCTGAAGATGATGGAGGTCTTGCGTTCTCCCATTCAGGAGGAAAGTATCGGGGATATCTGGACTGCGACGGACCGACTCAAGCAAGCCATCAAAGAGCGACTGTCGGAAGGCGAGATTCACAGTGCGCAACAGGCATTTGAACGAGGTGAACGGTAGCCGTCCAACCCCTGCACCGGGCGGCTGAAGCCGCCGGTGAGTGGTAAATGCGTTAGCCCCAACCGCCATGCATAGCCGCCGCACCAACGAGCCGATGGTAGACTCCGAAACTCTTCGGATGCTGTACGTCGAACACAACAGGCAAGCCACCGCCCGCCGGCAGAAGATTCATGGCATTACGGAGCGCACGGTCGGTATTCTGACGATCGTTGGCGGCTGGTTACTACTCAGCAGCACCCCATTGTCGAGGGCACTGCGCTGGGTTGTCGTCGGTCAGGTGGTGGTGCTCGTCTTGCCAGCGTGCTACAGCGTGTATGTCAATAATCGGTCGTATCTCACAACCGCGAGAGTAATTCGAAACCTCACATCCGCCATGGGCCTTTACCATCCAGGAGCAGTCCTCCCCGATGAAGCGCTTTTTAGGCGTGAGTCTGGTGGAAGCGCCGCTGGCGCGAGGGGATTTCTGGATGGTGTCTTGCCGCACTGGTTGACGATCGTCTCCATAAGCACTCTGTGCATTCTGGCGGCCCTGCTTCGGTGATGTATCCGTAGATGCAGTTGTCGATACCAAACTTCGTCGTTCTGCGTGAGCTCCCCTCTTGCGCCACGGCTGACTATCTGTCCAGCCACCGAGCGGCAGCGCCTTACGGAGCAACACTCGCACGATCTCGGGCTAATCGCTTGCACCGGGCGGCTGGCGCCGCCGGTGAGGCGCAACCCCGCTGAGCGCACTTCGCGATGGAGCGTGTGATGATGCAACACTCGAATGCGCCTGACCTGAACGCTGTCTGTCGTCAGAGCAACACGCGAAAACCAAAGTGAGCTGAGAGGAAGGGATCAGGATCATGAGGATGACCGGTTGGTTTGTCTTGGTGGTGTGGGCCTGCGCCGGTGTGGCGGCAGCCGCAGAGGAGCCGGTACGCACTTACTCGGACCCGGTGTACGGCTTCTCTCTCGAGGTGCCGGAGCTCGGCGACGAGTCGGCCGGCGCGCCGGTGGTGCAGCCCGTGACCTTTTCTGCTCCGGCACGGGGTGGCTTCGCGGCGAACTGCAACGTGCAGGTTCAGTCTGTCGAGATGACGCTCGAGGCCTACAAGAAGTTGAGTCTCGCCCAGCTCGAAGCCGGAGGGCTCGAGCTCATCAAGACCAAGGAGCGGGCGGTCTCCGGCCTTCCTGGTTTCATCATGGAGTCTTCAGGGCAACTCGGCGGCCGGGACCTGCGGTTCCTTGCGCTCGCGGTCGGGGGCGAGGGCAGGTTCTGGTTGGTGACGTGCACCGCTCAGGCCGAGCGCTTCCAGGAGCTCCGACCGGTCTTCACCAGAGTTTTGGAGAGCTTCGAGGTCGACGCCACTGGTGATTGAGAGGGGCTTGTTGGAGGCACGATGGGTTGCCCGGCCCCCCTTTTGAGTCGACACCCGTGTCGACGGGTAGCCGAGTAGGATCGGAGAGGCCCCGGGGGGCATCAGCTCCCGGCCGAGACGAGGAAGACATCCGGGGACGACGTCCGATGAGCGGCACGACAAGCCCGACGGACCTCCACATTCGCGACGAGACCGAGGCGGATATCGGTGCGATCAGCGACGTGACGGCCGCGGCGTTCGCGGAGATGGAGATCAGCAATCAGACGGAGCACTTCATCGTCGAGGCGCTCCGCTCCGCGGGGGCATTGACCGTTTCGCTGGTCGCGGAGTTGGAGGGCCGGGTGGTGGGGCACATCGCCTTCTCCCCGGTGACCCTCTCCGACGGTACCGAGGGCTGGTATGGGTTGGGACCCGTATCGGTCCTGCCGGAGCTCCAGCGCCGGGGGATCGGCAAGGCCTTGATCCGCGAGGGGCTCACGCGGTTGAGGGCGCTCGGTCCCCGGGGCTGTTGCCTGGTCGGGCACCCGCGGTACTACGGGCAGTTCGGCTTCGAGAACGTCGACGGCCTGGACGTCGAGGGCGTGCCGTCCAAGGCGTTTTTCGCCCTGGCGTTCGAGGGGCCCATGCCGCGGGGAACGGTCCAGTTCCACGAGGCCTTCCAGGCGACCGGGTCGTAGGGCGTGGCCGGCCCCCCGACCCCCGCCGGGGCGAAGGCGTTCTCGCCCTCTGCCAGCAGATCAAAGGTTGAACTTTCGATCTGCGAAAGTTAGACTCTGGCTGATGCTCCTGCCCCGCACACTCTCAGGGACCCTTGCGCGCGCTGTCGAGGGCTTTCCCGCCGTGCTGGTCACCGGCCCGCGGCAGTCGGGCAAGACCACGCTCTTGCGCTCGTCGTTCGGGGAGTCCCACGCCTACGTGTCCTTGGAGGCTCCGCACGTTCGAGAGCGCGCCGTGGCCGACCCCGTGGGCTTCCTGGCCGACCATCCGCCGCCGGTGATCCTCGACGAGGTCCAGCACGCCCCGGATCTCCTCTCGTACGTGCAGGTGGCCATCGACGAGGACCGCCGGCCAGGGCAGTGGCTGCTCTCCGGCTCCCAGAGCTTTCCGCTTCTTCAGGGGACGAGCGAGTCCCTCGCCGGTCGCATCGCGATCCTGAACCTGCTGCCCCTGTCCTGGAGTGAGGCCCAGGGCCGGGCTCGGCCGGAGGATTCCGCCGAGACGGTGCTCGAGCGACTGCTCGCGGCCCGGCCCGAACGAGGAGCTTCCAGCCCGTCCACCCGGGCTCCCGAGGACCTGGCCGGCTGGCTCCTGCGCGGTGGCTTTCCCCAGCTCTGGGGCCGGGATCGTCCGGACCTCGACGTCTGGATGGCGAGCTACGTCCAGACCTACCTCGAGCGGGACGTCCGATCGGTCCTGGCAGTCAAGGACCTCGGCAGCTTCCAGGCCTTCCTCCGCCTCGCCGCGGCCCGCACCGGGCAGATCCTGAACTTGACGGACCTGGCCCGCGACGCCGGCGTCTCACCGCCCACCATCCGCCAATGGCTGAGTGTTCTCGAGGCCAGCCACCAGGTGCTTCTCCTGCGTCCCCACTTCGAGAGCTTCGGCAAGCGGATGATCAAGTCCCCGAAGCTCTACTGGCTCGACACCGGCATCGTCTCGTTTCTGCTCGGCTTGAAGACCCCAGACGCCGTGCTCCGGGGTCCGCTCGCCGGGCCCTTGTTCGAAACCGCAGTCGTGGCCAATCTCGCCAAGCTCTTCTACCACCGCGGTTTGCCTCCGCCGATCTGGTACTGGCGCTCCCGGGACGGTTGGGAGGTCGACCTTCTCCTCGAGCTGGAGGGAACGCTCCACCCCGTCGAGATCAAGTCCACCTCGACGCCTCGCCCTTCCCACGCCGAGAGCCTCACCCGCTGGCAGGCCCTGGCAGGGGAGAAGGCCGGGAAGGGCCTACTGATCACCGGTGGCGGCGAGGCTTCGGCTCTCGTTCCCGGTGTGCGGGTCTTGCCGTGGCACCGGCTGTGAGCTGGCCTCCCTGCGGCGGCACTCAACAGGCGCCTACCCGGCAGGGTCTTCGGACCGAAGGGATTCGGGATCTCCTGTGTGGCAACGACATCGCTCTGAGTGGGGGCTTGTTGATGGCACTGTCGGCGCTCGATGATCTCTCGGTAACCCCGACCGACGAGCAGGTCGCGGAGGTGGTGGGGATCGACCAGTGGGAGTTCTTGCGTTCCGCGCCCAATGGCGCGGTAGAGGCGGTCTGGTTGCAGCGGAGCTGTCAGTGGGTAAGCTGTGTGCGCCTCGGGAGATGAGGCAGCGCAGATAAGGCGAAGCCCACAGCCTCCATTTCTTTGCCGGAAAGGGCTGTGGGCTTCTGAACAACACTTCCGGGGTTCGCCTTGTCGGCGGTGCCCGGAGGGCGAATTCATTGTCTCACAGCTCGGGCTCGGAGGGGGCGGCACGCGGTCTGGAGCGTGCGTTCGTGGTGGCGCAGTACGTGGAGGAGGGCGGCCGGTGGCGGCCTGTGGGGGTGGAGGAGTGCCCGTTCGGGGAGGGCTGCCGGGTGCGTCGTCACGACGTCAGGCGGCGCAAGACGGGGCCGGCGGTGCCTCTAGTGGTGTGCCGGTGTGCGGTCCACGGCCGGTTCTTCACGGTCTATCCGCCGGGCTACGCACCGTACGCCCGGCAGCGAATCGCCCCGCTGACCGCGGGGGGCCAGGTGGTGGGGGCGGAGTCTCCGGAGGCCCTGTGGCGGGAGAGTCTTCCACGAGGCGGCGCTGGATGCCGCGCAGGGCCGTCGGTGGGCTCGTGATCTGCTGCCGGGCGAGGGCAGCGGGCCGCTGTACGCCACCCAGCAGCGGCACCTGAGGCGCTCGGCCGCGCTGCTGGGCCTGGCGGGCTCGCCGCGGCTTGCCGGGGAGGTGGCCGAGCTGCTCGACCTGGACGGCCTGGAGCACGGCCGGGCACGAGCCCGCTACCGGGGGGCCCGCGGGCCGCGCGAGCGCGGCGCGGCGGTGCTCTCGGTGCTCGTGGCCCTGGCGCCTGAACGCGTCGAGCGCCTGCTGGTCGCCGGCCACCGGGCTCTGCTGTGGGGTCGCCCGTGGCGGATCGATCCCGCGACCGGCCGGCGGCGACCGCTCTCGGCCAGCCGTCCTCCTCCCATGAATTTCGCTCTGTCCTCCCCGGCCGGGGCTCCGTAGGGTGCTCCTCGGTCGGGCCGGAGAGCCCGGCGGAGGAGGCCATGAGTCAGAAATCGCTCCAGATCTCGCCCGAAGCCCTGTGGCGCTACCAGTGGGTGGCGCAGATCGAGACCCGTGTGCTCGCCGGGGAGAGCCTCCCCCAGGCCATCACCGCGGTGCGCTTCCATCCCCGGCTCGATCCCCGGGGCCGGGAGCGGTGCCCGTCTGCGCGCACGCTCTATCGCTGGGTCGCCGCCTACCGGGAGTCCGGTCTCGAAGGCCTGGAGCCCCGGGAGCGCCCGCGAATCGAAACCTCCCGGACGCTGTCGCCGGAGCTGCTCGACTTGCTGCGCACCGCCAAGGCCACCGACCCGGAGCTGTCGGTGCCCGACTTGATCGACCTGGCGCGCCGGCGGGGTGTGCTCGGCGCCGAGGAGCCGGTCTGCCGCACCACCGTCTGGCGCGCCTGCCGGCGCATGGGCCTGCCTCTGACGCGTGTCCAGGCGCTCGAGAGCGCCGACACCCGGCGCTTCGCCTACCCCCACCGCATGATGATGGTGCTCTCGGACGGCAAGCACTTCCGCGCTGGCGCCAAGCGGGTGCGCCGCGTGGCGCTCACCTTCCTCGATGACGCCACCCGCTTCGGCCTGGCCGCCGTCGTCGGGGCGAGCGAGTCGACCGCGCTGTTTCTCGGCGGTCTCCACCAGCTCGTCTGCCGCCACGGCCTGCCCAACGCCGTCTACCTCGACCACGGCCCCGGCTTCGTCTCCCGCGACACCGAGGCCGTCCTCGCCCGGCTCGGTCGCCGCCTGGTCCACGGCCGCGTGCGCTACCCAGAAGGCCACGGCAAGATCGAGCGCTACCAGCGCACCCTCCAGCACAAGCTCCTGCGCACCCTCGACGGCCACCCCGAGGCCGACCCCGACTGCGGCGCCCTGACGCTGCGCCTGCTCCACTGGCTCCGGGAGCGCTACAACCACACTCCCCACGAGAGCCTCGACGGCGAAACCCCGGCCGAGCGCTGGCACCGCGACGAGCGGCCCCTGGAGCTGCCTCGCGACCGCGCCTGGCTCGACGCCCAATTCCTCACCACCGAGGAGCGCACCGTCTCGAAGGATCACGTCGTCTCGCTCGACGGCACCCTCTACGAGGTGCCCCGCGCCTGCCGTGGCCGGATCGTCATCACCCGCCACCTGCTCACCGGCACCCTGAGCGTCCGCGTCGACGGCCGGCAGGTCGAGATCCACCCCCTCGAGCCCACCAAGAACGCCTTCGACCGCCGGGGCCGCCCCTCTCGGACCGGCTCCCGGCCCGAGCCGAGCGAGCCGGCAGACCCCACAAACCCCGCCGTCAACCCCGTCCAACTGGCCTTCGACGACGACTTCGGCCCGCTGGTCGGACCCGACGGCGACTATCCCGACCCCGAGGAGGATTGACCATGTCCACCGAGACCCAAGCCGGCGCCGACGTGCGCGCCCACTTCGCTCTGAGCACCCTGCCCTTCACCCGCGAGATCGACCCCAGGGACCGCTTCACCCTGCCCGTCTTCGACCAGCCGCTGGCCCACCTCCAGCGCGCCGTCGAGTCGCGCCAGTCCTGTGCGCTGATCGCCCCCTCCGGCGCCGGCAAGAGCCTCCTGCTGCGCACCCTCGCCCGGCGCCTGCCCGAGGCCCGCTACCGCGTCCACGACGTCAAGGTCACGAGTCTTTCCAAGCGCGACTTCTGCCGCGAGGTCACCACCGCCTGCGGCCTCGAATCCGCCGGCACCTACCCCAGCCTCGTGCGCAAGCTCCAGCAACGCTTCCTTGCCCAGTCCGACGACGAAGGCCTGCGCCCCGTGCTGGTCTTGGATGAAGCTCAAGACATGCGTCCCGACGTGCTCGCCACCCTGCGCCTCTTGACCAACTTCGACCTCGACTCGCGCCTCGTGCTCTCCGTCGTCCTCGCCGGCGACTCTCGGCTCCAGCACCTGCTCGAACGCCACGACCTCGAGCCCGTGCGCCGACGCCTCGCCCACGTCGCCTTCCTGCCGCTTCTCTCGCGCGAGCAGACCCGCGCCTACCTCCACCACCGACTCCAGCTCGCCGGAGCCGCCCCAGAGCTCTTCCCCGACGAGGTCACCGATGCCCTCTACGAGATCTCCCGCGGAAACCTCCGCGCCCTCGACCACCTGGGCTTGAAGACCCTCGAGCTCGCCGCCGAGCAGGACCGAACCGAGATCTCCGCCACCCTCGTCGCCGCCGCCCGCCGGCACCTCCTGCTCTGAAGACCCACGGGAGAGACCCCATGAGCACCGATCAGCACCTCCTCGCCGACGTCCTCACCCTCTCGACCCGCGACCGCGCAGTCCTCGACTACCTCCACCACCGCCTGCCCGGATACCCCTTCGACCCCGACGTCGACCGACCCTTCGTCGAAGAGCTCCACAACGACTTCCCCCACCTCGACGTGCTCGAGCAGATCAAGCTCTTCCGCTGGTACCACGACAACCGGCCACCACTCGAACGAAGACCCCGGGCCACCCTCAGACGATGGATCGGGGGAGCAAGGGTGCGCGGCCACCGGACGCAGACCTCCCCATGAGCGACCGCCGATCACTCATCCAGCGCCAAGCGCACACGGAACCCGCCCGCATAGCGGTGCCAGCGAGAATGGAACCGGACGTGTCACTGGGACTGGAACGCAACAGGAGTGGGGCTCCTCGGGGAAGAAGTACGGGTGGGCATTCCGTGCAAAGATCGGCAGGAAGAACGTCGCCTACTTGATCCCCCAGCGGGGGTCGTTTTTGGTCGGCCTGGTCCTCGGCGGTCGGGCTTTCTTCACCTCGGGAACCGGTTCGACGGCGGCAGCGTCCGAGGCAAGTGCTGAGGAAGTCGGTGGGCTAGTTCTCAGGCGAATCAAGGGGGATGCATCATGAAGCTTCTTTGTCTGTCGATGTTCTTGGTTTTCGTTGTCGGGTGCGTGAAGGGATCCTCTGGTGACCCAGCTCGGCCACCCCGCTTGCTGGAGGGAGCTCCGGTGACGCTCACGCTGAGCTCGGGGCAGGAGATGACCGATCCTTCGGACGACGAGCTCCGCGAAGGGCTCGCGGCTCTCGATGTCGAGGGTGACGGAGAGGGTTTCGCGATCCTCGCTCGTTCAGATCTGACCTATGTTCAGGTCAGCGGCGATCAGAGCATCGGCTTCTACATGGAGTATCAGGAGGGGGGCACCGACCGCCACTTTCGTGCGGTGAGGGAGGACTTCTCCCTGGACGAGGTCGTGGCCACCTTCGCTGATTACCGCGACGGCGGACTCGAATGGTGGCGGGGGAAGGACTGGGAGCAGATCTCGTTGTAGCGCTCCCGGGGCACCATGGAATTCGCGCGGATCGTCCTTGCAGCAGTCGGCGTCGCCGTGGCCTATGGCCTAGTTCACGACCAGATCACTGTGCGCGTCTCGCTCGAGTACTTCACCGTCGGTCATCCCCAACTGATCAGTACCTCCTCTCCGACCGTTCTCGCTCTCTTCTGGGGCGTCGTCGCGACGTGGTGGGTGGGCCTGCCGCTGGGGTTTCTGTTGGCTGCCGCCGCACGCAACGGTCGCCGGTGGCCGCAGCTCGGCCTTCGCGAGATCTTCCCCCGGCTCGCCAAGCTGGTCCTCGTGATGCTCGGCATGGCCGCGGTGGCTGGATGTGCGGCGTACTTCTTCGCCGATCCGCTCGGCGTGAATCTGCCGCCACACCTCGCCGAGGCCCTCGACTCCGGCGCTCAACGCGCCTTCCTCGCGGCGTGGGCCGCTCACATCACCAGCTACTTGGTCGGGGTCCTGGGTGGGCTTGGAGTCGTTCTCTCGGTGGTCCGCGAGCGGAGGAGGCTGGCTGGGTGACCCCAGGGTCGCATGTTGATCCTGGGGGCCTCGGGTCCGCGCGTCCACCACGAGGTGTCTGGCACCCTTTCACGCCGCTCTTTACATGGCGCTGCCGAGTGGTCCCTGTCCCCGTCCGGGGCCCCAGCATCTCGGCGGTACCCGGCACGTGCGGCTGCGGCCGGATGCCTACCGCGTCGTCTTTCTTACGAACTCTTCCACCGCGCGGCGGAAGCTCGCGGGATCGAGGGCTGGGTAGCGGTAGAGGTCGGGCTCGATCTCCTCGTACAGCTCGAGGAGCCGCTCCGGTTCGACGAGCCCCTGCGCCACGAGGCTGTGGACGTCTGCCAGGTCCTTTGTGTGGCCGCGCTGGATCTTCGAGAGGGCCTGGGCGTAGAAGTCGTAGTGGAAGAACGAGAGCGCGCCCTCTTGGCAGATGAAGCGGCTCCGCTCCTGCCACCCGGGAAGCGGCGGAATGAACTGGTCCGGGGCGGCCAGCTCGACGTTGACCCGGAGCTCCTCCTTCAGCTTCGGGATTGCCCGGAGGAGCTCGTCGCTGTCGGGAATCAGCTTGACGTCGATGTCCACGGTGCTCGCGCGGAAGCCCAGAAGCACCGCCGTGACGCCACCGGTCACGTAGATCCGCGACGGCGAGGAAGCCCGCGTACTCAGAGCGCGGAAAAACCGTTCGATCGTTTCGGAGGTCGCTAGCTCACGCATTCCGCGGCGTTCTCGAAGCTCACGAGGCGATCTACCCAGGCGTTGTAGCGGGAGTGAGCGCTGTCGGTGTCCTCGGCGGCCAGGAAGAGGTAGAGGCGGTGCTCGGGCTCACCGACGGTCCGCTCCGGCACAGGGACCCCGATGCGCCGCAGGCGAGGGGCGCCGATCGAGACCAACAGAGCGGCGACCGTCTCCTTGCCGCGGCCCAGGTCGACAAGACCCTGTCGGACAAGGTCGCCGCCGGGAAGAGCGTCGTAGTCCATGGCGTCGATGCTAGCACCGCGGCCACGCCCCGCACCGCGCGACTCGGCCCACCTTCTCTTCCTTCTCCCCGCCGACCACCCCCGCCAGGTCGGCTCGGGAGACGTCCACGCCTTGACAAACGTCCTCTAATGAGAGGCACCCTTTCAGGCAGCCACTTGGTCGGGGCCCTAGCCTGCATGATTCATGAGCCACCTACTGCGAGCCGCAGTTGCATGCAATCTCAGGGCGTACTCGCTCTTTGCTCCTCGACGTACTGCCCAGTACGCCTGCGTCGCGCATCGCTGTGTGCGCCCTGA
>Ga0210101_1000298_pt1 | contig 17656 bp, 16 predicted proteins | sample Muzzi_PWC_D1_FD_185534 | JGI IMG/M metagenome (GOLD analysis project Ga0210101, IMG submission 185534) | Wetland microbial communities from San Francisco Bay, California, USA, that impact long-term carbon sequestration - Muzzi_PWC_D1 (SPAdes) | ecosystem: Environmental > Aquatic > Marine >... | reverse complement strand
CCATGATCAAAGTGCCCTAACAGCATATTTATAAGGACTTCGTCCTTATAATAATTATTATCGGGATGACTCGGTAATTGCCGGGGCTGATTCGACGCGCTTCCATCTCCTTGATCTCCCTGGTTATTTTACAATCGATAGGCTCGACTGTTCTGTTATCGAGTCAAAGTCCTGATAATACCGTGTGTTCACGGGCGAGTACATTCATCCCAGGTTTTCGGTCACCGGGTATGACGCAAGAAACCGGGTCAGCCCCCGCTATTGAAAGAAAATCTCTCGAGTGATAAGAGCGAGAGCACCGATAAGACGCCGTGGCGCGTCGCACGCAGCTAAGGACCGCGAGGCGCAGTCGGCACCAGGTTGAGCGGTTGTTTGCGACTGCGGCGCGACACGGTGCGCTTGGCGGCGTCCGTGGCCGCTCTCAAGACCTGAGGTAAGAGGCGCCGTTCACATCGACGATACAGCCGGTCATGAATTCCGGCGCTTCGAGCGCGAGGAAGCCGATGGTCTTGCCGAGTTCCTCGGGCTGCGCGACGCGGCCGATGGTGCTCTGCTTGCGGATGGAGTCACCTTCCGGCGAGGCCAGCACCGCGGCCGCCATCTCGGTCTCGACGAATCCCGGCGCCACGGTATAGACGAACACGCCTCCCGGGCCGAGCGCCTGCGCGAGCGATTGTCCCATCGCGTTCATGCCGGCCTTCGACGCGCCGTACCACGGCATCAGCGGTTCGCCGCGAAACGCGCCGCGCGACGAGACGTTGACGATGCGACCGCCGCCGCGGGCGAGCATTTTCTTGCCGGCGCAAAAGCACAGGTTCGCCGCCGCGGTGAGATTGGTGTCGACGATGCGCCGCCAGGTCGCCTGCCAGGTGGCGTAATCGATATCTTCGAAGCGGTGGCGCTGCGAAATGCCGGCGTTGTTGACCAGCACTCCGAGACCGTCGAGCGCGCGGTCGGCGGTTTCGATCAGCTGTTCGGCCGCGGCCGGGTCGCTGATGTCGCACTGCAACAGTTCGTGTCCGTCGCCGTCGAGCGCCGACAGCGTTTCCTCGGCGCGCTGCCGGTTGCCGTTATAGTGCACGCCGATGCGTGCGCCGCGGCGCGCGCATTCGATCGCCGCCGCGCGGCCGATGCCGCCCGACGCGCCGGTAATCAATATCGAAACCCTGTTTCCCATTGGTCTTCTCCTCTTAGTCGAGCGCGCCGTCGGTTGCCGGCAGGCCGCGCGGTATATTTTTTTCGGCATCGTAAAACGGCAGCTGCACCAGCTCGAGCGGACAGGTGTTACCGTCGCGGTCGTGGCCGACGAGATCCGTGGCCGTCATCCATTGCGGCGAATCCAGCAGCGCGAAACCGACACCGCACTCGAGGCAGGGCGAGATTTCATAGGCGGTAACCCGCCCCACGGGCCGGCCCTGCGATAGCAGCGGCGCACCGTAATGCAGATCGGCCAGCGCACAACGAAAACCCGTGAAGCGCGCATCGCGCCCGGCTTTTTGCAACGCTTCCCGGCCGACGAAATCGTGGCTGTCGAGATCGACGAACATACCGAGGCCCATGTCGTAGGGAGTGGTGTGCCAGTCCATGTCGGTGGCGTAGTTGAGAATGCCGCCCTCGATGCGGCGAATGTTCATCGACTTCTGCGACAGGCCCGCCATCTCGAACTCGGCGCCGGCGGCGATCAGGTGATCCCAGAGCGCGGGACCGTCGACATCGGGATCCAGGTTGTAGACCTCGATTCCGAGTTCGGCGGACCAGCCGGTACGGCTGACCAGCACCGGCTGCCCGCCCATGCTGCCCTGAAAGCAGTCGAAGTAGCGAAACTCGTCGGGCGGACCGCCATCACAGGCGCGGGCCAGCACCTCGAGCGATTTCGGTCCCTGCACCTGCAGCACCCAGGAGCGCGGATCGCGAATCTCGACCGCGAAATCCTGTGCCAGCGCCACCAGCCATAAATAGACATCGGCGTCGGCATGCACGTACCAGAAGCGGTCCTCGTCGAGCCTGAACAGGATGCCGTCGCAAACCAGCCCGCCGCCCTGGTGACAGAGCAGGCCGTAACTGCCTCGACCGACGCGCAACCTGTCGACCGGACGCGTCAATACGCGATTCAGGAACTCGACCGCGCCTCGGCCGCTGATTTCCACCGGCCGCTCGGGCACGTCGAACAATCCCACCGATTTTCGCAAAGCCCAGTACTCGTCGACGATATCGTTGCCGATGTCGTGCAGCACCAGTCGCCCGGCGTACTGGGTATAAACCGCATTCGGATTCGCGGTGCACTTGAACCAGGGGGACCTGTCGAAGTGGCTGATGACTTTCAGGCGCGGCTTTGCCATGCGGGGGTCTCCGGTAGCGGCGGCATTCGGCCGTCTATTAAACGCAAACCCGCTGCGGGTTTCAAATGAAACTCGGCGTAATCGTGGCAGTTTTGCTAGCCGAGCTTTTCGAGTACCCAGTAATGCCCGTCGCCGTCGTGGTTGTAGGGCGCGTTTTCCAGCAAGTGCCGAATTTCGATTCGGCCGTTGTCCCGCAACTCGTCGATCAATTGCTGAAACCCGGTTTGCTCGTAATAGTGGGTGCGCGTCGACAGCACCAGCAGGCCGCCGACGCGAGTCAGCTGCAGCAATTCCAGCAGCGCTTCGGGCGGGACGTGCCCGAGCGTGAAGACGCCGACCGACAACACGGCGTCGAAGTCGGCGCCGGCATAGCTCTGCGCGGCCTTCATCATGTCGATACCGCCGCGCACCTCCCGGTAGCAGCCGGTCGCGCGCGCCTCGGCGGCCATCGACTCGGACAAGTCGAAACCGTCGATGCGGCGATAGCCGAGCGCCTGCAGCTCGATGCCGGCGAGGCCGGTGCCGCAACCCGCGTCGAGCAGGTCGACCTCGGTTTCGGGCCGGTGCTGCCGTAACAGGCGCGCCGAAATCGCCGGGGCGCCGTAGCCGGCACTGGCGACATCCTGGTTGTAGTCGCGCGCCCAGTCCTCGTAAAAGGCGTTGACCTGTTCGGGGTCGCCGTCGAGCCGCAGGGCCGCGTCGATGGCATTGTTGTCGGATATCTTCTCGTCGCTCATGCGCCCAGCATAACACGAAGGGTCGGCATTCCCGGAGCGGTGGCGGGCTCAAGCCGATTGTCGCGCCCGGCTCACTACTGCTAAGATTGCGCTAACCGCAACCCGACCCTCGACCCCAGATGTCCGGCGAAGACCCCCTGCTGCAACCCTTTCGACTCAGGCACCTGACGCTCAAGAACCGGCTGATGACGACCTCGCACGAGCCGGCTTATACCGAGGACGGCATGCCGGGTAAACGCTACCGGCTCTACCACGCGGCGCGCGCCGAGGCCGGGCTGGCAATGACCATGACCGCGGGCTCGGCGCTGGTATCGCGGGACAGCCCGCCGGCTTTCGGCAACATCCTCGCCTACCGCGAGGAAGTCGTGCCGAAGATGCGCGAACTGGTCGACGACTGCCACCAGTACGACTGCAAGGTGATGATTCAACTGACCCACCTCGGGCGGCGCGCACACTGGAATCATGCCGACTGGCTGCCGACGGTTTCACCCTCCGGGGTCCGCGAGGCGGCCCACCGCGCCTTTCCGAAGATCATCGAGGACTGGGATATCGAGCGCATCGTCGCCGACTACGCGCTCGCCGCCGAGCACATGCACGCCGCCGGGCTGGACGGCATCGAGTTGCAATGCTACGGACACCTGATCGACCAGTTCTGGTCGCCGGTGACCAATTTTCGCGACGACGACTGGGGCGGCTCGCTCGACAACCGTTTGCGTTTCACCCACCTGATCCTCGACGCGATCCGCGCCCGCGTGCCGGCGGAGTTCATCGTCGGCCTGCGCCTGGTCGTCGACGAACAGCTCGAAAACGGCATTACCCGCGAGGTCGGCCTCGAGATCGCGCACCGCATGAAGGCCACCGGGCAAATCGATTTTCTCAATGTGATCCGTGGGCACATCGATACCGACGCCGCGCTGACCGACGTCATCCCGGTACAGGGAATGCCGTCCTCGCCGCATCTCGATTTTGCCGGCGAAGTCCGCGCACAGACCGAGTTCCCGGTTTTCCACGCCGCCAGAATCGCCGATATCGCCACCGCGCGCCACGCGGTATCGAGCGGCAAGCTCGACATGGTCGGCCTGACGCGCGCGCATATCGCCGATCCGTTGATCGTCAGAAAACTGGTCGAAGGCCGCGAGCAGGATATCCGTCCCTGCGTCGGCGCGACCTATTGCCTGGACCGTATCTACCTCGGCGGCGAGGCGCTGTGCATTCATAACCCGGCCAGCGGCCGCGAGGCAACGATGCCCCACCGGATCGACGCGCAAAGCGACGATCAACGCAGGGTCGTGGTCGTCGGCGCCGGTCCGGCGGGTCTCGAGGCGGCACGCGTCGCCGCCGAGCGCGGCCACCGGGTCGTCGTCTTCGAGGCCACGCCGCAGGCCGGCGGCCAGGTGTTATTGCTGACCCGCTCGCCGCGGCGGCGGGAAATGATCGGCATCGTCGACTGGCGGGTCGAACAATGCGATAAGGCCGGCGTCGAATTCCGTTTCAATACCTACGCCGAGGCCGCCGAGATACTCGCCGAAAACCCCGACATCGTGGTCGTCGCAACCGGCGGGTTGCCCGACACCGAACTGCTCGAAAGCGGCAACGAGCTTTCGGTTTCCGCCCGCGACATCGTCGCCGGCGACGTCGCGCCGGGCAAGCGGGTGCTGCTCTACGACGACGGCGCCGACCACCCCGGGCTGCAGGCCGCCGAGGTGATCGCCGACAGTGGTGCGAGCCTCGAGTATGTTTCCCCCGAGCGGCAGATCTCGCCGGATATCGGCGGCACCAACCTGACGCCTTACATGCGCCACCTGCTGCCGCTCGACGTCACCTTTACCCTCTGCCGGCGGGCGCTGCGCGCAAGCCGCGAGGGCGACGAAATCCGGGTGACGCTGGGCAGCGATTACGGGGATTTTATCGTTGAAAGGACGGTCGACCAACTGGTCGTCGAGCACGGCACCCTGCCGCTAGACGAGGTCTACTTCGAACTAAAGCCGCTGTCGCGAAATCTCGGCGAGGTCGATTACGATGCGCTGATTGCGGGCGAGCCGCAGCGAGTCGAGCGCAACGCGGCAGGAAAGTTCAGCCTGTTCCGGATCGGCGATGCGGTCGCGTCGCGCAATATCCACGCCGCGATCTACGACGCCCTGCGCCTGCTCATGACCGTCTAGAATCCGGTTTCAGTTGCAGCCGCCCTGGTCGCGTTTCATCGTCGGCGGATGCTTTTTCTCGTCCGGGTAGATGGTGATCGCGACGCAATCGCCGACTTCGAAGTCGCGGCTCTCGTTGTAGACGGTGATCTGTCCCCCGTCCGGCAGATCGATGTCGTATCGAACCGGCTTTTTATCGTCGCCGCCGGAGCCGATCGACGACAACAGCACGCCGATGCCGATACCGATCGAAACCCCGCCCCCCGAGGATATCGAACCGTAGACACTGGTGGTTCCGCGAGTGGTCCCGGATTCGACCTGGTCCATGCTGACATCCTTCTTGGCGGCAATGACGCCGTGCCTGACGATCGCCTGCGCGTCGTCTTCGTGGCTGCTCTTGGTGCCGCAGCCCGGCAACAGCAAAATGATCATCAGTATCGTGTAGCGCATGGTCCTAATCTCCACCGGAGGTATCCGGCCTCGACTCCGGGCGCGTGTCGCGGCCCTGCGGTCGAGATTTTTGAGTCTGCAAACGAATAATTGGTTCCCGTTCCGACCGGGCCTCACCGCCGACGCCCCGGCCGGCCTGGATTATTCCGCGTTGGCGAACTCGATTCCCTTGCTGATATTGCCTTCCAGGGTTGCGCGCATCTCGTCGAGCAGTTTTTGCTCGTACTCGCTGAGCGGCGGCAGATCGGGAATCGAGGCGACGCCGTCCTTGCCGAGCACTACTGGCTGGGCGTGAAAGCTGGTCGTATCGTCGCCGACCTGAACGTAGCAGCACTCGGTGACGCTTTTTCCGGAGAGCGCGGCCACCAGCGACATGGTGAAACGCGCCGCGGCCTGCGCCATCGACAGGGTCGCCGACCCGGCCCCGGCCTTGGCTTCGACGACTTCGGTACCGGCTTCCTGGATACGCGGGGTCAATTTTTCGATATCGGCCTGGCTCAGCTCGACGCCGGGCACGCTGGACAACAGCGGCAGGATGGTTACCCCGCTGTGGCCACCGATCACGTTGACGTTGACCTCGTCGGTGCTCTTGCCCACGGTTTGCGCGACGAAAGTATTGGAGCGGATCACGTCGAGCGTGGTTACGCCGAACAGTTTGCGCTTGTCGTACACGCCGGCGGCCTTGAGGATCTCGGCCGCGATCGGCACGGTCGAGTTGACCGGGTTGGTGACGATCGCGAAAAAGGCGCCGGGACAGGCCTTCGCGCCGGTACCGATCAATTTCTTGACGATCCCGGCATTCATGTTGAACAGGTCGTCCCGGGTCATTCCCGGCTTGCGCGGCACGCCGGCCGGGATGACGACGACGTCGGCGTCCTTCATCGCGGCCGCGAGGTCGTCGCCGACATAGCCGTTGACGCAGACGTCGGTGGGGATATGGCTCAGATCGACCGCCACGCCGGGGGTGAACGGGGCGACGTCGTAAAGCGACAGTTCACTGCCCGCGGGCAACTGCAGCTTGAGCAGTAAAGAGAGCGGTTGACCAATTCCACCGGCGGCGCCGAGTACACAGACTTTCATGAGAAACCTCGCAAGTGCTTCTGTTAAGACCCCGCATCATAGCCATGCCGGGGCTGGTTCACAAGGTAAAGACTGGTCAGCGCGGCCGGTTTAATAGACACTATTGATCGTCCCTATCGCAACCCGTGGCGAAGTCCATGCAACTGTCCGCAGGCGATAATCCAAGGCTCGCCATCGGCGCGATTCTGCTCGCCTGCCTGGCGCTTTCGCTCGGTGACGCGCTGATCAAGCAATCCAGCGCGCGATTCGTGATCTGGCAAATCTTCGTGCTGCGCTCGCTGCTGGTGATTCCGTTTTTGATCTACTTCGTGCGCATCCACAGGCGCGGGACGACCCTCATGCCGCGGCACGTCGGCTGGACGCTACTGCGCAACCTGATCCTGGTGCTGATGTGGATTTTCTACTTCGCGGCCCTGCCGCAGATCGAGCTGGCCACGGCCGCCGCCGCCTACTACACGCTGCCGCTTTTCATCGTCCTGTTTGCGGCCCTGTTCCTCGGCGAATCGATTACCGGCGGCGGCTGGATCGCCCTGGCGCTCGGTTTTACCGGCGCCCTGTTGATCCTGCAGCCCCAGGCCGACGATTTTGACGGCTATGCCCTATTGCCGATCGCGGCAGCCGTTTGCTACGCCGCGGCGATGATCCTGACCCGCGGTAAATGCAGGAACGAGCGCTCGACGGTGCTTTCGCTATGGCTCAACCTGACCTTCGTCGGCGTCGGCGTCATCGCGCTCGGGGCGCTGCAGCTGTGGCAACTATCGGCCGACAGCGTCGCCCTCAACCCGTTCCTGTTCGGCGCCTGGACGCCGATGTCCCCGGACGGCTGGCGGGTGATGGCGATACTCGCGGTCGCGATACTGATCGGCAGCGTCGGTGCGGCCATCGCCTACCAGAACGGTCCCTCTTCGGTGGTGGCGATCTTCGATTTTTCCTATCTGGGTTTCGCCGTGGTCTGGGGCTCGCTGCTGTTCGGCGAGTTACCCGGTCCGGTGGTCGCGGGCGGCATGCTATTGATAACCGTGGCGGGCATCATCGCGATCCGCCAGGGATCAGCCCAGAAACGCACCCAGCGCGGGAGCGGCTGAAAATCCCGGAAACACGGCGCCGGCGTCGGTGCCCCCGAGCCGTTTGTCGAGCAACTCGGCGAGCACCGTGCGCAGGTCGGTGGTGATCTGTAAATCCTCGTTCACGCCGATGTCCAGACCCGGCCAGTCGCTGATCACCTGGCCGCCGTTGACGCCGCCGCCCAGCAGGTAGACCAGGCTCGCGGTGCCGTGATCGGTGCCTTCGGAGGCGTTTTTGGCGATCCGGCGCCCGAATTCGGTATAAACCAGCAGGGTAACGCGCGCCATCGCGGGGCCCAGATCGGTATAGAACGCGGCCAGTACCGCGGCCAGGTCGGCCAGCGAGTTGTTGATGTAAAACGGCAGGCTTTCGTGATGATCCCAGCCGTCCGAGTCGACGCAAACCACCTCGACCGGCAGGTTCGACTTGATCAATTGTGCCGCCTGCAGCATGCGCTGGCCGAGCACGCTGCCGGCGGGGTAGACGGCACCGTTGTCCGGCAGGATCGCCGGCAGATTGGCCGCCTGCAATTCGTCCATCGCGATCAGCGCGGCATTGGCCGGCCCGGCGAAAGGCACCGCGCCGGAGAACAGTTCGGCGAGCACGCCGGGATACCCGGAATCGAGGATATCCTGGTCGAAGCCGAACTCGCTCAGGTTATCGATCGCCAGCGGCTCCGCTGCGCCGCCGAGCGCGACCGGCACGTTGCCGCTGATCGATATCGCCCGAAACGCCGAGCCGGATGCCGGTGGGCTCGACGCGAGATAACGGCCGAGCCAGCCACTGGTCGGCCCGTTCTTGTCCGCGACGCCGCGTTCGACCAGGTTCTGCGCCGAAAAATGCGAACGGATCTGGTGCGGCATGCCGGTGGCATGCACCAGCGCGAGATCGCCCGCGTCGTAGATGGACTTGAGCGGCAGCAAGGCCGGATGCAAGGCATATTGGCCGTCGAGATCGATACCGCCGTCGGCCGCGGCGGGAGCGGGAACCGCGATCGAGCCGCGATGGGTGTAATAGTCGCTGTCGAAATACGGGACCAGCGCGTTCAGCCCGTCGGCCGCGCCGCGCTGGAAAATGCAGACCAGGATGTCGCGATCCGCCGGGAGCGTGGGATGAGCTGCAAATTTGCTGGAAGTCGTCATCGATGGGCTCTACCGCAGGTGAAAGTAAACCGAACTGACCAGCACCGCCGCGGTCAACGCGGCGGTCTGTTCCGGCACCGACGGTGGCAGCGGCTCGGTGGGGCCGATGCCGGTTTCGCCGGCCAGCCAGTCGACGATTATTCCGCGATCCCCGGGCGAAAGCGGCCGCATCAGCACCGCATCGATAATCCGGTCGACCACCGTGTTCAGGGTATCCGCGCCGTCGAGCATCGCCGGGTAATCGATCTGGATGACGTCGAGGCCGGGTATCAATCCCGAGAAGCTCAGAAACGACAGCCGCCAGCGGTTCAACAGGCCGCCGGTGCTGGCCCAGTAATCGTGAGAATCCGGATAGCCATCGGGTGTCGGCCAGTAATACGGCAGCTGGCCGAGCAGGTTCTGGGCGTAAAACCACAGCAGGCCGTCGTCCGGCGGATAAGGCGTATCGGGCGCCAGCGCACGCACCAGCGCCGCCAGGTATTCGCTCGGGCGGGTAAACTTGCGGTCGGCGTGGTCCAGAAATGCCGGCTGGGCAAACAGCGTTCTCAGCACGGTCCTGATATCGCCGTCACTGGCGCTAAAACTCGCGGCCACGGCATCTATCGCGGTCTGCGGCGGATCGTCGCCGAGAAACCGGCGGCATAGTTTGGCGGCGATGAACCCGGCCGTGGACGGGTGTGCGGCCAGGATATCGAGCACCTGTTCGCCATCCGACTGGCCTCCCCCCATCGCAATCAGCTGACCCAGAACCACCTTGTCCGATTGGTCATGAATCGCATCGACGAAGGCGAACTCGCCGTAAGCTCCGCCCGGATCGCCCGGGAATCGCAGCGTCCAGCCGGTAAAACAGCGCGCCACTGCCTTGACATCGGATTCGGTGTAACCGCCGTCGACACCGAGCGTATGCAACTCCATCAGTTCGCGCGCGTAGTTCTCGTTCGGCGCCGCCGCCTGGTTGAAAAAGTTGTCGAGATAGAACAGCATGGCCGGGCTTTTCGCCGAGGCATGCAACAGCTCGCGGAAGTTGCCGAGCGCATGCTGGCGGATCACCTGCTGATCGTCGAAAGGCTTCAACGTGGGACCGAGCCCGTTCAACAGGTGAATGTTGAAATGGTCGCTCCAGAATTCGACCATCAGTTCGAACAACTGGCGCCGGCTGAACATTTGCCGGTACTGGGCAGCCGCGATCATTTGCCGCGCCACCGGGTAGATATTATCCGGGAACCCGGTAATCAATTGAGCGGGGGACTGCAGGGTCAGGGGAAACCTTGTGGCAATCTCCGTTTCCAGCGCGGTATCGTCGATCGCCTGATAATCGAGCTGGCGCTCGAGGTAGGCATTTATCCCGAGTGTCCTGATCGATTCCAGTTCGTCGCGGTGCGGACCGAAGCTGGTGCGCTTGAGGACCGTGTACTCCGGGCTGGCGGCGGGAATTGCCGGCTGCACCGGCGGCAGCGGCGGGGATTCGTCTTTGGACCCCGAACTCTTGCCGCCACAGGCCGGCAGCAGGGCGGCGACGGCGCCGTATCCCAACCCCTTGCCGAATAACTGCAAAAACTCTCTGCGGTCCTGTAGGCGGTCGAGCATCCTGCGCAAATCTGGAACGGCGTCTTCGTTCACCGGCACGTTCTTCCGTTAAAGGGTCTGGATCAACATACGCCAGTCTACCTGAATCGAAAATGAATTCGATTCCACCGAATTCACAGATTTTAAATCGAGACGGGGTTTTTCAATCGATTATCGACAAAAACTCGGCACGCTCATCCTCATCGTCCAGTTCATCCGCCAGGCGGGCATACAATTGTCCCGCGTTGGTGCAACTGTCCCCCACGGCAGCAACGATGACCGAGGCCACCGGGCCGAGAATATCGGAAAGGCGCTTTTCGGCCGCCAGCGTTATTGCCGGCGTTAGCTGTTCGGTCGCGGAAATCCGCGAACTGGAAACGCGAGTCCTGATCTCGGTAATGTCCTTGCCGTCCCGCGAAGCCCGTAATTCGACGACTTCGCTGACTTCCGAAAAAGGGGTGAACAATTCACGGAGGTTCTCCAGGCTGCAGTTCGGATCGCCGCTGGCATTGATCGTAAGCCGAACCTGGTCGCCGCTGATTTCGATCTGGTGGTTCCGGTATTGCAGACCGACGATATTGATTTCCCGTATTACGCGCGACAGGGTGCCGGATTTCTTCGAGCAAAGCAGTTGCAAGGTGACGTCGAGCATTTTTTTCAGCTATTGGCTTTTACCTGCGCCTGCATCTTCCTCATCATTTGCACGATTTTAATGACGCTGCGCCGCATGCGGTTGAACGCGCGCGACATGTCGGCAATTTCATCCTTGCCGGTAACCTTGAGTTCGGCATCCTTGAGGTTCCCCTTGCTGACCTCGTCGGCCAGGCGGGTAATTCGCCTCACCGGCTTGAGCACGAGCTTGCGCAGGGAAATGTTGATCACCAGAAACAGAATCACGAAGATGACGGCCATCGAAATCAGGAAGCTGACGAAAGTCTTTTGCGCCAGTTGGGCCGGTAGCGTGTAGGGAACCACGACCATCTGCGTGCCGACGATCTCGTTGAGCTTCCAGCCGAAACCGCCCTCGTCGCCGTAAATCGCGCGCATCGCCGCAGGCGCGTTTTCGGGTTCGCTGTGGCAGGCCAGGCACTTGGGATTCCTGATCTGGATCGGGTGCGATATGTAAAGCGCCTTGACACCGTTGATATCGATGCTGCCGACAATTTTTTCCAGTCCGGGGTTGGCCTTGAATCGATTGATGATCCCTTCCTCGGCCGGGGTCGCCTTGTCGCGCGGATTGGTCGGATTGAAGACGGCTTCCTTGTAACTGTAATTGGGCCGCGATTCACGGACCAGGTTGGCGGTTTGCGTCGCCGAGTAAGCCGGCACGGTTTGCGGATGGAACTTGCCGTCATTCTTGTCGTTGAGCAGCGGCCGTACCTCGTTGACCGTGTAACTACGTACGGCCAGCGCTTCCTGCATGATCAATTCGGCCTGGTCGGTGACCTGCCGCAACGCGTTATCCTCGGTCAAAAGATAGGAATTCACACCCACCACCGACAGACCGACGAGAAAGGTCGCCGCCAGAATCAAGTTGATCTTCGTCGTCAAAGTCATCGAAACCCCCGGAATTTAAGTTATTTGTTAGATATCGAGGCGCATCCAAATTGCCGGCAAACACCGGTGCCGCCACGGAAATAATAGAATATCAGGTCGAATTAGCGAGGGTTGACTCATAAAAAAGAATACCCCACTCGCCAATCCCAATTGACAGGTGTAACCCACGTCCGGCCCTGGCTGCAGGCACATCGGCGCTCGATCAGGCCCCGCCCCTGGTCGTTATGATCGAATGCGCAACGGCTGCCGGAGCTCGCAGCGCGATCGCCCCCTATTCGTCGGCGCTGTCGTCCTGGCTGGTTATCCTGGCCGGCTTCGGCTCCCCTTTCGGCCAGGCGCCGAACGGATAGGGCTGATATTCGGTGTTGAAACTCAGGTACTGGAAGGTCTGGTAGATATAGGTACTGAGTCCCTGTCCCAGTTTCAGCAACCGGTCGTTGGTTTCCCCGGTAAACAGCTTGAGCAGAAATTGAAACACGATGACCACGCCCAGCACCATCTCGGCGATACGCGCAAAAATGATATACAAAAGCATGTAGAGGCCGCGCATCCAGGTCGAGTGGCTTTTCAGGTTTTCTTTGATATCGTCGCTCATTGTAGTCTTGTCCTCGGCTGTCATTCGTACGAATATACTCGCGCGGGCAGCAAAATCCAGCAAACGCAAGCCGGATCCCGATTGATCTGGCTCAAGATTCCGGATGCCCGAATCCGAATAGTATGTGGTTCGAAAACGCAATCGGTCGAGGGCGACAATTCGACCCTGTTACAATAACGGAAATTTTCGAGCTGCCCCACGGATCACGCCGCCCTAGTATACCGACTCTATGAAGATAATTCCCGCCACCAAAATCGAAAAATCGGCCGCGCTTCGCACTCGCCTGCTCGCCGCGGCCTGGCTGCTGGCGGTATTGCCGGGCGCGCTGTCCGCTGCCGCCGCGGGCAGCGCCCCCGACCCCAGCGACCTGATCCGCGCCGCGATGGAGCACTGGCGCGGCGTCACCTCGTATTCGGTAATGACCATGACCATTCACCGCCCCGACTGGGAGCGCAGTTTCACGATGCGGGCCTGGACCGAGGGCGACAAGCTGTCGCTGGTGCGCGTTATCGCGCCGAAACGCGACGCAGGCAACGGCACCCTGGTCAAGGACCGGGAGATGTGGACTTTTTCGCCGAAGATCAATCGCATACTCAAGCTGCCTTCATCGATGATGAGCCAGGGCTGGATGGGTAGCGACTTTTCCAACAAGGACATCAGCAAGTCGACCGATATCATCGACCAGTACGATCATCGCCTGCTATCCACCGAGACGCGAGGCGATCACCTGCAATTTACGATCGAATCGATTCCGCACGAAGAGGCAGCGGTGGTCTGGGGCAAGGAAATCGCCGTCATCCGCGACGACTACGTGTTGCTACGGCAGGAATTCTGGGATCAGGACGGCGTGCTGGTCAAGGCGATGACTGCCGCCGACATCAAGGTCATGGACGGCCGCCCGGTGGCCGCCCGCATGCGCATGGAAAAACTCGAACAGCCCGATGAATGGACCGAGATGTCGGTGGATACGGTCGACTTCGATATCGAGCTGGCACCGGGTCTGTTCACGCTATCCAACCTGCGGAATCCGCGCCAGTGAAGAACGCCGGGCTCGTCATGGCCTGGCGCAACCTGTGGAGGCGCGGCCGGCGCACCTGGCTGACCGTCGGCGCGATGGTCTTCTCCAACATACTGCTGGTGTTCTCGATGTCGCTGCAGTTCGGCAGCTACGACATGATGATCGACAACAGCCTGCAGGCCTACACGGGGCACCTGCAGCTGCAGCATCCTCGCTATCTCGACGAACCCCGAATGCGTTACGCGCTGGCGGACGTCGCCGGCAATGCTCGCCTGCTACGCGAACGACTCGGCCTGGACAGCATCAGCGCGCGGGCCACGGGTTTTGCGCTCGCCTCCAGCAAGGAACGTTCCTTCGGTCTGCAGATCGTCGGCGTCGACGCCGCGCACGAACCGCTGGTGTCGACGCTGCCCGGGCTGGTCAGGCAGGGCCGCTACCTGCAACCCGGGGCTAGCGAAGAAATCGTCATCGGATCGGTGCTGGCGCGTAACCTGAAGGTCGGGCCCGGCGACGAACTGACCTTTCTGGGCAGCGGTTACGACGATTCGTTCGCCGCCGGCGTGGTGCACGTGGCGGGAATCTTCGAATCCGGCATTACCGAAATCGACCGCGGCATGGCGCAGGTCAACCTGGAATATTTCCAGCAGGTGTTCGCGATGGATGGCCGCGGTCACAGTATCGTGATCCGCGCACCGAATATCGAGCAGGTAGATACGCTCGCGGCACGCATCGCCGCGCTCGGTATCGTCGACAACGACAAGGTCGTGCTGCGCACCTGGGAAGAACTGCAGCCAGGCTTGCGGCAGGCGATCCAGGCCGATATGACCAGCGCCTGGTTCATGTACATGGTGCTGATCGTACTGGTCGCGTTCAGCGTGCTCAATACGCAGCTGATGTCGGTGCTCGAGCGCACGCGCGAATTCGGCACCATGATGGCTCTGGGCCTGAAACCGGCGCGGCTGGCGCGGCTGGTGATGCAGGAGACTGCGCTGATGACCGGTCTAGGTCTCGGGATCGGCATCGCCGGCGGTTTCCTGCTGACCTGGTACCTGAGCCATGCCGGCTTTTCCTATCCCGGCATGGCGGAAATGGCGGAACGCTTTTACCTTCCCGACCGCATGTACCCGGCGCTGTCGCCGCTGTCCCTGACCCTCGGGCCCGCGGTCGTCGCTATCGGCAGCCTGCTGGCGTCGATCTACCCGGCCACCCGTCTGTACCGGCTGTCGCCGGTGGCTGCGATGCGGGCGGTTTGAAATGCGTCCCGGTACGTGGCAATTTTCGATCCTGCTGAAACTCTCCTGGCGCAACCTGTGGCGCAACCGGCGCCGCACCGGGATCATGCTCGGGGCGATCTCGGTCGGGGTCTGGGCGATGATCTTCATGACCGCGCTGATGCGCGGCATGGTCGATGACATGCTCGCACAGGGAATCCGCAACCTGCCGGGAGATATCCAGATTCAGCATCCCGCCTATCTCGACGACCCCAGCGTAGTCAACAGCATCGCCGAACCCGGGGGCGCGCTGCTCGAAGCCCTGCAAAACGACGGCGCGCAAAGCTGGGCGCCGCGCATTCGCGTGCCGGCCGTGATCGCCAGCGAACGCGAAAGCCGCGGGATCGAGCTGATCGGCGTGGAGCCCGGGGTCGAGCAACAGATCAGCGGCATTCCCGCCGAGGTCACCGAAGGCCGTTTTCTCGAATCGTCACGCGACAACGGCCTGGTGATCGGTGCGCGGCTCGCCCGGCACCTCGAAACCCGGCTCGGCAAGCGTGTCGTCATCATGAGCCAGGACCCCGATAACAATATCAGCGAACGCGGCTATCGCATCGTCGGTATTTACCACGCCGAAATCGCCGCGCTCGAAGAGAGCCGCGTCTACGCAGGGCTCGAGGACCTGCAGCAATTGCTCGGCATCGACGGCCGTATTTCGCAAATCATCGTCTTCGGCGAGGATTACCGCGATGTCCAATCCCGTTATCTAGGCCTCGCCGCGGTGCTGCCCGACGGTCTCGATATGCGCCCCTGGTACCGAATCGATACTTACCTCGCGGCGATGTTCAAGATGATGGACGGTTTCGTGCTGGTGTGGGTGATCATCATCTTCCTGGCGCTGTCCTTCGGCCTCGTCAACACGCTGGTGATGGCGATCTTCGAACGGGTGCGCGAAATCGGCCTGACCCAGGCGCTCGGCATGCGCCCGTCGCAGATCGTCGTGCAGATATTGCTGGAGTCCCTGCTGCTGTTGCTGATCGGGCTCGCGATCGGCAACAGCCTCGCGGTGGCGACGGTCAAACCGCTGGAAAGCGGCCTCGACGTTTCCGTCGTCGCCGAGGGCATGGCGATGATGGGCGCCGGCAGCGTGCTGTACCCGACCCTGACACTGCACGATTTGCTGCTCGCCAATGTCGTGGTCGTCGTACTCGGCATTCTGACCAGCATCCTGCCGGCCTGGCGCGCCGCGCGCCTCGACCCGATCCGGGCCCTCAACATGCACTGAGCGAACTGCCATGACCGCGATTCGATGCCATAAGCTATGCAAAACCTTTCGCCAGGGCGATGAAACCATCACCGGGCTCGACCATGTCGACCTCGATATCGACAGCGGCGAATTCGTCTGCCTGTCGGGCCCGTCGGGTTCGGGCAAGACCACGCTGCTGAATGCCATCGGCGGCCTCGATACGCCCGACAGCGGCGAAATCCGAATCGGCGAGCTGCAGGTCGAACGGCTCGACCGCGGCGCGCTGGCAGACATGCGGCTGCACCATATCGGCTTCGTGTTCCAGTCCTACAACCTGATTCCGGTACTGAGCGCGCGCGAAAACGTCGAGTTCGTGATGCAGGTACAGGGTGTGCCGGCTACCGAGCGACGACAAAAGGCGGCAGGCATTCTGCACGAGGTGGGACTCGAGGGCATGGAGGACCGCCGTCCCGCGCAGCTTTCCGGCGGCCAGCAACAGCGCGTTGCGGTAGCGCGCGCGATCGTATCGAAGCCCGACCTGGTGCTCGCCGACGAACCCACCGCCAACCTCGACAGCGTCGCCTCGACACAGCTGATGGACCTGTTCGCCGAGCTGAACAGTAATCACGGAATCACCTTCGTGATCGCCACCCACGACAAGCGCGTGATGCGTTATGCGCGGCGCCTGATCAAGATGCGCGACGGCAAGATCATCAGTGACAAAGCGAACTAGCCGGCAGTTTGCGTGAGCCGGATGAGCGACATATGTAATCTGTTTCGATCCACATGTGGTTAGCGGATCGAATGATGAACAGGCAGTCATGCATATCATCATCGTCCATATTGCTGTGTCTTTACGGTCTGTTGTTCAGCAGTCAGGCGGCGGCGCTCGATATGCGCGGTCATGCCAAGCTGCAGGCGACTTCGGTCGATATTCCGGCCGACAGCCTGCTGCAACAAGCCGGCGCCGATCCGGCCGACGACGGCAGCGTCGAACTGCGGCTCAATCTCGGCGATCGGGACGGCGGCTGGCAATGGCAGGCCGACTACCAGCTGCTCGCGCGACAGGGAGACCGGCTGGAATTGCAGCGCCAGTTTCCGGCATTAGACTTCGGCGCCGCGGCGATTCCGGACGACGAGACGCGCCTGTTCGATCTGACCCACCGCATCAGCGAGGGCGACGACCGCGTCGTCGCGCATCGGCTGGACCGTCTTTATCTCGGCTACAGCAACGCGAAAATGGTGGTCAAGTTCGGCCGCCAGGCGGTTTCCTGGGGCAACGGGCTGATTTATAACCCGGTCGATTTTTTCAATCCCTTCGATCCGGCGGCGATCGATACCGAGTACAAGACCGGCGACGACATGCTGTATTCGCAGTACCTGTTCGATTCCGGGGCCGATCTGCAGGGGCTGTGGGTTGGCCGGCGCAACGACCGGGGCGAGGTCGGGCGAGAAGTTTCGAGCCTGGCGCTCAAGCTTCACGGATTCGTCCCGGCCGGAGAATACGAC
>Ga0210101_1000297_pt1 | contig 17765 bp, 11 predicted proteins | sample Muzzi_PWC_D1_FD_185534 | JGI IMG/M metagenome (GOLD analysis project Ga0210101, IMG submission 185534) | Wetland microbial communities from San Francisco Bay, California, USA, that impact long-term carbon sequestration - Muzzi_PWC_D1 (SPAdes) | ecosystem: Environmental > Aquatic > Marine >... | reverse complement strand
CCGTTGCGGGCCATACGTTAACCGCCACGCTCGACGACAACCCGACTGCCCGTGATTTTGTCAGCCTGTTACCGCTGACCATCGTGCTCGAGGATTATGCCGGGACCGAGAAGATCGCTTATCTCTCCAGGAAACTTTCCAGGGAGGGTGCTCCCGCGGGTATCGATCCTGGCGTCGGCGATATTACCTACTACGCGCCCTGGGGAAATCTTGCCCTGTTTTACAAGGACTTCGGGTACGCGAAGGGCCTGATTAAAATCGGCAGCATCGACGACGGCATGGAAATTCTCGGCGTGTCCGGATCGATCGAGGTTACGATCGAGGCATTCTAGGCGGAAGATCCCGATCGCGGAAAACCGGTTATCCTCGCCTGCAACCGGGAAAAGGGATTTCCCCTATCTCCTTTTTACCGCCATGCCATCCTCGAGCGATTTGTCCGGGTGCGTAATCACGGCTTCGCCTTCAGCCAGGCCATCGAGGATTTGTGCGTAGAGTCCGTTACGCTGCCCGACCTCGACCCGGCGCCGCCTGGCCTCGCCGTCGTCCATGACGAACAGCGCCCACTGCTCGTCGACACGGAACAGGGCGCTGGCCGGGATTTGCAACACGTCCTCGTTTTCCCAGAGTATGAAACGCGACTCGACGCGGTAGCCGTCGCCGAGGGTCTGCCATTGCGCGGCGTCCGAGGTGATGTCCGAGATGATCAGCACGCGCTGTTCCTCGACGCCCAGCGCGGAGATCTTGGTGAAGCCGACCGGCTCGACGCGCCGCACCCGGCCGTTGAGCGGCTCATCGCCGCCCCAGCGCTCGTAGAGCACGGGCATGCCCGGCTTGATCTTCACGGCGTCCGCGGAGAGCACATCGGTCTCGATTTCCAGCGAGCGGGTGTCGCCGATTTCGAGCAAGGGCTGGCCGCGCTCGACGACGCCTTCGCATTCCTGGTTCAGCTTGAGAATCCTGCCGGTGACGGGCGCGGCCACGCGCACGATATCTTCCGGATCCGACGACCTGTTGCCCGTGAAACGCAGCGCCGTGCGCGCCGCTTCGAGTTCGTATCTGGCAACCTCCACCGCGAACACGGCGGAGCGCAGCGCGGCCTCGGTACCGCGCTTGACCGCCCTGGCCTGGTCGAGCCTTTCCTGCGAAATGTGACCGGCTTCGACGAGTGGCTCGAGTCGCGCCAGTTCCGTGCCGGCCAGGTCGGCCTCGGCGCGCGCGGCGCCGACGTTCTGTTCGGCGGCGCGCAACGAGGCTTCCCCGGCCGCGACCCGGGCCTGGGCCTCGGCCCGGCTGCGCGGGTCCAGGGCCTGCGATTGCAGCGGATTGATATTGACCAGCGTCTCGCCTTTGTCGACGGGGTCGCCCACTTCCAGGTCGACGCGGCAGGTGGTGCCGGCGACCGGCGCGGTGATGATGTAGCGATCGGTGACGCGGGTCTTGCCTTCTTCCTGGATGGTCACCTGCATCGGCCCGCGATGCGCCGCGGCGATGTCGACCAGGCGCGGCTGGGGCCTGAAGCTGTAGGCCAGCGCGGCCACGATGAGTAGCGCGGCGGTCAACCAGGTGATGCGTCTTTGCCATTGTACGTTCATCGCTATTCCTTGGTTTTCAATACTTCGATCAGGTCGAGTTCGTCGAGCCGCCGCCGTACCAGCAGGGCCGAGACGGCGGCGGCGATCAATATCACCAGCGCGGCGAAAGCGTAGGTGGACGGCTCGAGAACCAGCGGCACGCGGTACATGTCATTGCCGATGCTGGTGGCGATATAGCCGCACAGCAACCAGCCGAACCACAGGCCCGCCGGTATCGCCGCCAGGGTCAGCAGGGCCAGTTCGCCGAGCAGGATGTAGGAGATTTCGCCGCGCGTGTAACCCAGCACGCGCAGGCTCGCCAGCTCGCGGCTGCGCTCGGTCAGCGTGATGCGCGCGCTGTTGTAGACCACGCCCACGGCGATAACCACCGCGAACAGCGTCGCCACGAAAGTCCAGAACAGCATGGTCTCGTCCATGGTTTGATGAAAGTTCTCGATCTCCTGGGTACGGATCACCGAACCGACGATTTTCGGCCGCTCCTTCAGGTGCCGGTAGATGTCGTTGGCATACTTTTCGTCGATATAAAGATAAGCGCCGGAGATCAGGTCGCCGTCCTGCATCAGGCGATTGAGCGCGTCGAGATCCATGTAGGCGCCCACGCCGAGGTCTTCGCGGATCAATGCGGCCACGGGAATCCGCCGAATCGGCATGCTGCCTTCCAGCACTTCCACGGTGAGCAGGTCACCGGTCTTGATATGCAGAATTTCCCTCGCCAGGTAATCGTTGAGGACGATGCCGTCGCGCGGCAGTTCGACGATATTGAGATCGCTGTCGATCAGGCGCTTGATGGTCGCCCCGGGTTCGAATGCCGAGATATACACGCGGTACTCGCGGTGCTCGAAACGCAGCCGCGCCGGCACCGCGCGGACCGGTTCGCCGTATTCGACGCCTTGCAGGCTTTGCAGCTCGGTGAGCGCGCTGCGCGAGGTGGCCTCGGTGAATCCGACCGCCAGATCGTCGCGTTGCGAGAGGCCGTAGTGCAGGTCCATCATGTAGTTGATCGTATCTCCCTGGAAACGGCCGGTCATCAGGATGCCGACAGCGAGCGCGATGCCGAGCACCGACAGCAAGGACTTGACCGGCTTGTGGCCGAGGTTGCGCAGGATCATGCGGGTGGGCGCCGAGAACAGGCGTTTCAATCCCATCAGCTCGATCAGCGACGTGCGATAGACGGCGGGGGCTTCGGCGCGCATGGCCTCGGCCGGTTTCAGGCGCACCGCGGCGCGTACCGCGGCCAGGGTACCCAGCAGGCCGGCGACACAGGTGATCGTTCCGGCCTGCAGGATGCGCAGCGGTTGCATGTCGAAATGCAGAAAGGGCAGGCGGAAATATTGCACGTAAATTTCGCTGAGCATCACGCCGAGCCAGGCGCCGGCGACGATGCCGAGGAGGATCCCGGCGAGGACGATCATCATGATCATCTGCAGGTAATGCATGGCGACGGCAAGGTTGGAGTAACCGAAGGCCTTGAGGGCCGCGATCTGTTCACGCTGGGTGCCGACGAGGCGGGAGACGACGACGTTCAACAGGAATGCGGCCACGCCGAGAAAAATAATCGGAAAGATCCCGGACAGGTTTTCCAGCTGCTGGAGTTCCTGTGCGAGGAAGCGGTGCGAGGGCTGGTATTCGCGGGCGAAGGCGCCGATGCCGCCATAAGGCTTGAGGATTTCGTCGATGCGGTCGATCACCGCCTGCTCGTCGGCGCCTCGTGCGAGGGTCAGCACCGCGTAATTGAACGCACCTTGCATGTCGTAGGCGTTGGCCAGCGCCGTGCGCCCCATCCACAGGATGCCGTAGCGCTTATAGTCGGGGAACATGCCGCCGGGGCGCAGCTGGTGGACGAACTCGGGCGATCCGCCGGTGCCGACGATGCGCAGTTGTTTGCGCTTGCCGTTGATGATCACGTCCAGCCGGTCGCCGGGCTGCAGGCCGTGCGCCCCGGCAAACGCCTCGCTGATGATGACTTCGTCGTTGCGGCCGGCCTCGATCGTGCGGCCGGAGCGCAGGTAGAGCCGGTTGAGCAGGGGTTCGCCCTCATCCGGAATCGAGGTGACGGTGCCGACCACCGGTTCGTTGAAGCCCTCGATATCGATGGTCAGCGGCGCCATCACGCGGGTATCGACCTTGTCGACGCCGTCGATACGGGCGAGGCGCCGGGCGACCGCTTCGGGCGCACGCTTGATGGGCACGAAGATGTCGGCGAAACGGTTTTCGCTGTAATACAGGTCGCGGCTCAGCAGCAGCGAGTCGAGCGTGCTCATGAACATTAAATAGCAGGCGACCCCGCTCGCCATCACCGCGATGATCGCCACCGCCTGGCCGCGCAGGTTCCAGAGGTCTCGCCAGAGCTTGTGGTCCAGGGCTCGCATTGCGTCACCAGTTCAGTTCGGCGGGCGATTTCTTGCGCGGGTTGATCACGATCTCCGAAATCCTGCCGTCGCTGAGGTGAATGACCCGGTCGGCCATGGCGGCGATGGCGACATTGTGGGTGATTACCACGGTAGTGGTGCCCAGTTCGCGGTTGACCTTGGCCAGCGCCTCCAGCACCACGATGCCGGTTTTGATATCCAGCGCGCCGGTCGGCTCGTCGCAGAGCAACACGTCCGGCCGCTTGGCGATGGCGCGGGCGATGGCCACGCGCTGCTGTTCGCCGCCCGACAACTGTGCCGGGAAATGATCCGCGCGGTCGGCGAGGTTGACGAGTCCGAGTGCCTCGTCGGGGGGCAGGGGATTGCTGGAAATCTCGGTGACCAGCGCGATGTTTTCGCGCGCGGTCAGGCTGGGGATCAGGTTGTAGAACTGGAATACGAAACCGACGTGCTCGCGCCGATAACGGGTGAGTACCGATTCCCTGAAGGTGCTGAGATCGTGGTCCTGGTAATGCACCGTGCCGCTGGTGGGCACATCGAGGCCGCCGAGGATATTCAGCAGCGTCGATTTACCGCTGCCGGAGGGCCCCAGCAGGACGACGAACTCGCCTTCGTAGAGTTCCAGGTCGATACCGCGCAGCGCGTGAACCTGCACTTCACCCATCTGGTAGACCTTGGTGATACCGCGGGTGACGAAGACGATCCTGTTGTCAGTCGTTTGCGAGCGAGTGACTGCCATATATCCAGAAGTATCGATGTAATCAAAGGCTACTGGTATTTAAAAGCAAATGCCCGGAAACGAAATGATGCAAGTCAGGTAAACGCCGTCGTGCCGGCCGGGAGGCACCGGGAACAAACTTAACGCAGTTGGCGAAGGCGTAGCCGCAGACGAAAATGAAAAAAGCCGGCTGAACGCATGCAAACCGGCTTTTTCAGTGTTTGGCTCCCCATCGTGGACACATATCGAACTTATTGCCTGGCGCCTCCACGGGCGGTCAGGGTGATATTCGAGGATATCGCGAAATTTCAAGTATCTTGAATTTAGTCTGCGGTCTTGAAAAGCGGCCCCCAGGAAAATTCTATGGGCGGCTCTAAGCGACCCAGCCCGGATTCCCGGTAAACAGCCAGAAGTAGAATGCAATACCGAATCGACCCTCGCCATAATTCTCAATGTCTCTTGAATCGAAATCTATCCCCAGCACCGGGGAAAAGCAATATCGCAGGTTAAGCTCGAATTCGTTAACCTTATCCTGGTGCCCCACGGTGTACCAAGTGCGATTCGATTTTGAAGACGTTTGTCACCGGAGGGGGGGCAAAAAGTGTAAGATGCATGCCTTTGATGAAATAGGCCGGAGATTTTCATGCGCCTACATGATTTACTCGAAACATCTGGCTTCAGTGCCTGCGGGACCAGTTACCTCGAGATGGTGATATCCGCTGCCGGCGGTTTTTTCGGAAAATTGGCCATTTTCATAGACTTGCGGGCTCTACTCGATCCCAAATCCCCAGTGATCGTCGTGCCGTCGACGGGAGCGAACGCGGTGTTGCTTTTCGCGGCGCCGAAGGCACCTTTTTCGCAACTCTGGAATGTCGCCGGGCCCTGACGGTTGGGTTCGCGAATACGGAAGTCGATGCCCGGAACCAGGATCAAAAGGATGAATCTTTCCAGGCCATCTTTCTGCCTGGCCATTCTGCTTGCTTTTAGCCTCGCGGCCTGTTCGAGCCCTGAAGAGAAGGCGGCCCGTTATCTGGCGAGTGGAGAGCAACTTTTTGAATCGGGTCAGCTCGGCAAGGCTGAACTGGAATACCGCAATGCGCTGCAGATCAACCAGAATCTGCCCGAAGCCCTGTACGGTCTGGCCAGGATTTTCGAGCACCGGAAACAGTGGCAAAAAGAGTACGCGATGCTGGCCCGGATGAGGGAACTTGCGCCCCGGCACATCGAGGGACGTATCATGCTGGCGCGGTTGCTGCTGGCTTCCAATCAGCTCGATGAGGCCCTGCTGGATGCGCGTGAAATTATCGAGCTTGCACCGCAAGACGCCCGCGCTCATGCGCTGCTGGCCGCGGTCCTTGCCGTTCTCGACAACCACGAGTCCGCCTTGCGCGAGGCGGAAAAGTCGCTCGAGATTGCGCCCGGCAACAGCGATGCGATCCTGGTCCAGGCGCGAGTGCATCTGGACAGGCGGGAATTTGAAACCGCGTTGAGGGCACTGCGTGAGGCCATCAATATCGACCCCGGCAATATTTCGTATTACTTGCTGCAGTTACAGGCTTACGAGGCGCTGGGCGATAGCGATGCGATGGAGGGCGTTTATCTCGAGCTCATCGAGCGAGACCCGCAAAATTCCACCTTCAAGAACGCGCTGGCGCGGCATTTCATCCTCGAAAAAAACCTGGATGCTGCCGAACAGGTACTCGCGCAGGCCGCTGGTTCCGGTCCCGGAAACGTTCCGGAGAAGCTTCGCCTGGTGGCCTTCCTGTACCAGTACCGATCCACCGCCGCGGCAATCGGGCTGGTCCGGACCTATATCGGCGAGGACGCGAACGAATACGCATACCGCTTCCTGCTCGGAGAGCTTTACCAGCGCGGCGGCGAGTCCGCGCAAGCGGCGAACGTCTATCGAAATATAATCGAGAATAAGAAACTGCAACAGCACGGTCTCGAGGCGCGCAACCAACTCGCCAAGATCGCACTGCGCAAGGGCAATTACGACGAGGCCACTGGCTTGATTGATGTCGTGCTCGAGCACGATGCGGCCAACGCAAACGCCCTGCTGCTGAAGGCGGAGACGCAGTTCGACCGGCAACACTACGAGGACGCGCTGATCAATATTCGCCAGGTTCTGCGCGATGATCCCGACTCGACCCGGGCGCTCGAATTGCTCGGGCGGACCTATGCCGGGATGGGGTCGCAAGACCTCGCGATCGACTCGCTGCGCAAGGTTCTGAAGCTGAATCCGGGATCGGTTCCGGTCGCCTATCATCTGGCCAAACTTTACTTCGACCAGGGCAAACTTGCGCAGGCCGACGAAATTTTGCTCGCCTCGATTTCACGCGGCAATCGCAGCCTGGAAGCAATAAAGCTGCTGGCCCGGGTCAAGCTGGGGCTGGGTCAATGGGACGAAGCCGAGTTGTTGTTGCAGGAGCTGAAGGATATCGACAGACTGGAGGCGCAATCACAGCAGGCTCTCGGATTTCTTTACCAGGCCACGGATAATCAGGTGGCAAGTATCGCTGCTTTCAGGCGCGCGCACGAGATCGCGCCGACTTCGGCCCGGCCGATGGCTGCCCTGGTTACGGCCTACGTGCGCAACGGCCAGGCTCGAGAGGCCAGGCGATTTCTTGAAAACGTGATCGAGATCGATGCGGAAAATGCGACCGCGCAATTGTTGCTGGCGCGCCTGCGGCGCGACAGGAACGACCTGGATGGCGCCATCGCGGGATACCGGCGCACGCTGGCGATCGATCCCGGTGCTTCCCGGGCCTGGCATGAACTGGCCGAAATATACCTGGCTAAAAAAGATCCGCGGGAGGCCGAACGAATCGTTCTCCAGGGATTGGCCGCCCTGCCCGATAATCCGCTGCTGGTGGTCGACCTCGCCTCGCTCCAGGTCATGCAGGGGAACGTCGATCGGGCCATCGCCACGTACGAGGCCTCGCTCGGGCGAAAGCCGGGCCTGCTGGTGATCAGAAACAACCTGGCAAGCCTTCTTTCCGATCTTGATGACACCGCCGCTGTCGAGCGTGCGCTCGAAATCGCGAAGCCTCTGGAACAATCGCAGCTGGCGCAATTTCGTGATACCTGGGCCTGGGCCTCGATACGGGCGAATACGAATCTCGAGGCGGCTGTCCAAACGCTCGCTGCAATCGTCAGCGAGAACGGCCAGTTCCCCGTCTATCACTATCATCTGGGTGATGCTTACCGCCTCCTGGGAAAGACCGCATCGGCGAAATCCCACCTGCGCCAGGCGCTGAAACTCGCCGACCCCGGATCGCCGCTGGCCGACCAGGCAAGCCTCGCTCTCCAACGGCTCGAATGACGGTACCTGGTATCAATTCTGACCGGCGCCGGGCGCGCCGCAGGTCTGGCTCGTCTTTCACCCATATGGGGTAAATTTACCCCATATGGGTGAAGCGTTCAGGTAACAATAAGCGTAATGTAACGTCGAGGGCAAAAAGCTGCATTAGAATTGATCGTGTCGATTACTTCCGCGACCGTGGAAGCGACCTCTCAATAACATAAGGCCATAGACTAGAGTCGGGGTAATCGATCATGAACAAGAATCTCTCGAGAATCGTCCTGGCGGCCATTGTCGCAGTATCGACAACGGCGGCCCAGGCTGTACAGGTTGCCAGTTTCAACACGACGTTTAGCGGTAGCGAAACCCTGTGGCAGGGATCCGGCATCCCGACGACGGGGTTCGACAAGTCGTTTAACACCGGAGGTGCGGTCGGCATCAAGGGGCGGGCTGTCGCAAACACCGGGACCGCAGCCGCCACCGTGGGCGGATCTATCTCCGCAACCTATGACGAGATCATCAATACCGGTTCGACGGCGATCAAGTTGAATTTCAATGGCGGCAGCAGCAAGGTCAGCTCCGATTTCGGTGCTTCGGCCTCGCTCGATGCGTTTGTCGATGCCGGGATCCTGGACGTGGAATTCGGGCTCGCCGGTGTCGGCGCTTTCCTCGAGCCGGAGAGGAATTTCACCGCCAATCTGGGGAGCAGCAGCGGTAACGCGTCCGACCAGGAGGAAGTCACGTCGGTCGGATCACTGGATGTTTTCGGGGTCGGCCGCCTCGGAGCCTCGGTGGATCTCGATTTCAGGCAAACCATCAGCCTGAAACCGACGACGATCGACGGCATCCTGGCCGGCGTTCATCGCGGCAGCGGCACCCTGGTTACCCGGGGATTCTCGATGGGCAGCACCGATATGACCACCGTGAACCTGTCACTGTTCGAGCCGGGCATGTGGGATTTCTCGATCCTCGATGTCGACCTGTTCTCCACCTTCTACAACACCGCGTCACTGGTGCTGGAACCGACTATCAACTATATCATCGGTGACTGGTCGATCGCGTCGTTCAATGTCCCCCTGATCACCAATTCGTTCGCTCTGGATTTCAACACCCTGGAACGACGCAACCTGTTTTCGATCCTGGTAACGCCTGTCCCCGCCGCGATCTGGCTATTCGGTACCGCGCTGATCGGTTTAGTCGGCTTCGCCAGACGCAGGAAAGTCGCCTAGGCTCCGCTCGGAACCATTGCTACAAATCCCGTCGACTGACGGGTCTATTACTGAGCGTCCGAAAGTCGCCGCCCGCTGGTTGCTCGCGAGGCTCCATTATCGGGATTGGTCCAGCCAATAACGATGTTGTTTTCGGGAGGAAGGGCAAGGGAGCCGGGATTTCTCCCTGATTTATATTACTGCGCTGAATAAGAAAAGCCGGCTGAACGCGTTCAAACCGGCTTTTCTAGTGTTTGGCTCCCCGGGCCGGGCTCGAACCAGCGACCCAATGATTAACAGTCATTTGCTCTACCAACTGAGCTACCGGGGAATAGAGGCCGGGCATTCTAAATCAATCCGAAAATCACGGCAACACGAATTGTAGCGCCTTTGCGGGGCGATGTCGGCTTTTCTAAACGCTTTGAGGCAGGTTCTTCGACATACCTTAAGTCCTCGTAGCTAGCAGCCTGCTAGTCGCGCTGGTGATCGAGGGGATCGTAGTCGACGCCGCAGGTACGCGCGCAGATTGCGAGCTTGCCGGCGGCAACCGAGCCGCAGTCCCAGCTGGCGGGAATCGCTTGCTGGAACAGCGGCCCGTCGACGACGGCCTCGAGGCCGTGCCGTTTCGCATCCAGCGCGTCGCGGCCGCCGTGCTCGTCGACCAGTTTCGCGAATTGCCGGCGCTCCGGCGTGCCGGCCTCGCTGAATACCGCGCCGAGCCAGCAGCAGGGCAGCACCAGGCCCTGCGCCGACAGGTAAATCTTGCCCTTGTTGCCGGCCACCTTGCAGTCGATGCCGACGCCGTCGAGGTAAGCCTCGTAGCTGCCGTAGCGCCGCCGCACGCGGTCGAGGTCGTCATAGGCCGGATTCAGATACTCCGGGTTTCGCGGTTGTTCGAGCCAGTATTCGAACTCGCCGTTACGGCCGCGCACGTCGAAGCGCTCCATGGTTTCGAGGTCATGGCTGCCGAGAAAGCGCCCGGTCTTGCGCACGAAGAATTCCGCGAAACCCATCTCCTTCGCCAGTTCGCGCGCCGCCTCGACCTGGTGCTCGTTGTGGCGGAAGACGAGGAAATCCCACTCGGCGCGGCCGCCGGCGCCGATGAAGGCCTCGGCCGAGCGCATCACGGTGTTCCAGTCGGCGCCGCGGCGGTAGAGGTGATTGGTGTCCTCGAGGCCGTCGATGCCGAAGCGCAGGTAGTGCGGCCCGGACTTCAGGATCTCCGCGAGTTCGCGCCACCAGTCGGGGCGCCGCGCCGAGCCGTTGGTGTGCAGGTCGAGGTGCAGCCCGGGTCCGTGCTCGCGCAGGTAGCGGAACACCGGCAGGCAGTCGCGCGCGACGATCGGATCGCCGTAATTGCCGCAGGCGTAGATGCGCTTCAGCTGGCCGATGAATTCCGGCCGCAGGATTTTTCGAATATCGTCGATCGACAGTTCGTCGAGCGGCATGTCGGGATTCAGCGCGCCGCCGTGGATATTGCGCGCGCACATCGGGCAGGCCGCGTTGCAGCGGTGTGTCAGTTCGAGGTGCACGATGCGCAGCTGCTGCGGGCGGTAAAGCGGCGAGCTGCGGTCGCTGATCGATTCGAGGCGTGCATTCATCGGCAAGGAGGTCGAGGGGTCGCGGATTCGATCCCCTAGACTAAAGCGAGTTCAGCCGGATTGAAAGCCCGGCGGGCGTAAACTTCGGGCTAGGCCGAAAAAACCTGGCCAATGCGTTCGACGGCTTTTTCGAGGTTTTCCATGCCGGTGGCGAAGGAAATCCGCATGTAACCGTCGGCGCCGAACGCCGAGCCCGGCACCAGCGCGACGCCGACCTGCTCGAGCAGCAGGTTGGCGACATCGATGTCGTTGTGCAGGTCGTCGCGCGAGTCGATGAAATCCTGGATGCGCGGAAAGCTGTAAAAGGTACCCTCGGATTCGCGGCATTGAATGTGCGGAATCGCGTTCAGAGCGGCGACCAGGTAATCGTGGCGGCGCTTGAACTCGGCCACCATCGCGCGCACCGGCGCATGGTCGCCGTTGAGCGCGGCGACCGAGGCCGCCTGCGAGACCGAGGCCGGGTTGGACGTGCTCTGCCCCTGGATCTTTTTCATCGCCTTGATGATATCGGCGTCGCCGGCCGCGTAGCCGATGCGCCAGCCGGTCATCGCGTAGGCCTTGGAGACACCGTTTAGCACCATGGTGCGCGGATACAGCTCCGGGCAGGCGTTCAAGATATTGCAGAATTCGTAGCCGCCCCAGACGATATGTTCGTACATGTCGTCGGTCACTACCACGATGTCCGGGTGGTGCAGCAGAACCTCGCCCAGCGCGGCCAGCTCGGCCAGCGTGTAGCCGGCGCCGGTCGGGTTGGACGGGCTGTTCAGAACCAGCATGCGTGCTCTCGGGGTGATCGCGGCCTCGAGTTGTTCGGCGGTGATCTTGAATCCGCTGTCGATGCCGGCGTCGACGATCACCGGCGTGGCGTCGGCGAGGATCACGATATCGGGGTAGGAGACCCAGTAGGGTGCCGGGATGACGACTTCGTCGCCGGCATCCAGCAGCGACTGGCAGAGATTGAAAAAGCTCTGCTTGCCGCCACATGAGACCAGGATCTGGTCGGCGCCGTAGCTCAAGCCGTTGTCGCGCTCGAACTTGTCGACGATGGCCTGTTTCAGCGCCGGCGTGCCGTCGACGGCCGTGTAGTGGGTATCGCCGCCGCGAATCGCCTCGATCGCCGCCTCGCGAATGTGTTCCGGGGTGTCGAAATCGGGTTCGCCGGCGCCCAGCCCGATGACGTCGCGTCCCTGGGCGCGAAGCTGGCTCGCCAGATTCGAAACTGCTAAAGTGGGGGATGGTTTGATCGCGCGTACGCGCTTCGACAAATCGTTGAACACGGCTGCTGACCCTGTTGGCGGTGGCAAGAAAACCCGCGCAGTATACGTGGCCCTTTGGCGCCGATAAAGCGACCTGTATTAATCTTCACGATAATATTTTTTATGGCAAGGCAATTCGAGCTCGAAACCGGCTATCAGCCCACCGGCGACCAGCCGCAGGCGATCGATGCACTGGTGCAGGGCATCGGCGACGGGCTCATGCATCAAACCCTGCTCGGCGTGACCGGCTCGGGCAAGACCTTCACGGTCGCCAATGTGATCCAGCGGCTCGAGCGACCGGCGATCATCATGGCGCACAACAAGACGCTGGCCGCGCAACTCTACGGCGAAATGAAGGAATTCTTTCCGCGCAACTCGGTGCAGTACTTCGTTTCCTACTACGATTACTACCAGCCGGAAGCCTACGTGCCGGCCTCGGACACCTTCATCGAGAAGGACGCGTCGATCAACGAGCACATCGAGCAGATGCGGCTGTCGGCGACCAAGTCGCTGATGGAACGCCGCGACACGATCATCGTCGCCTCGGTGTCGGCGATCTACGGCCTCGGCGACCCCGATTCCTACCTGAAGATGCTGCTGCACCTGGTGGTCGGCGACGAGATCGACCAGCGCAGCATTTTGCGGCGGCTGGCCGAGATCCAGTACACGCGCAACGACATCGAGCTGAAGCGCGGCACCTACCGCGTGCGCGGCGAAGTCATCGACGTGCACCCGGCGGATTCCGAGCGCGAGGCGGTGCGAATCGAACTGTTCGATACCGAGGTCGAGAAGATCAGCCTGTTCGATCCGCTGACCGGCGAGGTCAGCCGCGATGTCAAGCGCATCACGATTTACCCGAAAACGCACTACGCGACGCCGCGCGAAGTCATCCTCGGATCCATCGACGAGATCAGGGAAGAGTTGAAGGAACGGCTCGCCGAGCTCAAGGCGGCCGACAAGCTGGTCGAGGCGCAGCGCCTCGAGCAGCGCGTCAATTACGACGTCGAAATGATGCGCGAGCTGGGCTATTGCTCCGGGATCGAGAATTACTCCAGGTTTTTATCCGGCCGCCGGCCCGGCGAGCCGCCGCCGACGCTGTTCGACTACCTGCCGGACGACTGCCTGCTGTTCATCGACGAGAGCCACGTCACCGTGCCGCAGATCGGCGGCATGTATCGCGGCGACCGGTCGCGCAAGGAGACCCTGGTCGAGTACGGTTTTCGGCTGCCTTCGGCGCTCGACAACCGTCCGCTGCGCTTCGACGAGTTCGAGCGCATGTCGCCGCAAACGATTTTCGTGTCGGCGACACCGGGCGATTACGAGCAAAAGTATAGCGGCGCGGTGGTCGAGCAAGTGGTACGCCCGACCGGCCTCGTCGACCCGATGGTCGAGGTGCGCCCGGCGTCGAGCCAGGTCGACGACGTGCTGTCGGAGATCAACAAGCGCGTCGAGCTCTCCGAACGGGTGCTGATCACCACGTTGACCAAGCGCATGGCCGAGGACCTGACCGATTACCTCGACGAACACGGTGTGCGCGTGCGCTACCTGCACTCGGACATCGACACCGTCGAGCGCATGGAAATCATCCGCGACCTGCGGCTCGGCGAATTCGACGTGCTGGTCGGCATCAATTTACTGCGCGAGGGTCTCGACATGCCGGAAGTCTCGCTGGTCGCGATCCTCGACGCCGACAAGGAAGGTTTCCTGCGCTCCGACCGTTCGCTGATCCAGACCATCGGCCGCGCGGCGCGCAACATCAACGGTATGTCGATCCTCTATGCCGACACGGTAACGGGCTCGATGCAGCGCGCAATCGACGAAACCGAGCGCCGCCGCGACAAGCAGATCAGTTACAACGAGGAGCACGGCATCACGCCGCGGGGTATCGTCAAGGGGATTAGCGACGTCATGGACGTCGGCGAGGCCGCACGGCCGGGACGCCACCGCAAGCGCTTCGACCGCGTCGCCGATTCGGCGGTGGATTACACCCACCTGAGCGCGACCCAGCTGAATGCGCGGCTGAAGAAACTCGAGAACGCGATGTACGAGCATGCGCGCAACCTCGAGTTCGAGGAAGCGGCGCGGGTGCGCGACGAGATCGAATCGATCAAGGAAAATTACTTCAAGTCCTCCGAACTCGAAATCGCCTGACGACTCCCGCGTCATTGCGGCGCCGCCCGCGGCCCGCTCGCGCCGCAATCCATTCCACGGACCGATGGTCTTTCCCCGGGATTCGCCGGGGTAAGTAATAAGGAGGCGTCACTATGGATGCCGGCTCGGGGGCCGGCATGACGATACTTTCGTCATTGCGGGCTCGACCCGCAATCCATATGGGATTCCCGCCGGGCGGCGCACCGCTTGCGCGGAATGACTTCCCGGGAAGGTGAAGGCCCTACAGGCGCAGCGTATTCACCATCGATCGCAGGTTGCTGAGCGCCGGGGTGGACGCGCCGCGACGGCCGTACTTGATGTGGTGGTACAGGTCGACGATGCGCGCGATCTGCTCGCGCTGCGGCAATTCCGCCAGCGGCAGGCGGGCGGCGAAGGCGCGGGCGTCCTCCCAGGGTTGCTTGACGAAACCGCGCCGCGACAGCTTGCGCAGCAGGCGGCGAAACAGGATTTCATACGCCGGCGGCCTCGGCGGCCGCTCGCGGTACCAGACCACCAGCCAGAACATCGCGATGATGAGGATCAGCGTCACCACCAGTGCGAATACCATGTCCGACCAGGATTCGATACCGATTTCGAGGCGCTGCAGAAAGTCGTGTTGCTTGCGCTGGTCGTAGTTGAGCACCCAGTCGTTCCAGCTGTGTTTCAGGTTGTCCCAGCTGTACAACAAATTGCCGAATATCGGGTTGCGGTTGGCGAAGCGGAACCCGGCGGACTCGGCGCCGAGGGCGTCGTCGAGCCCCTGCTCGATGCGGCTCGGCGACACCGCGGCGGTCGGATCGACGCGCACCCAGCCGCGGCCCCTGATCCAGACCTCGGTCCAGGCATGGGCATCGGACTGGCGCACGATCAGGTAGTTGCCGACGCGGTTGAATTCTCCCCCCTGGTAGCCGGCGACGATGCGCGACGGAATGCCGGCGGCGCGCATCAACAGCGCGAAGCTGCCCGCGTAGTGTTCGCAAAATCCGCGCCGCGTACTGAACAGGAAAGCATCGACCGAGTTATTGCCGAGGGCGGGCGGCTGCAGCGTGTAGACGAACGGCTGTTCGCGATACATGCGCAGCACCGCGTCGATGATCGCCTCGCTGCTGCCGTAGCGTTGCGCCAGCGAGCGGCCGAGCTCGATGGTGCGCGGATTGGAATTCTTCGGGTACTCCAGCGTCTTCGCGAGGTAGGCGGCGGATTCGTTGACGCCGATGACGTAATTGAGGCGCGAGCGCATGGTGTAGCGGAGCATGTCGTTGACGTCGGTCTTGCCGATCAACTGGAAATCCTTCGTCATGGTGCTGTTCTTGACCATGCGCGCGGGAATATCGAGTGGCAGCAGCCATTCCGCGCCGTTGGGCTCGAGGGTTACCGTGTATTCGACCACCGGGTCCGTGCTGTAGATGTCGCTGCTGCGAAGCGGGCCCCGCGGTTCCTGGAACCAGGCGAAGCCGTTGAAACGGGACATCACCGGGCCGCGCCAGTAGAGCTGGTGCTGGGGCGGGACCGGGCCCGTGAAGTCGACTCGAAAAGCCACCTCGTTGCTGCGAATCAGGTTACTGATCAGTCCCGGCGCCATGCGGTCGGAAAGCCCGGTCACGCCGCCGCGCTGTTCGCTTTGCAGGCCCCACAGCGGACCGGGCACCCGCGGCACCAGCACGAACAGTACCAGCATCAGCGGAATCGACAGGCCGACCAGCCGGGCGCCGTCGTGCAAACGCTCGAGCAGCGGAACGCGGTCATCGCGCAGGTTCAGCGTAATCAGCGTCGCGGTGATGATGATCAGGGTCGCGAACATCAGCAGCGCGGTGGGAATGCTCTGCGAATAGAGAAAATGCGTCGCGATCAGGAAATAGCACAGGAATACCAGGATCAGCATGTCGCGGTGATTGCGGCTTTCGAGAAACTTGAACGCCGTCATCACGGTGAGCAGCGCGAGGCCGGCGTCGCGCCCGACGATGGTCCAGTACTCGGCGAATACGCCGACGCCGCCGGCCAGTACCAGCGGGATCAGCAGCCATTTCGGCAACGGCTTCAACAGGCCGAAATTTTGCACGGCGCGCCAGCCGATCGCCAGCGCGACGATACCGCTGATCCACAGGGGCAGGTTGACGAAATGCGGCAACAGCGAAAACAGGAAACAGAAGCTGACCGCGAATATGGCGCCGCGGCTCGACTCCTCGAACGGAATGTCGCGTATCGGCAGATTGCGGTTAGTCGTCGCCAATTCGAAACTCCGGCCGCGATTCGGCTTGCCGAAAAATCGCCAGCTCCTGCAGGCATGAATGCTTGTGCGCGCTGCCGAGACTTTGCTCGAGGGTGATCGTCGGCAGGCGCAGGCCGTATTTCTGCTGCTCGCGCTCGGCGGCCAGCACCAGGCCAGCCATCAGGCTCAGGCGCTCGTCGATCGAGCCGTGATCCAGCTGCGACCAGTCGATCCACAGCGACGGCCGGGCCTGGCCCTGGAAGGTCTTGGTCAGCAAACCCTTGCCCTGGGCATAGGCTTTCCACGAGATGTGGCGCAGCGACTCGCCCTCGCGGTGTTCGCGCAGGCCGGCGAAATCGTCGCCCTCGATGGTGCTGGTGGACGTCTCGCCGTCGTATTGCTCGATCAGCGACTGCTGCAGCCTGGTGTCGGTCGACGGGCGCGGGTAAACCAGCACCGGCAGGTCGAAACGCAGCCAGCCCCAGCAGTGAAACAGCCCGGTCGGGTAGCGCGTGAACAGCGTAATGCCGGCGGGGCGGAATTCACCGCGGCGGTGGGTCGGCAGCCGCAGGCTAGCAGTCGCTCTGCCGCCGGGTTCGAGGCTGACGTAGACCGGCGGTTGTTGCTGGTACTGGATACCGATGGCGTGGCGGCGGGCGTTGTGCTCGTGGCTCAGCTCGAAGCGGAATTCGCAATCCTCGCCGCAAAACACGGGCCGCGGGATCTGCATGCGGACGCGCAACCCGAGCAGGTTTTTATGCGTCTGCCAGAGGCTGACGAGTCCCAGCGAGGTGAGCATGAAGGTGAGCACGAAGGCCATGCTGTTCTGGTAGTTGATCGCCGCCAGGAACAGGAACATCAGCAGCATCGCGAACAGGTAGCCGAAGCGCGTCGGCAGGATGTAGAGCCGCCGGCTGTGCAGCAGGATTGCATCGGTGCTGGGCGGGTTGCGCTTTTCGAACCAGCGTTCGAAATGCTGGCGAAAGGGCCGCGGCAGGGCAACCGAAATCACGACTAGGGAATTGGTATTTGTTTCAGCAATTCGTCGACCAGCTCGGCGGTCGACCGGCTGTGCTGCTCGGAAGGTGTCAGGCGATGGTCCGCGATCGCGCCGAACACGGCCTGCACGTCGGCGGGTTCGGCGTGGCTGCGGCCGGCCATCAATGCCCAGGCGCGGCTGGCCTGGACGATGGCGAGCCCGGCGCGCGGCGAAAGACCGTAGACGAACAGTCCCGGGTTGCGGGTCGCCTCGATCAGCAGCTGGATGTAGGCCAGCAGGGGTTCCGAGCAATGAATCGTGTCGACCGCGGTCTGCACGGCGATGAAGCGGTCGACGCCGACCACCGGCTGCAGCCGG
>Ga0210101_1000296_pt1 | contig 17807 bp, 21 predicted proteins | sample Muzzi_PWC_D1_FD_185534 | JGI IMG/M metagenome (GOLD analysis project Ga0210101, IMG submission 185534) | Wetland microbial communities from San Francisco Bay, California, USA, that impact long-term carbon sequestration - Muzzi_PWC_D1 (SPAdes) | ecosystem: Environmental > Aquatic > Marine >... | reverse complement strand
CGAGGGGTCCATGGATCCTGGTATGAGATAAATCTCAAAAAAATATGCTACATAAATCACAGTCTGGCGGAAGAATATGATAGAATGCAGGAAATTTAAATCATACGAAAAAGGTTCACTTTTAGGCTTCGCTGATCTATATTTTAGCAACTGGGGTATCGAAGTGCTAGGTTGTTCAGTATACCAAAAAAATGGACACATGTGGGTAAACCTGCCATCCAAAGAATTTAAAAATGAAGCCGGCGAAACTAAATACACCTCCGTCATTAAGTTTAGCTCCAAAAACCAAAAGATAGCCTTCGAAGAGCAGGCCACACAAGCCGTCAAAGAAAAAATGAATAACCAATAGGGATAGGAAGTCTTAAAATAAACCAGGAAGACGATATCAAAGTAAACACTAACGTCATATTCACCGCCCTTTGGTCTATAGCAAGTGGAGCAATATTATGGTATGTTATCATACAAAGCTGTAAATTACTCTACCAAGCATATCAAGGATAAAAATGGCTACAGAACTCACCATCACAATAAAAGGCATTGAATCAACATACAAACAAAAATTCCTACTCTATGATGAATATTTATTCTCAGAAAATGACCCAATCATAAAAAAATGCTTACAAGAAGCCATGGAAAATGCTAACTTCAAACCAGAAGATATCAAAATACGATCACTTATGGTTATAAAATAATGGCAGGAAGACCCAGAGTACAGCTACCACCAGATGAAAAAGTTGTCGAGCTCGGAAAAGACCTTGTCCAATGGGCTGCCGAAGAAACCGATGATAAAAGAACCGCTTTCTCTTTTTGGTACGCTTTAAAACATAACCTTATTAGAGAAGAGTGGAAAGCTTTACTAAAACTCGATTTATTTAGGCCATATTATGAAAAAGCACGCGCTTCATTAGCCAAAAAGCTTCATAATGATGAACTAGAAAAAGGCCTAACTCATAGATATCTTAGACTATACGATAGAGAAATCGCTGATGAAGAAGATGAAAAAGCTCGCTTCGATGCCGACCTGAAAAAGCTAGACCCAGAACAAGCTCGCGAACTACTTATCAAAGTCATAGATTATTCCCAGGCTAATAATCTTATTGATAACTCGTGAAAGAACTTGTCATTCCACATAAATTTGTCCCTCGGTCCTATCAACTTAAAGCCATGAAAGCATTAGATAGCGGCATAAAACGTGCCGTACTATGCTATGCCAGAGGACTAGGGAAAGACCTCACAGCGCTAAACTACCTAATTAAAAAAGCCGTACAAAAGCCAGGAGTATACCTACACTGCTTCCCAAACTATAACCAAGCAAAAAGAGCCATATGGAAGTCCGTACACGAGACAGAAGAGGGAGAGCCTATGTCATACCTCGACCATATTCCCAAAGAACTCATCAAGCACCAAAATAACACAGAAATGATGATCCAGTTTACAAACGGATCAATCTACTGCGCTATGGGGCTCGATGGGAAAAATGCCATGCGGGCACGCGGAATGAACCCATCTTTTGTCATCCTCTCAGAATACGCTTTCATGGACCCCGAATCTTGGCATACACTAGAACCACGCGTTAAACAAAATGATGGAACAGCAATATTCATCAGCACTCCAAACGGACAAAACCATTTCTATGAACTTTATAATTGGGCAAGCCATGATACGAAGAATTATTACGCGGATCTTGTTACTGTTGAAGATGCAGGAACTCTAGAGCCAGAAGATATTGAACAACTGCGCAGGGAAGGCGTACCCGAAGATTTCATTCAACAGGAATATTACTGCTCCTTCAAAAGAGGAGCCGAAGGATCGTACTACGGAAAACAAATACAAAAAGCTCGCGATCAAGGGCGCATATGCTCTTTGCCTGTCATACCTGACCTCCCATGCCACACTAGCTTTGACCTAGGAATTGGTGACAGTACTTCTATATGGATCTTTCAAGCTTTACAGAATGGAAATTTCAACTTTATTGAATATTATGAAAATCAAGGAGAATCCCTCACACATTATTTAAAATATCTTAATAGATTCCAAAAAAAACATGATATAGAGTGGGGAGAACACTTTGTCCCTCATGATGCAAGACATAGAGAATTAATATCTGGTATCGATAGGGTGATGGCAGCTAGAGAGTTTGGCTATAACTTCACTGTTTTGGATCAACATAAAGTAGAAGAAGGTGTTCAAGCCGTAAGATCCCTTCTGCCTTTATGCTATTTTGACCAAAACAAATGTAACCAGGGAATCAAATGCTTAGACTTCTACAGAAAAAAATATAACGAGGTTCTCAAAGTCTATTATAATACCCCATGTCACGACAAATGGTCACATGGTGCAGACAGTTTCCGCTATGCGTGTGTGGGCATCAAGACGTGCAATTTCTACAGCAACAAATCTGCTTCTTCCGATTATGACGCTATAAATGCGTACTTCAACAGGTTTTAGGAAAGTTCTTTATTTTCTCAATCTGAAGCTCATCAATCTTTTTGTCATAGGCCTTAGCAGCTTCAATTTCTGACTCAAAATTTCCTATATGATAGTCTTTACGGTCATGAGTTAGTCTAGAGCGGAATCTCTTACGACCATTCGTATTTTTTGTCACACCATGAAACTTAGAAAAACTTCCATTATGTTTTTTAGATTTCTTTCTTCTTCTGCCTTTAGACATCATATCTTTGACATTGTCTTTTGAAGTGCCTTCAAAAAGATGTCTAGGATTAACGCAAGCTGGATTATCACATCTATGGCATATTAACATTTCCTTTGATATGTTACCGTGATATAAGTAGTAAGCGACACGGTGAGCTCGATAAGAAACACGATGATTAGAAAAATGACCGTATCCAGACGTGAAAAACACGCCTATCCATTCCCAACACTTTCTGTTGCGTTTAGTAAATTTATTGGAATCAAGGGATTTTCTTACATGCATCCAAAAATAAGCAATGTCTTCAAAACTAAAGTTAGCTTTTTTAATTTTATCCATGCGAACATTGTAACAGGGGTCAGCGTTTTGCACAATATCTTTATTTATACTAGGAGAAAGAAGCATGCCTAGGTCATCAGACCCTCAGATTTGGTCCGACCCAAACCTTTCCTTCGACGAATCCTTTCGTCAACAGATGGATAGAAACTACCAAGATTCCATTAACATACTTCAAACACAATGGTTTCAAGCCGACCTAGACCAAAGATTTGTATTAGGCGATCAAGATATATGGGGGATTTTGTTTCCTGGAGTAACAGCTTCAAAAAGCAAAATGTTCAACTTTAACCTGATAAACTCCATGGTGCAGATGGTGTCAGGGTATCAACGACGTAACCGTAAATCCACAGTATGCATCCCAATACAATCCCCTATGCAAGAGACGGCAGATCAATTCACAAAGTGTCTCTATCATATCCACAACCAGACAGGCGCATATCAAGTTTATTCCGATGCATTCGAACAAGGAGCTCTTTCACAAGGTATTGGATTAGTAAGCATCTATAACGATTATACAGACGATCCCGCATCAGGAGATATAAAGGTAAGATATATAGATTTTAAAAGCGTTCTTATCGATCCATTTTTCAGAAAAAGTGATCTTTCCGACTGCCGTTACATATGGACGAGGCAGTTTTTTGACAAAGAAGAGGTAGAACTCCTATACCCTAATCATGCCGAAAAGATTCGCTCCATGGCAACAGGAGGGTACAATGATGACAAGTTCTACTATATGCCCGAAGTTTATCAAATTCAGTTTCCTAACCTAGTAGCCTTCGATGAATATTGGTACCTCTCATCACGTGAGGCTACCTACATCGTTGATACCGTTACTCAAGAAATACAAGAATTTGGCGGTGACGAAGAAGACTTCAGACATATTCAATTCATGAGCCAACAGCGATTTAAGCTTGTGAAGAAGCCAAAGCAGACGGTAAGACGAGCAATTCTTGTAAACGATAAGGTTCTTGTAGACGAAGATAACCCCTACGGAATAGATAGGTATCCTTTCGTCCCATTCTTAGGATATTTTACCCCTGACACTGCATATTATTCTTACAAATTCCGCGGTATCGTAAGGGATATGCGTGATGCACAATACCTCTTCAACCGTAGAAAGGCAGCCGACCTAGATATTCTAGAATCCCAACAGCAGGGGATGAAGGTTAAAAAAGGCGCTTTGGTTACTCCCGATGACAGCCTAAACCGCGGAAACGGTCGTGTGCTTGTCGTAGATGAGAAGTATCAGATGTCTGATGTAGAACAGATGCAAATCATTCCTCCTGCTCCTACGATGATTCAGATGGAAGACATGCTAAAAGATGTCATGAGACAAATTAGCGGTGTCAATGAGGAACTGCTAGGTTCCGCTGTTGATGATAAAGCAGGAATACTCTCCATGCTCAGACAAGGGGCCGGCCTTACTACACTTCAAAGGCTATTTGACCAATTCGATGAAAGCCAACGGCTTGTCGGCGATATCATGGTAGAGATGATACAGAAGAATTGGACATACTCTAAGATAAAGTCTGTCACTGGAGAAGAACCTTCACAAGAGTTTGACAACAAAGCATTCTACAAATATGGGGCAAAAGTCGTACAAGGCGTTCTAACAGAAAGCCAGCAACAGCTAGAGTTTCAACAGCTTCTTTACCTTTATGAACTCACAGGCGGCAATAACCCAGTAATTCTAAACCGAGCTCTCCAAGTCTCCACAATACAAGAAAAAGATAAGCTCATGGAAGAGATCAAACAACATCAACAAGCGGAAAGCGAGCAAAATCAAAAAATGGCCGAACTACAAATGCAGCAGCTACAAGTTGATAACGAGACTAAGCTAGCTTATGCCGAATCACAAAAAGGTCTAGCTGCAGAAAGGGTGGCTAAGATTCAAACAGACCGAGCCGTTGCTGAAGATAAGCTATCACGTGCTGAAGGTGAAGACATGAAAGCCCTCTTAGATCTTGTCAAAACATTGAAAGAATTGCAGACAATAGACTCAAATACTATCATGCAAAAAGTTAACATTCTCAAAAGTATCAACGACTTAGAATTTGATAAAAAAGAAGAGATTAGAGAAGAAGACGCCGCAAGAGGCCAAGAACCTACATTTTAACTTTAACTTTAATCCAAAAATAAGTAGCTTTAAGCTCAACCCATTGGAGGTTACGATGAAAAAAGATTATATGAAATCAGATATGAACGCTGAAATTAAAGATTACCAAGCACCAAATAAGGCCTACTCACAGAGCTTTGACGGTTCAACTCTAGATTATGTTTCTAGACAAGACAAAATGGTTGATAAGGAAGCTTCTATGATCCGTAAGCAAGATTACAAAGGCCGCTACCAGAAATAAGGTTGTCCATGAAATCGCAATACGGCGATAGGGAAACTGTTGGTACACAATATCTTAAAGCTCAGAAAAATAGCGTAGAAAACCTAACGGTAGGAGAAGTTGGGGGATCTATGGTTTCTGGTTTGGTAGAAGATTTAAATGATGCCATTCAATCTAATCCATTTGAAGGTAGAGACTTCTATTTAAATGTCGTAGAAGAGCGCGATCTCCAGATGAAGAACGCTTTAAAACGCCGTATCTTCACCACACTCTACCGCCCATATCCAGAAGATAACACCCTAGTGTTCAAAGTAACACCTCGTGAATCGAGGGTGTTCTATTGTTGGGATCTTCCACATCACTCAGAGTTCTTTAATATACTTTCGTTCCAAGAACATTATGACCCTACATATATCAGCCTTATTAAAGCATGGGTTAATAACGACCTGTCAAACTTTGGGTTTATTAAAGTAAACATGAATAGCTCACAAGTTGAGGGCTATGATGAAAAGACTATCAACGCATATCGCGAAGCATATTATAACTATTGCCAAACCCTGCAGATGGACGATAAATCTTTAGAGGCAGAAAAGAAGTGGGGGTTCTTCTGGATACCAAACCCAAACACGAAAGACATTCCACTTGAAAAAGATAAAATATCAGTGATAGTGTAATTTATCATCTTCACTTTACCAAAAAATACATATAATATAGATTGTATTTAAAGGCCTCCGCTTAGCCTAAAATAAGTGAGTACTTCGGCAGCAAAAGCGTTTCGCCAACGCAAAGGAAAATATATGGAAGAAGATCAGAACAGCGTAAATGAGGAGGTCGCGCCTCACGATCAAGATTCCGTTGAGATGGAAACTGAGCAACCGCTAGTTGATCAAGAGCAATCCGAGGGAAGTCATGAGCCCGAAGATAAGCAGGAGAGAAACTGGAAAGAGCTTAGAAGGAAACAAAGAGAAATTGAGGTAAAGGCAAAAGCTCAAGAAGAATTTATTGAAAAGCTTCTCAAGGAAAGAGAACATAAATCAACTCCGGCTCAAGAGCCAGTAGTAGATGAGTTCGCTGACATAGATCCTGATGACTTCCCCACATGGAAGCAGACAGAGAAAAGAATTGAGAAGCAAGCAGCCCTTATAGCAGAGAAGAAATATCAAGAACTTCGTGCTAGAGAAGAGCAATCAAGATTTGCCGAGAGACTAAAAGCTAAATATCCTGACTTTCAAGATGTTGTTAATCCTGATTCCATCTCTTATTTGGAACAAAATGAACCAGAGTTGGCAGAGACAATAGCAGAGTTAAAAGACCCATATAAGATGGGGCTTCAAACTTATCATTATCTAAAAAAAGCTAATAATTCGGATGATGTAAGTGAAAAACGACATGCTAAGGAAGTACAGAAAAAGATTGAGAAGAATGAAAACACAATTCAGTCACCTCAAGCTTATAATAAACGTCCTATGGCACAAGCTTTTCATATGACTAAAGCCGAGAAATCAAAGCTCTATGAGGAGATGATGTCACATGCTGGCCGTGCTGGCTCTGGTTACTAACTCAGAGGTAGTTAATGACAGTATCTATTTCGTCGTTGCCACCGCAAATACAACAGCGGTACAACGCAAAACTGTTGTCCACTCCTGAAAGGAATAACATTCATAACCTGTTTGCTACTCCCGTGGAGCTTCCGGACAATCAGGGTTTTATCGATAGGCAATCGCGATACGATCGTTTAGATCGTTTCCCTGTGCCTCTTGATGATTCCCAACTCAACCCACCTAGTCAGCAACTCAATAGAGTTGACGTAGACTGCAGGGTCAGGACTTACGCAAGTTACATTGTGTTAACACGCCAGGTGACCATCACAAACGAGGATCCTGTCCTCAACAGCGCGGCTGCCCGTCTTGGACAGGCTCTACGCGAAACACAAGATATCTTACAACGCGACAACCTAGAAGCTACCGCTTCTATTGTTAACTGCGTTGGTGGATCTAACGGAGATCTCCCAACAGAGATGACCGTTTCTGACATCGATGATATCGTAGCTGTTCTTCAAGGTAATGACGGTGAATATATCACTAACATGATCGGCGGAGAAGATAAGATCGGTACATCACCTATCGGTGACTCCTATGGTGCAATGTGCCACACAAGGATGATCCCTGTGTTGAATCAAATGTCTGGATTTGTTCGTAAGTTCCAATATCCAAACATTGACAAGACGCTATCATCTGAGTGGGGTGGTATCAACAATGTTCGATTCTTCGTTTCTTCTCAAGGATCTATCACAAGCGATGCTTCCCTTCTTGGGAATGATATTGCAAACTGTTTCGTTACGGCGAAAGAGGGTTATAAAGTAGTATGGCAAGCAGGAGGAAAGGCTAAATTTATTTACCTGCCTCCAGGGTACAACAACGACCCATGCATAAAAACTGAAAATGTGCATGTAAAATCTTCACTGATTGACTTGGAAGCCTACGATTGTGAACTTTCTCTTAGGGAAGCAGCTTAATTATAGCGACAGGGCGCAAGATAAAGATATGGAAATTGTATATCCTACAGTATATAATAACTCCCGAAAAAGGAGAAAATTATGGGCTCAAGGATATGTACGGTTTGCAAGGTGGAAAAACCTTATGAAGAATTTTATAAAAGCAAGAAAGGAAAAAATGGATACGCTGAACAATGTAAAGCTTGTCGTCTTATCAAAGATCGAGAGTATTACAAAAAACGGACTGAAATTTGTCTTGCTAAACATGAGAGATGGGCAAAAAGAAATCCAGAAAAAGTTCGTGAAAATCAAAGAGCTTATTATCACAGGAATAAAGAAAAAATTCTTGAAAAGCTCAAGGAATCACGAAAAATTAATGGATATTCCACAACAAAAGCGTATAAAAAAAGAAATCGAGAAAAAATTGAATGTCATAACTATGTGGCACTCGCGGTTAAATTCGGTCAGCTTATACGTACAGAATCATGTGAAAAATGTAAAATTCAATGCAAACCTCATGCTCACCATCATGATTACACAAAACCCCTCGAAGTGGAGTGGCTTTGTAGAAAATGTCATGGGAAAGAGCATCGAATATCGGAATCGGCGTGAACGACTAAGTGTGAGGACCGATTTTATAATCGGATGCGATAGTCTGAACACGAGAGGAAACCTCGTGAGGAAGATCCGAAGAGTTCTTCCCGCCGCAAAAGCGGTCAGTAAGCTCAGCTGGAGCTGAAAGTAACAGAATGGTTAAGACACACAGCAGGTTGTAGCTTCTACCAAGGTCAATGTATCACCAATGACCTTTGGGTTCAGAATCTTAGGTCAACCGGCTTACTAAGCGTATAGGGGGTATAATATGTTGCCATATCAATTGATTGGTGGTGGAAGCTTTACTTCTGACGCTAGTGTAGCACGACAAGAAGTACAAGTTTCTGATTCTCCAGATGTTATCTGGGTTAGAAACCGTACAGCTTGGGGTGACGATGCAGCTGAGACTTCAGTAGAGTCTTGGTGGAGACGTGGTATGAACCAAGATGCCGCACAAACTGCTGACCAAGCGGTTACAAGTGGTATTCTTTCTACCGAAGCTGTTACAACTGGCGGATTCCGTATTTATGATACGTCCAATCCCCCAACCTATGCAGCTGTGACAATAAGCGCAATTACTGCGGCAGATCCCGCTGTAGCATCTGTTGATTCTACAACAGGCTCTATTGTTGTCGGTGATGTTGTACGTGTGACTAACTCTACAGCTATGCTTCAGGTTTCAGGTTATGATTTTGAGGTGACAGCGCTTTCTACTGATAGCACTATCACGTTGAATATCGACACTCAGAATGAAGGAGCAGCAGCTACTGATGGAGAAATCCAGCTGATAGTCCCAGGTAGGATGTACCCAAGGAGGCGCTTTATCGTTCCTCTTAACAGTGCAGCGGGTATCACACAAGCAACAAACGCTGTTGTCTCTACTTCTGTAGCTCATGATTTCACCGTTGGTGAGAAAGTGCGCCTTAAAGTTCCTTCAGCATATGGTATGACTGAAGCGCACGATAAGGTAGCTACAGTAACTGCGACAAGCACTTATACAGTAACATTGGACCTGGATACTTCTGGCTTCACAGCCTTTAGTCTTCCAACTTCTGCGGTATATGCAGCAGGTGTCACACCAGCTGAGATTATTCCTGCAGGAAGCGGACCATATCCAAGTGGTAACCCACCTTATGTTTCTACTGATGCAGCGTACGACTCGCGTAATCAGCACGTAATAGTGATGGGATCCAACGTCATCACAAGCACTTCAGCCGTTTACGACTGGATGGCTTGGAAATATGATGACTTCAATGCTCTGTAATACAGCGGCTTAAGTCTGGTAGACGGTGTTGAAACATACACCGTTTACCTTAACTTTGCAAGATGGTACCATCAAAAGAAACGGGTGGTATGTTGTGAAGAAATGCAAAGAATGTCACGAAGAGAAGGATTATCAAGAATTTGATAAAGTAAAGGGAAATAAGGACGGATATTGTGGTTTCTGTAAGAAATGCAGGCAACGCAAAACAAATCTAAGACGAGAGAAAAACCCAGAAAAGTATCGGGCAAAGGTAAATGCATACAGGAAGAAAAACGCTGAAGAGAGAAGAAAAGCCGAGAAGGAATACCGAGAAAAAAACCGAGAGAAAATCAGAAAAAGGGATCGAATTAGATATTTTCTTAGGACAGAAGAAGACAGGTTGAAAGCAAATGAAAGAGTTAGAAAATATCGTAAGACTGAGCATGGGAAAAGGAAAATAAAAGAATATGTTGAGAAAAATCGAGAAAAATCTATGGTTAGATGGAAAACAAATAATGCTATTCGTGATGGTAAGCTGCAAAAAGCTGAGAAATGCACAGTATGTCTGTCATCCGAAGATATTGAAGCACACCATCCAGATTATGAAAAACCTTTACAAGTGGTGTGGCTTTGCAAAAGATGTCATATGAAAATTCATAAAGGAGAAACGAATGGAAATTAAAGAAATAGTAAGAAGCCAACAGAAAACGGCACCAAAAGCAAAAAGAGATGAGCTTTTATCTAAAATGCGCAAAGAACATGAGAAGATGGTCAAAGGAAAGTTCGAGTTCATCGACGCACAAGGCGGATGGCTTGAATTTAACTATCGAATCTTCCCAGAAGATATGCTTGTGACATATAAGTTTGTCCACGGAGAAGTTTGTGAGATTCCTATGGGACTTGTTAAGCATCTTAATAACACAAAAAAGAAGATTCGTAACTTTGGGGTGGATCAAGGAGCACAAAGGGGAAACGAGCTCCCAGCGCACGGGCTACCTTCTACTTTTGACTCAGTATCTCGAGTACGTTTCACACCGATTGATGTCTTATAGCAACAATGGTTACGAATGTCATATATCCACAGAAGGCTTTCATTAATGACATTACAAATGCACAAAATGCAGTTGTAACATTTACAGAAGCTCATGACTTTACTCTTGGAGAGCTCGTTTCCTTTAGGGTGACCCCCTCCTTTGGAATGAAAGAGATCAACAATTTGAGATCCAGAGTGTTAAGTCTAGATTCAACATCTATCACTGTAGGAATTAACACAACAAATTGGACAGCTTTCGATTATTCTTTATTAGATAGTGCTGGAACAACGCCTCCTGTTTGTGTACCATGTTGTTCAGGGAAAGTACCAGGCACTAATCCTACAAAGATTAATCAGCAGGATGCTTTTGATAATAGGAGGTCCTAGTGAGCACAGCAACCCTTGAAGATATCATAACAAAGGTGAGGAAGCTCACAGGTTCGGGCAACTCTCTTCAGCTTACTGATGAGACAATCATCGACTACATCAACTCATTTTACCTTTACGACTTTCCTGCAGAATTTCGTTCTCTTCAACTTAAAAATACTTTCACAATAAATACCATAGAGAATGTTGATAGCTATCCATTCGATTTTGAGCACTATGAGACGTTGGAAGAGCCGGCTTATATAGATAAAAGGGTAGCCCCTTTGTATACTTCACCTTGGCCTTTCTATTCTTTGTTTTTCAACTGGCAGCAAAGGGAAGTATTGGATACAGGCGACGGAACCACAGGAGCTTATAGCGGAACTGTTCAAGACGCTCCAGTAGTAAGAAGTATAAATAACAACCCAATGGCGGACACACAAACTAGCCCGACCGCGACCTTTTCCACAGGATCTTATCCTGCAACTTTTGCTGAGCCCAGTGTTGCAAGGGTGCAAAATATTCTTATCACAGCAAACACAGCCACAACAACGTTGAATGTCACTGATGATGGAGATGGCAATTTAATAGGTGATGCATCTGCTGGAACAATAGATTATGCAACAGGGGCTATCACAGGTCTGACATTCACATCTGCGGTACCAAGCTCTACGGATATCACTATAGCCTACAATCCTGCTAATCCATCAAGACCTCAAGCAATACTTTTTTGGCAAAATCAAGTGGTTGTTCGACCTGTACCCGATGCGGGTTATACTGTAGAGATAGTGGCATATAGACGCCCTTCACAGATGCTTTTGGGAACAGGCACTACCACAAATATGGATGGCCTTCCTGAACTTCGTGAGTGGTTTGAAACAATATCCTTTGGGGCTGCTAAAAAAATATATCAGGACCGTCAAGATATTGAAGGCGTTGCCATGATGGATCAGTATCTAAAAGACGCCTACGCACTGAATGAAACCCGTACCTATGCTCAATTGGGAAAACAACAGATTAGCACCATATTCAGAGGCCAGCTTGATGGATATGGAGCTTCATCATTTCCATTTGGAGGTAACAATGGCTAAAGAAAAGAAAAAACAAGGATACAACGCTAAGCTTTCGGAAAGCTTAGGAATGAGAAACGGTAAGAAAAAACAGTCTCTTAAATCAAGGCGTAATGAGTCAAAGGGTATGGAAAAGGCATCAGGAAAGCGCGCTTATGCATCCGTTAAGACAATGGACAAAGGAACAAGAAAGAAGAAAAAGGCGTGTTAAACTCTTTTTAACCGATAAAAAGTGACAAAAGGAATAAATCATGAGTAGCTATAGTCCACAACCTCAATCAAAAGGATCAACTCTCGTAGGAACACGCGACCAGATTCGTGCAAACTTTGAGATTATCAGAGACGACTTTGCTATAAACCATGTAGCTTATGATGAGACAGGTGAAGGCAAACACAAGTTCATGCAGATGCCTGAATCAGGAGCTGATTTTGATAATAATGATTCTGCGCCTAGTACAGCAGCAAACGAAGGGGCCCTTTATACAAAAGAAGCTGACTCTGTAACAAACCTGTTCTTTAGACAAGAGAGTGATGGAGCGGAAATCCAACTTACCTCTTCGCAAGGTGCTACCAACGCCAATCCAGGAACTACATTTCTTCCTGGTGGTCTTCTTATGCAGTTTGGTTCTTTCACAGGTGCATCAAAGGCCGACACAACAGTAACTTTCAATGTACCATTTGGAACAGCGCCATATTCAGTAGTTGTTACTATGAACCGAGAAGGTTCGAATAATGTGGACACATTTTATGCTCACACGCTGACTACAACAAATTTTCAAGCTAGAAATACTTCATCATCAAATAGAATTGGATACTACATTGCTATAGGATCGGCAACCTAATGACGCTACAACCCGTCCTGATAGGCTCTTATTCTGAAGGTCTTCAAACAGACAAGAAGCCCTTCCTTCTTATGGATGGAGCCTTTCAGCAGCTTAATAACGCGTACGTATGGCGTGAACGTGTAAAAAAGCGCGAAGGCATAAAGCTTGTAGGACGCCTACGTCGTGTTTTCACTACAGAAGCTATGGGGAATAATTCGGCAGGAGCTTCTACCTCATTCAATATCATTACCCAAGCAAGTATTTCAGAAACGAATGCAGAGCTAGAACCTGGATCAATAGAAATTACTGTTGGAGCACCTGACTCAAACGTTTTTACCGATGATGGAGACGGAACATTTACTGTAACAGGCGCAGGAAATGGAATAGAGGAAGGATCTTCAATAAACTATGCAACAGGAGATGTGGTATTAGCATATAGTCCAGATGCTACTGGCGGATCTGCTATGACGGCAGATTTTAACTATTTCCCTTCAGAGCCTACTATGGGAATAGGTTTACGAGATGTGGCGACGGTTAATGTAGAACAGACAATTATTTTTGACACAATATATGCATATGTCAGTGACAATGATAACTTCAATGAGCTTTCCTCTACAACACCTACGACCTGGCAAGGCGATGACACAGATTTCTTTTGGACGACAAACTACCGTGGTGCTACAGGTTCACAGCGCCTTTTCTTCGCTACTAACTTTAATATAAATGGTGCATCGTCAGATCCGATAAGATATTACAACGGCTCAACCTGGGCCGATCTGCAGCCTGTTATAGGGGGTGCGGGTGGTGGTAGTGAGGAAACACTCTACCAGGCAAAAATTATCGTACCCTATTATGGGAGGCTTGTTACCCTAAACACTTGGGAAGGAACAACAGCTGCCAGCTATGGGGGATCGGCAAACTATTTCAATAGGTGTCGCTTCTCGCAGATAGGGGATCCAACTGCCGCTGATGCATGGTATTCCGATGTCTTTGGAAAAGGGGGTTTTGTAGACGCTCCCACTGGTGAGTCTATAGTGTCAGCAGAGTTTTACAAAGACCTTCTAATAGTATTTTTTGAACAAAGCACATGGGCTCTACAATATGTTGGGGAGTATGGTCTTCCTTTTGTTTGGGAAAGGATAAGTTCAGATCTAGGTTCAGAATCTACCTTTTCAGCAGTTAAGTTTGATTCGGGAGTTTTAGCTGTTGGTGACAAGGGCATCATTACCGCTACCTCAAACCAAACACAGCGCATAGATGAGCAGATCCCCGATCTGGTATTTGAATTTGAGAACGAGAATGGTGGTAAGGAAAGGGTTCAGGGAATAAGAGACTTTCAAAAAGAACTAGTGTATTGGTGTTATGCCACAGGTGCAGAAGATACACAAAGCTATCCTGCGAATGTTTTAGTCTTTAACTACAAGAACAACACATGGGCGATATTCCGTGATAATGTAACAGTATTTGGTATCCTAACTTCATTTATTGGAGATAGCTGGGATGAGCCTACATCATGGGATCTTCCTGTTAGCTGGGATTTCATTGAACAAGGCCAAAAGCCTGCTGTAATAAGCGGAAATCAGCAAGGATATATACACTGGTACCAGACACCCCTTGATTTGGACAATGCTAGTGATAGCGCAGTAGATGCACAGGAAAATGAATCTTTGTCCATAACTGATATAACGCGTTCTGCGACAGATCCTTTAAATATAGAAGTCATCAATCACAATCTGCAAGGTGAAGAAATAATTTATCTTACAGGGATAAATTATATAGATACTGATAGCACTGTCCTACCGTGTTCATTGAATGACAGTTTTTTTCAAGTTCAGATCGTCGATGCAGATAATCTCAAGTTATATTTTTGGGATCAGAATACAGCAAGCTATTTAATTGCGTCAGGAAACAATCTATCATTTACCCCCGCTACGGGTACAGGGACGTATATGGGTGGTGGACAGGTTACATTAATTCCAAAGATGGAAATAAGGACAAAAGACTTTAACCCATTCCAGGGACAAGGAAAGCAAATGGCGCTGTCTTATATAGACTTTCAAACCGATGCTACTCCAAACAGTGCAATAAACGTAAATCTAGCTCTAGACTCTGAATCTAGCACTTATGGAAACTTACTTGTTGGAAATTCACAAAATGATACTACACTTGTGAAAACAGGTCTTATAACAGGAGCTAATCAGGACAATCCTTGTCGTTTGACATCTCCTAATCATAGCCTCAAAACTGGAGAGCAGATAACAATATTGAATGTTAAGGGGATGACCGAATTGAACAATCTTACTTCGACGGTAACATTTGTTGACCTGAATACATTAGATTTAGATGATATTGATTCCTCAGCCTTTACAGCTTATTCACGTGCAGGAAATTGGTTTTCATCTAATCCTCAGTATTATTATATCCCCAATCAGCAATATGCTTGGCACCGTTTCTATGCGACAGCGCATGGACAATACATTTCGATATACATCACCTACGACGCAGAACAGATGAATACGCTTGAGACGCATCAAGGTCTCTTTGAGATGAATGCCATGCAGCTGTGGGTAAGAAATGGTGGTCGCTTGCCATGAGTTCTGCATCAAACGTACCTGGAATAGCCAACCAGCTTATCTCCTCGACAGAATTGCCTGGATTAGAAGACGGAACACTTTTTACAGAGCGTCTTGAGAAACTTTTAAAAGACGTGGCATCGGTGATGAATACTAAAGAGGGAGGGCTCTACACCCTTCAAGAGCTCATTGCTTTTAAGACGGTATTCACCATAGACGACCCTCAAAACTTTAGGAATGTATACCGCAAGGCTTTTGATCTAGTAGACCTTAATGGCGGTAATATAGCATCGAGCGCGACAGTTAATTTCCCACATGGTATAACTGAACTTGGTGATTCGATTATGATATACGCGTCTTGTGTGACAACAGACCCTGAATATTTTACCGTGGTATATCCCGACGTTTGGTTAGATGGAACAAACGTCAACTTTACAAACCCTCATGCTTCTGCCGTGTCATCGTGCATCGCTGTAGCTGAGATTACAAAGGTTTAATTATGGCTTTAGATATTACTTCAGGAGTAGGAGGAGCTACAACGGGAGCAGTAGCTGGAGGGGCCGTAGGCGGTCCTGTGGGTGCTGGCGTCGGTGGCGTTTTAGGAGGTGGTCTTGGTCTTCTTGCCGGTGGTGAGAAGGACAGTACCAAAAAATTACCTACCAAAACCCCAGAACAAATGAACGTTCTCAATCTTCTTTTGAAGATGATTTCAGAAGGCGGTCTAGCCCAAGGACAGGGGGAGGCTTTAGAGTATCTTAGGAACATTTTAGCAGGTGATGAAGAAGCATTTAACAGGTTCTCAGCTCCATACATGAGACAATTTGAAGAACAGACAGTGCCAGGGATAGCAGAACGTTTTGCAGGCAAAGGGGCACTAGGATCATCAGGGTTTGGTCAGGCATTAAGCTCAGCTGGGGCAGGCCTTCAGGAGAAACTGGCGGCACTAAAAGCTGGTCTGCAGCAGGGTGCTGCAAAGGACCTCATGTCGCAATACCAAAATCTGACAAATATTGGCCTTAGCCAGCAGCCTTACGGCTATCAGCATACACAAGGAAGCCCTGGCCTTGGAACAACGGCGCTTTCAGGATTGGCGTCAGCAGGCTTTCCAGGGCTATTTTAGGAGAAAACCATGGCATTTTTCGCACAGACAGGACCATCAGCTAGAGGAAGAGCGCTCTCAGGCTTAGGCCAGGCTCTAGGATCGGGGATCGGTAAAGGGATTGCTAACAGAGAGGACAGAGCCAAAAGAGGCGCCCTATCTAAAAGATTGTTTGGAGATGAAGCCTCAGGGCTGGAAAAATTATCTCCTGAAGAGCAGTTGGCTCTTGCGAAATATGAGGCGAATAGGGATCTTCAAAAAGAAAAATTAGTCCAATCAGGATTGCCACAATATAAGCCAATCACGGTAAAAGACCTAACTTCATCGTGGGCAAACCGTGGATTTGATAAAGAGGCCCTGTCAATAATCCCACAACAAGGTTGGGAGCAGATCCTAGATCGCGCTAATGAACTTCAATCAACACTTGGGCCTGATAAAGCAATTATACAGGCAGAAGAAGAATATTTGAACCCTGAAAAAGCTGCCCAACAACAAGCAAAAAGGGAAAAGGCATCAGAAGAAAAGCTGCTGCAAGACACGTCACAGGACATCGATCAGTTTGAGGACCTCCAGGATGACGAAACAGAAGAGGGAAGCTTTGCTCGAGGCATAAGATCTACGATCGCGGGAAGATTAACAGCATTGCTGAATGATGTGCCATATGATCAGTACGAAGCATCCATATCTTTAGGAGACGACCCAAATTTCGTAGATAGGATGAAATATATGGCAGCTAAGCTTTCAGGCGACCTTCCATTTATCGGGGCAGGTGCGACATTGGGTGGAAGCGGAGGAGCAGCACTTGGCGGCCAGGTTGGAGGACCTTATGGTGTCGCTGTAGGGGGCATCCTAGGTGGTGGCGCAGGCGCATTGTCTCTGCCAGCGGTTTTAGACACAGCACTCGAGGAATATCACAAATTCAAATCGAACGGCTACGAAGGCTCTTTTGAGGATTTTTTAAAGGCGGCAGACAAAACACTACAAGTTGGCACAGAATCAGCGATCGAGGGCGCTATATTTGGCACCTTGTCAAAAGCATTAGGACCGATAAAAAAAGCTAGCCCACTTTTCGCTAAGTTTCTGGAAAAATCCCCTGCACGAGAGGCGGTAGCAACAGGAGCTGTGGAAGCTACTGGGTTGCTAGCAGCAAAAACCGCTGCCAAAGGAGAACTTCCTTCGAAAGAGG
>Ga0210101_1000295_pt1 | contig 17909 bp, 18 predicted proteins | sample Muzzi_PWC_D1_FD_185534 | JGI IMG/M metagenome (GOLD analysis project Ga0210101, IMG submission 185534) | Wetland microbial communities from San Francisco Bay, California, USA, that impact long-term carbon sequestration - Muzzi_PWC_D1 (SPAdes) | ecosystem: Environmental > Aquatic > Marine >... | reverse complement strand
CGCTGACTTCGATCGCAGCTGGAAAATACCGGTGTTCAGGGATGTCGGTCCGCACACCGCGCGCACGCCCGTCAGGCGTCGCGCGGAGGGCGCCGGTGCGCTGGACGAACCGGGAGCGGTTCTCATCCGCGAGAGCGGCGCCGGCATCGAACTCTATTACCCGTATGTTCGTCATCCCGGCATGGCCCTGACTGTTCTGCTCACCGGGGGAGTCTTCGCCGGTTCTGTCTGGCTGATCGATGCCACTGCGGGTAACCGGGGTGTTCCGGGTCCGTTCCTCTGGCTGTTTTCCGTGATTGGCGCGCTGCTGCTGATCTGGGGAATCTACCTGGCGGGCAATTCCCTGCGGGTCTCCGCCGGGAGGCAGGGATTGACCGCCGTGCGCGGGATACTCGGCCTGCAGTTTGCCCGCCATGCGGCGGCTGATGACATCACCGGCATCGGGAAATCCATCGGCATGCAATCCCGGCAGGGCAACCGGGCGCAGGCCTGGTACCGCATCCATGCCCGTACCCGCGATGGTCGCCGCATCGCACTGGGCGAGGGCCTCACCGGCGCCAGCCGCGTCGATGCGCTCATCGAACGGCTGCGCACGGCGCTCGGCCTGTCCGGACAGGCAAACGAGCCGGAACCCGCCGGCTCGCGTTTCGGGCACACCCGGCTCAGCGCATCGCGAGTGGCAGCCGGCGCCGGTCAGCCGCGTTCGAAACGACTGCGGTGGCTGTTCAACGCGGGTGCCTTCGCCCTGTTTCTGGCATTCATAATCTGGAATTTCAGGAACGTCATTTTCAGCTAGCTGCCGTGCCGGTGCGTGAGCGTTTACCCTCGGGTTTCGTGCCTCAGCCCAACCCGCCCATTCGATAACCCCGCAGGAGCGGGCTTGCCCGCGAAGGCGTTTTGATTCGGCCAATTCGCGGGCATACCCAAAGGGTAGAAGAGTCCGCTTCTTCGTGGTGTCCTATAGTCAATGGGACAAGTGGGCGACCGACGGAACACTCCCGGCTTGTCCCACCCGCCGTGCATAATACCGTCGCACCTTCAGAGGAGATACGCCATGCCGAAGATCGTTCGCTTTCATGAAACCGGGGACGCCGGGGTACTCAGGATCGAGGAACTGCCGCTGATCGAACCGGGCGAGGGGGAGGTTCGCCTGCGGGTGGAGGCCATCGGTCTCAACCGGGCGGAGGTGATGTTCCGGCGGGGACAGTATCTGGAAAATCCCGAATTTCCTTCTCGCATCGGCTATGAGGCGGCCGGCATCGTCGATGCCGTGGGGGACGGGGTCGATGCCGTGCGCGTCGGTGACCGGGTCAGCACCATCCCGTCCTTTCCGATGGGCCGCTATGGCGTCTACGGGGAGAGCGCCATCGTTCCGGCGTACGCCGTCGCCCATTACCCCGGCAAGCTCCCGGCGGTCGAGGGTGCGGCGATCTGGATGCAGTTTCTGACCGCCTTCGGTGCGCTGATCGAATACGGACGCCTGCAGGCAGACACGACGGTCGTCATCACCGCGGCCAGCAGCAGCGTGGGGCTGGCCGCGATCCAGATTACCCGGGCGGCCGGGGCCACGGCGCTTGCCGTGACCCGCGGCGCGGACAAGAAGCCGTTCCTGCTCGAGGCCGGCGCCCATCATGTGATCGTGACGAACGAGGAAGACCTCGCGGAGTCGGTGATGAAGCTCACCGCCGGGAAAGGCGCGGCCATGGCGTTCGACCCGGTCGCCGGCCCCATGCTGGGGCGGCTGGCCGACGCCGCCGCTCCCGGTGCGCTGATTTTCGAATACGGGGCTCTGTCACCGGATCCGACGGCCTATCCGCTGTTCGCTGCGCTTTCGAAGGGTCTGACAGTGCGCGGTTACACGTTGTTCGAGATCGTCAGAGCCCCTGAGTTGCTGGCCCGCGGCAAGCGCTTCATCTACGAGGGTCTCGAATCCGGCGTGCTGAAGCCGGTGATCGACCGCACCTTCCCGCTGGAGGCCATCGTCGAAGCCCACCGCCACATGGAATCCAACCGGCAGCTGGGCAAGATCGTGGTGACCGTGTGATTCCGTGGACATGTGGACGTTATTTGGGATGACATGCGTTATTTAAGGGCCATTCACTGCTGATATATTTATCAATGAACGGTGAATACACAACATGAATGCCTGGCTGCGTATCCTGCTGGTTTGTCTTCCGTTGCCGGTGATGGCGCAGCCGCCCGTGGCGGACATGCACCTGCATTACAAGTGGAGTCAACAGGACGTCACCTCGCCGGCCGAGGCGGCGTCGATATTGCGGCAGCAAGGTATCGTGATGGGCGTGGTGATCGGCACCCCGGCGGAACTGGCGCTGGAACTCAGGGAACAGGCGCCCGACCGGGTGGTGCCGATATTCAGCCCGTACCGCGATGGTGGTGACTGGCATCGCTGGGCGTTTGATCCGGACGTCGTCACGCGGGCGCGCGCGGCACTGGCCTCGGGCGACTATCACGGCATCGGCGAACTGCATTTGATCGGCGGTTTCGCGCCGCGGCTGGACAAGGCCGCCGTGCTTCGGGAACTGATGACGCTGGCCGCCGAATACGATGTGCCGATCATGCTGCACACCGAGTTCTCGCGGCCGGATTTCATGCTGGCCCTGTGCAAACGCTACCCGGACACGCGGATCGTGTGGGCGCACAGCGGCGCCATACTGCCGCCCGGGGACGTCGCCCGGGTATTCGAAGCCTGCGATAACGTCTGGGGAGGGTTGGGTGCCCGCGATCCCTGGCGTTTTGTGAACAACCCCATCACGGATGAGAACGGGACCTTGCTGCCGGCATGGCGGTCTTTGCTGCTGCGCTACCCGGACCGCTTCATGGTCGGCTCGGATCCGGTGTGGCCGGTGGAGCAGCTGGACCGCTGGGATGTGGCGGATACCGGCTGGCGTGAACTGGGACGATTCCGGGATTTTCACCGCGCCTGGCTGCGGCAGCTCCCCGAGGCCGTGGCCAGGAAGATTGGCTGCGATAACGCCGTGGCGCTGTTCGGGATGGCTGAAAACGTGTCCTGCGAAAGGACCCTGCCGGATCGATGACCATGACGTCACCGCCGGCTGGCACCGAGCGGGGAGACGGATTTGTCGTCAGCTTCGCTCCTGCCGGTGAACAGACCTTGCGTATGCCGGGAAGCCTTAAGCCGACCGGAGTTCTTCAGTCAGATCCTCCCGGTGATGGCTGGCGTTCGTCACGCAGGTGCGTGGCGCCGGTGATGACCCAGTCGTCGGCTTGCTTTCGCAGCCTGACGGCAACGGTGTGAATCTCCAGAAAGCGGTCCTGTTCACCCTTGATCTGTCCCAGGCCGCTGCCTGTCAGCACCACCTCCGCCGTGTCGTCCTCGATGCGGACCTGTGCATCCCGCAACGCGAGTTCCAGCATGACAAGCCGTGCGCGTCCACGAATGATGCGCCGCACCAGCTCGTCCCGGCTGTCGATGACGATCGTGCCGTGGCCGGCACGGGTCAGATCGAAAACTGTCCGTTCACTGAAGTACTGCCCGATCTGGCTTGCCTTTGTCAGTTGTTCAACGCCGGATTCCGGGGAAGCGATTTCGGTCAACGCACGGAGTTGTTCGAGCCGTTGCAGGATACGGTCTTCTTCATTCGTGTGCAGGAGGAACAGCGACGCCAGTACGATCAGGACACCGAGAGCGGACAGAGTGTAGCGGTTCAGCATGATGAGGCAGTGCCTAATGGAATTTTCATGTCAGTTCCGAATGGCGCTTACTTAAGGGATATCGTTCTTATATTAAAGAACCAATGGCCACGGAAGCACACGGAAAACACGGAATATTCACAGATAATTTCTGTGTCTTGCGTGGATTGCGTGGCTATTTATCACGATCTCGACTTAAGGGGACCTCGAAAAACCCGAATCGATGCAATTGTAGGAGCGGGCTTGCCCGCGAAGTTGTTGTTTTTCATGTGCCGCATTCGCGAGCAAGCTCGCTCCTACAGGAATAAACCCGGTTCTTAGAGGTGCCCTTAAGTAAGTGCCATTTATATTAGTGCGGATAATGCACTATTTTCGGGAGCAGCGGGCACGCCGGTCTGGTGTCCGTGATGCCTGCCCGGCAATTGCCGGGGCGGGGTGCTACATCCCCCAGAAGTTGGCGGGTGCGGATTCGCAGTCACTGCCGCCTGCACATCCGCGTCCCTGCAGGGCGTCCAGGTGTTTGGCGACCAGTTCCAGCTCGTACTCGGCGGACAGGCACTCCAGTTCCCGGCCCACCACCCCGCAGGCCGCCTGCTCCTTCTTGTACGCCTGCAGCATCCTGCTCGTATAGGCATCGTATTCATCCGTCAGTACGATATCGCCAGCCCCGGCGGCACTCCCCGGGATCAGCAGCATTAGTCCCGTCAGTATTCTCGCAATCTTCACTGGCCTGTCCTCTCGTGCGATACCCGATATGACGGCAGATCACGATAAAACAGTAGCTTAGGGGGCATGAGGCGCCCTCACGGGAGCAACAGGCTGGCAACGGGCTGATGATGGTTATGATTTCTGCACCCGACCGGGTTTATCCGCCGGCGTTGCGAAAAGAATTTGCAAACGCGCTGCCGGGTGTGGAGTATCACCCCGGTGAGCCGGTCCTGCTGCGCTTCCGGGCGGCCGGCAACCGGAGAATACCGGAGATAGTTCATGAACACAGGCAGGCTGTTATTGATGACGCTATTGTTGCTGGGTGCGGCGGGATGCGCGGCGCTCAGGCCGTCAACCGAGGTGGCAAGTGACGCTGCACCGTCCGGGCCCGGGGATGTGGCGGACGGGAGCGGCTGGTGGTATGCGCGTTTTTTTATCGAGCGACCGGCAGGCGAGCCGCCGCGCTGGTACATCGGTACCCTGATCGGCGGCGAGATTATCGCCCCGGTATTCGACCGGCACTACCAGGATATTCTCATCTGGCGTGTACACCGGCGCGCCGCGAACGATGATTACGGTCACGTGTTCAGCTTCATCTTCTACAGCACCGCCGCAGGCGCAAAACGCATCTATGCCGACCTGGATAAGAATCCCGTGCTGCAGCGGCTCAGGCAGGAGGGCAGGGTAACCAAAGTCGGTTTCGATGATACCTCCCGCATCTCACGCCCCCGCATCGAGGATACCAGTGACCGGCACTGGTCGCTGTCCGTACAGCAGACCTGGCCGGCACTTGCCATGGGGGCAAGCCGTATGTGGCTGGACCTGGTGGGTGAAGTCGCCGACAAGCACGCGGATGAGCAGGATCTGGAGCAGCGGTACATCGAGGTGCAGCAGGACGTCAATGACATCTGGGCAAAGCAGGGCCAGCATGCTGTTCTGCATCATATCAGCGGGATCTTTGCCTATCAGCCGCTGCTGATTACCTATTGAAACACGTGAGGTCTGGAAACCGGATAATGAATAACAGAACAGTCTGAAACGGCAACCGAGCCGCCTGCCTCCAGACCTCGGCAGGAGCAGTCTGTTAGCCATGATCTTTATGAAACCTGTCCGGATCTTTTGCCACGTTGCCTGCGAGCCGCCCGGGTACCTGGGTACCCTCCTGGAAATACACGGCTGTCCCTATGAGGTGGTCTGTCTCCATGATGGAGTGGACGCGCCTCGGGATCTGGACGGGGTGGCAGGCCTTGCCTTTATGGGAGGGCCGGGCAATGTCAACGAGCCACCCGGCTGGATGGCGCAGGAGCTTGTTCTTGTACGCGAGGCGGCGGACAGAGGCATTCCCCTGCTGGGCATTTGTCTGGGTGCGCAGCTGATCAGCAGGGCGCTCGGTGGTTTCATTACACCCGGTGCGACGCTGGAAGTCGGCTGGCATCCGGTGGAGCAACTGGCGGATACCTCCGCACCGGGATGGTTCGCGGACCTGCCCTCACGCTTCGAGGTATTCCAGTGGCATGCGCATACCTTTTCCATCCCGCCGGGCGCTGTCGCGCTGCTGCGGGGCCGGTGTGCCGAGCACCAGGCGTTCGCGCTCGGCAATATTCTGGCCATGCAGTTTCATCTGGAGATATCGCCTGAATCCATCACGGGGCTGACGCAGCATTACACCGGCGATCTGGAAAATGTCTCGGATTGCGTTCAAAGCGCAAGCGCGATAACGGCAGACCTCGAGGCGCGTACAACCCGCTTGTACAAAATTGCCGACATTGTGTTCGGTCGATGGATTCGCACTGTCTGCACCGGACAGGGGACCGGGTAGCCGGATACCGGCGGCTGCGAGAGACAACGATATCACCCGTTAGCTGCCCGCGTTCAGCAGGATGATGCAGCTACACCAGCCGCAAATCAGGTTCGGCCGGTATCACATCAGGGAATCCATGACTTGCGATTGTGGACTTCATCCCCGCACAGTTCTCCATGGCTGTCACTGCGCCTGCCCCAGGCGCGCAAGCATGAAAGCATATTGTAATCTCCTGAAATACTTAATGAGTGATACGCCCGATGACTTTGAGGAATTTCCCTATTCATGCTGCGGGGCTATCTCGTTAGATTGGATGTGGGTAACGGGAAGCATCGCAACAGCAGACCGTTTTCCATGATGAACTATCTGTACCGATCAACCCGCGGCGGAATCATACAACCAGATCGCTGACGGGAGATTCTTATTCAAACAACAAACGAGGAGCCGTTATGTCAACACGCACCCCATTAAAATCCATTTTTTTAAACCTTGTATTACTGACGGTGACGATCGGTGGGTTGGGCGTTACCGGTCTTGCCTACGCCGCAGGTGGCAATAACGAATGTCCCGTAGGCCTGGTGAAGGGTCTGTCACTGAATGATGAATTCGGCCCTGGAGCCAGTGACCTGACAAGGTGTCTGGACCGCCGTCACAATGTCAAAGTCGTCATGCAGATCAACCAGTTCTGCCGCGATGCCGTGAAAAACGCGGACTGCACCCGCGCCTACGCACTTGGAAATATACAAAACATGATTAACGACTATGAAATCACACATGGCATGCGCCGCGGTGTCGATTATAAGATCGTTGCCGTGGTTCACAGTGGTGGCGGCGGCCTCGTGCTGAAGGATGAAGGTTATGACAAGGAAGGCAAGCCTGTTTCCGGTAGAAACCAGTTCCAGGGGGCGGTGGAAAATCTGATCAGCGAAGGCGTTGAGTTCTACTTTTGCCAGAACACTACGCGCGGCTTCATTGGTAAATTTCTGCCCGCCGTAGGCGTGACTACCGGAGGCCCTACAGCGGAACTCATCCCGGGCGTGAAATACACCACCGCCGGCGTGACCTCCATTGCCGAGTTCCAGCAACGCGGCTACGAATACGTTCAGCCCTGACAGACGGTGACCGGGCCTTGCCTGTGGCAAGGCCCGGTCTGTTCCCTTCGCGTTGTCGTGATGGCGGTTTATCTCCCCGTACACGCGAGATCCGCAGTGTCCGTCAACAGCAAAAACGACGCATCAGGAAAAGACATGGCGAAGCGTAATCGGCAGGACCGGCGTTGCTGGGAAGGAAGGAAAAAATTCCCTTTTCGGGATTCCAGCGGCGAACTGGTCAGCGCGGACCGGCGCACACAGCCGGACCGGCGATTGTCGGGTATCGAGGTTGAATGGCTGGAGATGGCTCATGAGTCGGGACGTGAACCGGCGCCGGCTCTGACGCTATGGAACCCGCAGGAAGGCTAGAGGTTGTCAGGGTGCATTGTGCACCAGGTCATCGACTCATAATCAAGAAGAGGTGAAACATGAATACTGTTCAGACTAGCAAACTGGCCCGGTGCCTGCTGGGCGCCGCGGGTATTGCCCTGCTCGGCGTGCAGGGTTCCGTACTCGCCAAAGAGGACCAGAAGTACCCCTATACGGGCAATTGCGCCTCGCTGGGCGCGGATCGCACCACCGAGTTCCATGGCAATCCACAGCGGGCGGACTTGCTACTCGGCATGGCCGGCAACCAGTGGGTCGTGTTCGACCAGGTGATGCGCGAGTTCAATCTCTCTCGCGGACTGGATCCGGCGATCCCCGCCAATCAGGCCAGCTATACCCTGAAGGATCTGCGTGCCGATGGTCGCGGGGATTACTACATCCAGCTCATCCCGCCGGGGCAGATTCGAGACCAGATCAAGAGCGGCTGCATGCTGCTCGGCAATGTTGATCCGAACACGCCGGATCGCAACTTCATGCCGTTCAGCATCCAGGTGGAGTTCGACGTCTTTGCCAGCACCAACTATCCCCTGATGCGGAATCTGGCGGCCAGCGGTTTTGTCAGCGAGGCCAAGCCCTACATCAAGAACAAGCTGGACCTGCTGGTGACGCAGGGCAACCCGCATGGCATCGGCGACGGCGTTATGCCGGTAGGTGTGACACCAACGGGCGATGCCGATACCGACAAGATCGTCGATATCGTGTTCGATCTGCTCGATCCCGATGTGCCGGTCTCGCAGGTCGATCACATCAATGAGGGCATTCACAATGCCATCAACAACATGTATCGTCTCATGGACCAGTATATCCGCGATAACGGCACTGCGAGCCAGGTGGCCGAGCTGGATGCCCGACTGGCCGCGGTGGCAAACCCGCAGACCGGTTCGCCGGCGGATACCCGCACCGGCATCAGCACCAACTTCGATCTTGCTACCAATGACGCGTGCAATTACGGTGTCAGTGGTCCGCTGCGGTTCTGTGAATTCGCCGTGCTGAACAAGGCGAACACCCATGAAACCCGCGTCCACCATGTGGAGACGCCGGAGCGTGTGCGCAGCGGCGAATCCTGGACCGGACCGCTGTGGATCACCGAGGTCACCTATGCGAAAAACTCCGGCAACCCGGTGGTTGTTGAAGGCGTGGACATTGCCGCCGCCGATCCGGCTGAAGCCGTGAACCGTCCGGTGTCCTACTCGATCGCGTTGCTCTCCACCGCCAAGCACAAGCGGCTTGGCAACGCCTTCATCGACTGGATTCGCAGCCCCGATGGCCAGCGCGTCTACACCGACGGCGGCTTCATCGGTCTGACGGATGCGGAACTCGCCGGCGGTGAATGCTATTCCATCGACCGCAAGACCGGTGACGTGGTCATTACTACCCGGGAAAATAACAGCTGCAGTAAATCCAGACGTCATCATTAGACCGGAGACAGCCAGCCCGCGCCGCGGCGCGGGCTGTGCCAGAACCGCAAGTCGTCCACCACCTGCAAACCTGACCTGCCTGGCACACGAGTGATCGGCCCCATGGCGGGCGCTGATGTACTGAATTATTTTTATCGATGCTGATGCAATGCGCGTGGTGCAGCGTGGTGAATCCCATAAAAACCGGAATGTCCCGGTTTATCTCGTTATACTTCATGCTATCCCGCCATCTTGCGAGTACAGACGATGAAAGCTACCGCCGAATTGCAGGTTATACCGCTGGGTCAGTGGGTTTCCGTGAGGAAGGAAATCCGCCGGGTAGTCGACCTGCTGCAGGGCCATGACTTCATTATCGAGACCCATGCCTCGGGTACCAATATCGAGGGGAATCTGGAAGACATACTCGCTGCTGTCAAACAGATCCACGAAGTGCTGCACGCCGAGGGCAGCGTGCGTCTGGTCAGTCTGCTGAAACTGGAAACCCGCATCGACAAGACCCCGACACTGGCCGGGAAACGCCTGTAATCCGGATATCCAGCCCGGTTTCAGGCTTTCCAGTTCTGCCGGGCGCCATGGAACTCACCACCTGAAGACACAGCATGCCCGCCGGGTTGATGAGGCCGGCCGGTGTGTGAGGAACCTGAACGATACGCTCGCTCAGCGTTCGCGTTGGATGGGAAGTAGCGTACGACGGTAGACTATTGGGGCCGTTGCCGTCTGTTTCTCTTCCGCCCCCTGTTCATTCCGATGAAATTACTCTAGAATCCCGCTTCAACAAGCTGAGTCAAAACACTATTTCGTACGGAGGCGGGGTATGTGGAGAACCATGACCGGACCGGTCTTATATCTGCTTGCCATTCTCCTGGGGCTGGCGGGGCTGCCGACGACCACGTATGCCGCGGACTACTACGATGTTTCCTATGTCTGGTCCCGCAGCCTCTCCGGCGTCCGGGACTATCGCAACAAGGTCGCGGGGGTGCTGGGGCCGGCCGTGGCGAAGGATCTCAAGGTGGTTACCCGGGACAGCCTGATCGGTCTTGTCTACGTGCGCCATGGTGACAGCGCCGGGGCGACCCGGGTTGCGAAGAGCCATACCCGGCTGTTGCGTGCCCAGGGTCTTGATGCGGCCAGTCCGATACGTTCCGTGAACTGGACGCTCGTCGGCGACGCCGGTACAAGGCAAGTCGCCGCGGCATCGAACGCTGAATCGGGTTCAGCCGCGAGCATCATCCGGACAACCGCGGCCGCACCGCCCGCCTCGACGGGTCTGCGCAGAAGCCGGATGTCTGTCACCGAACGCTCCCGGGAAATTCACAACCTGGAGGCGGCGGTTGAAGACTATATCAATCGCCTGCGCCGGAAGGGCAAGCTCGATTCCGACGAGCGCACCGGCTGGTCGGTGTACGATTTCACCACCGGCGAAAAGCTGGTCACCATCAACGAGGACCAGCAGTTCCAGACGGCCAGCCTCGTGAAGCCCTTCATCGCGGCGGCGTTCTTCTACAAGGTCAAGAAGGGCGAACTGAAGTATGACAGGCAAAGCCGCCGGCAGATGGAGCGGATGATCCAGCATTCGAACAATGCCTCCACCAACTGGGTGACCCGCAAGGTGGGAGGGCCCCAGGCGGTGCAGCGGATACTGAAACAGCAGTATCCCGCCATATTCCAGGAGATTCATCTGGTCGAATACATCCCGGCGGGAGGGAAGACCTACCGCAACAAGGCATCCGTGCACGACTACAGCCGCTTTCTGTACGCGCTCTGGAAGGAAGATATCGCCGGTGCCGACGAGATCAAGCGCCTCATGGCGCTGCCGGGACGCGACCGCATCTATACCGGCGTGCGTGGCGTTCCGAAAGGCACCAAGGTCTACAACAAAACCGGCAGCACCGCGCGTGTCTGTGGCGACATGGGCATCCTCAATGTCAAGGGCGCAGACGGCAAGTGGTATCCCTATACGGTGATCGGCATCATCGAGAAGGAACAGAATGCCGCCAACTACACGAGCTGGATACGCTCGCGCGGTAACATCATCCGTCATGTTTCCAGCATCGTCTATCAGAGCATCGCCCAGAATCACGATATCTAGTGTCCTGTCTCGTATTAAATGTACAAATCAGAGCCCCACAAATGGTTCACAGCAAGGCGCGGCTCGCAGGCAATGGTTGCTACCCTTGTCAAGGGCCGCAACGCGGCTGTGGGGTATTTGTGGGGCTCCCATCGGGCGAGGCGCTGAGCGGCCATCTGCGTTGTTGCATTGGCTTGACGTAGGATCACTATGCCTGCGCCAATGCGCCTGGCAGCTGACCGCTCAGAGCCTCGCTGATATGTGCATTTAATACGAGACAGGACACTACAGTCCGCGGTCGTCACTTATCCCCGTGGCGCCGGCGTCATCATCATCGACCAGGCGCAGTCCGGCATGCCGACCGGAATCAGTCCGCACAACCCCTTTGCTGGAACTACCTTCGCCGAGCCCTGGACATTCTGCCGGTACCCGGCGACGAGGTGGCGATTGTGCCGCGGGCGCACTACTATCGGCGGTTCACAACAACCCGGGACAGAGAGGTACGGTACTGGACCATGACAACACGCATAGAGGAAATCAGGGAGCAGGGGATGGCCTCCGGCCTCCGGCGGGCGGACCTCGACCCGGATCCCTACCGTGAATTTGAAAAGCGCTTCACGCTGGCCGTCGAGTCGGGCATCCCCGAACCGAATGCCATGTGTCTCGCCACGGTCGACGAGGATGGTCAGCCGTGGGTGCGCACCGTGTTGCTGAAGACCTACGATGCGCGTGGCTTCGTGTTCTTCACCAACTATGAAAGCCGCAAGGCACGGCACATCGCCAGCCATCCCAGGGTGGCGATGTCGTTTCCCTGGTTCGCGCTCGGCTGGGAGGTGAAGGTCACCGGAGAAGCGGTACGGGTGTCCCTGGCCGAATCTGCGAAATATTTCGCCACACGTCCGCGTGGCAGCCAGATCGGCGCCTGGGCCTCGCCCCAGAGCCAGATCATCAGTTCGCGTTCCCTGCTGGATGCGAAGGTGGCGGAGATGATGCGCAAGCTGCACGACCAGGAGGTGCCGTTGCCGTCGTTCTGGGGCGGCTACCGGGTGCAGCCGTCCACCATCGAATTCTGGCAGGCGCGCACCAACCGCCTGCATGACCGCTTTCTCTACAGCCGTGCGCAGGCCGATGATGTCTGGCGCATCGACCGACTCGCGCCCTAGCGGGGTCTGGCATGCAGCGTGTCACCGAACCCGAACTGATGGATGAACCCTCGCAGGCCGAGGCCTACGCGGCGGCGGATTTCGCCGAGGCCCACGAGCGGATCGTGGAGCATTTCGCGGTCTGTTTTCCCGGCATTGAAATCGCGGGGCACGTCCTCGATCTTGGCTGCGGGCCGGGGGATATCAGTTTCCGGTTTGCCACGCGGTTTCCCGGTGCTTCGGTGACGGGTGTGGACGGTTCGGCAGCCATGATTGAACTCGCCAGAAAGCGCCAGTCGCGTGAAACCGGGACGGGTGATCGCGTGCGCTTCATCGAGGCGCTGATTCCCGACGCATTCCTGCCTGCGGGTCCCTATGCGGCGATCATCAGCAACAGCCTGCTGCATCACCTGCATCGCCCGGCGGTGTTGTGGGAAACCATCGCCGCGTATGCCTCCGCCGGTACGCGGATCTATGTGGCGGACCTGCGCCGTCCACCGACGACCGCGGTGGCCCGCCAGATGGTGGAGTCCTATGCGGCCGGTGAACCCGAGGTGCTGCGCCGTGATTTTTATCATTCGCTGTGCGCCGCATTCGAACCGCGCGAGGTCGAGGCGCAGCTCGAGGCGGCGGGTCTCCCCGAGCTGGCGGTGGCGGTGATCAGCGACCGGCATCAGGTGGTTCACGGTGTCAAGCACTGACAGGCTGTAACGTCCATGTAATTAGCACGGCAGATTGTTCCCTGACTAACGAATCGTTATCACGTGGAGCAGATTTTCCCGGGTGGTCTGCCGGTAAAGTTGCTGTTGCCTGTTTAGCGTCGTTGCATACATTCCCTCTCCCACCGGAGGGTGTTGTAAATGCAATGCAGGGTGCGCCGCGCGCACCGTTCGGGAGGCGTAACTCATTGTTTGGAATGGTGCGCACGGCGCACCCTGCGATAGAACGAATATCTTTTGCGACAGCCTCCGCCGGGAGAAGGGGGGTGATACCTGAATTCACCGTGAGTGGTCTCCAGAAGTATCTGGCGATGTGCTCCCGCTGGAAACCGTCACGGGTGTGGCACTATGATGGTCTGTCAGTTTCCGGATTCCACCCACCAGCAGGAGGTTTTGGCACATGCGGTTGATCGTAGGCATAACGGGCGCGAGTGGAGTGATCTACGGCATTCGGCTGCTCGAGACACTCCGGTCCACGCCCGGGGTCGAAACGCACCTTGTCATCAGCGGCGGCGCCAGGTTGAACATCGAACTGGAGACCGACAGGAATATCAAGGAGATCGAGACGCTGGCCGACGTCGTGCACAGCGACAGGAATCTCGCCGCCTCTATCAGCAGTGGTTCCTGCCTGACCGATGGAATGGTCATCGTGCCCTGCTCGATGAAGACACTGTCCGGCGTGGTCAATTCCTTTGCCGACAACCTCATCGTGCGTGCGGCCGATGTGGTGCTGAAAGAACGCAGGCGCCTGGTTCTGGTTCCCCGGGAGTCGCCGTTGCACGTTGGCCATACCCGGCTGCTGCACGAGGCGGCCCTGATGGGCGCGGTCATCTGTCCACCGATGCCGGCGTTTTACAACCATCCCGGGTCCGTGGACGACATCATCAACCATACGGTCGGCCGGATTCTGGACCTGTTCGGCCTCGACAGCGACCTGGTCAAACGCTGGAAAGGGCTGCCCGGTGACTGACGCCGCCCGCGAAGCCATGAGTCCGGGGGATGACATATCCGGATTCCTCGTTAGTGTTCGTCCATAAACATCCATCTGTAGCCAGGGTCATTCGAGTGCACGCGAACGCCAGATGCGATGGCGTCATACCTCACGGGTAACTCCTGGATCAATTGCAAGGGCACCTCTAAGAACTGGATTTATTCCTGTAGGAGCGAGCTTGCTCGCGAATGCGGCACATGAAAATCAACAACTTCGCGGGCAAGCCCGCTCCTACAATTGCATCGATTCGAGTTTTTCGAGGTCCCCGCAACTAGGTCCTTCCGTGTTTGTCCATGTGCTTGCATGGAAAGCCTGTGATTGAAGAAGGAGCGGAGAATGGATGCACGATGTCTCGTGTTTGCAGTGCTGGCGCTGAGCGGCCTGTCCACATCGGGCGGCCCGTTGGTCAACAGGTATGATGCACTGCGCGCGGCGGCGCTCAGCAAGTGCCAGGCGGTCGATGCAGGGGAGTATCAAACCGGTTTGTTTTTCAACCCGGAGGGATATCGCTCGTATTATGCGCGCTCGCTCTGCTACCAGAATGCCGCAATCTTGTTTCGCGACATCGAACTGTGCGCCCGGGTCAGGCAGCGCCGGGCGCTTTTCTCATCGAGCTGGGGATACTCGAAATCCAATTGCAGAAATCTGGTCTCCGAGGGCATCGCGAAAGACCGCGAAACCATCGACCGCATGAGGCAGGACTATGAACAGGGCCATGTGCAGCTGGCCAATTTCCGCGTCGAGCGCGATGGCAATGGCCGCGATATCGATATCATTCCGGAATTCTCGGGGAGTGGTGCGCACGTCTACGAGTTGCGGTTTGAACTCCTTCGGAAGGATTCCGCTGCGACTCCCGTGCTGATCGATGCCTCCGGGTTTTCCCTCATGGGGGCCGTCGACAATATCCGTATTTATGTACGGACGGCCGATATCCGCCGGCAGTTCCCGGGGTTTGCCCTGAATCAAACATGGCCGGTGCGCGCCACGCTGGTATACAACGTTGGAACCGGTTCACAGAGCGGTCAATGGAGTCCCGCCTTTATCGAGAGCCGGTTCCCGGTAAAGCAGCGTACCCAGACCCTGATCCGGGAAATCCGCTTCTGAAGCTGGCAGAGAGCCGCGCAGTGGTACTGAAGTCAATAACGAATGGTGCTTGGCTAAGCCAAATCACACTCCTATGGCCACGGAATTACACGGAAAAACACGGAATACAGGCTCTTCTTTCTGTGTCTTCCGTGTGATTCCGTGGCTATTTATCGGGCTTGGGCCTTAACTAAGTGCCATTCAAGTCAAAGACCCTGTCGTGACTCTGGAGGGCAGACCGTGGATTTCATCGATTTCGCACTTCCCGCCCTGGTGCTCGCCCGTTTCGGGCAACGGGACGGTCATGCGCGCCGGGCGCAGATCGGCTGGACTCGCCCGCGCGAATCACGGCACAATCAGCGCCCATGGATGACGAGGAACGTGACCGGAAGATCGCACACTGGCAGAGAAAGGCGCGGGCGGCGGCGAAGCGCAGGACACGCCGCAAGCTGTACATCATTACGTTGATCCCGGAGGTGCTGGAGCGCCGGGATTTCCGCGAGGCCAACCCGGATTATCTCGAGGGCATGCCGTGCCTCTACGTCGGCATAACCATTCATGAGCCGGGCGACCGCTTCGAACAGCACAGGGCCGGCTATCGCAGCAGCAAGTACCCCAAACGCTACGGCGTCGAGCTGGCGCTGGATCTGCTGGATGGCTTCGATGATACGGGGCTGCGCGAGGAAGAGCGCGAGCCCGCGCTGGCCGAGTGGCTGCGGCGTCAGGGCTGCGCCGTCTGGCAGAATTGATGCCTGTTCCCGGCAGTCCGGCGTTCCTGACTGCCGTTATAATCGCCCCATGGCACACCTCCTCGAAGCCCGCGATCTGGTCAAGGTGTTTCCCGGCATACGGGCGGTGGACGGAATCAGCTTCAGCGTGGAGCGCGGCCGGTGCTTCGGCCTGCTGGGGCCGAACGGGGCGGGCAAGACGACCACGATGGAGATGCTGGAAGGCATCTCGCGGCCCGCTTCCGGAGAGATCCTGTACGAGGGCCGCGAGCTCGACCGGGCGTATCGCGAGGATATCGGCATCCAGTTCCAGAGCACAGCGCTGCAGGATTTCCAGACCGTGCGCGAATCGCTGCACATGTTCGCGAGCCTTTACCGCCGCACCGCCGCCATCGGTGAGCTCATCACACTGTGCAACCTGGAGGAGATTCTCGATCAGGATACCCGCCAGCTCTCCGGCGGGCAGCGCCAGCGTCTGCTGCTGGCCATTGCGCTGGTCAACGATCCCCGGCTCGTGTTCATGGACGAACCCACCACCGGCCTCGACCCGCAGGCGCGGCGCAACTTCTGGGGTCTGATCGAGACCGTACTGCAGCGCGGCAAGACCGTGGTGCTGACGACCCATTACATGGAGGAGGCGCAGCGGCTCTGCGACGACATCGTGATCGTCGATCACGGCCGGGTCATTGCCCGGGGTCGGCCCGGCGAACTGGTGCAGGCGCATTTCCCCGCCGTGGTTGTGCGCCTGCCGGCGAGCGTCTGGCCGGCGGGCCAGCCGCTGCCGGCGAACAGCGAACTGCGCAACGGTTACATCGAAATGTTCACCGGGGAAGCGCCGCCCCTGCTCGAGCAGCTGAAGCGCAGCGGCGCGAACCTGAACGAACTCAAGGTCGAGACGCCGAACCTCGAGGATCTGTTCCTCAAGCTTACCGGTCACGGCCTGAGGAACTAGCCCGCATTTCTACCCTGGCGTGATCGAATGACGTACGGCATCAGGGCCATGAACATGTTGTCTACCCGGAAAAGGACGGATTAGCCATGTGGCGTCGCATTCTCGCCATCCTGAAAGCGCGCAACCGGGAGTTCTACCGGGACCGGGCCGGTCTGAGCTGGAATATCGCCATGCCGGTGCTCATGGTGTTCGGCTTCGCGTTCATCTTCCGGGGCGAACCGGAGGATCTGTTCAAGGTCGGGGTGCTCGGCGAGCACGCTGCAACAGCGGTGAATGTCTCGCCGTTTCTCGCTACCCGGTATATCCGTTTCATTCCCTTTGATGACGCGCAGAGCGCCATTGCGAAGGTGGATCGCCACCAGATCGACCTGCTGCTCGATCCGCACGGCGCGGGGCGCTACTGGATCAACGTGCATTCGCCCCGGGGTTACCTGGTGGAGCGGCTGCTGCAGGCATCCTATGCCGGGAGCGGCATGCCGCCGCCGCAGCGCCAGACCGTGAGCGGACGGGCGTTGCGTTATGTGGACTGGGTGCTTCCCGGTGTGCTCGCGATGAACATCATGTTCAGCAGTCTGTGGGGCGTCGGCTGGGTGATTGTGCGCTACCGCAAGAACGGTGTGCTGCGGCGCCTGCGGGCGACACCGCTCAGCGCTTTCGAATTCCTGACGGCGCAGGTCATCTCGCGCCTCTTGGTGGTGCTCACGGCGACCTTCGTCGTGTATGTCGGCGCTGACCTGGCGCTCGATTTCGTGATGCGCGGTTCCTGGCCGGCACTGATTCTGGTCTATGTCGCGGGTTCACTGTGCCTCATCAGCGTGGGGCTGGTCATCGCCGCGCGGCTGCGCACCGAAGAGCTGGCGGATGGCGTGCTCAACATACTGTCCTGGCCGATGCTGCTGCTCTCGGGGGTATGGTTTTCCATGGAGGGGACCAACCCGGCCGCCCGGTTCGTCTCCAGTCTGCTGCCGCTGACGCACCTGGTGGATGCCGCGCGGGCCGTCATGGTGGACGGCGCCGGCGTTGCCCAGGTCCTGCCCGAGATCGTTCTGCTCGGCGGTATGGGCCTGGTGCTGCTGCTGATTGCCGCCAGGATTTTTCGCTGGGACTGAAGCCCTCGAGGATTCCCGGAAACATGCCTTATACCGTTAC
>Ga0210101_1000294_pt1 | contig 17938 bp, 13 predicted proteins | sample Muzzi_PWC_D1_FD_185534 | JGI IMG/M metagenome (GOLD analysis project Ga0210101, IMG submission 185534) | Wetland microbial communities from San Francisco Bay, California, USA, that impact long-term carbon sequestration - Muzzi_PWC_D1 (SPAdes) | ecosystem: Environmental > Aquatic > Marine >... | reverse complement strand
CGGCATCCACGGTGGCGCTCACCTCGACGATGCGCTGCTGGTTGTCGCGCAGGATCTCGGAGGGCGCCTCGATCAGGTTGACCCGCGCCACATCGCCCAGGTAGATGGCCTTGCGGTCCGTCTGCCCCGGGAACAACAGCACCGACTCCAGCTCCTGGGGGTTCGCGGCGTCCACCGGGGGTAGCCGCAGGCGCACGTCATAGCTGCGGTCACCCTCGATGTAATCGGTCACCACCTCCCCTTCCAGGGCGATGCGCATGGCGTCTCCCACGTCCTTGACGTCGAGGCCGAGAACACTGGCGCGCTCGCGGTCGATGGCGATTTCGATTTCATGGTGCACCTCCTCCGAGGAGTGCTGCACATTGCGCAGCCCGTCGATCCGCCGCAGACGCCGCACGATTTCGTCGGCGATCCTTTCCAGGGTTTTCAGCTCCGGTCCCTGAATGCGGAGGCTGATATCGTCATCGCCGCGGCTGGTGCGTATGCCGCGTATTCCCTCGGTGCGCATATTCACCTTCAGACCGGCCAGCTGCCTGTCGGCGATCGCCCGGTTCATGCGCTGGATCCATTCCTCGCTGCTGATGTCGCGCCGGGATACGGGCGCCAGCTGCACCTTGATGGAACTGCTGCTCGGCAACTCGCGCTGTGTGCGCCCGAAGATAAACCCGCCGACGGTGGAGAACACCTGTTCCACCTCCGGCTGCGCCTGAAACAGGGTTTCGAGAACCTGCACGCTGCGGTCCATGTCATCCAGGGTGACTCCCGGATCCGCGGTCACGCTGACCGAGGTCCGCCCGTCATCCATGGCGGGCAGAAATACCTCCTGTCCGCCGAAGAAGCTCCGGATGGAAATTCCCAGCATCACCACGAAGACCAGTATCACCAGGTATGGAAATCCCAGCGCACGGTCGACCAGCCCGGCATAACGCTCCTGCAGCCAGCGCATGCCGGCATCCACCCGTCGGCGCAGCCGCCCCGTGTCCAGGGTGTGCACCCTGGCGGCCAGGGCCGGCACCAGCGTCAGGGCGATGGCAAGGGATGCCAGGATGGAGGCCGAGATGGTGTAGATCAGCTCCCTGAACAGCAGCCCGGTCAGACCGCCAATAAAAAGGAAGGGCAGCACCGCCGCCAGGTTGGTGCTGGTGGAAGCGACGATGGCGCTGTTGACCTCCTGCGCGGCGTGCGTTCCGGCGGCGAGGTCTCCCTCGCCGAGCCGCTGATGGCGATAGATGTTCTCCAGCATCACGATGGTATTGTCCACGATCAGCCCGACACCCAGCGCCAGGCCACCCAGGGTCATGATGTTCAGCGTCAACCCGCCGAGACCCATGATCACAAACGTCACCATAATCGCGATGGGAATGGCGCTGCCGATAATGAGGGTGCGGCGCAGGTTGCCGAGAAAGATGTACACCACCACCATGGCGAGCAGCGCGCCGCTGATGGCCGCCATGCCCGAGTTCGTCAGGGCCTGGCGGATGTAGACGGACTGGTCGGACACGCTGCGAATGTGGATGTCCTCCGGGATGAGGTTTTCGGCCGCCAGCCAGTCCAGCCGCTGCTCCACGGCATCGGCGACGGCGATGGTGTTGGCGGTCGGCTGCTTCTGGATGGAGAGCTTGATGCCGGGCTCCCTGTTGACGCGCACACGCAGGCGCTCATCCTCGTGGGTATCGATGACCTGGGCCACCTCCTGCAGGTGGATCAGACCGCCCTGCTGGAGCCGCAGCGGCAGTTCCGCGATCTGCTCCACGCTGGTGAAGCGCCCGCTGATGCGCCCCGAGAGTTCCTGACTCGACATCTTCAGGCGGCCCGCAGGATCTTCCCGGTTACCCCGCTGCAGGACATTGATGACGTCCTGCATGGTCAGTCCCACCCCGGCCAGACGCTGCTGGTCGGGCAGCACCTGAATCTCGCGGATGAGGCCGCCGCCGACCTCCGCGGCGGCCACGCCGGGCAGGTTGATGAACCATTTGCCGAAGACATCATCCACCCAGCTGCGCAGCTCGACCGGGTCGCGCAGCGGTGAGCTCACGACGAATTCCAGCACCGGAATCTGCGCGGGATCGCGCTTGTAGATAATGGGCGGATCCGGAGTGTCCGGCAGAAAGCGCTTGGCCCGATCGAGCCGGGTGCTGGCATCACGCAATGCGATGTCGATGTCTTTGCCATACTCGAACGACAGATCCACCGACACCGCGCCTTCGCCGGTGCGCGACTGCACCCCGATGGCGTCCTCGGTAATCGCCAGTTGCTCTTCCAGCTGCCGGGTGAACTGGTCCTCCATCACCGTGGCCGGCACGCCGGGACTCAGAATGCGCACGCGCACCTCGGGATAAATCAGGTGCGGGTGCAGGTCGATGGCGAGCCGGGAGAAGGCGAACACGCCCAGCACGATGACCGCCAGCGCGATCATGGTGACGCCGACGGGATGGCGTATCGACCATGACGCCAGCCCCCCGCTGCGTGCAGACGGTGCAGTCATCCTAGGGCCTGTTAACACTTGTATGGTCGTCGCGACGGCGGCCATTTTTTCGCAACACAAGGCAGCGCGAGTGCCGTGTAGTTATTCTACACAAACGAGCGCTAACGCCGGATTGCAGGAAAATGGCCCCGTCCCTTCGGGTTGCGCCTGAAATCAGGTCATGCGGCGTTGCTCGTCGTTCATTTAGCACCACTAAACTTCGCTCCTCGCGCCTCGCCTAAAGCGCCTACTGTTGGTGCCTGGCCGGATTTCAGGCAGCAACGCGGCGATCATACAAGTGTTAACAGGCCCTAGGGGGTAGCGCGTTCGACGCGCTTCACCGGCTTGCCGGGTATCAGGTTGAGAAACCCGCGGGTGACGACCTGCTGACCGTCTTCGAGCCCTTGCCTGATTTCGACCTTCTCTCCGAGACGCAGGCCGCTGGTGACATCCACCCGCTGCGCCCTGCCCTCGTCATCCACGACGTACACGTACTCGCTGGTTTCATCCCGCCGCAGCGCGGAGAACGGGATCACCCGGCGGCGCGCCGCCCGGGTGCTGAGTTCCACCCGGCAGAGCTGCCCCGGCGCGGCTCCCGCAGGAACCGGGGCGATTTCCACCTCGATGGTGCCGCGGCGGGTCAGCGGGTCGAGCGTCGGATAGATGCGGGTGATGCGGCCTTCGTACACCCGGTCGCCCAGGGCGTCGATGCGTACCCTGGCGACATCGCCAACGGCCAGGTCGGGCAGGATGAGTTCGGAGACCGGTAGTTCCGTCACCAGCGACGAGGGGTCGGAGATGGTGAGCAGGTGCTGGTTGCGCTCCGCCACGTTACCCGGCTCCGAGAGCCGCTCGCTCACCACCCCGTTCAGGGGGCTCTCGATGGTGGTGTAGCCCATGCGGGTTTTGAGCACCTGTTCGTCGGCCTCGGAAACCTCGAGCTGGGTCTGGGAGCGGGCGTATTCATCCTCGGAGACGAGCTTCTTGCCACGCAGTTCTTTCAGGCGGTTGAGATTCTGTTCTGCCTGCTTGCGCGTGGCGGCGGCCCGGGCGAGCTGCGCCTTGATGAGCGCATCGTCCAGCCTCACCACCACGTCGCCCGTCTTGACCCGGTCACCCTCATAGACCGGCAGGTCGGTTATGCGCCCTTCTTCCTGGGTATAGATTTTTACCTCGCGCAGGGCGCGCAGAGTGCCCGTCCGGGTGCGCACCACGCTGAGACTGTCGCTGAGCACCGGCGCAGTCTCGACCAGATGCACGGGTTCGCCCTTCGGCGCGACCGCTTCGGGTTCCGGCCCGCAGCCCGGCTGGCACATCAACGTGCAGGCGATGAGCAGGGTCCCGAGCAGGCGGCGAAAATATTTCGAGAGGCTGATGGTCATTGCGCAGGAGGATGATTGGAATACGTCTAAGGATGCGCCGATTATACCCATAACGGCAACACCGCCGGGAATGGAGAAAAGCGCTACGTATTATGAGCCATCAATGCTTCAACAGACCGCTGTTTAAGGTCGGGTTAACTCTGCCATTCATGTGTTAACAGGCCCTAGTAAGACCGTGATCCTGTCACCTGTTCTCTTCGAGACGAAGCGGAAGAGGTATTACACCATTATCGATAAATCAATCGAGCCTGACCCGAATGGCGCTTGCTTTAATCGAAATCGTAATAAATGGCCACGGAATCCACGGAAGACACAGAAATTATCTGACAATATTCCGTGTTTCCCGTGTGCTTCCGTGGCCATTGGTTCTTTAAATATAAGAACGATATCCCTTTAGTAAGCGCCATTGGTGTCTGATCCCATTGATCCTGGATCCGCCATGGCGCATCGCACAGGGAAGACGCGCCTGAGGCGCAGGTATGTCCAGCGCAAGCTGCTACCCTGCGGCCTTCGTCTGAAGTCGACTACAGGACGGCTTGTCACTCGGACGCATTGCTGCTAGCATTATTCTATATTTCCAATATTTTAATATTATGAAACAAGCAGACGTTATCAACGCCCTGGCTGCACTGGCCCAGCCGCACCGACTCAAGGCCTTTCGTGCCCTGGTCGTTGCCGGCCGGGACGGTTTGACCCCGGGAGCCATCGCCGGGGAACTCGATATCCCGGCCGCCACCCTGTCTTTCCACCTGAAGGAATTGATGCATGCGGGCCTGATTACCCAGGAGCGTAGTGGTCGAAACCTGATCTACCGCGCCCAGTACGCCTGCATGAACGAGGTACTGGCTTACCTCACAGACAACTGCTGTCAGGGCCAGGCCTGCCTGGACGAGGCGGCATCCAACTGCAACTGTTGAAGGAGTTAATCGTGAAACGTTTTCATGTGCATCTGCACGTCGATGATCTGCAAGCCAGCATCGCGTTCTACTCGCAGCTGTTCTCGGCGCAGCCGACACGCGTTGAGGCTGATTATGCCAAGTGGATGCTGGAAGACCCGCGTGTGAATTTCGCCATTTCAACACGGGGCAACAAGCCGGGGCTGGATCACCTTGGATTGCAGACCGATAGCGCAGAAGAACTCGACAATCTCAGACAGGCTGCCGGAAGCGCCGAGATGGCGCTGATTGAAGAGGGCGAAACGACCTGCTGCTACGCCAGGAGCGAGAAACACTGGATCATGGATCCGCAGGGCATCCCCTGGGAGTATTTCCGTACCCTCGGCAACGTTGCCGTGTTCAACGAGCAACAGCAAGCCACCGAGGGCGGCGCCTGCTGCGCTCCGGTCCGGGGCAAGCCGGTCGGTATTCCGTTCAAGTCCCGGTCCTCATGCTGCTGAAGACCTGAAAACGATCGTCATGACAACCAATGTATTGATCCTGTGCACCCATAACTCAGCGCGCAGCGTGTTGAGCGAAGGCATGCTCAACTACTGGGCGCAACGCCTCGGCAAGGATGTTCACGCCTACAGCGCCGGCAGCGCGCCCAGTGGTCGGCTGAATCCCTTTGCCATCGAAGTGTTAAACAAGGCCCGTATTGACACCTCCAACTACCGCAGCAAAAGCTGGGACGAATTCACCGGCCCCGATGCGCCGCAGATGCGCATCGTCATCACAGTCTGCGACAGTGCCGCCGCCGAGACATGCCCCTACTGGCCCGGTAGTCCCGTGAAAGTGCACTGGGGCTACCCGGACCCGTCGAATGCGCCAGGCGGCGACGAGGGTAAAGACCAGGCCTTTGAACTGACTCGTCAGGCCATCGGCTATCGGATGCTTCAACTGCTGCAGTTGCCATTAGAGCAACTGAGTGACGCCGAACTTCAGAATGCGCTCACCGAGATCGACAGCCACTGAAGTCACGACGATTCCAGAGGGCCGTCTGATCGTTTAATCCTGCAGGACGTAGCTTCCCGGCGCGGTTCCGATGACGGGATAGCCCTCCTCCGGCGCGCCCATGGACGGCGGCGAGACACGCCTCCCGGAGTGCTCAACCAGCCAGCGCTGCCACTGCGGCCACCAGGAGCCTTCCTTTACCGGGACCATCGACTGCCAGGTGTCGGGATCGACGTAGTGATCACCCTCGCGCCGGGTCGCCACCTGGTAACGGCGGCCCTTGTGCCCGGGTTCGCTGACCACACCGGCGTTATGGCCACCGCTGCCGAGCAGGAAAGTGACATCGGTGTCGGTAAGCAGATTGAGTTTGTAAACTGACCGCCAGGGCGCGACGTGGTCTTTTGTCGTGGCCACGCAAAAGACCGGAGCCCGGATATCACTGATGACTGCCGGTTTGCCGTCTACCCGGTAACGCCCCTCCGCGAGGTCGTTCCTGAGGAACAGGCTGCGCAGCAACTCGGACTGCATGGCGAAAGGCACACGGGTGACATCGGCATTCCAGGCCATCAGGTCGGACATGCCGTGACGCTCGCCGAGGAGATATTCGCGCAGCATGCGCGACCAGATCAGATCGTTCGAGCGCAGCAGCTGGAAGAAGCCGGAGAACTGCTTGCCGTCGAGATAGCCCTGATCCCACATCAGGTCCTCGATATAGGCCACCTGGCTCTCGTTGATGAAGGGCATGAACTCGCCGGGCTCGGTGTAGTCCAGTTCGGTCGTGAACAGCGTGAGGGTCCTGAACGTGTCCTCGTCGTCGCGCGCCATGGCCGCGGCCAGCGTGGCGAGCAGGATGCCTCCAAGACAATAGCCGGCCGCGTGGATCCTGCGTCCCGGGAGCACCGCTTCGATGGCCCTGAGCGCAGCCCCGATACCGAGGCGACGGTAGTCATCCATGTCCAGGTCGCGATCCTCGGCAAGCGGATTTTTCCAGGAAATCATGAACACCGTATGCCCCTGCCCGACCAGGTAGCTGACCAGCGAGTTGTGCGGCGACAGATCGAGGATGTAGTACTTCATGATGCACGCCGGCACGATCAGGACCGGCTCGGCGTATACTCTGTCGGTGGCCGGGCTGTACTGGATCAGTTCGATCAGACGATTGCGCAGGATCACCTTGCCGGGTGTGACGGCGACGTCGCGACCGACCACATAGTCCTCGGTGCCGACCGCCTTGCGTCCCGCGACCATGCGCTCCCAGTCCTCGATAAAGTTAAGCGTGCCGCGAACGAAGTTGTAACCGCCCGCCGCAAGCGTTGCCTGCAGGACCTCGGGGTTGGTCAGGATGTAGTTGGACGGCGAGGCCATGTCGAGCAGCTGCCGGGTGATGAACTCAATGGCCGTTTCGTTCTGCGGCGTGACGCCGCGTACCCCGGTCGTTGCGTTGTGCCACCACTGCTGATTCAGCAGGAACCACTGGTAGATCCAGCTGAACGGCGGCTGCTGCCACTGCTCGCCACTGAAACGATGATCCTGTGGCAGGGGTTCGATGCAGGGCGGCGTGTCCGGATCCGTGGCGGCGCGCGCCGACTGGACGACGAAGCGGCTCGCCTTGCGGGCGGCCTTCTGCATGAGTTCTGTCTGCTTGCCGGGTGAGGCGACCAGGTGGGAAAGCCACTCGAAATAGGCGGTCATCAGTCCCGCTGGTGAAACGCCGAGGCTCACCCGTCCCAGGACGGCGCTGACGTAGCGGTCGATGGTCCGGGCGCTTGCCGGAAAGGCGAGCGCTTCGGCGATTTCGGGCGGCGGTTCCTGCGGAAGCGCGGCGGGTGGCATCCTCCGCGACTGCTCCTCTCCCGGCCGGACCGCCACAGTGCGGTCGCGCGTTGCGGCCTTCGCCTGCCGGCGTCGTACCGACGCGGGTTTTGTCGTCCCGGTCGTCGGTTTGGACGCGTGGGGAGCAGGTTTCCCGCTCCGGGCGGTTTTCTTCCTGGTCATGGCCAGTCTCCTTGCGACCTCGCGAATCCCGTGTCTGGCCGGCAATTGGCCTGATCCAGTCTGTGACGGCCTGCGCTCGATCCGAAGGGCACATGGACAGCTTAACGCACTGTCTCTTCGGTAACCAGCGGGTGCCGTGATACCGACAGGCTCCTAGCGCGGTTCCGCCTCCAGCGGGGGGCCGAGCAGAGATCGACGTTTCTGCACATTTCATCAACGATGGCTTCATGTTGACAAAAGACGTGCCGGATGTGAATGGTTGGAAATGACCTTGATATAGGTCAAGGACGTTAAATCGACCCGGTCGGGATAATTGATAAAATGACGAGCCCGTCGCCGGGCATTCGCTAGCATGACTCGCCGGCAACAGGGTTGAGAGTACACCACCACAATGATTGAACGCGTCCGTCCACCTTGAATACCCGGCAACGACCGGCCGTTTGCCCATGACTTCTATGGCAGTGCAGGAGAACAGTCCAGTGAACTGCGACACCGGGCAACAACACGCATTGCGCCGGACACACCGGCATCTCTTCTTCGGCGTGATTCTGCTGATACTGCTGGTCTGTGCTGCAACCGGGACGGTTCAGGCAGAATCCATTCCCGATCTCGCCCGGGAGTTCTTTCCGCAGGCCGACCGCATCGGAGAGTTCGAGGGCGACCCGCCGGCCGCGCCCGTTTACAGTGAGGAGGAACTGCAGGGGTATGTGCTGCGCACCACGGATGTCGTGCGAATTCCGGCCTACTCCGGCGAGCCCATCACGCTCCTCGTCGGCTTCGATCTCGCTGGCAAAATCACCGGCCTGGAGATCATCAAGCACGAAGAACCGATACTCGTCGTGGGTATCTCCGAACAGGACCTGAAGCACTATGCCGACCAGTACCGCGGTGTTTCCGTACTCGAAAAGGTGAAGATCGGCGGCGCGCCGCGTGAGGGCTACGTGACCGTCGACGGCATCACCGGGGCCACCATCACCGCCATGGTCATGAACGCCACGGTCATGCGCGCGGTGCAGAAAGTGGCCGAATCGCGCGGCGTGCCGGTCCCGACCACTGGGCCGGCCGGGGCACAGGAGGCGGTTAGTCAGGACACACCTGCTGCCACGGGCGGACAAACGGCGCCGGTGTGGTGGCTCGGTGCCAGCAGCGAACCCTTCTGGGTCTCGGTATGGCGCGACCGCGCCTGGCAGATCGCCGTGCTGCTGGTTGCGCTGTTCGTGCTGACCCTGATCCTGCTGTTCCAGGACTGGCTGACGCGCCGGCCTCGCCTGCTGACGTATATCAGGACCGGCTATCTGGTCTTCACCCTGTTCTTCATCGGCTGGTACACGCTCGCCCAGCTCTCGGTCATCCATGTACTGACCTTCATCAACTCAATCCTGCACCAGTTCTCCTGGGAAGCCTTCCTGGTCGACCCGCTGATTTTCATTCTCTGGGCCTTCGTGGCATTGACGCTGCTGCTCTGGGGACGCGGCGTCTATTGCGGCTGGCTGTGCCCCTTCGGCGCCCTGCAGGAACTGCTGCATCAGCTGGCGCAACGTCTTAAGATTCCGGCCTGGAACTTTCCGGACGTGGTTCACGAGCGTCTGTGGGCGGTGAAGTACGTCATCTTCATCGCCCTGTTTGGCCTGTCACTGCAATCCATCGGCCATGCCGCCAAGGCCGCCGAGGTGGAACCCTTCAAGACAGCCATCGTGCTGCATTTCCAGCGGGACGGCATCTACCTGGCCTATGCCCTGGGCCTGCTCGCCATCGCGGTATTCAACCGCAAGTTCTATTGCAAATACCTCTGCGCCCTGGGAGCAGCCCTGGCGATACCGGCCCCGCTGCGGATTTTCGACTGGCTGCGCCGGCGCAAGGAGTGCGGACGCCCCTGCCAGATCTGCGAAAAACAGTGCGAGGTGCAGGCGATCCGCCCCACCGGCGAGATCAACCCCAACGAGTGCCACTACTGCCTCGATTGCCAGGTGACCTACTGGGATGACGTCCGCTGCCCGCCACTCGCCGACAAGCGCCGGCGTCGGGAGAAGAGCCGTCAGGCGCTCGATCAGATCATGATCTCGCCACAGGGCCACACACCCGGGACGGGTACCGGCAGGGATGACTGAAGGCCAGGCGGAAATTCACCTCTTGACCTATATCAAGGAGCGCCGCTGCGCGAAGTTTGTAGTATCGCCCCTTACGAAACACCGACCAGGAGGAGTACGCGTGATGAACAACACAATGACACGATTCGGTTGCGCCGTGGCGCTGGGGATGCTCTCGCTTGTAGCGGTTGCAGCCAACGCCGCCGACAAGTCCGAGCATCCGGGGACGACACCGGGCGAGATGCGCTACAAGGGCGCGCCGGTGCCCTTGCAGGAAAGCTCGAAGGACGTGATAACACCCGGCGCCCCGGCTCTGAGCGAGGCCGAATTCGCCAAGGCGAAGAAGATCTATTTCGAACGCTGTGCCGGCTGTCACGGCGTGCTGCGCAAGGGTGCGACCGGCAAACCGCTGACACCGGACATCACTCAACCCAAGGGCATGGATTACCTGAAGGTATTCATCAATTTCGGCTCCCCGGCGGGCATGCCGAACTGGGGCTCGTCAGGCCAGCTCACCGAGGAGGAAGTCACCCTCATGGCCAAATACCTGATGAACGAACCGCCGATACCGCCGGAGTTCGGCATGAAGGAGATGAAGGAGACCTGGAAGGTGCTGGTGCCGCCGGAAGATCGGCCAAAGAAGAAAATGAACAACTACAACCTCGACAACCTGTTCTCCGTGACCTTGCGTGATGCCGGCCAGATTGCCCTGATCGATGGCGATAGCAAAGAAATCGTCAATGTCATCGATACCGGCTATGCGGTGCACATCTCGCGCTATTCCGCCTCGGGTCGCTACCTGTACGTGATCGGGCGCGACGGGCTGGTGAACCTGATCGACCTGTGGATGAAAAAGCCCGACAACGTCGCGGTGCTCAAGATCGGGCTGGAAGCACGGTCCGTCGAGACGTCCAAGTACAAGGGCTGGGAGGACAAGTACGCCGTCGCCGGTGCCTACTGGCCACCACAGTACGTGATCATGGACGGCGACACCCTGGAGCCGCTGAAGATCGTTTCCACCCGCGGAATGACCGTCGACACTCAGGAATACCATCCGGAGCCGCGCGTAGCGGCGATTGTCGCCTCGCATGAGCATCCCGAGTTCATCATCAACGTAAAGGAAACCGGCAAGGTATTGATGGTAAATTATGAGGATATCGAAAACCTCAAGGTCACCGAGATTCCCGCCGCGCGCTACCTGCATGACGGCGGCTGGGACTCGACCCAGCGTTATTTCCTGACAGCAGCCAACAAGTCCAACAAGATCGCGGTGATCGACTCCAAGAATGACGATCTGGTAGCGCTGGTCGATGTCCACGAGATACCGCACCCGGGACGTGGCGCGAACATCAAGGATCCGAAATACGGACCGGTCTGGGTAACCAGCGCGCTCGGCAACGAAAATGTAACCATGATCGGCACCGACCCGAAGAAACACAAGGACAATGCCTGGAAGGTGGTACGCACGCTCAAGGGCCAGGGCGGCGGATCACTGTTCGTCAAGTCGAACCCCAAGTCGAACAACCTGTGGGTGGATTCGCCCCTCAACCCGGATACGAAAGTCAGCCAGAGTGTCGCGGTATACGATGTGAAACACCTCGACAAGGGCTTTGAGGTATTACCGATCGCCGAGTGGGCCGATATCGAGGGTGAAGGACCGAAGCGTGTCGTCCAGCCGGAATACAATGCCGCCGGCGACGAGGTCTGGTTCTCGGTCTGGAGCGGCAAGGATGAGGAGTCCGCCATTGTGGTGGTGGATGACAAGACCCGCACGATGAAGAAGGTGATCAAGGACAAGCGGCTGGTGACTCCAACCGGCAAGTTCAACGTCCGCAACACCATGCACGACATCTACTGAGGCAAGAGATTGCGGGGAGGAGAGCCGGACTCTCCTCCCCGTGGCCTGAAACCAAGATAAAAGGGGTCAGTACCCTTTTTGTTACTAATTCAGTCAGGATATCTTGCTCGCTCGGAGAAAAAGGGTACTGACCCCTTTTATCTTTATCAAGGAGAGGCACATACGCCATGCGTAGTTTCTACCTTCTGTTGTGCACCTGTCTGCCGCTCGGAGCGGCTGCGGTGGAGACACCGTCTCCGGCACGCCAGGACGAACTGCGCAACCTCCTGCTCCAGGACTGCGGTTCCTGCCACGGTATGCGTCTGACCGGCGGTCTCGGACCCGCACTGACGCCGCAGGCCCTGCAGGGAAAACCACGCGAGCAGCTGATCGCGACAGTGAGCGAGGGACGCCCCGGAACCCCCATGCCGCCCTGGAAACCGCTGTTGAGCCACTCCGATATCGCCTGGCTGGTGGACTACATGATCGGCGGAGAGAAGCGCCCGTGAGATTTCTGCTGCCATTACTCCTGCTGCTCATCGCCCTCCCCGCATCCGCACAGCCACGCGGCACGGGCGATCTCGGCGTCGTGGTGGAACGCGCCAGCGGCCAGCTGCTGGTCGTCGAGCACAGCACCGATTCACGCCTCGCCGAAATCGACGGGCTTGGCGACCTGTCGCATGCCTCGGTGGTGTTCTCCCGCGATGAGCGCTACGCCTACGTGTTCGGGCGCGACGGCGGGCTGACCAAGGTGGACCTGCTGAATGGCGCCATCGTCAAGCGCATCCTGCAGGCGGGCAACAGCATCGGTGGCGCCATCTCCCAGGACGGCAAACTGGTCGCCGTCTCCAACTATGAACCCGGCGGGGTGCGGGTGTTCGACGCGGAAACGCTCGAACCGGTGGCCGATATCCCGGCCGAATACCAGCCGGGCAAGCGCTCCAAGGTCGTCGGACTGGTGGACGCCCCGGGCAACCGTTTCGTCTTCAGTCTCTACGATGCCGACGAGATCCGGATCGCCGATATGAACGATCCGCGGAAACCGGCCATCACCCGTTTTCGGAACATCGGCCGTGCGCCCTACGACGCGCTGATCACCCCCGACGGGCGCTATTACATCGCCGGACTGTTCGGCGAGGACAGCCTGGCGCTGCTCGACCTGTGGCACCCGGAAAACGGCGTCCGCCGGATTCTCGCCGGTTATGCGGCGCACGATGAAAAGCTGCCCGTCTACAAAATGCCGCATCTGGAAGGCTGGGCGCTCGCCGGTACGCAGGCCTTCCTGCCCGCGGTCGGCGAGCACAAGGTGCTCGTGGTGGATACCACGACCTGGAAGCAGGTGGCGGCCATCCCGGTTCACGGTCAGCCGGTGTTCGTCATGGCAAGACCCGACGGGCGGCAGATCTGGGTCAACTTCGCCCACCCGGACAATGACACCGTGCAGATCATCGACGCCGAATCACATGCGGTCATCAAGACCCTGAAACCGGGCAAGGCGGTGCTGCACATGGAGTTCACGCCGCGCGGCGAGAAGGTCTGGGTGTCGGTGCGCGATGAGGATCGCATCGAGGTCTACGACACGCGCACCCTGGAGAAGACCGGCAAACTGCCGGCATCCAAACCGAGCGGCATCTTCTTCACCGACCGCGCCCACCGCACCGGACTGTGACTATGGAACCGTTGACGGAAAGACTGCTCAACGACTTTCAGCACGATTTCCCGCTGAGCCCCGCGCCGTTTGCGCAGATCGCACGACGGCTCAACACGAACACGACAGTGGTGCTGGCGCGACTGCGGGAGCTGCAACGCCAGGGCGCGGTAAGCCGCGTCGGACCGGTGTTCCGGCCCAATACCATCGGCGCCAGCACCCTCGCCGCCATGCAGGTTCCGCCCGCGGAGCTGGAAGCGGTGGCCGCCACGGTGAATGGCTTTCCCGAGGTGAATCACAATTACGAACGCGAACACCACTACAATCTGTGGTTCGTGATCACGGCCGCGGACCAGGCCGCGCTCGCGGAGACGCTGACGCGGATAACACAACAGACCGGTCATGCTGTGCTCTCTCTGCCGCTGGTGCGGGATTATCACATCGATCTCGGCTTCCGCATGTCACTGACGGGTCATGCGCCGCTGCCCGACGCCGGCATGACGAACACGACCGCCACGAATGACACGGAGCAGGAAACCGCGCACGGCGCTGCCGAGGATCTGATCGAGGCCATCCAGGCAGGGCTACCACTGGTCGCGCGGCCCTACCGGGAAATCGGCGCCCGCCTCGGCATGTCGGAGCAGGCCGTCATCGGGCGGCTGCAGGGCATGATCGACGCCGGCATCATCAAGCGGCTCGGCGTCGTGGTCCGCCATCATGAACTGGGTTACCGCGCCAATGCGATGGTGGTGTGGGACGTACCCGATGAGCGGGTGGACCGGATCGGACGGCAACTCGGCGACATCGACTGCGTGACACTCTGCTACCAGCGTCCGCGGCGGTTGCCGGACTGGCCCTACAATCTCTTCTGCATGGTGCACGGTCAGGACCGTGACGATGTTATCGCCTGCATCGCGCGCCTGGTCGAGGCGCTCGGGCTGGGCGCGATCCGGCACGCGGTGCTGTTCAGCGGGCGACGCTTCAAGCAGCGCGGCGCACGCTACCGGCTGGGACGCTGATGGACGCACTCGACCGCCGCATCGTCAACGAGTTGCAGGGTGGCTTCCCGGTGTGCGAATACCCGTTTCGCGAGGTGGCGCAGCGCCTCGGCAGCACCGAAAGCGAGTTGATAACGCGCCTCGGCTGCATGCTTGAGGACGGCCTGCTGACGCGCTTCGGCCCGATGTTTCACGCCGAACACCTGGGCGGCGGCCTGAGCCTGTGCGCCATGCGTGTGCCCCCGGAACGCTTCGAAGCGGTTGCGGCGCAGGTCAACGCCTTTCCCGAGGTCGCGCACAACTACCAGCGCGACCATGCTATGAACATGTGGTTCGTGCTGGCGACCGAGACGCCGCAGGCGCTGGAATCCGCGATCGAGCGCATCGAGACGGAAACCGGTCTGCAGGTATTCAACCTGCCCAAGCAGGAAGAATTCTATGTTGGACTGCATTTCCATGTCTGATTGTAATGGCCACGGAATCACACGGAAATACACAGAACACAGGGATATGGTTTCTGGACGCCTCGAATTCATCGGTAAAAATCCTTGTGTAGGAGCGGGCTTGCCCGCGAACACGGTGCTTCATAATCAACAAATTCGCGGGCAAGCCCGCTCCTACAGAATTTCGCGATTTCATACTGGTTATTCCGTGTTTTTCCGTGTGCTTCCGTGGCCATTCATGGGTTTGATAGAAACGATATCACTATCAGGTCGGTGTCATTAATGTCTGAAAATACACACAACACGGTCCCGACCCAGCGGCGCGAGCCCCTGGAAGAACTGGATCGGCGCATCGTGCTGGCCACCCAGGCGGGGCTGCCTCTGGATCCCCGGCCCTACCACTGGGTGGCAAGCGAACTGGGAGAGACGCCCGAACGCATTATGGAACGCATCACCGCCATGCTGGCAGACGGGCGTATCCGCCGCATCGGCGTGGTGCCCAACCACTACCGCCTGGGCTATGTCGCCAACGCCATGTCGGTATGGGACGTACCGGATGATCTCATCCCCGCGGTCGGTCGGGAGGTCGGCGATCTCGATATCGTCAGCCACTGCTATCATCGACCGCGGCAGTTGCCGGACTGGCCGTACAACCTGTTCGCCATGGTGCACGGCCACAGCCAGGACGAGGTCCGGCAGAAGATCGGGCGGATCGCGGCACAACTGGGCGAGCGCGTGCGCGGTTTCGACATCCTGTTCAGCACACGCATCCTGAAAAAAACCGGGCTGCGCCTGGGAGGCTGACATGTTTCGCATCTCGCACTATCTGCACGCGCTGGCGCAGCCGCCGGAGACATCTCCAGCGGCATCCCGCAAGCCCAGCGGCCCCGTGGTCATCTGGAACCTGATCCGCCGCTGCAATCTCACCTGCAAACACTGTTATTCGATCTCGGCCGATATCGACTTCCCCGGTGAGCTAAGTACCGCCGAGGTCTACGCCGTCATGGACGATCTGCGCGGCTTCGGGGTGCCGGTGTTGATACTCTCCGGCGGCGAGCCGCTGCTGCGCACGGATATCTACGACATTTCCAGGCGCGCCAGGGCGATGGGCTTTTACGTCGGCCTGTCCACCAACGGCACGCTCATCGATGAGAACCGCATCGGGGACATCGCCGCAGTCGGTTATGACTATGTCGGTATCAGCATCGACGGCATCCGCGATACCCATGACCGCTTCCGCCAGAAGGCGGGGGCCTTCGACGCCTCGCTGCGCGCCATACGCCTCTGTCACCAGGCCGGCATCAAGGTCGGCATGCGCTTCACCCCGACCCAGGACAACGCCCACGAACTGCCGCAGATTCTCAGACTCATGGATGACGAAGGGGTCGACAAACTCTACGTCTCGCACCTGAACTATGGCGGGCGTGGCAACCGCAACCGGCGCTCCGACGTCGTTCACCAGGCCACGCGCCGCATCATGGACCTGCTGTTCGAGACCTGCTGGGCGGATGTGCAGGCCGGCCGCCGGCGCGAGTTCGTCACCGGCAACAACGATGCCGACGGCGTCTATCTGCTTAAATGGGTACAGCGCCACCTGCCGGAGCGCTACGAAGCGCTGCGCGCACTGCTGCTGCGCTGGGGCGGCAATGCCTCCGGGGTCAATATCGCCAACATCGACAACCTGGGCAACGTGCATCCCGACACCTTCTGGTGGAACTACAACCTCGGCAACGTGAAGGAACGACCGTTCTCCGAAATCTGGATGGATACCCGCGATCCGCTTATGGCCGGGCTCAAGGCGAGTCCGCGACCACTGAAGGGCCGGTGCCGCGTCTGCGGCTTCCGCGGCATCTGCGGCGGCAACACCCGGGTGCGCGCCTTCCAGCTGACTGGCGATCCATGGTGGGAAGACCCCGCCTGCTATCTCGACGACGAGGAACTGGACATCCGCGCAAACGATTACGCCGGCGATCAGCCTGTGCCCGCCGACCTGGCGGTGCGTACGATACGACATGCCGGGTGAATGACACCGGGTGTATGCCTATCGCGTTTTTTCGGAAATCACCTGTAGGAGCGGCCTTGGCCGCGAAGGCTTTTGAACGTACGGATTATTCGCGGCCAAGGCCGCTCCTACAGGCGGTATTGTGATTTATCGAGACGCCCTTTACACGTGTGAAATCGCAATGGAAAAAAATGCATCGGTAGTCTTCTCCCTGCTTCTGGCGCTCTGTTTTTTCATAAACGGGCCGCTTGCCGCCGCAACGCCGGACGCTGGTACCCTGTTTGCCACGCACTGCGCGAGCTGCCACGGCGCCGACCGGTTGGGAGCCATGGGACCGGCGCTTTTGCCAGAGAACCTGCAGCGCACAAAGAGGGATGCCGCGGCCGGGGTTATCGCCGCGGGACGGCCCGCCACCCGGATGCCGGCCTTCAAGGAAACACTGAAGCCAGAGGAGATAGATGCTCTGGTCGAGTATATCTACACTGCACCCGCGACTCTGCCGGTCTGGGGCGAGTCGCAGATTAACGCAAGCCGGGTGGTGTACAAACCCGGGTCGGTCGAAGGCGACGCCACCACGGTCAAACCGGTCTACGACGCCGATCCCCTCAGCCTGTTTCTTGTAGTCGAAGCCGGCGATCATCACGTCACGGTGCTGGATGGCGACAAACTGGTACCGATCTTCCGTTTCAAATCTCGCTATGCCCTGCATGGCGGGCCGAAGTTTTCTCACGACGGGCGCTTCGTCTATTTCGCCTCCCGCGATGGCTGGATCAGCAAGTTCGACATGTACCGGCTGGAAACCGTGGCCGAGGTGCGCGCCGGCATCAATACCCGCAATGCGGCAGTCTCGGCCGATGACCGCTATGTCATGGTCGGCAACTACCTGCCACAGGACCTGGTGCTGCTGGACGCGCGCGATTTGAGTCTGATCAAGGTGATTCCTGCCACGGACGATTTCGGCAAGGGCTCGCGGGTGAGCGCCGTCTACACCGCACCGCCGCGCCAGAGTTTCATCGTCGCGCTGAAGGATATCAAGGAAGTCTGGGAGATCAGCTACGCCGACCACCCGCCGCCCGTCTATGGCGGACTGGTGCACGATTACCGACTGGGCGAGGGACTGGCGGAGCCGGGCCGCTTTCCCATACGGCGCATCAAGCTCGATGATTACCTCGATGATTTCTTCTTCGACCAGT
>Ga0210101_1000293_pt1 | contig 17980 bp, 20 predicted proteins | sample Muzzi_PWC_D1_FD_185534 | JGI IMG/M metagenome (GOLD analysis project Ga0210101, IMG submission 185534) | Wetland microbial communities from San Francisco Bay, California, USA, that impact long-term carbon sequestration - Muzzi_PWC_D1 (SPAdes) | ecosystem: Environmental > Aquatic > Marine >... | reverse complement strand
AAAACCAAAGTTCCGGTTTGATGTCAAGTTCGGCGATGATATGGCCCTTGCCATAGGCGCCACCCGATTCGCTGATGTGGGTAATGCGCTCGAACATCAGCATGGGGGGCAACGGCAGTTGTGCATTGCCCGGACCAAACAGCCTGCCATGCCCGCATTCGAGCAGTTCGGCAAAGGAAAAACTGCTTTTACGACCGGTTTCCGGGTCTGGTGTTGTCTGGGTCAATGGCGATATTTCCTGCTGCGTTCAGCGTATTTGATCGGGGCGGATATTCTAGTCTATTTTCCGCTTGTTCTGTACAGGCAATCTCTGCTCCCGTGCGGCGAGGGTATATGCGAGTCGGCTTGCCCGCACAGTATTCTAGCCCGCAATTCTCGCCGGGATAGGCAATTCCTGAATACATACTGTCTTTTACGAGTTGACAGCATTCTGATTATATCCAATGCATTACATCGCAACACCGCCGCCCGGTGAGAAATGCGGGCTAGTCCCTGAAGTTGATATATTGCAGTGGCAGCCCGGTGTTGGCATCGCGCAGCAGGCGGATGACTTCCTGCAGGTCGTCGCGTTTCTTGCCGCTGATTCTGACCTTGTCTCCCTGTATGCTGCTCTGAACCTTGATTTTCGATTCCTTGATCAGCTTGATAAGTTTTCTGGCCGAGTCCTGGTCGATGCCCTGGCGAATGGTGATCTCCAGCTTTGTCCTGGCGCCGCTGGTTTCGACGTTACCCTCCGACAAGGCGTCGATATCGATGCCTCGCTTGGCCATTTTCCTGTGCAGAATATCGAGCATCTGTTTTATCTGGAATTCGTTGCCGGCCTGCAGTGACAATACCGGGTCTGTACTTTCCACCCTGGCGCCGCTTCCCTTGAAGTCAAACCGGGTGTCGAGTTCGCGATTTGTCTGGTCGATGGCGTTGGCGACTTCGTGCATGTCAACTTCCGATACGATATCAAACGTGGGCATGCATTACTCCTGTGGGCTGGTGTCGATGGGGTAGAGGCTTGCAACCAAATTATAGCCTCAGGTCCGGCCGGTGGAGAACTATGCCCGCAAGGGAGATTCGCCGGACTGGCTGTGGCGGGCGGACTGCGGGCTGGTTGGAGAGCGGCAAGTGCCGCGTTGGATTGTGCTGCTGATGCGGGCTAGTTGTGTGAACGGGCCAGTCCGAGCGACATCAGCATGCGTTTCAGGATGCCTGGAGATCGCGGGTACCGTGCCGGCTTGATGGCGCCCTGCCTGTTCTTCGGTTTTACCATGTTGGAGTTGGCGGGCGCCGTTGCTTCAGCGGACTTGTCCGGCGTAGTGTCTCCAAACAGCCCTGTCAGGACTACCGTCATGTCCTCGTTATCCCCGTCTGAGGACATTTCGCTATTCGCGCTGTTCTCCTGCAGTTCTGTCGGAACCACGGCCCATTCGGTTGCCGGAGGTGTGGAAATCGGAGATGCCGGATTACCGGATGCCTCATTCGCCGCAGCCGGCGCGAAGTTCGCTTCCCCGGTAACAGGCCCGGCGAAAGTGTCCGAAGCCGGTTCGGCACCTGTTCCTGACCGGCATTGTATCTCCGCGGTCCTGTTGTCTACCGCGCCAAACTGGGCAAACGGATAATCTGCAGTGAAGATCTCGATTTCCTCGACTTCCATGTCTTCGCTGTGGTGGAAATGACCGGAGTTGGAAGGTGTCGACGGTTGCTTCTCAACGAACACGGCCTTGGCCTGGTTCTCCGTTTCAGATGCACTCACCATCGCCAGATTTGTCTCTGCCGGGTTTCTCTCCTGGACGGGGTCATCATCATGGATCACCTGATTCCCGCCGCCTGATATTGCCCTGGACAGGCAGTTGTCGGCAATGGTGATCAGTTCGCTGAGCTGCATATCCCTTCGGATACCGGGTGATGCGACACCGATGCTGACAGTGACGGTCGCCTTGTCGTTGCCTGATTTGAATGCACGTGTGGCGATGCTGCTGTTGATGCGTTCCGCCAGGCTGCGGATTCCCGCCTTCTCCATGGCGGGCAACAGCAGCGCGAATCGTGCCGTACCGATGCGGGCCAGCGTATCCTCCTGACGGATCGAGGTACCCAGGATTTTCGCCACGGTCTGGATGATGGACTCGCAAAAGGACTCTCCGTACTGACGGTATACCGCGCCATAGTTGTCGATTTCCATTCGAAACAGGCTAAGCGTGCTGTCGTGCCGGATGGCATAGGAAAGCTGCTGGTAGCCGCGTTCCATGAACGCCGCCTCGTTGGCAAGTCCGGTAAGTTGATCGAGTGTCGACCTGTCCTCCAGTGCGGTATTTGCTTCCTTGAGGGTGTTGGTGACGGCGTGGGCATTGGCATGGGCCTGGGTGCGGGCGAGTAGATGAACCGCATCGAAGGGTTTGCCGATAAAATCGGTGGCGCCGGTCTGGCGCGCACGATCCATGGTGCCCTCGGTATCATTTGCGCCGGTTATGATAATGACCGGCAGATCACGGACATAGGGAAGTTGCGAACTCCTGATCCGCTTCAGCAGGCCGAAACCATCCAGATTTGGCATGGTGAGATCGGAAACCACAAGGGAAACGGGCGCATCATTATTGAGAATTTCCCAGGCGTTCTCGCCATCGATGGCTTCGATGGTTTCGAAGTGATCCCGCAGGATCTTGCGGGCCGTTACCCGGATAACCTTTGAGTCGTCTACTATCAGTAGTCTTTGTTTTTCCTTGGAGTTGTCGCTCATATCCGGTTCCGGAATGTACACTTCATGTGTGTTTCTGGGTATCGACAACTGCCGGATGACCTTTAGGTCGACCATCGTGTGTGAGCCCCCGCTCCGGTTCGACGAGCGCTGGAAGCCGTCTGGCGGGGCTGTCCATCCGCAGCGGAAACGGGATTGGACGGGATGATATGATTCCGGGCTGACGGAATCCGGCCCGATGGGAAATCCTCCTTGGCGGGCAGTTGGGAGGCATGCTGAGCGGATTATCCGGGAGCACCGGCGGCATGGATCCGGGGATATGATCAGGTGGGTAACTAGTGTCCTGTCTCGTATTAAGGGGACCTCGATAAACCCGAATCGATGCAATTGTAGGAGTGGGCTTGCCCGCGAAGTTGTTGATTTTCATGTGCCGCATTCGCGAGCAAGCTCGCTCCTACAGGAATAAACCCGGTTCTTAGAGGTGCCCTTAAATGTACAAATCAGAGCCCCACAAATGGTTCATAGCAAGGCGCGGCTCGCAGGCAATGGTTGCTACCCTTGTCAAGGGCCGCAACGCGGCTGTGGGGCATTTGTGGGACTCCCTTCGGGCGAGGCGCTGAGCGGCCATCTGCGTTGTTGCATTGGCTTGACGTAGATCACTATGCCTGCGCCAATGCGCCTGGCAGCTGACCGCTCAGCGCCTCGCTGATATGTGCATTTAATACGAGACAGGACACTATTCGATGAAACTGGGCATCAATGAGGCGTATTCGTGGTTTACCCGTCTGGTCTGGGAACAGGATCTGCGCCAACTGAGTACCCCGCGCAAGGTGGTGGTCTTCATTGCGCGCGTACTGCACATGCTGGTGAGGGAGTTGCTCGGCGGGCAGCTCAATCTGCGCGCCATGAGCCTTGTCTACACCACGCTGCTGTCTCTGGTTCCCCTGCTGGCAGTCAGCTTGTCAGTGCTGAAGGGTTTCGGTGTGCATAACCAGATTGAGCCAATGTTGTACAATTTTCTGGATCCACTCGGTGCCGAGGGAGCCGAAGTTGCCGATAAGATCGTAAGCTTCGTCGACAAAGTTGAGGTTGGCGTGCTGGGTTCGGTAGGTCTGGTGTTCCTTATCTATACGGTCATCGCGCTATTGCAGAAAATCGAGAGGGCCTTCAATTACGTCTGGCAGGTTGAGCAACTGCGCCCGGTAATCCGGCGTGTCAGCAGCTATCTCAGTGTGGTGCTGATCGGCCCGGTGCTGCTTTTCTTTGCCACTGTTCTCAGCTCGGATATCGCTCAGCGTCTCATAGCGATCAAGCCGTTTGCTGCAATGTTATTGTCCGCGGGTGAACTGCTTCCCTCTTTGCTTGTATGCGTGGCATTCACGTTTATTTATATGTTTATGCCCAACACCCGGGTCCAGCTGCGGGCCGCGCTGATCGGTGGCGTAATTGCCGGTATAGTATGGAAATTTACCGGCTGGGGGTTTTCGGTGTTTATTGCATCCTCCTCAAAATATGCCGCGATCTATTCCAGCTTCGCAATCTTCATCCTGTTGCTCATCTGGCTTTACACGAGCTGGATGATCCTGCTCGTGGGCTCGCAGATCGCCTTTTTTGTGCAGTTCCCGAAATACATGACCCTGCATCGTGAACAGTTTGTGCTTAGTAACCGGCTGCGGGAACGGCTGGCGATTCAGATCATGTACCTGGTTGCCCGCGAGTTTTATCATAAAAGTCCTCCGTGGAGTCTGGATGCTTTGGTCGAACGCCTCGATCTCCCGAGGGAGTCGGTGCATCGCGTTGTCTCGATGCTGGTTGAGTATGGCTACCTCGCGGAGGTCGCTGGTGATGATCCACCAGTATATTTGCCGGCTCGTGCTGTCGAAACCATGCGATTGACCGACATGCTGGCCGATGTGCGTCAGGCTGGCGAGAATCGTTTTCTTAACAATCAGCAGCTGAAGCCAATCCAGGTGACCGACCAGGTGATTCTGGAACTTGAAGCCGCAAGCAGGGAGACAACGTGTGACAAGACGTTCAGGGACCTGGTGCTCGCCGGAAACGGGGAACGCTAGTGTTCCCGGACTATGGTCGCGATTGCCGTCCCCTGCTTCTTGCTGAGTTGCTGTGAAGCCGACCTGACGGTGATCCATGGTGGCAGCCTGTTGCCGAGTTCCCGGTACAGTGTATCTGCCGGCATGGCGGGGCATCCTGCGAGGCCGGGTTTGTGGCTGACATGAAAGTACCAGGCCGGGTAACCGCCCAGGATGGCCGGGGCCATGGCCGGATAGGGGCCGGTGCTGTCGACGGATGCGCTGTTGATCAGCCAGTCACCACCGCATAATATCCTGCCTACCTCTTCCTTGGCTCTGCCCAGTTCGATGTAGACGAGCGCCTCGGCCACGGAGGCCGTTTGCGCCCGGTCTCTCGGTATCCACGCGAAGATGTGATCCAGATGCGGGTTCGCCCGGGTCATGTCGCTGACGCCGATCGATTTTTCGACATCGTCCCGGCCCATTTCCCCCCGGTGTGTGGCGCACCCCGTCAGCAGTGCGGCCAGGACGACCAGGGTGGTGCTCGTTATCTGTCTGGGTTGCATGCCGGCAGTCTCGTGTCATCTACGAACCTGATATGCTTTTGATAATCGTAGTACTTCAAGTTCTGTGCCCAGCATAGTGATATTTCACCGGGAATTCTGCGAAGCAGTGCTGATATTTGCAAACCCCCCGTTAGTGGCGTTATCCGGGGTTTTTGCTGTTAAGATAAGAATATTCTGAAGCTTGAATGGTTTGTCATGCCGGTACGTCAGAAAAAGATAGAAGAATGCGTCGAGACCCTGTGTCACCAGGGTTGCAGCATGGTTTATCACCGTATCAGTGCATTACAGCAGCACGAGGAATTTCCCGAAGTGGCGGACCTTTCCCCGGCGGAACGCCGGTCGGTACTGGCGGAACTCGTTGCCATCATGGATATCTACGATGGTAGCTGTGACAGTTAGCCGCTGCAGAGAGACATGATTTTCCAGGAGAGATTCAGCGTCGTGACCCGGGGGCGGGGCACCTATGCTGTAACCGAGGCGGTTCAGGAACGGGTGCAGAGATCAGGTGTGCAGACCGGCCTGTGCAATGTGTTTATCCACCATACCAGCGCGTCCCTGATTCTCTGTGAGAATGCCGATCCGGAGGTGCGTGCCGACCTGGAACGCTTCATGGAACGCCTGGTACCGGACGGAGACCCTCTGTTCGAGCATACGGCAGAGGGAATGGATGATATGCCGGCTCACCTCAGGAGTATTCTGACAGCGTCAGAGCTGACGCTCCCGGTTACACGGCTACGCTGCGGGCTGGGCACCTGGCAGGGAGTGTATTTGTGGGAGCATCGAACTGCGGGGCATCAGCGGCAGCTGACGGTAACGGTCTATGGCGAATGACGGGCGTCGCGCTAGTGCTGACGCGTCCGGTTTTTTTCTGATTCCACCTTGATCTTGAGGTCGGATATCCGCGGAGTGTCTCCGAGCAGTTCATCATCATACCCATCATCATCGGGGTGAGCGTTTTCAACAAGCAGGTCCTTCTTGGGGGTGTCCAGGGAGGGGGCTTCAACCTCTCCTTCGCATAAATCCTGGGCGCCGGTGGCCAGGTGTTCATAGACGGCGCGGTAACTCTGGGTCATTTCCTGGACGAGTTCGGAAGTGCGCATGAAATGCTGGGTGACCTGGTCCCGATAATCAGAAAATCTTTCCCTGAGTTCGCTCAGTTCTTCCCGCAAATGTGCAGTTTGGCTGTAACGGGCAAGGAACAGGTAGGTGCCGATACATCCGAGAACCAGCCCGAGCGCAAAACTCAGGATTCCTACCGCCCAGATAGATGTGGTGTCATCAAGTGGAATCACGGCTGGTTTTCTCTGCATGTCCTCACTGTTGGCGGCTTGCCCCCATCGGCGGCGGTTTCGGGAAATGCACGCCTGTACCGATTGTTGCTGTTTATTGTAATGGATAGACGACTGGCAGGACATCGGAATATGCGCCGGGAAGCCGGGCAATTACTCTGTGTTTGTGCAGTCAATGGTCGTGCAGGAATGTTCGCCACGTACCGGTCGTTCACCGAAGATGGCGCTACCCACGCGCACCATCGTGGATCCTTCGGCAACTGCAATCTCGAAGTCACCGCTCATGCCCATGGACAGTTCACGGAACAGGCTGCCTCCGAAACGAATGGCGCAGGCATCGCGCAGTTCCCGCAGCTGCGAGAATGCCCGATGACAGTCGGCTGCGGAGCCCTCACGCCGTCCGATGGTCATCAGGCCGCGCAGCCTGATGCCGTTCAGACCCGCTCGCAACAACTCGTCAACGAAGGTGAAGACGCTGTCCGGGTGCATGCCGAACTTGTCCGGATCATCTGCAATATTGATCTGTAACAGCGCGTTCACTACAACACCCCCGGTCTCGGCGCAGGTGGAGAGCTTGCGGGCGAGTTTCAGACTGTCCAGCGTATGCAGCCATGCAAAGCTCCCCGGGATGTGTTTGACCTTGTTGGTTTGCAGATGACCGATGAAATGCCACTCGTTTGCCGGGTCTCTCATGAGCGTCAGCTTGGTCATGGCGTCCTGCACGGTGCTTTCCCCGAAGATATGCTGTCCGGCGTCGATGGCGCGGATGATGTCTGCGCTGCTCACGGTTTTTGATACCGCGATCAGACGAATTTCATCCGCATTCCGCCCGGACGCTGCGGCTGCCTGGCGGATCCGCTCCCGGACGGTCTGCAGGTTGGCCTGAATATCGGGTATCGGTCTCGTCATGCCGGAACTGCCAGGGGAATGAACTCTCAGGGGCACACAAGGTTGCGGGGTGTGCCGTCCAGCCAGGCCCTGATGTTGGCGGCAATCTCGTCGATGAGCCTCTGCCGGGCGTTGATGCTCGCCCAGGCGATATGTGGCGTAACCAGCAGATTCGGCAGTGACTGCTGCAGCAGGGGATTGCCGCGGTGCGGCGGTTCCTCGCTCAGCACATCGACGGCGGCCCCGGCAATCCGTCCGCTGAGTAACGCCTCGAACAGCGCAGCCTCATCGACGATACCACCGCGCGCGGTGTTGACCAGGATGGCGTCCCGGCGCATCAACCCGAGTTCCCTCTCGCCGATCAGATTGCGCGTCTTCTCTGTCAACGGGCAATGCAGACTGACTACATGGCATGCTGTCAGCAGGTCATCCAGCGGAACCCGGCCGGGTCGCGGGGAGGCGCCGGCGCGTTCGGCGATCAGGATGTTCATGCCGAAGATCTTGCCCACCGCGGCGACGGCACGGCCAAGTTCGCCATATCCGACGATGCCGAGCGTCAAACCGTTCAGTTCCCGGATGGGAAAATCCAGCAGGCAGAAGTCATCGGCATTCTGCCAGCGACCCTCCTCGATGGCCGCGCGGTATTCTGGCAATCGTCGCATGAGGTTGAGGCTCTGTGCATAGACATGCTCTACGACCGATGCGGTGGCATAGCCGGTGACATTGCTGACGGTGATATTCCGGTCGCGGCATGCGGCGAGATCGATATTATTGGTCCCGGTCGCTGCAATACACACGAGTTTAAGTGTGTGCGCTGACTCAAGCGCGGTCCCGTCCAGTCTGATCTTGTTGGTGACGAGGATGTCGGCCTCCTGGATACGATCGATGATCCGGGATGGCGCCGTCCAGTCGTGGCATGTCCATTGCGTCACGACCGAATGCAGTGGTGTCAGGTCGAGGTCATCCCGGTCAACCGTGCGAAGGTCAAGGAACACGCCGCGCATGATCGTGTCAATCGAGACCCAGCATGCCCTGTTTCAGGTCATCGCTGACCGGGTGCGCGCCCACCCATATTGCGAGCAGGGCATGGAAGAAGGTTTCGCCCTCTACATTGCCGCGCCGTTCACCGTTTATTCGCACCTCGGTCCCGGCGCCCGGCAGGTAACAGATCCGGATGACTTCACCCTTGTGCATGGTGCGAAAAAGGGCATTGAACTTTTCGAGTTGCGGTTGAATTGCCTGCATTTCAGTCGCGCTGTTATTGGCGGCCAGACCGTCTTCCCATGCGTCAGTGATCTTTTTCTTGCTGACCTGTTTGTAGAGGAAATGCATTGCCACGCACGCCGGATCCGAAGCGGAGAGAATTGCCTGTGCATCGCCGGATTTCGCCGGCAGGTAAAGCGCGCCGATATAAATATCGAGGAACAGCTTTTCCCTGATGCCAGCGCCGTTCAGTACCAGCGCGGGTCCTCCATCTGCTACTGTGAGGGTATCGGGTATCTCAATGCCGTCTATCGTCGCGGATGCCGCCGGTAAACTCGCGAGGATCAGGCCTGATAACAGGAATAAAACGCTGGTACGCATAGGGCCGCTCCGTAACCGGTTCACTCGGGCCTGGGAGGATGTCGGATTACCTCCTCCACATGGACCGGGAAGCGGTTTTGTCTTAGGTCGCTGCAGTATTTTCTGAGGGTGAGCTTGACAACCGGGAACGCCAGTTCGCTCCAGGGTATCTCGTGTTCTTCAAACAGCCTGACTTCCAGGCTCTCGGGGCCGGGCTCGAAGCTTTTCTCTTCCAGGCGGGCACGGAACATCATGTAGACCTGGCTGATATGCGGGATGCTGAAAACCCCGTAGAGGTCCATCCTGCCGACGCGGGCGCGGGCTTCCTCCCAGGTTTCGCGCGCGGCAGCCTGCTCGGTCGTTTCTCCGTTTTCCATGAATCCTGCCGGCAGGGTCCACAGACCGTAGCGGGGTTCGATGGCGCGGCGGCACAGCAACAGACGACCTTCCCAGTCCGGGATGCAGCCGGCGACGATTTTTGGATTCTGGTAGTGAATGGTGTCGCAGGCTTCGCATACATGGCGAAGACGGTCATCGCCTGCGGGAATTTTCACGCTTAACCTTGCGCCGCAGTTGCTGCAGAAGATCATGAGCCGGGTGTTTTCAGGTCAGGATGGGGTGTACCAGTGGACAATAGCATATATCCGGGAACTGCGGCAGAGTAGTTGGAACGCGATGATCCTGTTGAATTTACGGCATATTGTGGTGGACTTGACGGTATGGATATTACTCAACCGGATATTTGATTCGTGGCGTGTTATGTTTTTGACGCCATGAGCATGAGCTTTTGCTTAACCACGAGGTGATAACAATGAAATGCAGGTTCTTCTCAAGTTTGGTCAATTTCCTGGCGGCTGCCGGTATGGCGCTGCTGCTGGTCGGTTGTGGCGGTGGTGGTGGTGGCGGTTCGGCTTCCGGTACGACCGGCGCGCTGTCGATCGGCATCACCGATGCACCGGTCGATGACCTGTACCAGGTCTGGGTGGCCTTCACCCGGGTTATTATCCAGCCCGCGGGTGGCGGTGGCCGGATTGTCGTCGATGTGAAAGATGATCTGGGTAATCCGAAAATGATCGAACTCAAGTCGCTGGGGTCCGGACAGAGTGAAATGCTACTCAACGAATATCCGCTGCCCCAGGGTGATTACAGCTGGGCACGGCTGGAGATCGATCCTTTACAGACTTATGTGATCGTGAATGAAGGTGGGCAACACCTGTTGCTGGATTGTCCGAGTTGCTCACCTGACCAGAGCGGGCTCAAGCTCAATCGGCCGTTTCACATGGATGCGGAAGGCTGGGTGGCCTTCACGATTGATTTCGACCTGCGCAAGTCCATCACCCTGCGGCAGAGGAACAAGCCGAATCCCCGGGATTATGACTACAAACTGCGTCCGACCCTGCGCATCCTGGATACGGAGATTGCCAGCAGTTTCCTGTACGGGACTGTGACGGATACCCGTGCGGAGCAGGCCAACCCGGCAGATCCCTCCGGTTGCGCGGTCTATGTGTACGAAGGTGACGTTGAACCCGATGATATTTGCCTCACGGCAGATGTGCCGCCGCAGGATTGTGCCAGCCCGGGTGCCCGCCCCGAACTGGAAGCGGGTGTGACGCTGAACCCGGGTACGGGGCTTTTCGAATATCGGACCGGTTTTATTTACCCGGGCATCCATACGGTGGCGCTGGTGTGCGAAAACGATGATCCAGCGCTGGATGAGGATCTGACCTTCTACGACGTCGCCAGCGTTGATGCCATCGCCGGTGCTAATGGAACCCGACATGATTTTGAGCTGGCCGATCTTTCCGAACTGACGCTGGACAAGCGGATCACGGCGGGTAATCCCTATGCAGCCGTGAGTGACATGATCAGTTATGACTACCAGATAACCAACACCGGTAATGTCAGTCTGGCGGGTCCCGTCAGTGTCGACGATGACAAGACGCCTGTGGACTGTCCTTTGATCACCACGGTGGGCAATCTGGACGACATGCTGAATCCTGGCGAGTCCGTCACCTGTACGGTCGAGTATGCTGTGAGCGTGGATGATGTCACGGCCGGCAGTGTTACCAATACGGCGACGGCCTCGGCGGGTGGGGTGATTTCCAATCAGGAACAGGAAACCGCCACGACGACACCGTAACGCTGAGCTGATAGTCCTTCAGCCTTACAGCAGAAGACCGGCTCCGGCCGGTTTTCTGCTGGGTCGATTTCAGGAGCGGATACGGCATTCCGCCAGCAGCAATCCAAGCATGGTCTTCGCGTCATGGATGGTCCCGTCATGCACCTGTTCGACCGCCCTGCTGAAGGGGAGCCAATGGATTTCGATCACTTCATCGCGCTCCGGGTGTGACTCGACCGGTGTAAGCTGTCTGGCCAGAAATAAATGGATTTTTTCATCACAGAAGCCGGGTGTCATCAGCACCGTGCCGAGTTGATGCCAGCGTCCTGCCCGCAGTCCGGCCTCTTCAGCCAGTTCACGCACGGCGGTGGCATGCGGTGCTTCCTCTTTCTCGAGCTTGCCGGCCGGCAATTCCCATAGCCAGCCGCCCGCGGCATGCCGGAACTGGCGCAACAGGCAGACGTTCTGGTCTTCGTCCAGTGCAACGACGGCCGCGCCACCGGGGTGGCGGACAATTTCCAGTTCCTGGGGCTCTCCGTTGGGAAGCGTCAGTGATTCGATGTTAAGCCCGATAACCCGACCCTCGAATACCGTTCTGGTCTTGTGGGACAATGGCTGCTCCTGTGGCGGTCGTGAGGTGCGCGACTCCGATGATGATACTGCATAATCGCAACTGCGCTGACAGGAGCTTGTGGAGGCAAGGTGTTGAAGCCGTTTTACAAAAGACAGCCGCTGCGGTTTGAGTGCACTCGTTGCGGGCGTTGTTGCGTGGCCGGGGGCGGATATTACGTCTTTCTGAATGAGCATGAGGCAGAAGGGATTCGAGCCCACCTCGGGTTGTCCCGCGACTGGTTTCGCCGCCGATACCTGAGCCGCTTGCCGGACGGTGACCTGGTGGCATCATGGCAAGACGACGGGCGCTGTGTGTTTCTCGATGCCAGGGGTGAGTGCGGAATTTACCCGGTGCGTCCCGTGCAGTGCCGCACGTATCCATTCTGGACCGAGATCGTAAGTCGCCAACAGGACTGGCAACGGGAATCACGACGCTGCGAAGGCATCAATCGCGGCAAGGAGGTACCTGTCACCCGCATACTGGAGCATCTCGGCCGGGATCTCGACAGCCAGTAGCGAGTTCAGTCGGCTCGTGGTTCAAACGATGAAAACCACTGACCGGCTCCGGAGGGTGCGTATCGGTCGAGATAGAGGCTTATCAGCTGCATGCCCAGTGCCGGGTCAAAGCCTGCGCCGCGCGTGAAGGTGTCGAACTGTTCTCCTGCCAGCAACTGGTGGGTCGTTGTCAGGTAGAGGCGGCTCAATACCCTTGCCATCAACAGCGTGTGCAGCACATCGGGTCCCGCGATGGCGTAGATGCTGGCGTATCCCATGCCGGCCAGCATGGTGATCAGTTCGGCACCGTCGACCGTCCTGTCCTCTCCTGCGGTAATCACCTCGACGCCCTGATCCCTGAGGCGGCTAATCTGCTCTGCCTCGGCCTGCCGACCGGTGAAGACAATGATACGGCGGTTTTGATACGCCTTGAGTGATTCCACGGAAATGGCAAGGCTGCGACTCAGTATGGCGATATCCGGTTGTGGCGCCAGGCCGTGACGACTGCGCCATTCCCGAATATCACTGTAGTCCGGGTGATCGCTCACCGGCAGACGGTCCTGGGCTTCCTTGCTCTCGCTTTGCCTGAAGTAGCGACCGCTGGTGATCAGGATATCGGCTTGTCCGGCGAGTTCCTGGTACAGCCGCCAGTCACGGGAATTGGTTATCGCTGTGGGGACCTGGTGTGTGGACCGTCCTTCCTGAGCAATGGCAATCCGGCCATCGAGGGAAGTGATGAAGTTGCTGTAAACAAACGGGGTTACTGCACCTTCCCCGGACCGCGGTACCTGTCCGAGATAGAGTCCCGCCAGTGGATGGTCTGTCGCCGGTGGGGGGTAAAGGCGGGTTACGGCCGCTTGCAGGGTTTTGATTGTCATCAGGCCTGCAGTATATCAGCAGGATGACGAGCCGCCGCGTACCCGTATCAGGCAGATTGCGGTTCAGCTTGCCGCAGCCGGTTGTCTTGCTGTTCCCGGCCAGTCGGGACAAGACACGATTGCGCAGGACGGTTATGGTGATAAGACCGGGTTGTTGCAATTGACCGGCGTGGCCGGCCGACAGGTCCCAACGTGAAACGGGGCCTTACGGCCCCGTTTTCACGAACGCATATGATCACCGCAAATCAGACTTCCGCTATCTGCTCCGCGACATTTTTCAGATGGTAGTTTTCGATCGCGGCCTTGATGGCGTCCTCGGCCAGCACTGAGCAGTGAACCTTCACCGGCGGCAGGGCCAGTTCCTCGGCTATGTCCGTGTTCTTTATTTCCCGCGCCTCGTCAAGCGTTTTGCCCTTGACCCATTCGGTCAGTAGCGAACTGGAGGCGATCGCGGATCCGCAGCCATAGGTCTTGAAGCGGGCATCTTCTATCACGCCGCGCTCATTGACCTTGATCTGCAGCTTCATCACATCACCGCAGGCCGGTGCGCCGACCATGCCGGTGCCGACCTGTTTGTCATCCTTGTCGAAGGAACCGACATTACGCGGATTTTCGTAGTGGTCGAGTACTTTTTCACTGTAAGCCATTTCAGTTTCTCCAGTCGAACCAAGTCCAAATAGCGAGTCGTCAGGCGGCGCTTTTCTGCAAATCCGAGTGAAACAGCGAAGACCGGGTATTTTCCTGCTGGATTTCCACTGTCTCGGCCAGTGTTATTCCGTCCAGGTAATCAAACACCCGGTTGCTTAATTGCCTCCACATCAGCAGGCTGCCAGGAACTTCTCTTTCGGCTAGCGATATTTCCTGGAGTTTCACCAGGTCATCGACTGCATTGAGCACCTGAGCGATGGTGATCTCGTTAGCCGGTCGGGCCAGGCAATAACCTCCGCCGGGGCCGCGCATTCCTGTTACCAGTCCGTTATGCCGCAGCTTTGCGAATAACTGTTCGAGATAGGAGATCGAGATGGACTGCTGGCTGGAGATATCCGCCAGAGTTACCGGCCCTTCTTTCTCATGGAGGGCCAGCTCCATCATTGCGGTAATGGCATGACGGCCTTTTGTCGTTAACTTCATAAAAAACCTCGATGAATACGGTGCTGTTGTACCTTCTCCGTTTACCCTGTCCGTATTCCTTGCAGGGAAACGGTCCTGTGACAACAATGTGTGATACGACTTCCTTAGGGAAAGATAATAGTAATAGTTGAGTGATATAGTCAACAATTATTTGCCATGGACTGCATGGGTAATCGGGGATGTCCGATTAGATTAATAGTACAAACAATGGCTTAATAAACCACCTATCCTTAAGGGGATAGATAGGGTTATGGCGGGGTCATACGAATAGCGGAAAAGACTCAGGGAATCGGAAGCTGGAGCCAGATCCGGGTGAAGACCGCTTCCAAACACTGCCATTCCGGCGACAAAGGTAGCCTTGCATGGATCGGATCCGGGCAGGCATGGCCTTCGGCGCCTCTGATCTGCGGCTGGTTTTTATCATGAATTTACCCGTATGACCCGTCATCCCGTATGGCCGTGATGACTGCTGGCAAGCAAGGCGCAAACCGCGGGAGAGGACTCGCAAGAGTGGGGCGGTTCCTGCGGTTTTTGTTCTTCAGCAGCGGCGGTGCTGAATATCAGCCATGCAGGGTGTGATTTGCTACAATCTGCCCGGTTGTCAATCGGCAGGAGCACAAAATGGGATCCCAGCACAAGCCGGATGTTGATCGGCGTATGAAATCACGCGAGAAACTGGAGGCACTGGTTCAGTCGCGTACGCAGACGTTATCCTTGTTGACCGAGCTGGCAGGCCGGCAACCTTTTACCGCCGATCCGCAGATTGAGCGCGCCCTGCGCCGTTTCTGCGAGGCCTTGATCGACTACACGGCCAGCGCGCATTTCCAGTTATACCGCTATCTGGCGGACAACCGTGAACGCAGGCAGTCGGTGCTTACCATGGCCGACAGGATTTATCCGAAAATTGTCGAAACGACGGATGTCATTCTTCGATTCAATGACAAGTACGAAGCCGTCTCGCTCGATAACAGCGTCGAGTTTCTCGCGTTGGATTTATCCAGCCTGGGTGAATGTCTGGCAGAGCGTATCCAGCTTGAAGACCGGATTATCAGTGCCATGAACGGCACGATTCACTAGCGGGCTTCTATAACACCCACACCGACGAAACACTGGAAACGGTCTGCCGGGCGGAAGGAAAGTATCAGCCTGATAGACTGCGGGAGATTAACCGGCTTCTCCGCGACTCTCGCACCGGTGATGTGTACAGCATGGACGATAGTCTGCCGGTCCAGCTAGGAGCCTGTCGGATTTGGGATTGATCTACTCGGCAACTGCTCCATGCGTTGCTCTACCTCCTGCATCCCTGCAGTCGTGCGCCGGCGGGAGAGCGGCCCATAGTTCCCCGATATTTCGTTGCATAGAACCACTATGCGACTCGCTATCGTGAACCTCTGTGCTCGCTCTCCCACCATGCTCGCTACGATCACCCAAATCCGACCGGCTCCTAGCCTGCGTTTTTATATTCGTCCCCGGAACTGTCATATACTGCACCGCAACGGCATGGGAGCAGCCCTGATGCATGCAAACGATGACGAGCCCGCAACCATTCAGACACTGCTGGATATTATGGCCTGCCTGAGAAACCCGGATAACGGCTGCCCCTGGGACTGTCAACAGGATTTTCGCAGTATTGCGCCTTACACCCTGGAGGAGGCCTGCGAGGTCGTTGATGCCATCGAGCAGGATGACAGGGCAGGTCTGCGGGACGAGCTGGGTGATCTGTTGTTCCAGGTGGTTTTTCACGCCCGGATGGCCAGTGAGTCCGGCTGGTTCGATTTCTCCGATGTCGTGCAAGGGATCTGTGACAAGATGATCCGCCGGCATCCCCACGTATTCGCGGATGCGGAGGTTGCCGATGCCGATGCGCAGACTCACGCCTGGGAGGCTCACAAGCAAAAGGAGAGGGGCGCGGTCCCCGGCAGCGTGCTTGACGGTGTGCCGCTCGCGCTGCCGGCGCTGATGCGCGCCAACAAGCTTCAGAAGAAGGCTTCGCGGGCGGGTTTCGACTGGCCCGATATCCGCGGTGTCTTCGACAAGGTGGAAGAGGAGATGGAAGAATTGCGTGCCGAAATCGAGTCCGGTCTGGACCAGGAGGCGCTCAGGGACGAGGCCGGTGACCTGCTGTTTGCCGTGGTCAACCTGGTGCGGCATGCCGGATCGGAACCCGAATCCGTCCTGCGCCGGGCGAACCGGAAATTCACCAAACGGTTCCAGCAGGTCGAGCAACTCTGCCGTGAAGCGGGGACCAGCGTCAACGAAACTGATCTCGATACCCTGGACTGGTACTGGGATCAGGTGAAAATGAGGGAGTAACCACGCACTCGGGCATTCACAGTCCTGTACTTGTGGATGGGCGGTTGTTCGGGTAAAAGTAGGATGGAAATATATCCCGCCTGTTCCCTGTCACAGACACATCAGAGCCTGAATACATGACACCGAAACCTGTCGGCAACGTGATTGAAGTCGAGGATCTGGTAACCCATTACGGGTCGCGGGAGATCCTGAAAGGGATAAATCTTGCCATCCGTCAGGGTGAAATCATGGTTATTATGGGTGGGAGCGGCTCGGGCAAGACTACCCTTATGCGCAATCTGCTGGGCCTGAATCGTCCTACCTCCGGACATATTCGTATTCTGGGAAAGGACGTCACGAAGATCGGCAGACGCGAGCTTTTTGAACTGCGCCGAAAAATGGGCGTGGCATTCCAGGGGGGGGCCTTGCTGGGATCCCTGAGCGTTGCCGAGAACATCGAACTTCCCTTGCGTTTCCATACGCGACTCGACGAGAACACGATCCGTATCATGACCCGCATGAGGCTCGAGGTGGTGAATATGGCCGGCTTCGAAAACCTGATGCCTTCCGAACTCTCCGGCGGGATGCTGAAACGAGCGGCGCTGGCGCGGTCGATTATTATGGATCCGAGTCTGCTGTTCTTCGATGAACCCTCTGCTGGACTCGATCCGGTTGTTTCGGCCGAGCTGGACAGTCTGATCCTGCGTCTGAAGGAGGCCATGAGCGTCACCATCGTTGTGGTCACTCATGAACTCGAAAGTGCCTTGAAGATTGCCGACAGAATTACGGTAATGGGGGACGGACATGTGCTGATGACCGGCACGGTTGACGAAATCCGTAACAGTACGGACGAGACCATCCAGGATATGCTTAATCGACGTCCCCGTGAGGAGCCGGTTAATGCGGAGGAATACCTCTCAAGGCTTACCGCCGACCGCAGCCAGCGGCATTACTAGGTCCTGTTAAGGCGTGTATGGTCATCGACCATACATACAAGCGTTAACAGGCCCTAGGATGGCTGCTTGTCGAGTTCTTTTACTTTTTCATCCATCTGGGACAGCAGGCCGGCGAAGCCATCCCGCTTCACGATCTCATGGTACGAATTGCGGTAGTTGCTGATCAGGCTGACTCCCTCGATGTAGACGTCATAGACAAGCCACCGGTTATCTTTCAGGTAAAGCTTGTAAGTGACGGGTATCTCCTTGCTGCTGGTAACGATCAGGGTATCCACTACGGCGCGATCCTTCGTGACCTTCTCGCCGGGGTATTGCACCTCTTCATTGGTGTAGGCCTCTACCCGGCCGATGTAGGTGTTCTGAATGAGTTTGGTAAACAGTTCAACGAACTGCTGCTGCTCTTCCTTCGACGCCTTTCTCCAGTTGGTGGCGAGGGTGCGCTGGGACATCGCGCGGAAATCAAAACGCTCGGCAATCG
>Ga0210101_1000292_pt1 | contig 17986 bp, 18 predicted proteins | sample Muzzi_PWC_D1_FD_185534 | JGI IMG/M metagenome (GOLD analysis project Ga0210101, IMG submission 185534) | Wetland microbial communities from San Francisco Bay, California, USA, that impact long-term carbon sequestration - Muzzi_PWC_D1 (SPAdes) | ecosystem: Environmental > Aquatic > Marine >... | reverse complement strand
CCCCGCCGCAAGCGGACGGGGTATAAACTAGTAGGAGCGGCTCCGCCGCGATGGGCCAGGGTTACACCAAACCCATCGCGGCGGAGCCGCTCCTACATTTTTTCGCCGCAAGCAGCGAGGAATAGAACCCCAAGGGATTCAAACGTCAATGCTGATAGCAGTATGGCCCCAACCGATGGGGCTTATGAGAGAGTGATGCAGTATCTGTGCCTGATGTATCGCAGGGCCGGTATACAAGCCTGCAACATGGGCGGATCGATCGAAAGTGATGGATTCATATTGGCGCATCCTGCTCCAGCAGGGATAACAAGCGATGACCGGCCTCTGAAGCGGCCGTCACGACCAGGTTACGGCCGTGATCCTGATAACGGATGGCGATATCGATATCGGCGACGGGCAGGACGCCTTCACCCCGCTCCGGCCACTCGACAATACACACCGATGAAGCGTCAAAATAATCACGCCCGCCGATCATCTCCAGTTCCTCGGCATCGCCGAGTCGATACAGGTCGAAGTGATGCAACATCAGTGGCGGCTGCTCGAAGGTATAACTTTCCACCAGCGTGTAGGTGGGGCTTTTCACCACCCCCTGATAACCCAGGGCCCGCAACAACCCGCGACACCAGGTGGTCTTGCCGGCCCCCAACGGCCCGCGCAGGGCAATCACCAGACCGGCCCCAAACTGCCTGAGGCCGCGGGCAAATCCCGCCGCCACCTGCTCCATCGCCGCCTCCGATCCAACCGTCAATGTCATTGGCTGCGTCGACGCTGTCGCCATCAATGGGTTCCGTCGACCGGATTGACCAGTCGGCGCACGACCGGCATCAGATCCGACGCCAGCATGCCCCGCTCACCCTCGCGCGCGGCGATATCAGCCGCATGGGCATGGATACAAACAGCCATGGCGGCCGCCTGTTCGGGTTCGAAGCCTTGCGCCAGCAATCCGGCGATCACCCCGGTCAGCACATCCCCCATACCGCCACTGGCCATGCCGGGGTTGCCGTCGCTGCACACCCGGCAATCGTCGTCGACACTTTGCACCAGCGTGCCCGCACCTTTCAGGATACAGACGCCACCGTAGCGTTGCTGGATCACCCGGGCAGCGGCAAAACGATCGGCCTGGACCTCGGCCGAGCTGATTCCGAGCAGGCGCGCCGCCTCACCCGGATGCGGGGTCAACACCCAGTGATCATAATGAGCGGGTTCAAGTGCCAGCAGATTCAGGCCATCGGCATCGATCACCAGGGGCAATGCCGATGTCGTCAGTTTATCCAGTATCCGCGTAAAGCCTGTCCGGCCCCAGTCCCCCTGACCCAGTCCCGGACCGATGGCAATGACGCTGGCCCGTTCCAGCAAAGGCGTCAAACTGGCCAGTGAGTCGATACCATGGACCATCAGCTCGGGTCGGCTGCTGAAGATCGCGCCGGCATGTTCGACACGGGTGGCAACGCTGACCAGGCCGGCACCCACCCGGGCCGCCGCCTCCGCCGCCATTCGTGCGGCCCCGCCCATACCCAGATCGCCGCCGACGACCAGCACATGGCCGAAATCACCCTTATGGGCCGAAGGTGAACGCGGGGCAAACGGACTCCCTGTTGTAGCGATCGTCGACGCATAATCGATACACCGCGCGGCCACCGGCACCTGGCTGTAAACAGCTTCGGGTACCTGCAAATCGTCAAAATACAATTGTCCACAGCATGCAGGGCCCTGGCCGGTCACCAGCCCCTGTTTCAAACCGATAAAACTGACCGTGGCCGTGGCCCGTACGGCCTGACCCAGCACCTGGCCGTTATCGGCATGCACTCCGGAAGGGATATCGATCGCCAGCACCGGGATCTGGCTGGCATTGAGGGCAGAGATCATCGCCGCAATGTCGCCTTCAAGCGGACGCTCGAGACCGGTACCGAACAGGGCGTCGACGATGACATCGGCCTGCTTGTCGTGACCGACCGCCTTCAGCGACGATTCAGTACAGGACAAACCGGCATCCATCATGGTGGCAAAGGCCTGCGCGGCCGCGCCACTCAGGCGCTCGGCATCCGTCGCCAGCACCACCTCCACTGCCATTCCCGCCGCCGCCGCCAGACGGGCGACGACAAAACCGTCACCGCCATTATTACCGGGACCACAGATAACCGTGATATTCCGGGCCTGTGGCCAGCAATGCTGCAGTACCTCAAACGCCGCGAGGCCGGCGCGTTCCATCAATTCCACACCGTTCAGGCCGGTACTTTCGATGGCAAGACGATCCAGTTCTTTAACCTGGGCGGCCCGGTACAAATTTCGCGGTAAGTGCGTCATGGCGTTATCATATGACGATGCCTTACTTATTGAAACAAAAAGCGGTGCCGGCATCGCCTCAACGGACGGGCCCCGACATGCATGAACTGGCTCGCCTGATCAAGGACTGGGGGCAGGCACTCGGTTTTCAGCAGCTCGGCATCGCGGAGATCCAGCTGGGCGAACATGAACAGCACCTGGACGAGTGGCTGCAGGACGGTCTGCACGGCGAGATGGATTATATGTCCCGCCACGGACGCCGCCGCAGCCGCCCGGCGGAACTGGTGCCCGGAACGCTACGCGTCATCTCCGTGCGCATGGATTACCTGCCACCGGAGTCCTCGTCCATCCAGGCCGTCCTGGACAATCCCGGACGCGGCTATATTTCCCGTTATGCCCTCGGCCGCGACTATCACAAGGTGTTGCGCAAACGGCTGCAGCAACTGGCGACACGCATGGAACAGGCCATCGGTCAGTTTGCCTACCGGGCCTTTGTCGACTCGGCACCGGTGCTGGAAAAGGCCCTGGCACAACAGGCCGGACTCGGCTGGATCGGTAAACATACCAACCTCATCAACCGCCAGGCCGGCTCCTGGTTTTTTCTCGGCGAGTTATACACCGATCTGCCCTTACCCACCGATGATCAGGCCGGCGCCCATTGCGGCGAGTGCACCGCCTGCCTTGATATCTGTCCGACAAATGCGTTTATCGCCCCCTACCGACTCGATGCCCGACGCTGCATCTCCTATCTGACCATCGAGCTGAGCGGTTCCATCCCGGTGGAGCTGAGGCCGCTGATCGGCAACCGTATCTATGGCTGTGATGATTGCCAACTGGTGTGTCCATGGAACCGCTTCGCCCGTTATAGCGATGAAACCGACTTTCATCCGCGTCATCAACTGGACAACGCGGAATTAACCCGGCTGTTTGCCTGGAATGAACAGGCCTTCCTTAAATATACCGAGGGTTCTCCCATTCGACGCATCGGACATTCGCGCTGGTTGCGGAATATCGCCGTAGCGCTGGGTAACGCGCTGCAGGCCTGTAGCGCCGCCGAGCAACCGGCACTGATCACCGCGCTGGAATCGCGACGTGATCACGCCTCACCCCTGGTGCGTGAACATGTACAATGGGCCCTGTCGCAACAAAGGGATTATCAGCCGTCATGAAATCGCTGTTTGTATTGCTCACACGGACCCTTCCTGTCGGCGTCCTGGTGTTATTAACCACCGGCTCCGTGCTGGCGCTGGACCTCAAGGCCCCACCGATGACACCGCTGGCCGAGGACGGCATCCATGATCCCGGCGTGGAAACGATCCATACCCTGCAGGATCCGAAACAATCGATGCTCAACTTTCCCAAGGATCGGCGCGGCGAGGTCAACTGGGTCGAGGCGCTGGACCAGGGTTTCATCAATCCGCGCAAGACCAACACCGGACGACCTGAGGATGGCGCGCCGATGAAGACATTCGATCTCGACATCCTGATGACAGACACCGCGGCCATGCCCAATGTCCGTTTCCCCCACCTCGCCCATACCCGCTGGCTGGCCTGCAGTAACTGCCACCCGGATATCTTCCTGCCCAAGAACAACGGTAACCCGGTAACGATGGAGAAGGTACTGAAGGGGCAGTTCTGTGGCCGTTGCCATGACAAGGTATCGTTCGCGCTGTGGACCTGCGAACGCTGCCACAGTGTCCCGCATGCCAACTCACCCCCGGCCTGGTGGAAGACCGACAGCAGCCAATGAGGTAAGGGCTGTTGCGGACGGGTGCTCCTGACGGGTGTTCAGGCCTTTGACGGCAGGCGGATAAGGTGTTCTCGATAATATTTCAATTCGGTAATTGAATCACGGATGTCGTCCAGCGCCTGATGACTGGAATTCTTGCGATAACCTTTACTGACTTCCGGTGCCCAGCGCACCGCCAGTTCTTTCAGTGTACTGACATCAAGATTGCGATAGTGAAAATATCGCTCCAGTGCCGGCATGCTGCGGTACAGGAAGCGCCGGTCCTGGCAGATACTGTTGCCGCACATCGGTGATTTATTCGCCGGCACGTATTTTTGCAAAAACTCGAGGGTCTGGTGTTCAGCCTCGGACTCGGTAATGCGGCTTTGACGCACCCGCTCGACCAATCCGGAACCGCCATGTTGCGAGGTATTCCAGTCGTCCATCATGCTCATCACTTCTTCGCTTTGATGGATCGCCAGCACCGGCCCCTCGGCTATGGTATTTAGATGGGCATCGGTGACGATGGTCGCGATCTCGATAATATAATCCTCATCGGTGTTCAACCCGGTCATCTCCAGATCGATCCAGATCAGATTGTTTGGGTCCTGCGCCATAATATTGTCCTGTATTGTCAAATCCTTTCACAGACAGCATAACACAGCGCCGGCGCCATTTCCGGCCCGCGGGGATGCGGACAAAAGACTTTGGCGGCTGAATGGTCTATGATAATCAACTGATGAATGCCCTGACCTACGCGTTTCTTCTGGCACTGTTGCTATCGTTGGCGGCCGGTCTATGGCTGACCTCTCGCCAGCGACAAAACGTTTTCAGCCAGCGGCAACAGGTACCGGCACCTTTCACAGACTATATCAGCCTGGACGCCCACCAGAAGGCCGCCGACTATACCGTTGCCGGACTGATGCTGGAACGCCTGGACCTGTTGCTCAGTGCCCTGATGGTTTTAGCCTGGACGCTCGGCGGGGGGCTGGAGTGGCTGGATCGTTTCTGGTCCGAGCGCGGACTGTCACCGCTTAGCAAGGGCGTGAGCGTTATCCTCAGCCTGATATTCATAACCCATATCGTTGAATTTCCGCTGACGATCTGGCGTACCTTTGTCGTCGAACAACGATTCGGTTTCAACCGCACCACTGCCGGCCTGTTTTTCAGCGACCAGATACGCGAGATATTCCTGACCCTGCTGATTGCGACACCGTTGCTTTTTGCCATACTGTGGCTGATGCTGAATCAGGCACACTGGTGGCTGACGGTATGGCTGGTGTGGTCCGGCTTCTCGCTGCTGATGCTGTGGGCCTACCCAACCCTGATCGCGCCGCTGTTCAACCGTTTCACCCGCCTGGATGATTCGTTACTGAGACAACGCATCGATGAGCTGTTACAGCGCACCGGTTTCACCAGCAACGGCATTTTTGTCATGGACAGCTCCCGGCGTTCCGGGCATGGCAACGCCTACTTCACCGGTCTTGGTCGCAACAAACGTATCGTCTTTTATGACACCCTGCTGAAATCGCTGAATAATGACGAGATTGAAGCGGTACTGGCTCATGAACTCGGCCACTTTCACTATGGCCATGTACGCACGCGACTGTTGACGATGATGACACTCAGTCTCGCGGCGCTGATCCTGCTTGCCTGGCTGAGCAAGCAGGACTGGTTCTTCCACGGCCTGGGCGTCAGTAAACAGGAACCGCATCTGGCACTGATGCTGTTAACCCTGTGCGCCCCGGTCTTCGGTTTTTTCCTGCGCCCGATCATCACCGGCTTCACCCGCCGCCATGAATACCAAGCCGATAATTATGCCGCGCGTCATGCCGATGCCGGACAACTCGTTAACGCCCTGCTCAAGTTATACGATGAAAATGCCACGACCCTGACCCCGGACCCTTTGTATTCCGCCGTCCACGATTCACATCCGACGGCACTGGCCCGCATCAACAATCTGCAACACCAAATAACACCTGCCTGATGGAGCAAACAACATGACACGACTGCTTTTTATCCTTCCGCTTATGTTTATCACCTTCAGTGCCATGGCTGACGAAGCCATCGATGCCAGGACCCTGCATCAACAATACTGCCAGCGCTGCCATGACGATTCGATCTATACCCGGCCGGACACGATCATTTTCTCATACTCGGCGCTGGTCAAGCGGGTACACTTCTGTGAGTCTATGGCCGGTGCCGGCTGGTCGGAGCAACAGTTGAACGCGGTCATCGATTACCTGAACCAGCGTTTCTATCATTACAAGCATTAAAATCGAGCATGCCGACCGCCGAGCAGCCAGGGATTGTCGTCGCCCGCTTTAATAAATACCTGACTATAGAAGATCAAAACGGTACGCTGATAGCGGCTGTCGCGCGCAGGAAATTGCCGCCTCTGGTGTGCGGAGACCGTGTCCACTGGCACATGGCCGACGGGGAAAAGGCCGTGATCGTCGGCGTGGAGGAACGCACGACATTACTGGCGCGCCCCGACCCGCGTGGCAGAACCAGGCCGATGGCGGCCAACATCGACCAGATGATCATTGTCTGCGCCATCGATGAAAAACAACCTTTGCTTTTTAACGAGCGCCTGATCGACCGTTACCTGGTCACGGCCGAGGTTGTGGGTATCAATCCGCTGATCCTGATCAACAAGATTGATCTGGTCGATGCGCCGATGCTGGAGCGCATCCAGGAGCATTTCCGTCTCTATCAGTCCGTCGGTTATGCGGTCATCTTTACCAGCTGCCATAACCGCCAGGGTTATGCCGACCTGACACAGCAGTTGCCTCACCATACCAGTATCTTTGTCGGCGAATCGGGAGTCGGTAAATCCTCGCTGATCAATGACCTGTTGCCGGATCATGATTTGCGCATCGGACAGTTATCGGCACTCGGTGGCAAGGGCATGCATACCACGACCGCGACGACACTGTACCACCTGCCGCACGGCGGTGATCTGATCGACTCCCCGGGCGTGCGGGAATTCGGCCTGAGCCTGCAGGACAGTCATGTTCTGGCCAATGGCTTTCGGGAATTTCGCCCTTATATCGGCCAGTGCAAATTCCGCAACTGCCGACACCTGGGTGAACAGGGATGCGCGCTCACCAGCGCCTGCGAACACGGGGATATCGACCGGCGCCGCCTGGACAGTTACCAGGCCCTGGCGAGCGAAATGGAATAACCGGCGGCGAGAAACAGGCCCGGCACCTTGCCGCTGACCGGGGCTGCGTCATTCACCCGCCTTTATTGATTAGTCACCTTGTTGATGCCGGGCGGGAAAGGAACCACCACGTGCAACGGCCGGGCAAGCTCCTGACGATTGCTCAGCACATCGGCCAGCGTAAGCTCGTCGAGCACCGCCATAAAGGCGCGATAGGCCTTGCCCAAAGCACCCTTGAGTTTGCACACCGGGGTAATCGGGCAGGCACCCGGATCATCCTGGTTGAAACACTCCACCAGATCAAAATTGGGTTCGGTATGACGGACCACATCACCGATATTGATTTTCTCCGCAGGCCGGGACAGGCGCAGACCGCCGCCCTTGCCACGAAGTGCATCGATATAACCCTGGGAAGACAGGTTGTGCACGACCTTGACCAGATGATTACGGGATATGCCATAGGCGCCGGCAATCTCACTGATCGTGGCCAGTCCACCGTCCTTCAGCCCCACGTAGACCAGAACCCGCAGGGAATAATCCGTATATAACGTCAGCTGCATAACAACCCTTGGTATACAGGAGGAATGGGTAAATCTTTTCTGGCAGACGATGTCTTACGACAGAGGAGATTCGTTTTCCACCAGCATGGCACCACTGACCAGCACCAGTCCCCTCACGATAATTATACCTAATCCCTGGCTTTTATGCTCACCACGGGCCGCTGACCGAGGATCCCGCAGCAAGGCCCTGGCTGACCGAACCTGGAAAAAATATAACGTATACAATGTGATCAACAACATCAGGTGCATCCACAGTATGAAGGAAAATATTTCATGCTGGTCGATCAGGCGCCGGCTCCAGTCCTTTGTCGCATATAAATAAAAGGGGATGCACAGGTCTATCAACATGATAGAAGCCATGATGGGGCGATGTATTAGCGGCTTTCCCGGCAGACGATAGGCTATCAGCATCAGGACATAGGTCGCGGCAACAAACAATACGGTACCGGCAGTCAACATCTGTCATCGAACTCCACTATGAACAGAGCGGGTTGCGGCTGGAAGCACTAGATATCCCGTCGGCCGGACAAGGCATGGGACAAAGTACCGGCGTCGACAAACTCCAGTTCACCACCGAAGGGTACACCATAGGCGATACGCGATGCCCGGATACCCGCCTGATGGGCCTGGTCTGCAATATAGTGGGCCGTCGCCTCGCCTTCAACGGTCGGGTTGGTGGCAATGATGACCTCGGTGATTTCCCCCTGTTGCAGGCGCTGCGCCAGAACATCCAGACCGATTTCCTCCGGACCGATACCGTCCAGTGGTGATAAATGCCCCATGAGGACAAAATAGAGACCGCGATAGCTGCTCGACTGCTCGATGGCCTGAACATCGGTCGGCGTCTCGACAATACACAATTGCGTCCGCTCCCGACGTTCATCGGCACACACGCCACACAGGCTGTCTTCACACAGGGTACGGCAGGAACCGCAATGACCCACCTGATCGGCGGCCTGGAGCAGGGCCTCGGCCAGCCGGCGGGCCCCGTCACGGTCGCGTTCAAGCAGATGAAAGGCCATGCGCTGACCGGACTTCGGCCCGACACCGGGCAAACAGCGCAGGGCATCGATTAACCGGTCAATCAGGATTGACGAAGTCACAGGCTATACGGCTGGCTCAGAATGGTAATTTCATCCCCGGCGGCATGTTCATGCCACCCGTCACTGACGCCATCTTTTCCTGATTGGCTGCTTCGACCTTGCGCACGGCGTCATTGACCGCGGCGGCCAGCAGATCCTCCAGCATCTCCTTATCATCCTGCATCAGGCTCTCATCGATACTGACCCGCTTGACATCATGACGCCCGGTCATCTGCACCGTGACCAGCCCGCCACCAGCCTCACCATTGACCTCGATGTTGGCCAGTTCCTCCTGGGCCTGCTGCAAACTGGCCTGCATCTGCTGGGCCTGTTTCATCAGATTTCCTATACCACCTTTCATTGTTTAGTCCTCTTCAACTGTCAATCCACGCCGCTCCCGGGAATTATACCATCCTGCCCACATCTCCACCGCTGTCAACCGTCCCCATCCAGCGGCTGGATCGTCTCCGGAAGTATCTGTGCATCGAAGGCCTCCTGCAAGGCCCGCACCGCGCCATCATTGGTGATCGCCTCCTCGGCTGCCATTTGCCGCTTGCCCTGCAAACGTTGCTGCCGGGCGGCCGGCGTCTCCACCCGGGGTTCACCGATCTCGAGCACCAGTTTGAGTGGCGCGGAAAAATATCCTTGCAGGCTCTGTTGCAAACGTTTCTTCATAGCCTCGGTCGCCAGATGGGCATGGGCCTGATCCAGGTGCAAGCGCACCGAGCGTTCATCGCGTTTTTCCAGGATGCAGTTCATCGCCAGCTGTTTCAATAACCCCTCCAGCGACAGGGATTCCACGATCCGCACCCAGTCGCCGGCTGAATCCGCGACCGCTGTCACCGCGGGTGCCGCTGCCACCTGAGTCAAGGCATCTGTGTCCGCCGGGCGCTTACGGGCGGTTTTTTTTTTCGTTTCACTGCGGCCTGACGACGACGGCCGCCCTTGCGCGCCGGGACGAAAGGCCAGCATGCGTAATAACACCATTTCCAGACCTGAACGGGCATCAGGCGCCAGCGGCAGATCGCGACGTCCGATCAGGGCGATCTGGTAATAAAGCTGTATATCCTCGGCACTCAGGCGGGCCGCCAGGTCTTGCATCACCTCCCGGTTGTCATCATCGATGACGGCCTCCGGCGCCACCTGCAGTAATGCCAGGCGATGCAACACGCTGATCAATTCCTCCAGTACACCGCTGTAATCCGGCACCTGCTCGGCCAGACCTTCAACCGTGGCTAACAGCGTCGTGGCATCGCCGTCGGCCAGCGCCTCGAGCAGCGGATAGATACAGCCGCGATCAATCGTACCCAGCATGGCGCGGATATCATCAACGCCCAGCCGGCCCTGACAGAAGGCAATACCCTGATCCATCAGACTCAGGGCATCACGCAGGCTGCCATCGGCCGAACGCGCCAGCAGTCGCACCGCCGCTTCGTCATAGTCGATGTGCTCGGCATCGAGGATATGCAGCAGATGATCGCGGATCAACGCGGCCGGCAGGGCCTTCAGATTAAACTGCAGACAGCGTGACAGGATCGTCACCGGTAATTTCTGCGGATCCGTTGTCGCCAGCAGGAACTTGATGTGCGGCGGCGGTTCCTCCAGCGTCTTCAACAAGGCGTTGAAGCTGTGCTTCGACAGCATATGCACCTCATCGATCAGGTAAACCTTGAAGCGCCCGCGGGTCGGGGCATACTGGACATTGTCGAGCAATTCGCGGGTATCCTCGACCTTGGTCCGCGAAGCCGCATCCACCTCGATCAGGTCGATGAAACGCCCGTCATCGATCTCTTTACAGGCGCTGCACTGACCACAGGGCGTGGAACTGACGCCCTGTTCACAATTCAATGACTTGGCGAGGATACGGGCGATGGTCGTCTTGCCGACACCGCGGGTACCGGCAAACAAAAAGGCATGATGCAGGCGGTTAGTATCCAGCGCATTGATGATGGCGCGCAGCACATGTTCCTGCCCCACCATTTCTGAAAATGTACGCGGACGCCATTTGCGTGCCAGAACCTGATAACTCATGGTTTTACTATCTAGTGTAATTCAGCAAGATCCGGACGGCCCGCGGCGATCACAGTGTATCAACGCGGCAGCCAGATCAATAAATAGGGTGGCGACCCGCACCCATCACATCCCGGCACACGAGTCCTCTGCTGCCGCTGCTCCCTTCCGGGCCTGACGGGGTTCACAGCCTGTCGTTGCGAGAGAACCGATACGGGTCACCATAAATCATAGTCATCCCGACAGCGGGCTAACAAATCATGACAAACTTCGGTTGCTATTCTAACAGTTTATAACGGGAGTGCGTAGCCGGGCTTGTATATTTCTCACTCCATGGCCCTCGGCGGCACAACTACGGACCATAACGACATTGCAGGAGCGGCTCTGCCGCGATAGATCTCAGGACTTAGTGCTGAGTGCTGAGTGCTGAGTGCTGAGTGTAAGAGCGGCTCCGCCGCGAACTGACACCCTGGTTCCCACGTACCCACAGGGCATAAACTCCGCGTGGGAACGAGAGCAGGCATCAAGCTTTGTAGGCGCGGCTCTGCCGCGATAGATCTCAGGACTTAGTGCTGAGTGCAGAGTGTAGGAGCGGCTCCGCCGCGAACTGACACCCTGGTTCCCACGTACCCACAGGGCATAAACTCCGCGTGGGAACGAGAGCAGGCATCAAGCTTTGTAGGAGCCGTTCCTACAAAACCCGGTTTCAGGTTTTCACTCAGCACTTAGTCCTCAGCACTCAGTCCTTTTTTGTTGGCACAGCCGCTCCTACGGCTTCCTTGCGATCAGTGTCATAATTCGACACGTACTCTGGCAGCGGCCTGCGTAGCCACAGCGCGGGCCTCGGCAACGCTGTCAGCGCGGGCCAGCACGACACCCATACGCCGCCGGCCGTCCACCTCCGGCTTGGCAAATAACCTGAGCTGGGTGGCCGGAGATGACAGCGCCTCATCAAGCCCGTGATAGACGGGCCGCTGCGAATGGCCCTCGGCGAGGATGACACAGGAGGCCGCGGCACCGTAATTTTCTATCTCGGGTATCGGCAGGCCGAGGATGGCCCGCGCATGCAGCGCAAACTCCGACAACGGTTGCGAGATCAGCGTCACCAGACCGGTATCATGCGGTCGCGGCGAGACCTCATTGAAGCAGACCTCTTCTCCCTTGATGAAAAGCTCGACCCCGAAAATACCCCGGCCACCGAGTCTGTCGGTGACGGTACGGGCAATCTGCTGCGCCTTTTCCAGCGCCCGGGGAGACATCGCCTGTGGCTGCCAGGACTCGCGGTAATCACCGTCTACCTGCTTGTGACCGACAGGCTGACAGTAGCTCGTACCCTGGCTATGACGCACGGTCAGCAGCGTAATCTCGAAATCAAAATCAATATAACCCTCGACGATGACCCGCCCGGCACCGCTGCGGCCACCCGACTGGGCGTAGTCCCAGGCCTTGTTGATGTCGGCGTCCTCCCGCACCAGGCTCTGGCCCTTGCCGGATGAACTCATGACCGGCTTGACCATACACGGCAGCCCCAGCTGCGCCACGGCCGCCTGGTACTCCTGTAGATTTCCGGCAAAGGTATAGGGCGAGGTCTGCAGGCCCAGTTCCTCGGCGGCCAGGCGCCGGATACCCTCGCGATTCATCGTCAGCTGCACCGCCCGCGCCGTGGGTATGACGGTAAAACCCTCCTGCTCCAGCTCCGCCAGCGTGGCGGTCGCGATCGCCTCGATCTCGGGCACGATGTAGTCCGGCGACTCGGCCTCGATAATAGCCCGCAAGGCCTCACCGTCGAGCATCGAGATAACGTGGGAGCGATGCGCCACCTGCATGGCCGGGGCATTGGCGTAACGATCCACGGCGATCACCTCGACACCCAGCCGCTGCAATTCGATAACCACTTCCTTGCCCAGTTCGCCGGCCCCGCACAGCAGTACCCGTGTTGCCGATGCCGTACAGGCCGTGCCCAGACTGACCATAACCACCTCCCGATAATTTGCACTCTGTGGATACTAGCATGCAGCTTGCGCAGGCCCCAGATCAAGGCGGCTGAAACGCTGCCTGGTACCGCTCGGCCGCAACGGCCGGGTAACACCCCGTCACACTGTCGTATCTTCCACCACCCCGGACTGCGCAGCGCGGATACAGCGCAGCAGGCCGTATTCATAGCGACCATCGAGCGCCTCGTAAACCGGCTTCAGGCGCTGATCATCGCTAAGCAGTGCAAAGGCGGCGTGAATCTGTTGCAACTCGGACGGGGACAGCTTCACCACCTCTTCCAGTTCCACCTCTCCCTGCGCCAGCAGTTCCTGTAAATGGGTGTAGATCGTAGCCGGCTTCAGACCCCGTAACCGGGCTATCGCCTGCACCTCCTGCCCCTGTCGTAACAGTCGCAGGGTTTCATGTACGGTGTCAGCACCTGTGTTTAATTCCGTCTGACACAGCACCTCCAGCAGGGCCTCACCATAGGCCTTCAGCTTGCGTTCGCCGACGCCGCTTATGCGCCCCAGTTGCTCCAGGGTCTGCGGTCGCTGCTCGACGATGGCCATCAGCGTCGCATCATGGAATATCATATAGGCGGGTACGCCCTGCTCGTTCGCCAGCCGGCGGCGACACTCACGCAGCGCGTCCCACAAACCGTCTTCGTCGTTATGACTCCGACGCGCAGGCTTGCGACCGGCCCGCGTCACCGGATCACGCGCGCTGAGTCGACGCAGCTCCAGTGTCTGCTCGCCGCGCAACAGCGGGCGGCTGGCCTCAGTCAGGCGCAGGCCGCCGTGGCCTTCAAGGTCCACGGCCAGCAGACCGCGGGCGATCAACTGCCGGTAAAGATGCCGCCAGGCCTGCTGATCCAGTTCCTGGCCAATGCCGAAGGTGCTGACCCGGTCATGGCCAAAGGTCTGTATCCGTTCATTGGCCAGCCCCTGCAGCACATCGACCAGGTAATTGACGCCGAAGCGCTGGCCGGTACGATGCACGCAGGATAAAGCCTTTCGCGCCACGTCCGTGGCATCCCAGGTCTGCGGCGGACAGAGACAGGTATCGCAGTTGCCACACGGCTGTGGCAGTTCATCATCAAAATAGCGCAGCAGGGCCTGGCGACGGCAACCGGTCGATTCAACAAAAGCCAGCATCGCCTCCAGTTTATGATGCTCGCTGCGCTTGAATGATTCCGCCGCCTGCGATGTGGCCTGCATCTGGCGCAGCGTGATCACATCCTGCAAACCATAGATCATCCAGGCATCGGCCGGCAGACCGTCACGCCCGGCGCGGCCGCTCTCCTGATAATAGGCCTCCAGGCTTTTGGGCATGTTCAGATGGGCGACAAAACGGACATCCGGCTTGTCGATACCCATGCCAAAGGCGATCGTCGCAACGATGATGACGCCATCCTCGGCGACAAAACGCTGCTGGTTCGATCGTCGTTGTTCAGCAGTCAAACCGGCATGATAAGGCAGGGCCGTCAGGCCCTTGGCGGCCAGCCAGGCAGCAATGTCATCCACGCGCTTACGCGACAGACAATAGACAATACCCGCCTCACCGTCATGTTCGTTGCGAATGAAGCGTAATAATTGTTCGCGGGCGTTACCCCGCTTCTCGTTGATCGTATAGCGGATATTGGGTCGATCAAAGGAGCTGACAAAGGCGCGCGCCTGCTGCAGTGACAGGCGTTGCTTGATCTCGTTACGGGTCGGACCATCCGCGGTCGCCGTCAGCGCCACGCGCGGGACCGAAGCGAAACGTTCATGCAGAATCGAAAGCCTGATATATTCCGGGCGAAAATCATGCCCCCATTGCGACACGCAATGGGCCTCGTCGATGGCAAACAGGGCCAGCTCCATCGACTCTAGCAGGGCCAACATGCGCGGCATCATCAGGCGCTCGGGGGCAACGTAGAGTATATCCACTCCGCCCTGCTGTAACGCCCGCTCGACCGCGGTAATTGCTGCATTATCGAGAGACGAATTCAGGAATTCGGCCCGTACGCCGTTCTGGCGCAGCGCCTGGACCTGATCCTGCATCAGCGCGATCAATGGCGACACGACAATACCGACGCCGGGCCGCACCAGGGCCGGGATCTGGTAACACAGCGATTTACCACCGCCGGTTGGCATTAATACCAGGGCGTCACCACCGGCGACGACATGATCAATAATCTCGCCCTGGCCCGGACGAAAGGCATCATAACCAAAGACCGTGCGCAACAGGTGGTGCGGCTGGCTTGAGATTTCAGTGGATTTCAGATCGGGTTCCATCAATGTCGATTGCAGGTCAAAAACGAAACCCCAGCATACACTATCCGGAGCCAAGTTTATCCCTACATCAACACCTGCGAACAAGGCTGGCGTGATGTTGACTACATGCTTATCTGCTACGGTCACGCAGTGAACGAGCAACACAGGGTTAAATATTGTGTTGCAGGAGCGGCTATGCCGCGATGGGTTCGGTGCAGCCTCGACCTATCGCGGCATAGCCGCTCCTACAGACAAAAAGCAGTCGCAGGGTGGGCGGTGCTCACCCTGCGTTACTTCTCAGGACTGGCCCTGCCAAACCTGTTCGGCTTGAGAAGGCGGGTTGAAAATCCTCTCCACCTGCTCAAGCACTTGCCGGACGTTGTCATGTCTCGTAGCGGGGTCACCCGCCACGCTGAAGATTAACACACTCGCGTTGCTCGTTCTGATCGAACTCGCTACGCTCAAACAGCCCTTGCGCTGATCCATAAGCTTCTGCGATGCTCGGCGGCACACAAGGGGGAATGAACGTCAACACACACGAAAGTGTCATGGTGGGCGATACCTACCCACGCTACTTTCCCTGTCATCTCGAACGAGCAACACAGGGTTAAATATTGTGTTGCAGGAGCGGCTATGCCGCGATGGGTTCGGTGCAGCCTCGACCTATCGCGGCATAGCCGCTCCTACAGACAAAAAGCAGTCGCAGGGTGGGCGGCGCTCACCCTGCGTTACTTCTCAGGACTGGCCCTGCCATACCTGTTCAGCTTGAGAAGGCGGCTTGAAAATCCTCTCCACCTGTTCAAGCACTTGCCGGACGTTTTCATGTCTCGTACCGGGATCACCCGCCACGCTGGTGATCAAGGCCAGGGCGGAGCCGGCCTGTGATTGAGTGAATTTTTCCCTGCTCGGGGCAAGAAATTTTTCGATATTGTTGCGCACCTCCGTACCATCGCCCAGCAGGTGGACACTGGATATGAGCAGGCCGGCGGCATCTTTTTTACTCAGGTTGAATTCCTGTTCGAACAGCTTCAGGAGTATTCTTTTCTCCTCTGTCGTCATGTCGCCGTCGGCCTTGACCGTCGCAACCATCAGGATTGCCGTTGCATCCATCGGCCTGTCGATTTTAAACACCGGATTACCCTGATACATATTTCGCCATTTCCTGCGCCGGTTCCACAGGAACGGATTGAGGCCACCGATATCGATGCCGGCCTCCGCCAAACGGTTGAGTAACACAAGGATTGAAACGACCATCCCCAGCGCAGCTAAAATAATATGCATTTCATCACCCCTGCCCGGTCAACAGATTGTCAGTACGGGCTGTTAGCCTTGAGCCCGTCCACCTGACCCTGGAGCCTGGCCATGTCCATCCCCATCGACTTGATCTGGTTTTCCAGTTGCCCCTGCTCCTTGCCCAGTTCGCGCACCTCGCCAAGCAGTTCCAGGCGACGCTTGCTGTTGACGCCATCACTGACCAGTTCGGCTTCCAGCTGGCTCAGACGCTCTTTTGATTCCTCCAGCTCCTTTTCCTGCTTCTTGATCTGACTGCTCAGACCGCGGATTTTCACTTCGAGCTTGTAGATGGTGCGCCCTGCCGAGTAACCCTGGAGAAAATTCTTTTCAAGCGCGGCCGGACAGACATCATTATAACTACTGCCCTTCAGACCGACATGATAGCCATTGCGAGGCCGGCAGTAGCTCTTCAGGCCCTGTCCATAACCGGATCTATAGGCATCAAGATCCGGTTTTATGCCATACTCAGCGCAGGCTTCCCGATGCTGTCCGATGCGGCTGAGTTTGGCCCCGCGCGTCCCGTCTTCAAAGCCGATCGAACGCCAGTCGGCATTCAGGCATTCTTTTTCATTCAGGGTAGCGCAGCCATTGAGCACGAACATGGCCAGCAAGCACGGGATTAACCAGTGTGGCTGACGTACCGGTTGAGGCGATGACACTGTATTCATTGTAGACCCCGGGGTGAAACGGTGATGGTGCTGCCATCAACGATAAACAACTCTGCTTCTCTCGGTCATCGGTAAACCGGGGGGATACTTTAACACCAGGGCCTGTTGCCACCATAGAAAATCCGCCCGCATTCGACATCCCGGAATCATTCATCATCCATTCGATGTAAAATAGTCAGCGGAATATTACATTTATCCGGCGGCGAAGAAGAATAATGATGGAATCGTATATCATAATGGCAGTACTGCCGGTCGGCATGCTGTAAGGAGATGCAACTGGACTACTTCACCATAGGCATGCTGGCAGGCGGACTCGGCCTGTTCCTGCTGGCGGTAAACATGATTACCGATGGGCTCAGACTGGCCGCCGGCCATGCCCTGCGCGACATGCTGGGGAAATCGACCCGCTCTCCCGCACGCGGAATAGTTACCGGTATATCCATTACCGCTATTGTCCAGTCATCCAGCGCTGTTACCGTTGCCACCATCGGCTTTGTCAATGCCGGCCTGATCAGCATGTATCAGGCCCTGGGTGTTGTCTACGGCGCCAACATCGGCACGACCATGACCGGCTGGCTGGTGGCGATAGTCGGCTTCAAGATCAATGTGGACACCTTTGCCCTGCCGATGATCGGCATCGGCATGCTGTTACGTCTGACGGGTGGAGGCAGCCGGCGTGCCCCGCTGGGGATGGCGCTGGCCGGATTCGGATTATTCTTTATCGGCATCGATGTACTAAAGGATGCCTTTACCGGACTGACCACATCCATTGACCTGCACAGCTTCAGTGCCGATGGTGTCGCCGGGGTGCTGCTGTATGTGGTGATCGGATTTTTCATGACGGTATTGACACAATCATCCAGCGCCGCCATTGCCATTACCCTGACGGCTGCCGGCGGCGGCCTGCTGGGACTGCATGCCGCGGCGGCCATGGTGATCGGTGCCAATGTGGGTACGACATCGACC
>Ga0210101_1000290_pt1 | contig 18038 bp, 17 predicted proteins | sample Muzzi_PWC_D1_FD_185534 | JGI IMG/M metagenome (GOLD analysis project Ga0210101, IMG submission 185534) | Wetland microbial communities from San Francisco Bay, California, USA, that impact long-term carbon sequestration - Muzzi_PWC_D1 (SPAdes) | ecosystem: Environmental > Aquatic > Marine >... | reverse complement strand
AAGAGTAGATCAAAAAGATTGGACGGTGTGAAGGGTTCGCAAGTACAGTTGAAGCCACCGGAGGATGTCCGCGAGGTAAAGGGAAATCTCCGTTTTCCCCTTGACTTTACTTATCATGGATGTCCCCATTTTTTCCGACCATGAGGAAACAAGGAAGTCACCCATGAAATCCGACATCGCCCCGCTGACTGCCCGCCCGGCCTGGAAGGCCCTGAAAGAGCATTACGAAGCGTTCCGGGGTCGGCACCTCAGGGAAATCTTTGGCACGGACCCTGGTCGCGGCAAGCGCCTGGCCGTCGAGGCACTCGGTCTTTACCTGGACTATTCGAAGAACCGCATTACCGACGAAACCCTGCGGCTTCTCCTGCAGCTTGCCGAAGAATCCAGGCTGCGGCAGCGGATCGATGCCATGTTCCGTGGGGAAAAGATCAATGTCACGGAAGACCGGGCCGCCCTCCACGTGGCACTACGCGTTCCTCGCGGGACGACCATCCTCGCCGACGGCGAGAACGTGGTGCCCCGCGTCCACGCTGTTCTCGACCGGATGAGCGAATTTGCCGACCGGGTGCGCGGCGGTACGTGGCTGGGTCATACTGGAAAGCGCGTCCGCAACGTCGTCAACATCGGCATCGGCGGTTCCGACCTCGGGCCGGTGATGGCTTACGAGGCCCTCAGGCATTTCACCGACCGGAGGCTGATCTTCCGGTTCGTCTCCAATGTCGACGGGACCGATTTCGCGGAAGCGGTCATCGACCTCGATCCGGCGGAAACCCTCTTTATCATTTCCTCCAAGACCTTCACCACACAGGAGACGATGACCAATGCCCGGACGGCACGGGAATGGCTGCTTCGCGGTCTGGGAGAGGAACAGGTGGTGGCCCGTCATTTCGTGGCGGTTTCGACGAATACGGGGAAGGTGGCCGAATTCGGCATCGATACCGCCAACATGTTCGAATTCTGGGACTGGGTCGGCGGCCGCTACTCCATGGACTCGGCCATCGGCCTCTCGACCATGCTCGCCGTCGGCCCGGAGGCGTTCCGCGCCCTGCTCGATGGCTTTCACCAGATGGACGAGCATTTCCGCACCGCCCCCTTCGAATGCAACTTGCCGGTCATCCTGGGGCTCCTGGCTGTATGGTACGGTAATTTCTTCGACGCGCCGGCCATCGCGGTGCTACCCTACGACCAGTACCTGAAGCGTTTCCCGGCCTATCTGCAGCAGCTGACCATGGAGAGTAACGGCAAGAGCGTCACCCTCGACGGGGTTCCCGTCGACTACGATACCGGAGCCATTTACTGGGGAGAACCTGGAACCAACGGGCAGCACTCTTTCTACCAGCTGCTCCATCAGGGGACCCGGTTCATCCCCTGCGACTTCATCGCCTTCCACAGGTCCCTCAACCCCTTGGGGCGGCACCACGACCTGCTCCTGGCCAACGTCTTTGCCCAATCCGAGGCGCTGGCCTTCGGCAGGACCGCGGCGGAGGTCCGGGCCGAGGGGACGCCGGAATGGCTCGTGCCCCACCGGGTTTTCGAGGGAAACCGCCCGTCGAACACCCTCCTCGCCGATCAGCTCACCCCGGAGACCCTTGGCAGACTGGTGGCTCTCTACGAACACAGTGTCTTCACCCAGGGCGCCATCTGGGGCATCAACTCCTTCGACCAGTGGGGGGTAGAACTCGGCAAGGCGCTTGCCCAGCGCATCGTCCCGGAACTCGAAAACCATGAAGAACCCCCGCTCGGACACGACAGCTCCACCAACGCCTTGATCCGTCGGCAGCGGAAGTTCCGGGCGGCCGGAAAATGACGCGGGGCAATAGGAGCCGGTTCATCCCATCGCCCTGGGTTCTCTTTTTGGTGTCTTCGACGCCCTGACGATCCATGGTTTTGACGGGATGCGGGAGAACAGGGAGCCAAAACTTGCAGTTTTAAATGTTATTAAGAGAAAAGGGGCAGCACCATTTGGTAAAATGTCCGGAATCGCAAAGTGACCAACCGCAGTTGCCGGCAAAGCTCAGGGCAGCTGTTTTTTCAATGTCTGGTCCATCCCCGACGGCTATTTATTATTAAAGACCAAAGGCCCAGCCTGAAAATCCAGGAGGGTCTTTTTTCCTTCCGGCCATGGCAACAATTTAAGCCGATGCTGACTTGACACCTTTTTTGAAGGCACTAATGTTTATTCATAAGGTGATGAGTGGTCTGATACACGAGGGAAGATGGGAAAAGAGGAGGCAATGAAGATAACGGAAATTCGGGAACGCTGTCGGGGCATGAGGATAGCCGGATTGGCGAGAATGCACAAGGGTGACATGATTCGCGCCATTCAAAGAGCCGAAGGGAACGCGGATTGTTTCGGCGCCCCCTGGCGCTTCGACTGTATGCAGATCGATTGCTGTTGGCGCGAAGACTGCCGGGCAAAAACCCCCGGCTGACGACCAGCCATGGCCACTTTAGGGCACCACCTCGGCCTTTTTTGATGCCCCGGAGGGGGGAGCGACCGGCTTCGACATCGAGGATTCTTTTATCAGAGCCCTGGAGGCCTGGAAATGATCAGGGCCGGAACCTGGAACGGATGAACCCCGATAAAGACCGGAAATCCGCGAACCTGATCCTCAGTGAGGTTCAACTCCTGCTGGCTGAGAAGAGAACGTCACTGTCGGCCATCAGAACCGGAATTGCCGTTTTCGTCCTTCCTCTTTCCGTTTTAAGTATCTTGATTGCAACCTCGAAATTTTATGACGTCGCTCAGGTTATCCACCTTCTTGCCCCCCTATTAACGATTTGTTTTGCCCTGGTGCTCCTCGGATGTTTTCTCATTATTCGGGCCATCGTCAGGATTCGGCATTATGATCGTCTGATTATGAAAATAAAGATGGAGCACAGTATCATTTCCGAGTTCATCGACTGAGAGGTCCAGACTTCTCTGCAAAAACTCCCAGGGAAAACTCTAAACTGAATAAAAAAACCGCGGTCTGGCGAAGTGCGGACAACAGCGGTTGGGGATATTTCCGTTTTCGGTTCTGGCCAAAGCTTGGAACTCCCCCTTTCTGGCTGAGCAGAGTTGAATCAACATAATCCGCTGTTGATTGCCGGTTTTAAGTTCAAATGTTCTTGATCACCTGCCGGGCGGCCGTCTGCACCGGATCCCAGACCGGGGAATAGGGAGGGGCGTAGCTGAGATCGAGATCGATGATGTTCTGGACCGTCATCCCTGCATGCAGGGCGGTGGCGAGAACGTCGATCCGTTTGGCCGCTCCTTCGATGCCGACGATCTGCCCGCCCAGGAGCCGGCCGCTCCCCTTTTCGGCCAGGATCTTCACGGTGATCTTCCCTGCCATGGGATAATATCCCGCCCGGGTCTTGCTCTCGATGACAGCGCTGGTCCAATCCCAGCCGAGTTCGTTCAATTCGCGTTCCGTCAACCCGGTGCGGGCGACTTCGTATTTGCAGACCTTGGTCACCGCCGTTCCCACCACGCCGGGGAAGGAGGCATTTCCTCCCCCGAGATTGGTTCCGGCGACCACGCCCTGCTTGTTGGCGATGGTCCCCAATGCGATGTGAACCGGACGCCTGCTTATCAGGTGAAACGATTCGGCGCAGTCGCCGGCGGCCCAGATGCCGTTCGTTCCGGCCTGCATCCGCTCATTGACCTTGATGGCCTCCCGCACCCCGAGGGGAATCCCGGCGGCCTTGGCCAACTCCGTCCGGGGTCGGACACCCATTCCCAGGACAACCATGTCGGCGGGGAGGGTCCGCCGGTCGGTCACCACTCCGGCGACGCGGCCGTTTTCGGTTTCGAAGCCGGTGAGGAACTCCTCCAGGTAGAGATCGACCCCGACGTCGCGCAGGGCCTGGGAAACCAGGGCTCCCATGTCCGGGTCCAGGGTTTCCATGACCTGGGGGCCTCGCTGAACCAGGGCCACCTCCAGGCCACGCATGATCAGGGCCTCGGCCATCTCCAACCCGATATAGCCGCCGCCGACCACCACGGCCCGCCGGGGGCGCTTTTCGTCGACCTCCCGGCGCACACGGATGCCGCTCTCCAGGGTGGACAGGCCGAAAATCCCATCGGACTCCGCGCCCGGCAGATGGGGACAGAAGGGCCGGGCGCCGGTGGCGATCAACAGCTGATCGTATGGTTCGCTGAATTCCTTCCCTTCGTCCAGGTTTTGGACGCGGACCCGCCGGTTGGCGACGTCTATGTCCACCACCTCGTGGCGAATTCGGGTGTCGATGGAATATTTCTCCCGGAACCGCTCCGGGGTCCGGGAGATCAGTTCTTCCGGCGTTTCCACGACCTTGCCCACCAGGTAGGGCAGACCGCAGGCCGAGTAGGACGTATGCCTGCTGCGTTCGAAGGCCACGATTTGCAGATCGGGGTTTTCCCGTCGCGCCTTGGCCGCCGCGCTCATCCCGGCGGCATCGCCGCCGATCACCACCAGCCGTCCACCAGCCATGTTTCCAATCTCCCGACAACCCAAGTTTAATGTCGTAACGCTTCGTCCGAACCGGTCCGAAAGGCGGGCTCAGGACCGGGGAAGATCGTGCAAAAAATCCAGAAGGCACCGGTTGAACGCGTCGGGCCGTTCAAGATTGGCCATATGGCCGGCATCGGATACCAGGCAGAAACGGCTGTCGGGTAGTTCCCGATGCAGCAGCCGGGAGTGTTCAATCGGGACCGCGAGATCGTGTTCGGCGCCGACCACCAGGGCTTTCTGTCCAAACCCGGCAAGCTGTCCGAGGGAGTCGCGCCGGTCGCGCATGGCCTGGAGCCCGCCGATGAGTCCGGCCGGAACGGTCGCCGCCATCCAGCCCTTGGCTTCGGTCACCAGCTCAGGCCGATTGAAGGGAGTCCGGGGCGCGAACAGGACCGACTCGAAAGTTTCCGCGACTTTTAACGGGTTGCCGTCGGCTACGGCCTGAATCATGGCGTTTCGCTTGGCCCTGCCGGGTTCATCATCCCCCGCCGCGCGGGTCACCAGGAAGAGGGGATGGGCCACCCGCTCCGGAAACCGTTCGAGAAGGTTCAATAGAACGTATCCTCCCATGGACATGCCGCCGACGATGGCCCGATCGATGTCCAGGCGGTCCAGAAGATTCACCAGGTCGTCGGCATAAAGATCCATGGTGATCGGAATGGTTCCGGCGGGGCTGCCGCCGAAGCCCCGAAGATCAGGGGTGATAACCCGGTACCCTGCGGCGGTCAGCGGCTCAATCTGCGGCCGCCACATGGCCCGGCAAAGGGGGAATCCGTGGATCAATAGGACCGGCGAGCCCTGGCCGGCGTCGTCGAAAACAAGGTCGATAAAATTGGATGAAGACTGCATCGGCTACCTCCGCTGGATCAGTTTCTAGTCTTCCAATATCATGGCAGATTGTTGACGGGTCTCAACCCGTTGGGAGAAGGCAGGTGCTTCTTTTTAGCAGAATTAAACCCCCAAAGGACCGTTTCTCATGCCTCGGCGATACGAGCGCAACAAACGAAACAGGTCTAATTTATTCCGGCCACTAGTCACAGATGAGATCGAATAAGATCGGGTCGGTCAAACTCCCATAGTCATTATTCATGTGATTACCCATCGTTTGAGGGAGACGCATCGGGGGACCAACTGGTTTTACGTGGCGGGTTCAGCGTTCGTGGCGTGAGGCAGGATAATGGAAAGGGAAAAGAAAGTGGCGAAGAAGAACCGGGCCGCTAGCCAAGGCGGTCCGGTTCGGGATTGGAGGGCCGGGGCAATAAGGGACCGGAAGCGGGGCAGGGGAAGCACCTGCCCCGGACGGAAAAATCAGGTCACAGAAAGCCGAACTTCTTCATCCGGTAACGGAAGGCGTCGATTCCCAGGTTCAATTTCTTTGCCGCTTTAGACTGGTTGCCGTCGGACACTTCCAGCGCCTGGCGAATCAGTTCCCGTTCCAAGTCCTCGATATCCACCCCTTCCGGCGGTATGCGGAAATTCATCGGGCCGCCGAGTCCGGTGCCTCCGGCCTTGGCGACGATTTCCTGGGGCAGATGTTCGAGAAGGAGCGTTTCCTCGTTTTCCAGAATGATGGCCCGTTCGATGATGTTTTTCAACTCGCGGATGTTGCCGGGCCAGGTGTATTCCAACAGGAACTTTTCAGCCATCTTGGAGATGCCCTTGACGCTTTTGCCGAATTCCCGGTTGAAATAGTCGATGTAGTGTTGGACCAGAATCAGGATGTCGTCCCGCCGCTCGCGCAGCGGCGGGAGGTAGATCGGTATGACCTGGAGACGGTAATAGAGGTCGTTGCGGAAGGTCTTTTCCTCGATGGCCTTGAGAAGGTCCTTGTTGGTGGCGGAAATGATCCGGACATCGACTTGAATATCCTTGGTGCCGCCGATTCGACGGAAGGAACGCTCTTCAAGAACCCGCAAGAGCTTGGCCTGCATTCCGGGCTCCATGTCGCCGATTTCGTCCAGGAAGATGGTTCCGCCGTCGGCCAATTCGAAAAGACCCCGTTTCTGGGCTTTGGCGTCGGTAAAGGAACCTTTCTCATGCCCCATGAGCTCGCTTTCCAGCAGCGTTTCGGGGACCGCGGCGCAGTTAATGGCCATGAACGGCTTATCGGCGCGGGAACCTTCGTAATGAATGGCCTTGGCGACCAGTTCCTTGCCGGTTCCGCTTTCCCCCTGGATCAGCACCGTGCTGGCATCGCTCCGGGCGACCTTTTCAATCATGGTGAGAACGTTTTTCATGTGGCGGCTCTCGCCGATGAGGTTGGTGATGCCGAAGCGGCGGGTCTGTTCGGACCGCAGATGAGCGACCTCCCGCTTGAGCTCTCCGGTCTCCAACGCTTTTTTAATGACGATGGCCAGTTCATCCAGGTTGAAGGGCTTGTTGATGTAGTCGTGCGCCCCCAGGCGCATGGCCTTGACGGCCGTTTCCAGGACCCCGAGGGCGGTGACCATGATGATGATGATCTCATCATCGATCTCTTTGGCTTTTTCAAGGACCTCAATGCCGTTGATCCCCGGGAGCTGAATGTCAAGGAGCATCAGGTCGGGATTTTCGTCCCGCAATATCTTCAGGGCATCCTCCCCAGAGCCCGCGGACAGGACCTCGTATCCCTGCTTCTTTAGGTTCTGCTCCAGGGACCAGCGGATCAGATGTTCATCATCGACAACCAGGATCTTATGTTTGCGCACTGTTTCCCTCGCTCTCAAGAGTTGGCTGATCTTTTTTAACCGGGAGCTCCAGAATAAAAGTGGTGCCGTCCCCCTCTTTACTTTGCACCTGAATCCGGCCACCGTGCTGTTCCACCAACTGGCGACAGATCGGCAGCCCCAGGCCGGTCCCCTGGGTCTTGGTGGTAAAGAAGGGGACGAATATCCGTTCGAGCTGATCGGGCGGAATCCCTTTGCCGGTGTCGCCGATGCGGATCTGGATGAACCGGTCCCCGCCTCGTTCATCCAGGTCGGTTTCTATGGTCAGCGTCCCGCCCTCTTTCATGGCCTGCATGGCATTGAGAATGATGTTGAACAGGACCTGCTGCATCTGCTTCGGGTCGACCCAGACCGCGGGGAGGTTGCGGGTCAGTTCCTTCACCCGGTGAATATTGCGGGCTTCTGGATGCTGGGAAATGAAAAAGAGGGTTTCCTTGACCAGATTGTTGACGTCGACGAACGTAAATTCCGGTTTGCTCGGCTTGCCGAAATAAAGCAGGTCCGTAGCGGTCTTATCCAGCCTGCCGATCTGGTCGAGGATCTGGCTGACCACCTCGCGCCGGGGATCTTCCGGCTCGAAGTCATCGAAGATCACCGAAATGGCCCCCTTGATTCCAGCCAGGGGATTCTTGATCTCGTGGGCGATCCCGGTGGCCATTTCCCCGACGGAGGCCAGGCGATCGGCCCGGGCCATCTGCTGGTAATGATACTGCTCCAACTCTTCCTTGGCCTTTTCCAGCTTGTCGACCATTGAATTGAAGCTATTCATCAGGCTGCCCACCTCATCGGTGTATCGGGGCTGGAGCCGGACCGACAGGTCGCCGTTTTCGACCTGGATCATCTTTTCCGCCATGTCATGGATCGGCCCTTTAACGAACCGGTAAAGGATGAAGGTTATTCCCATGGAGAGGAGCAGCAGGATCAGGCCGGAGGTGGCCAGGAAGAAATGAGTCGAATCGGCCAATCGTTCTGTGGTTTCGGCCAGGGAGAAATTGAGGTTAAGGACCCCGATCACCTTGCGGCCGAAGCCATGGCAGAGGAAGCAGCGCTCGTCCGAGTAGATCGGCTTGATCATGGCCAGGACTTCCTCCCCCTGGACCCGGAAGATCCCCTCGGTTTGATTATTCTTAAAAAGGGCCAAATCCGGAGTGACCAGCCGCCCGCCGATCTCCTGGGGCCTGGCCGACTTGAGAACCGTCCCGTCGGGGTGGAAGATCCGCACATTGGTCAACTGGTGACTGCGCCCCACCAGTTCGAGGATGGCCTGCACGTCCTCGCTGTTCCCCACCCGCATGGAGCTGAAAATCGATTTTTCGATGGTTGACAGGAGCAACTCGGCGCTTTCCCGGGTCGCGTTAAGGAGATGGCTCTGCTCCCGGCGAATATGCAGCAGGGAAAAGCTCCCTACGCCGACCATCAGCAGGAGGACGGAGAGAATGATGACGCGGCTGAGGAGACTTCTGAAAATCAAGGCGTCTGAATCCTCCGGCGCCGGCAGCCATGGTTTCAGGCGAACCGGTAACGGCTCAGGGCCGGGCCTCCCGGAGTGGGGGGGCGGCTCAACTTCCCGACGAACGAACAGTCTCAGCCCTTGCGCCGCAGCACCCGTTCTGCAGCTTCCACCAGGTGCGCAGGGGTCAAGCCGTAGTGAGCAAGCAGTTCGTCCGCTGTGCCGGACTGGCCGAAAACATCCCGCAGCCCGACCCGCTCCACCGGCACCGGGCAACTTTCCGCCAGCGCTTCGCAGACCGCTCCGCCGAGACCGCCGACGACCGAATGTTCCTCGGCCGTCACCACCGCGCCGGTCTCCCGGGCGGCCATGATCACCGCGTCGACGTCCAGCGGTTTGATGGTGCCGATATGAAGAACCCTGGCGGAGATTTTTTCTTCGGCCAGAATCCCGGCCGCGATCAATGCTTGGTGGGTCATGATACCGGTGGTTATGAAGGTCAGGTCGGTCCCCTTTTTGACCAGATTGCCCCGTCCGATCTGAAAATCAATGGCGCCGGAAAAAACCGTCGGCACCTTGGCACGCCCCAGGCGGATGAAGAACGGGCCGTCCGTCGCTGCCGCCGCCCGGATCGCCGCCGCGGTTTCGGGGCCGTCCGCCGGACAGAGGACGGTCATGTTCGGGATCGACCGCATCACGGCGAGGTCCTCCACCGATTGATGGGAACCGCCATCCTCACCGACGGTAATGCCGCCGTGGGTGGCGACGACCTTGACATTCATTCGGGGATAGGCCACCGACTGGCGGATCTGTTCAAAGGCCCGTTCGGCGGCAAAAACGGCGAAACTCGACGCGAAGGGGATCATGCCGCCGGCCGCCAGCCCTGCCGCCATGCCGATCATGTTCGCTTCGGCGATCCCGGCGTTGAAAAACCGCTCCGGAAACCGCTTTGCGAACTGGGCGGTCTTGGTCGAGCCGGACAGGTCGGCATCCAGCACGACGATGCGGGGGTTCTTTTCGCCCAGTTCCACAAGGGTCTGGCCGTAGGCATCTCGGGTCGCAATCATTTCACTCACAGTCGTTGTCCTCGTCCTTCGCTCATCGCAAAATGTGAAAAAAGATAGTTTGAAAACTCCGTGAATGGTGATCCGGAAATCACGCCTGAAACTTTTGCGACTTGCGGTTCACCGTTCACGACGTACGGTTTTTCACGAATGCCCCAGATGTTCCAGCGCCTGGCCAAGTTCCTCGTCGCTGGGCGGGACGCCGTGGTAACTGGCCTTGTGCTCGAAAATGGGGACCCCTTTTCCTTTCACCGTTCGGGCAATCACCATGGTCGGCTGCCCCTTGGTCCCGGCCGCGTCATCAAAGGCCTGGGAGATGGCCCCCAGGTCGTGGCCGTCCACTTCCAGAACGTGCCAGTTGAAGGCGAGGAACTTGGGGCCCAGCGGCGTGACCCGCATGACCTTGTCCACCTCGCCGTCGATCTGTAGCCCGTTCCAGTCAACGACGGCGCAGAGATTGTCCAGCCCGAAATGGGCGGCGGCCATGACCGCTTCCCAGACCTGCCCTTCCTGGAGCTCGCCGTCGCCCAGCAGAACATAAACTTTCGAATCGCGGCCGGCCAGCCGGTTGGCCAGGGCCAGGCCGACGGCCTGCGACAATCCCTGGCCGAGGGACCCGGTACAGACTTCGACCCCGGGGGTTTTGCGCATGTCGGGATGTCCCTGCAGATGGCTGCCCAGGCGACGGAGGGTTTTGAGGTCGTCCCGGGGGAAATATCCGGCTTCGGCCAGGCAGGCGTAAAGAATCGGCGCGGAGTGCCCTTTGGACAGGACGAAACGGTCCCGTTCCTCCCACGCGGGATTGGAGGGATCGTGACGCATCTGGTGGTAAAAGAGAACCGTGAGGATTTCCACAGCGGACAGGCTTCCGCCGGTATGACCGGAGCGGGCGGTATTGAGCATCTTCAATATTTCAACGCGAAGGTGGCGGGCCACCCCGGTCAGTTCCTGAACGGCATTTTCAGTCAGCATCGGGCCGATCTCCTCATAATGAATTTTTTTCGCAAACCGGGAAGCCCCGCCGCTGGAAATTTCCGGCGGGAAACTACGGTTCGATATCCGGGAATAAGAAACGAACGGATCACAAATTCTCCTCATCCCGGTCCTCGCCGGCCAGATAGGAGAGGATGATTTCGTCGAGACTGGCCTCGACCACTTTTTCCCGCCGGGGCGGAAGGGGCGGCTGGGGAACGGCAGGTTTCTCCACGGGCGGAGCCGGCGCGGGTGACTCCAGAGCAGGCGCAACGGGCGGGGCAGCCGTGGCCGAAACCGGTACTTCGGTCTCTTTTGGCGTTTCGGATCGATCCTTGGGAAAGAGGACGGCTTCGATAGTACGGTCGAACTCGCCCCCCTTGAGCCGGCGCAGCATCTCTCGATGCTGATCCTTCATCAATTCTTCGACGACTCTTTCCAGGTGGTCGATTTTAAGAATGTCGGCATAGCTGGTTTTTTTCGAGGCCAGGATCGTCCCGCCCTTGTAGAGGAGGGTCACCACAAAGGGGTTCTTCCGGCCGCTGTCCTCAGTCTGGACGTGGAAGAGTTCCCCCCGATAGCGAAAATTGTGGTTGAAGCCGACGACGACCATATCCAACCTGGCGAAATTTGTAGGAAAACTGAACCAAGCTAGCACACTCCGCCAAATGGCGCAAGGCAATCATGCCGTCATTTGACGGAATAACGCTTTGACTTTTTCCACGGCTTCCAGGGCGTCCGCGGCATACAGGTCGGCGCCTATGCTGTCGGCATATTCCTGGGTGACGACGGCGCCCCCGACCATGGTGAAAACCTTGACCCCCGCCTCCCGCAACTGCTGTATCGTCCTCTCCATCTGGGCCAGGGTCGTGGTCATCAAAGCCGAGAGCCCGACGGCGTCGACCTGATGCTGCCGGGCGGCCTCGAGAATCTTTTCGGCCGGGACGTTTTTCCCCAGATCGATGATTTCGAAGCCGTGGTTTTCCAACAGGGTGCAGACGATATTCTTGCCGATATCGTGGATGTCCCCCTCGACCGTGGCCATCAGGATTTTTCCCAGGGACGGGACGTCCTGACCCTGCATTTCCTGCTTCAGGCGGGCGAATCCGGCTTTCATGGCCTGGGCGGACAGCATGACCTGCGGCAGAAAAATCTGCTGGCTGCCGAACCGCCGGCCGACCTCTTCGAGGCCGGGCAGGAGACCCCGGTTGCTGATGTCGAGGGGGGTCATCCCTTCCGCAAGGGCGCACTCCACCAGGGGGACGATCCCCTCCGGGTCCCCCTCGATAACCGCGGCGGCAAGTCGATCGAGGGTTCCCGCCGGTTCGGGACCGCCTCCGGGAGCGCTGGCCGGGACCGCGGCGGCGCTGTAATGGGCGATATATTCTTCCGCACGCTGATCCTTCCCCAACAGCACCATCGCCGCCCGATATGCATCCATCATCCGCTCGTCTTTGGGATTGATGATGGCGGCGTCCAGCCCGGCCGCCAGGGCCATGGCGAAAAATGTCGAAGACAGGACCGGACGGCGGGGGAGCCCAAAGGAAACGTTGCTCACGCCGAGGACGGTGCTCGATCCCAGCCGGGATTTGATCGCGGCGATGACCTTCAGGGTTTCCCGGGGTTGCTCGGGCTCGGCCGAAACCGTCAGGGCCAGGGCGTCGATCAAGAGGTCGGATCGGTGGAGGCCGGCCTGCTCAGCCGACCGGAGAATCTTTTCGGCGACCGCCAGCCGCTCCCCGGCGGTTGGAGCAATCCCTTTTTCGTCCAGCGCCAGGCCGATCAGTGCCGCGCCGTATTTTTTGGCCAAAGGCAAAATGGTTTCCAGGCTTTTCCGTTCGCCCGAGACGGAATTGATCAGGACCTTGCCGTCCGCCGCCTTTAGCCCGCGCTCGAGGGCGCCGGGATCGGAAGAGTCCAGGACCACCGGCGCGTTGCAGACGCCGGTCACCGCGAAGACGGCCCGTTCCAGGGCCGCGGGTTCATCGACCCCCGGGGTGCCGCAGTTCAGATCCAGAAGGGCGGCGCCGGCCGCCGTCTGGTCGATGGCTTCCCGCCGGATCCAGGTGGTTTTACCTTCCCGAAGCTCCTGGGTCAGGACTTTCTTGCCGGTGGGGTTGATGCGTTCACCGATCACCGCGCAGGGCGCGCCGTGGCCGATCGGCACCACGGCGGTGCGGCTGGACAGGTATCCCCGGCGCCGCGGAGGCTCCCAGGCGGTGTCCTTACCATCCAGCGCATCCCGAATGGCGCGGATATGGGCCGGGGTCGTGCCGCAGCACCCGCCGATGATCCGTACGCCGAGTTTGATCAGCCGATCGTGGAAGGCCGTCATCTCCTCCGGCGATGCGGGAAAGATCGTCTGACCCTGCCGCAGTTCGGGAAGCCCGGCATTGGGTTGGGCGATCAGCGGACGGGGGGTGACGGACCGCATCTTTTCCATGACGGCGCAGATGCCCTCCGGGCCAAGACCGCAATTGGATCCGATAACGTCGGCTCCCAGCGCATCCAGGGTTACGGCCGCAGCCTCGGGAGGGGTCCCCAGGACCGACCGGCCGCCGTCGTCGAAGGTCATCAGGGCCATGACCGGGAGGCGGGAGAATTCGTTGCAGGCGATGACCGCGGCCCGGAGTTCACGGATGTCGATAAAGGTTTCAAGGGTAATCAGGTCGGCACCGGCGGCGACGAAAGACTCCACCTGCTCGCCGTAGATGTCGACCATCTCGTCGAAAGTAGCGTCGCCGGCCGGTTCGACGAAGCGACCGGTCGGACCGATGGAGGCCGCCACCCAGCCGTGGCCCGAGGCCGCCTGGCGGGCCAGTTCGACTCCGCGCCGGTTGATCTCCCGGGCCTTGGAGGCCAGGCCGTAATGTGCCAGTTTTATCCGGTTGCCGCCGAACGTATTGGACACCAGAATGTCGGCGCCGGCCGTCGCATAGTCCTGGTGAATGCCGGCAACCACTTCGGGCGCTTCCAGGTTCATCTGTTCCGGGCAGCCGCCTGGTTGCAGACCTCTTTCCTGGAGGAGGGTTCCCATGGCGCCATCAAGGACCAGGACCCGCTCATGAATGGCTTGTAGAAAATCGCTCATGGGGATTCCTTACCTTTCCTTGCCGGCGCCCGGATTATCCGTGGCCGCGCCCGGGGCGGCGACTTCCCGGGCCCAGCGGAAATCGGCGGTCACCGGCTGACGCAGGTCAACATGACCCTTGAGCGTCTGCGTCGGCTGCCCCTCGATCAAGACGCGCACCTGGCGGATATGCGGAAAGTTGGCCGCCAGGGTGTCGGCCAGGCTGTAGACCGTCAGCAGCTCCGAAAGGGTACCACCGGGATGCGCGGAGACCAGTTCCCGGCTGAAATTGACGGTGGCGACGCCGCCCTCTTCGGTCACCTCCCGAATCCTGGTGGCCGATGGAAAAACCGGAAGCAGATCACCGTTGGGACCCTGAATCAGGGCCTGAATCGTCTCGGTCAGGCAGTCGGCCAGTTCTCCGCATTCCTTCAGCTCATGAACTTCGCCGATGAGGTGCGTTCCTTCCTGGGATCCGAAATAGAGGATGGCTTCCCGCAGGGCCGCCGGTGGTTCGGATGGCTTTACCACGCCCATTTCCTGCCGCGGTGAAACCAAAAGATTGCCGATGACCACGCCGACCAGGATCATCAGCGGGATCAGCAGGGCCAGCCAGATCGTGGGGGCTTTATACCAAGGTTTTTTCATCGCTTTTTCGGGGCGAAGGTGGCTTCGGCCGGATCTCCGGTCAATCGATTTCCACTTTTTCGACCCGCTCCAGGTTGATGCCGAGGACCCCGGTGCCGACCCGGACAAATCGATCCGGTTCATCGGTTACGAAAAAACGGGGGGCCGGCGGTGAATCCCCACGGATGAGATCTCCTGCCCGCAGCATGTTCGCCACGGTCTTGGCGGTCTCCTCGGCTGAGTCGACGAGTTCGATACCGGGTCCCATGGCCTGGCGCAAGGTCGATTTGAGGACCGGGTAGTGGGTGCAGCCCAACACCAGGGTGTCGATGCCGGCTGCCATCAACGGCGCCAGGTACTCGCGGGCCACGGCCACCGCCACCGCATGATCGGCCCAACCTTCCTCAACGAGGGGGACGAACAGGGGGCAGGGGGCGGAAAAGACTTCAATGTCGGGATTCAAGGCGCGAACGGCCCGCTTGTAAGAGCCGCTTTTGATGGTTCCCTCGGTGCCGATAATTCCCACCCTGCCGCTCCGGGTCAGGGCGGCGGCGCGGCGGGCGCCCGGTTCGATGACCCCGACAATGGGCTGGGTGAATCGATCTTCCAGGTCGCTCAATGCCACCGAAGAGGCTGTATTGCAAGCACAGACCAGCAGTTTGACCTGCCTTGCGACCAGAAAACCGGCCGCTTCAAGAGCGTACCGCCGGACGGTCTGGGCGCTTTTGGTCCCGTAGGGGACCCGCGCCGTATCGCCGAGATAAATGAGGCTCTCACCCGGAAGCTGGCTGAGCAGAGCTTTGAGGACGGTCAGTCCGCCGATTCCCGAATCAAAAACTCCGATGGCCCGGTCAGCCAATGCGTCCTCCTGCGGCGCGAAAAAGGAATTTATCCTAGAGAATAGGGGGGTTAAAGTCAAGATAAATGACCGCTCACCCTAGGGTTATACCCCTTCCATTTAGGTGAAAAAGCTGGTAATCTTTAATATATTTTTGTCGGCTCGGGACGGAACGGCGAATCGGCAGGATCAGGGACAATTATCCGATTGACGCAGGGGGCGACCTAATGGATTTTTCATCTCTGCTCGACTTTTTCAAGAATTTTGAAACGGGGAAGGTCTTCCAGCAACTTCAGGACCTCAAACTCGGGGAACTGATCCATAATCCCTGGTTCCTGGGGACCATCGCGGTCATCGCGGTCATCGCCATGATCATGCGCTGGAGGGTTTTGCTGGCCCTGGTCCTCAGCGTGACCGGTTTCGTCGCGCTCATCAGCTACACCCTCGACCAGGAAACCCAGGTTCAGCGGTTGAACGACGCAAGCATCCTGGTATTCGTCGGCGGATTCGTCTGCCTCCTGATCCTCGTCATCTACCTGTTGTTTATAAAAGGGGAGTAAACCGCCCGAATCGCCATCGCCCCTTGCCCGGTTTTCAGATATCCCGCGGCCTGATGCGGCCGGTCCGGTATCGGGGCTGACAGTTCCGGCGGGACGACCCTGACGGGCCTTTGGCCCAAACCCATTGGCGATTATCTCGCACCACCATCCGACCAAATTCCCTCAACTGAAAAAGGCATCCAATGGCTCTGAAAAAACGTGATTGGATATTTCTCGGCCTGATACTGGCCGTTCTCGGTATCTTTATAGCGATCTCCGGTGAGGAGACGACCACCAAGGTCCCCCAAGACGCCACTCATCGACCTTTTTACGAAAAGATGGCCGCCGGAGAGAAAAAGATCGACGTCGATGCCCTTTGCGCCAAATGCCACGACGGGGTGCAGATCGCTTTTCCCGCCGAACATCCCGTCAAGCCGGGTGCCGGTCCCATGCGCTGCCTCTTCTGCCACAAGCTGAAGCGGCAGTAAATAAAAACCCGATATATTTCGAGAGGATTTTTCGGACCGTCGGACCTTTGACCCGGGCTCATGTTTTGAGGTGAATTGTTTCTGGCTTTCTCGCGGGCTTGCAGGAGGGGAAGGAGATACAAGAGCAAAAAAAACAGTTTGGGGAAATTGCAAACCGTTGCTTTCGGCGCAGGCCGGGCGGCGGTTTTGTTTTTTATGACGAATTGCCTTAAACCGGTCAAGCCCAGGAAGGGAAAGAGACGGTTTATACAGACTATCTAATTAATTAGGCCTTAGCGGAGGCGTATGAGGGATCTACTTTCGCAAATCCAAGCCGCTGTGAACGGGCATGCGTACTACCTCGCGCTGTATGCAAGCCTTACGGTGCCAGATATTTGCGGCGCTATGGAGTCGGATGACGGTCAAGCGACGAAGCCAAAGTACATAGAATGGTTTGACAAATACGTAGCTTCAAAGTATTCCGCTTGCGGCCAGGCCACACTTACCGGCGAAACCTGTTACTTCTATCGGTGTTCGGTGCTGCATCAAGGCCGGGCGCAACATCCAGAGCTTGGGTTCAGCCGCATCCTTTTCGTCGAGCCTGGAGCAACTACCAACGTTTTCCACAACAATGTGCTTAACGATGCCCTGAACATCGATGCGGCCATCTTTTGTGGGGATGAATTGGCTGGTGCTACCGCTTGGTTGCAAGCCGCGCAAAGTTCAGACAACTACAAGAAGAACTTTCCATTCTTCATACAGCGCTACCCTGCTGGTCTTCCTCCATACCTGGTGGGGATTCCCGTAATTGGGTGAATAAAGGGGATGTTCATTAGATGATAAGAATCTTGCCTTTCATCTGCGGCGAAGGGTTGGGTGATTGAGAAGACTAGGGAGTTTATAATTTTATGCCATTGTTCCCCGTGGTAGTTCACTTGACTCTTGGAATTTGTAACTTGCAAATCTTATCCCTTGCATCCCCCAGGGAATAGAATTATGCCCAAACTCCTCTCTAGATATTCCCTGTTGATAGGGGTTCTTTTTTCCCTTTTTCCCGCGGGAACAAGCTTTTCCCAGGAGTCCTTATCCTTACCCTATATTGAGAAAAACGCGTGTCCGTTTGAATGCTGCCAGTTCGGGAAGTGGACCGCCCAGTCAGCAATGAATGCCTTTGTCCGCGAAGACGATACCTCCCAAGCGGCCTTCAGTATCCAACCAGGTGATGTTCTCTTCGCAGAAACAGGGAACCTTCATATTGAGAAGTTCGGTAAGCTACTCATTACCAAGCCCGTCGGTCAATTTGAAAAGGGCGATATTTTGCTTGCGCTTCACTGCGTCCACGAGGGGAATTTCCTGCTGTGGAAGGGCGGTCATTTTCATGAAGTGGACATCTTTTGGAATTATTCGGAGGGCGTTGAAGACCGCGAGGTTTCGGAAGTTCTAAAAAACCCGGGTCCGAGGTTTGCCGGGGTTATGCTGGAGGAGCCCTCCATGACATGGTGGGTCAAGGTTCGGAACATCCACGGTCAATCAGGCTGGCTCCAGTTGATTAACCGGAACCCTTACTGTTTCATGCTGGAAGAGAAAATTGAGGGTATGGATGCTTGCATCTGAAATAAAGTGAAAAGGAGGGGGTAGGGCTATACATGGCACAAGTACTGGAATGACTAAGATCCTTGCATTCCCGTGGTTGGTTGCTCTTCCCCCTGGGAGTCAGTTTCTACTTCTCCCCTTCTTGATAAATATACGTCAATGACGTAATTTTAACTCATGGTCGTTCACCATGGTCCTTATCGAAACTCCGATTTTTACGGCAGAAAAAGGGGAC
>Ga0210101_1000289_pt1 | contig 18084 bp, 10 predicted proteins | sample Muzzi_PWC_D1_FD_185534 | JGI IMG/M metagenome (GOLD analysis project Ga0210101, IMG submission 185534) | Wetland microbial communities from San Francisco Bay, California, USA, that impact long-term carbon sequestration - Muzzi_PWC_D1 (SPAdes) | ecosystem: Environmental > Aquatic > Marine >... | reverse complement strand
GGGAGCGGGAGGCAGACAATACGGCGGACGCCCCGGGACAGGGCGCGACCGTCAGCGGGCCGGCCGTACCGACACGCCACAGAACTTGAACTCGGGGATCTTGGCCTCCGGGTCGAGGGCCTCGATGGTGAGCAGGTTGGCGGCGGCTTCCCGGTAGCAGAAGGGGACGAAGACCTGGCCCGGCTGCACGCCGACGTCGGTTCGGGCGTAGGCGGTGATCTGGCCGCGCCGGGAAGCGACGGTGACCGGCTCTCCGGGGGCGATGCCGAGGCGCTTCAGGTCGTCACGGTGCAGGCTCGCCGTCGGCAGCGGCTCAAGGGCATCGAGGACCTTGGCGCGGCGGGTCATGGCGCCAGTGTGCCAGTGCTCCAGCTGGCGGCCGGTGATGAGGACGAAGGGATACTCGGCGTCAGGCAGTTCGGCGGCGGCGGCTAAGGGGGACGGGACGAAGGTGGCCAATCCGTCAGCGGTCGGAAATTTTTCGGTGAAGAGGACCGCCTGCCCGGGATCCCCCTCCTGGCGGCAGGGATAGGTCACCGACCCATCGGCCTCCAGGCGCTCCCAGGTGATGCCGGCGATGCTCGGCATGGCCCTGCGCATCTCGGCGAAGACCTCCTGCGGCCCCCCGTAGTGCCAGTCAAGTCCGAGGCGACGGGCAATCTCCTGGATGATCCACAGGTCCTGGCGGGCCTCGCCCGGAGGTTCCACGGCCTGTCGCCCGAGCTGGACGCGGCGGTCGGAGTTGGTAAACGTCCCGGATTTCTCGGCATGGGCCGAAGCGGGCAGGACAACGTCGGCGTAGTAGCCCGTCTCGGTAAGGAAGATATCCTGCACCACCAGATGCTCCAGGCGGGCAAGGGCCTCGCGGGCATGGTGGAGGTTGGGATCGGACATGGCGGGATTTTCGCCCATGAAGTACATCCCCCGCACTTTCCCGGCCAGGATCTCTTGCACCAATTCAACCACGGTCAACCCCGGCCTGGGGTCGAGCTTGGCCTGCCAGAGCGCCTCGAAGGCGGTCTGGGCCGCCTCGTCCCCAACCGGCCGGTAGTCGGGAAAGACCATGGGAAGGAGGCCGGCGTCAGAGGCCCCCTGAACGTTGTTCTGGCCGCGAAGCGGATGCAGGCCGCAGCCGGAACGGCCGATCTGCCCGGTCATCAACGCCAGGGAGATCAGAGCCCGGGCATTGTCGGTGCCGTGGGTGTGCTGGGAGACGCCCATTCCCCAGAAGATGATAGCGCCTTTGGCGGTGGCGTATCGACGGGCCACCTCGTGGATGGTTGCAGCGTCGATGCCGCAGACCGGCGCCATCGCCTCGGGGGAAAAGGCCCCCAAGTGCTCTTTCAGCTCTGCGAACCCCTTGGTCCGCCGGGCGACGAAGTCCGCGTCGACCAGCCCCTGGCTGAGGACGGAATGCATGAGGGCATTGAGCAGGGCGACGTCGGTGTCGGGCCGGAGGTTGAGGAAAAAGTCGGCGTGGCGGGCCAGAGGGACCTCCCGCGGATCGGCAACGACGAGGGTTTTGCCGGCGTGCCTCGCGTTCTTGATGAAAGTGGCGGCGACGGGGTGGTTCTCCTCGGTGTTGGAGCCGATGACGAAGATCAGCTCCGCCGCCTCGGCGTCGGCCATGGGGTTGGAGACCGCCCCCGAGCCGATCATCTGCAGCAGGGCGGCGACCGAGGAGGCGTGGCAGAGGCGGGTACAGTGGTCGACATTGTTGGAGCCGAATCCGACGCGGATTAGCTTCTGGAAAAGGTAGGCCTCCTCGTTGGAGCCCTTGGCCGAGCCGAGGCCGGCCAGCTCCTCCGGACCGTGCTCATCGAGGATTCTTTGCAAGCCTGCGGCGGCCGCGTCGAGGGCCTCCTCCCAGGTCGTCTCGCGAAAGACCGTGCCCAGATTCGCCGGGTCGAAATCGGGCTCGATAACCTTGGGTGCGTCGGCGCGGCGGATCAGGGGCCGGGTTAACCGCTGGGGATGGTGGACGTAGTCAAAACCGAAACGCCCCTTGACGCAGAGCCGCCTCTTATTAGCAGGTCCCGGCAGCCCCTCGGCGAAGAGGATGCGGTTGTCCTTGACGTGGTAGCGCAGCAGGCAGCCGACCCCGCAGAAGGGACAGACGGTGTCGACCTGGCGATCGGCCACCTCCAGGCCGACCCCCCCCGCCGGCATCAGGGCACCGGTGGGGCAGGCCTGGACACATTCGCCGCAGGCAACGCAGGAGCTGGTCCCCATGTCGTCGTCGAGGTCGAAGATGATCTGGGAGCGTTCGCCGCGGTAGGCGTAGCCGATGACGTCGTTGACCTGGGCCTCCCGGCAGGCGCGCAGGCAGCGGGTGCAGTGAATGCAGGCGGCCAGGTTGACCGCCATGGCCGGATGGGTGTGGGCGGGGAGCCTCGGCAGGCGCGGAGCGAAGCGGGGCGTTTCCACGCTGAGGGCCGCGCACCAGCGGCGCAGCTCGTTCGACAGGGTGTCGCTCTGTTCCGGCGCATTGGCCAGCAGCAGCTCCAGGACCATCTTCTGTGCCCGCCGGGCCCGTTTGCTGTCGGTTAACACTTTCATCCCCGCCACGGGCAGGCGGCTGCAGGAGGGGGCCAGCACCCGCTCGCCGTCGATCTCCACCACACAGGCCCGGCAGTTGCCGTCCGGACGCAGCCCCTCCTGGTAGCAGAGGTGGGGGATGTCGATGCCGTGGCGACGGCAGGCCTGGAGGATGGTCTCCCCGGCGGCAGAGGTTATTTCCCGGTCGTTGACCGTGAAGACGATGCCGGTCGCGGCCATCACGACACCTCCGCGGGGAAAAAGCGCAGCACGCTGCGCCACAGGTTGGGGGCGACCTGGCCGAGTCCGCAGATGGAGGCGTCGGCCATCACCGCCGCCAGTTCCTCCAGCAGCGCCGCGTCCCAGACTTCCCGTTCCATCAGCTCCCGGGCCCGCAGCGTCCCCTCGCGGCAGGGGGTGCACTGGCCGCAGGACTCGTCGGCAAAAAAGCGCAGGGCGTTCAGGGCCAGGTCCCGCGCCCGGTCACGGTCCGAGAAGACGATGATCGCCGCCGAGCCGATGAAGCAGCCGTACTTGTCCAGGGTGTCGAAATCGAGGGGGAGGTCGGCCAGGGATGCGGGGAGGATGCCGCCGGAGGCACCCCCCGGCAGGTAACCGTAGAGGCGGTGGCCGCCGCAGTACTCGTCGATCAGCTCCTGCAGGGTGATCCCCGCCGGGGCTCGGTGCACCCCGGGCTGCGTCACCCGCCCGCTCACCGAGAAGGAGCGAAGCCCCTTTCGCCCGCGAAGGCCGTGGACATCGAACCCCTCGGCCCCCTGCTCAAGCAGGTCGCGCACCCAGTGGAGGCTCTCCAGGTTGTGTTCCAGGGTCGGGCGGCCGAACAGGCCGCGCTCGGCGAGATAGGGGGGGCGCAGGCGCGGCATGCCCCGCTTCCCCTCGATCGACTCGATCATGGCCGATTCCTCACCGCAGATGTAGGCGCCGGCCCCGCGCCGCAGCTCGATGGCCGGCAGGCGGCCGGGAGGATCAGCGCGAAGGGCCGCAAGCTCCCGCTCCAGGATCGCCCGACCTGCGGGGTACTCGTCGCGCAGGTAAAGGGTGACCGCCTCGATCCCCACCACGCAGGAGGCGATCAGCAGCCCTTCCAGGAAGCGATGCGGGTCGGAGCAGAGGTAATGGCCGTCCTTGAAGGTTCCCGGCTCCCCCTCATCGATGTTGACGGCCAGCAGCCGCGGCGCCGGCTGCTCGTGAACGATGCGCCACTTGCGGCCGAGGGGAAATCCTGCCCCGCCAAGGCCTCTGAGGCCGGAGGCCTCCAGCCGGGCGAGGACCGCCTCGGGCGCCATCTCGCCGGAGAGGCAGCGCTGAAAGGTCCGGTAGCCCCCCTCCCGGCGATATCGGTCGTAGGCGATGTATTCGGAAATTGGCGCGGCGAAGTCGCCCGCGGCGACGGCGGAGGCCACCTGCTCCGGGGTCGCCGCGTCGACGGGGTGCTCGCCGACGACCGCCACCGGCGCTCCGTGGCAGCGTCCGAGGCAGGGGCCGCGCTGGATGCGAACCCCCTCCCCCAGCCCCTCTTCCAGTGCAGCCGCCAACTCCTCGGCACCGAAGAGGCTGCAGGTGACAGATGTGCAGACCCGCACGGTCAGCGGCGGCGGGGGCGCCTCGCCGTCCCGGACCAGGTCGAAGCGGTGGTAGAAGCTCGCCACCTCGTAGACCTCCGTCGGTGACAGGCGCAGCTCCCGGGCCAGGGCCACCAGGTGGCGGGCGGCGAGGTGGCCGAAACTGTCCTGCAGGCGGTGCAGGTACTCGATGAGCAGGTCGCGGCGCCGGGGCATCTCCCCCAGGCAGGCGCGAACTTCCCGCAGCGATTCCAGATCGGGGGCCCGCCCCTTGATACTGCTGCGCACCTTCAGGGTACGGTGTTGCGCGGCACTCACTTATTTGCTCCGATTCGAAACAGCCAATGAAGCTGGCTGCAGAAGGATGCGTTGCTCTCTTTTGCGGTTCTCCGGGCGATTTTTAGACGGGCGCAAATTTTCTTTGTCCTCTGCCGAGACCTATGTTTCAAGCTCTTTTGAAGTAAAGCGGAAAATGCCTCGCCCAATCTTTTTCACCAAGGACTCCCTCAGGGGCTCCAAGTTGATATTTTCTCACTTTACCATTGTTCTTCGCCTTCCGCAAAAACACAGGTGGCCATTTCCCCTCGTTTTTTGACCTTCCATTCAAACTCTGGCTTCAGCATGTCGGCCATCGCCGCCATGACCCGTTTGAATTTGAAAACAATCCCCTTTCGCCTTTAGGTTCCTAATGCCGTAGTGTCCGATTGGTTAATTCCGCATATAAATTCTGGCTCTTTTGGCCGCTGGCTGCATGGCGTCTCTGTCGGGGGGCCGAGAAGGCTACGATGAGCCGGTCGTAACAATGCACTGAAGCGGGGCGCCAAAAGGGGCCGAAATGTGCCAAATCGTCTGGATGGCGCAGCTATGGATATGAAGTGCCAGCCGGGCTTGGGGTGGACACGGTGTTGAGCCTAATGTTGAAGTGAGAAACGGCCGATTTGGACTTGGATCGCCGGCGGAGAGGACGGCACGCGACGCAGTCGGGGCTAACCTACCAAAAGCAAATTCCCATCACTAAACGTTTTCAGGCCGGGAAGGCTCAATTTCCGCTTCGAGTTTGCCGAAGGAGAGCTCGAAGATCTCCAGCAGTTCCAGGCTCTGGCGGGAAAGCATCTTGGCATTGCCGATGATGCCGTAATAGAGGATGCTGAGCCGGGTTTTGGAGGAATTGTCCTTGATTCGTACGATCTGCCGGGTATTCAGTTGGGCGGCCAACTTCCTCAGCTCACTGTCTTTTCCTGCCAGTCGGTTGAGGTCGATTTCCTGGCGGTGACTGAAGGTTTCTTCCACCTCGATAAGGATCTCCACCAGCAGCCGGCGCACCTGTTCCAGTTCCTCGATCTGCACAGGCAGTAGCCCTTTGTGATGGTTGCCAACGTGGGTATAGGCGCGCAGCACGATATCCCGATAACCGTCATTCAGTTTCTGCAGACGTCGGATCGTCTGTGAATAACGGTGTGAAACGGACAGCCCCTGTTGATCGAGGATACGCATCGCCTTGAAGATATTGGCGATGATAATATTCGACCACTTCTGGACCATGTTCAGTTTCTTCCGCTCCACCCCCAGTCGGTCGAAATTCTGTTGGAACAGGGCCGCGAGGGTGGTGTCGAGAGAGCCACGAATCTCCTTCAGCAGGACGCTCATGTGCTCGAAGGTCGTGTCCACCGCCACGGCCTGCTCCTCTGCCGTCTCCAGGTTGAAGATCTTCTCCTTCTGTGCCTCTTCGGTGAGAGCGCGATGTTTGTGGCGCGCGTTGCGGATAATCACCGCCGTCAGGGCAATGAGGGCGACGACGCCGAAGGCCTGACCGTAGAAGATGACAGTGGCGAAGAGTCCGGCGAAGATGAAGGCGGCAACTGCGGTCAGAAACCAACCGCCGATGACGGTCAGGACTCCGGTTACACGGTAAACGGCGCTTTCGCGCCCCCAGGCGCGGTCGGAAAAAGAACTGCCCATGGCGACCATAAAAGTGACGTAGGTGGTCGAGAGGGGAAGCTTATTGGCGGTGGCATAGGAAACGACGGCGCTGGCCACCATCAGGTTGACCGCGGCGCGCAGCAGATCAAAGGAAGGTGCCCGGCCGGCGACGATGACCGGCTGAACAACGCTCGGATCGATGCGACGGCTGATCAGAGCGCGAGTCCCTTGGGGGAGGAAGAGTCTGATCGTCTCGGAGAAATGCAGCACCAGCCTGACAATGGCGCGGGAAAGGAAGATCGACTCGAAGCGCTCCTGCCCCTCTTCCTGCTGGGCCAGGTTGATCTCCGTCTCGGTGACGGTGCGGGCTTTCTTCGACAGGCACAGGGTGATCACCATGATAATTCCGGCGAGCAGCAGCAGGGGAGTTTCCGATGGCACCTTTTGCGCCAGTGCTTCCATGGTGGCGGTCAGGGGATTGGAGCTCGCTATGGCTGTTTTGTAGGCGAACAGGCCGGCCAGCGGGACGCCGATGAAATTGACCAGGTCGTTGGCGGCAAAGGCCATCGCCAGGGCAAAAGTACCGATCAGCACGATCGGTTTGAGAATATTGAATTTCAGCAGGAGCAGAAGTTGCAGGATAATCACAGAAATAACAAAGATGATCAACAGCAGCAGCAGGGTGTGGGATTTGAGCCATGCGACTTCCTCCCGGGAAATGAAAGCTGCACCGGCCGCACCTTTGATCAGGATGAAATAGGTGATCGACGCCAGCGCCATTCCTCCCCACAGGGCTCCGTAGCGCTTGATCCGCTGCTGGTAATCGAAGGTGAAGATCAGCCGGGTGAAAAACTGGACGACGGCGCCGCAGACGAAGGAGACCGCGACCGAAAGCAGGATCCCCATGATGATGGTGATCGCCTTGGCCGAATTGATGTACTGCACGATATTGAGCAGGCTGTCGCCGGCCTGAATGATTTTGAGCAACGAGACAGCCACGGCGGCGCCGAGCAGCTCGAAGACCACTGAGACCGTGGTCGAGGTCGGCAGGCCGTAGGTGTTGAACAGGTCGAGCAGGATGACGTTGGCCAGCATAACCGCCAGGAAGATGGTCAAGAGCTCGGGCATGGTGAAGAACTGGGGATGGAAGATCCCCTTGCGGGCAACCTCCATCATGCCGCTTGAGAAGGTGACCCCGGAGAGGATACCGAGGCCGGCAACGGTGAGGATGACGGCCCGGGGCGCGACCCGGGAGCCGATGGAGGAATTGAGGAAGTTGACGGCATCGTTGCTGACGCCGACGAAGATGGAGAATATGGCGAACAGGCCGAGGATACCGACTCCGACCATGAGGATTTCCGTACTCATAAGGGGTTGCCTTTCCAGTAGCTGAAACTATTCAAATGGCAGGGAACCAAATCGTTAGGATTCTGTTAGCGCGGCCAGTTTAATAACGCCGAGAAAATTTTTCCATGGTTAATCCGTGACCGGACCAATTTTTGTCAGAATTTTCATCTCTGCGCTGCTGGTGGCGCCCTTTATTTTAAGCGATAAAAGTCCCTTTCATGGGGGAAGAGGAAATCCGCCGATCATTTCAGTGCATGAACCGCAATCCCATTCCCCTGGAGAAAATCCGCTGCATTGAGAAGACCGGCACGGTCATCTTCACCTCCGCCATGAGCAGTGGGCGCAACCAGAAGAAATTCGCGATCTTCGATGCCGGGGAGTTTATCGCCACCATCTGCTGAGTAGCTCTCGCTTTCGTCGTTGCGAGGTAGTTACCACTACGCCCCACTCCTCCAGCATCGAGGCGCCTTGCATCCAAACCTTCTTGAGCAGCCCTGAACCTCGTTTTCTGATTCGGGCGGCTCTTTTTAATTTGGGCGGAAAAGTCGCTGAGCTTGAAGGAGGGGACGAGATTTTTTTGTTGACAAAAAAATCAAACGTTTGTTTTAATCGACCGTATTACTTGCCCCATTCCTCACCCAAAATGCCGGGAGCATGAACAATGGGTCTTTCGAATGTCAAAGATACCCGGGAGCGTATTCTTGATGTCGCGGAACGGCTTTTTGCCTTCCATGGGTTTCATTACACCTCGTTGCGGCGGATAACCACCGAAGCCGGAGCGAATCTGGCGGCGGTCAATTATCATTTCGGATCCAAAGAGGCGCTTCTGGAGGAAGTCTTCAAGAGGCGGCTGATCCCATTAAATACCATCCGTCGGGAAAAGCTCGAGGCGGTTCGGGATCGGGCGGCCAAGGAGGAGCGGCTCCCCCGGCCGGACGAACTGCTGCGGGCCTTTATTGAACCGACGATTCGGTTCTGCTGTCTGGAACCGGGCTCGGAGCACTTCAGTACCCTGGTCGGCAGAGCCCTGGCCGAACCCGATTCGACTGTCAGAAATATTTTCATCCAGCACATAATGCCCTTGTTCAGCCTGTTGTTTGAATTGCTTCAGAGCGCCCTGCCGGACCTGGATCGCAATACCGTTTTCTGGCGTCTTCAGTTCGCCATGGGTTCAACGACCCACGTCATGAGAATGCTTGGCAAAAGGGAACTTTTACCTCCCGGGCTGGTCCGGGAGATGGAATCGGGAGGTGTGGATCTTGATATCCTGGTGGAAAACCTTCTCGGGTTCGTGACCGCAGGGATGGAACTATGAGCAATTTTTTCTTCTTTTTCCGCATATTTGTTACGGTGTTGTCGGGGGGCGTGGTCCTGACGGCCTGTTCTTTTTACCAGCCGACCCTGCCGGAATCTCCGGACGATCTTCCCCGGCAGTATTTGGAAACACTTCCATCGGTTCCGACGACCCCTCTTCCGGAACTCTGGTGGGAATCCTTCGACGACCCCCGGTTGAACGCTCTGATGGGGGAGCTCTTCGCCCAGAACCTGGAGTTGGTTCAGGCCTTTGCCCGTTTGGAGCAGGCCCGTGCCGTTGCCAGAATTTCAAGCGGGGCGCGCTGGCCGCAACTGAATCTCGAGGCCGAAAGGGGCCGTTCCAAGCAGCCGAGTTTCGCAGGCAGTTTTACCGGGAATAATGAACAATATGCCGCGGCTGCGTCGTTTGAAATCGATCTCTGGGGAAAACTGGCCAACCGCGCCGATGCGGCCGGACGGGAGGCGGCGGCCGGCTACTTGGATGTGCAGACCCTTTATCTCGGCCTGTCGGCACAGTTGGCCGATTTTTACTATTTTGCCGTTGAAGAGCGTGCCCAACTCGCGTTGACCGACCGGACCATCTCTTCTTTTCAGGAGACCCTGGAGCTGGTCGAGCGCCGCTATCGGCAGGGCCTGGTTCCGGCGGTGGATGTTTACCAGGCCCGCCAGAATCTGGCAGCCGCAAAAGCCGTCCGTCCGGTTTTCGAATCGAACCTGGCCGCCACCGAACATGCCATTGCCGTCCTGATCGGCCGGTATCCCGACCGTGAGAGCGCCGGAGACCTGGTGATCCTGCCGGAAATGGTCGAGGCTTTTCCGGCCGGCCTGCCGGCGGAGCTGATGACCAGGCGACCCGACCTGCAGGCGGCCTATCAGCGAGTGGCGGCGGCCGATTCACGGGTCGCGGCAGCCATCGCCGACCGATTCCCCGCCATCAACCTGCTCGGAAATATCGGACATTCCCGGCAGGATTTCGCCACCGGCCTGATCAAGGGTGATTTCTGGTCTCTCCTGGGCCAACTGGCTGTGCCGGTCGTAGATGGTGGTGCTCGGAGGGCGGAAGTCGATCGGACCCGGGCCGCTTTGGGTGAAGCGGTTGCCTCCTACCAGCAGGCCCTTTTGCAGGCTTTTCAGGAAGTCGAAGATGCCCTGGTCGCCAACCGGACATCGGAAGACATCATTGACGGCCTGATCGAGACCCAAGAAGCGACGGGGTCGTCCCTGCGTCTGGCGCTGCAACGGTACAGTTTCGGAGTGACCGACTACCTGCCGGTTCTGACCGCCCAACGCAGCCACTTTCTCGCCCAGAGGGAACTGCTCAGTGCCCGTCGTCAATTAGTTTCGAATCGCATTACCCTGGCCCGGGCCCTGGGCGGCAACTGGATGGCGGACTTCCTTGAACAACGCCTCACGGCACGGAAGGTGGATACGTTATGAGCAGACGAGCGATTGTCCTGAAAATAGTCCTCCCCATTCTGATTCTCACTGTCGGAGCGATTGGCGCGGGGACCATGATCAAGGGGCGGTCTGCGCCCGAGAGAAAAGCCACACCTTTCAAGGGAGTGCTGGTGGAAACTCAGGCGGTAACCCGCCGCGATTATCCGGTGCAAGTCGCCGCGACCGGGTCGGTTCAGGCAAAACAGGAGACAGAAATCGTCCCCCAGGTTAACGGGCGGATCGTGGAGGTGGCGCCGAACCTGGTGGCCGGGGGGTTTTTCCGGGCCGGGGAACAGCTGTTCGCTCTGGAAGAGGTCGATTTCGAATTGGCGGTCCAGCGTGCCGGAGCCAACCTGACGAAAGCGGAACTCGATCTTGAAACGATGCGGGCCCAGGCCCGGATCGCCCGGTCCGAATGGGACCGTCTGCATCCCGGGGAAGAACCGCCCCCCCTGGTGATCTACCAGCCGCAGCTGAAAAATGCCGAAGCGTCCCTGACGGCCGCACGGGCCGCTCTGCGCCAGGCCGAGCTTGACCTCCAGAGGACCAGGGTGACGGCCCCCTTCAACTGTTATATCCGCAGCGAAAATATCGATCTCGGCCAATATCTCCGGGCTGGAGATAAAGTGGTGACGGTGGTCGGGACCGATGAGGTCGAAGTCATCGTGCCCCTGCCCCTGAACGATCTGGGCTGGCTGCAGGTGCCCCGGAAGCAGGGGCAGACCGGGTCAACGGCCCAGGTGAAGTTGCGGCCCGGGGGCAAAACCTGGCAGTGGCCGGGCGTCGTTACCCGCTCGCTGGGAGAGGTTGATCCCCATGGACGGATGGAGCGCATCGCCGTGGCGGTGGCGGACCCCTACGCACTTCTGCCCCAAAACCGGGGACGGCTGCAACTGGCGGTCGGCAGCTTCGTCGACGTGGTGCTGCAGGGGGAGACCCTCCCCCAAGTCGTTGAGCTGCCGCGTCTCGCGTTACGGGAAAACGATACGGTCTGGATCATGGACGCGCAGAACCGCCTGCAAATCGTACCGGTCGAGGTGGTACGGCGGGAACGGGAAACGGTACTCGTCAGCGGCGGTCTGGTCGGCGGTGAACAGGTGGTCGTCACACCGGTTACGGGGGCGGCAAACGGAATGTTGCTGCGGACCGCCACCGAGTAAGGCGGCTTTAGCGGCCTATGGCTTGCCCCCCCTTCGGGAGTCCCATATTGCCGGTTTTGGGTTTTGCGGAAAATTTCCCCATGAAAGAATCGAAATGAGAGCGTTTAGGACAACGATCCGGAGAACTCCGCAATGAACGGCGCAATCCGCTGGATGGCCCGCAACCATGTGGCCGCCAACCTGCTGATGCTGGTTTTCATCGTCGGCGGCCTGGTGATGGGTTTTTCGGTCAAGCAGGAGGTCTTTCCCGAGGTGACCCTGGACAAGATCCAGGTCTCCGTCGCTTATCCCGGGGCCGGTCCGGAAGAAGTCGAGGAAGGGGTGATCCTGAAGATCGAGGAAAACCTCACCGGAGTCGATGGCATCAAGCAGATCAAAGCCCAGGCAGCGGAGGGAACCGGTACGGTGACCGCCGAAATCTACCCCGATTTCGATGCCAACCAGGTGCTGGCCGACATCAAGACCGAGGTGGACCGCATCACGACCTTTCCTCTTGACGCAGAAGAGCCGGTCATTACCAAGCTGCTTAATCGGCGTGAAGTCATCTCGGTCGTGGTCTACGGCGATCTCTCGGAACTCAGCCTGCGGGAACAGGCTGAACGGGTCCGTGACGACCTTTTGAACTACCCCCAGATCACCCAGGTGGACATCACCGGAGTGCGTCCCTATGAAATTTCGGTGGAAATACCCGAAGAAAACCTGCGGCGCTACGGACTGACCCTTGAGCAGGTTGCCGCCCGCATCCGCCAGGCATCTCTCGACCTTCCCGGCGGCACCATCAAGACGGTGGGCGGCGACATCCTGATCCGCACCAAAGAACGGCGTTACTTCGGGCCGGGATACGCGGACATCGTCATCGTCGCCCGGGAGGACGGTACCGAGGTGCGCCTCGGAGACATTGCCGGGGTCCGGGACGGGTTCGAGGAAACCGACACCTCCGCCCGCTTCGACGGCAAGCCGGCGGCGATGGTCAAGGTCTTCCGGGTCGGCAATCAGAAACCCAACGCAATATCGCAGCTGGTCCTCGACTATGTCGAACAGTACCGGAATGAACTCCCCCCCAGCGTGCAGGTCGCGAGCTGGAACGACACCACCGAGTTGTTCAAGAGTCGTCGCGACCTGCTGTTCAAGAATGCCAAGTACGGGCTGGTGGTGGTCTTTATCCTGCTGGCGCTGTTCCTCGAGATCCGCCTGGCGCTCTGGGTCATGCTCGGTATCCCAATCTCCTTCTGCGGCGCATTGCTCTTTATGCCTGCGGTCGATGTCTCGATCAACATGATCTCGATGTTCGCCTTTATCATGGCCCTTGGCATAGTGGTCGATGACGCCATTGTCATCGGTGAAAATGTCTACGAACACCGGCAATTGAACAAGCCCTATCCATTGGCCGCCGAAGAGGGGAGCATGGAGGTTGGCCGACCGGTGGTCTTTTCGATTCTGACCACGGTGGCAGCTTTCGCACCGCTGCTCGTGACCGGCGGTATGCTCGGCAAGTTCATATCAGTCATTCCGAAGATCGTTATCATCATTCTCCTGGTGTCGCTCGTCGAGTCGCTGTTTGTACTCCCCGCCCATCTTTCCATCGGTCGACGACGTCCCGATTCGGGTGGTCTTCTCGGTCGCATCGACCGTACTCGGCGCTGGTTCGGCCGACAACTCGACCGGGTGATCACCGGCCCCTACCGACGGTTGCTGGATTTCTGCCTGCGCTACCGCTATGCGACCATCGCCAGCGGCCTGGTTATGCTGATGCTGGGGGTCGGTCTCGTCAAAGGGGGAATCCTCAAATTTACCTTTATGCCCGAGGTCGACGGGGATCTGGTTACCGTCAATCTGGAATTGCCGCCGGGAACTCCGGTCACCCAGACCGACCAGGTGGTTCAGCGCATTCTAGCGGCCGGAGACCAAGCCGTAGCCGAATTTGACGCCAAACGACCGAAGGGGGATTCGGTCCTGCGACATGTTTACGCATTGGTCGGCGGCACGCTGGCGGAAGCCGGGCCCGTGGGCGGCGGCGCCAGCAGCGCTTCGAACGTCGCCAACCTGATGATGCTGCTGACCAAGAGTGAAAACCGCGGAGTTCCGGCGGTCAGCATCGCCAATCGCTGGCGGGCACTGGTCGGAGAACTGCCGGGAGTGGAAAACCTGAGCTTTTCTTCCAATCTGGTGCGGCTCGGAGCGAATATCGATATCCAGGCGGCCCATGAAGATTTCGCCGTTCTCGATCAGGTCGCCAACCGGATCAAAGACACTCTGGCCGATTACCCGGGGGTCGGAGATATTACCGACAATTACAGTCTGGGCAAACAGGAGCTCAAAATTCACCTGACCTCCGAGGCGCGCACCCTTGGCGTGACCGAGCAGGACCTCGGGCGGCAACTTCGTTCCGCCTTTTACGGCGCCGAGGCATTGCGGCTGCAGCGCGGCCGCAACGAGGTGAAGGTTATGGTGCGGTATCCCGATGAGCAGCGCCGGCACCAGTGGAATTTCGAAACCATGCGCATCCGCACCCCGGATGGGGGGGAGATGCCGCTGGCCCAGGCGGCCGAGGTCATTCCCGGCCGGGGCTATTCCCAGATCAACCGGACTGACCGCAAGCGGGTCATCGACGTTACGGCCAGCGTCGACAGCAAGCGCACCAACACCCAGGATATTTTGAACGAAATGAAAAACGGCCTGCTGCCGGAACTGGCCCGCGATTACCCCGGCCTGACCTTCAACATGGAAGGGGAGCAGAAGGAACAGGCCGAATCCCTGAACACCATGAAGCGCGGTTTTCGCCTGGCGTTGTTTGCTATTTTCGCCCTGCTGGCCATTCCTCTGCGCAGTTACAGCCAACCCCTGCTGATCATGGCGGCAATTCCCTTCGGCATTGTCGGGGCTCTGCTCGGCCACCTGATCATGGGGTTCAATCTGAGCATCCTCAGCATGTTCGGCATCGTCGCCCTGGCGGGGGTAGTGGTCAACGATTCGCTGCTGTTGATCGATTACGCCAATTCGGTCCGGCGCGGTGGCGAAGACCTGATGCCGACCCTGCTGATGGCCGGGCAAAGACGGTTTCGGCCGATCCTGCTGACATCGCTGACCACTTTCGGCGGACTGATGCCGATGATTCTGGAGACCAGCGTCCAGGCCCAGTTCCTGATCCCGATGGCCATCTCCCTCGGATTCGGCATCATGTTCGCGACCGGAATAACCTTGCTGCTCATTCCCGCCCTTTACGTGATTCTCGAGGACATCCGCCGCCTGATCGGGCTCGGTCCCTTTCATGCCGACCATGGTGCCGAACGAAAAAGTGGCTGAACAAACCTCGACTCACTTCCACCGGGGGCGTTTCGACGCCCCTGTTTTTTTGTCAAATTCCTGGTATCGCTCAATTATTTGCTGTTATTATGATGGTCGGGAGAGAAGCAGATGCCGACCCATCAAATTGATACCCAGCGATTTTCAGCCGTTTTGTTCGATCTGGACGGTGTCGTCACCGATACCGCCAAAGTCCATGCGGACTGCTGGAAGCGGATGTTCGACGCTTTCCTGAGCCACCGCGCGGCAATCATGGATGTCCCCTTCCAGCCCTTCGACATGGAGGCCGATTATCTTCGCTACGTCGACGGCAGGCCCCGTTACCAGGGGGTTGAAGCGTTTCTTGATTCCCGCGGGATAAAGCTTCCCTATGGAGTGCCGGGAGACCTCCCCGACAGGAACACCATCTGCGGTCTCGGCAATCGCAAAAACACCCTGCTTAAGGAAGCCCTTGCCCGGGGCGGGGTGACCGTCTACCCGGACGCTCTCAACCTGCTGGATTTTCTCCAGCGGCGGTCTGTCCGGACCGCGGTGGTTTCTTCCAGCAAAAACTGCGCGGCCATACTTAAAGCCGCGAATCTGGACGACCGGTTCGAAGTCCGGGTCGATGGGGAAAGCGCCGCGCGACTGGGGCTGACCGGCAAACCGGCTCCGGACACTTTTCTGAAGGCCGCTGAATTACTGGGCGTCGCTCCTCCTCTTTGCGTGATCCTGGAAGATGCCATCAGCGGGGTGGAAGCCGGTCGTGCCGGAGGGTTCGGCCTGGTGGTCGGAGTGGACCGGAAGGGAGACGGCGCGGAGCTTCTGGGCCACGGCGCCGACCTGGTCGTCGGCAATCTCCAGGAACTCCTCTCGGGGAAAAGGGATGACCTGCGGCCCATGCGATCACCCGGAAAGGATCGAGACCGATGATCCGCCATGAAACGCTCAATCCGCCGCTGCATATTTACCCCATCGATCCGTGGAAGATCATCGAAACCAGCTTCTATCCACGGTTTCTGGCACAAACGGAGACCCTGTTTTCCCTGGGGAATGGCTACCTGGGGATGCGGGGGAACTTCGATGAGGGTCTGCCGGTTTTCGACAATGGAACTTTCATCAACGGTTTCCACGAAACCTGGCCGATTCCTTACGGTGAGGCCGCATTCGGGTTCGCCAAAACCGGCCAGACCATGCTCAACGTGACGGATGGAAAAATTATCAGACTATACGTCGACGACGAACCGTTTCTCCTCCCGGCGGCCAATCTGATGCTCTATCAAAGAGTTTTGGATATGCGCGGCGGAACCCTTGAGAGAGAGGTCCTATGGGAAACGGCGTCCGGAAAGCAGGTGCTGATCCAGTCCTCCCGGCTGGTCTCCCTTCGGTATCGCCACCTGGCCGCGATTTCCTTCCAGGTGACGATTCTGAACGACTCCGCCCCGGTGGTGATTTCCTCCGAACTTCAGGGTAATCCTCCCAACCAGATCAATAAGGGGGATCCCCGCCAGTCCAAAGGATTCAACGGCCGGGTCATGCAGCCGCAGGTCGATTACGCTCACGACGGTCGGCTGATCATGGGCCACCTGGCCCCCCGTAGCGGCATGACTATGGCCTGCGCCGCGGACCACTTGGTGGAAACCGACTGTTCCTGGACCATGGAAAGCCGCTGCGGAGACGATCACGGTCGGGTCGTCATCACCGTTGACGCGCAACCGGGCAAACCAATCCAGGTCATCAAGCTTCTGACTTACCATACCGCGCTGGACGAGCCGGCGAAGGAGCTCTGTATCCGGGCGGAGCGAACCCTTAACCGGGCGGTTCGGGACGGCTGGTCGTCATTGCAGGAATGCCAGCGGAGCTTTATGGATGATTTCTGGGGGCGCAGCGACGTGGAAGTGGAGGGAGACCCTGATGAGATCACGCGGCCGCTGGGAGAATTTCAGCAGGCGATCCGCTGGAATCTGTTCCAGATTCTGCAGGCCACCGGAAGGGCCGACAGCCAGGGAATCCCGGCCAAAGGCCTGACCGGGCAGACCTATGAAGGACACTATTTTTGGGATACGGAAATCTATCTGCTCCCTTTTCTGATCTACACCGCTCCCAATATCGCCCGCAACCAGCTTATGTTTCGCTACCGCATGCTCGACAAGGCGAGGCAGCGCGCCAGGGAGGTCAACCAGGAAGGAGCCCTCTTCCCCTGGCGAACCATCAACGGTGAAGAAGCATCGGCCTATTATGCGGCGAGCACGGCCCAGTACCATATCAACGCCGACATCATCTACGCGCTCAAGAAATACGTCGAGATAACCGGGGACCGTTCTCTCCTTTTTACGGAAGGGGCGGAGATGCTGGTTGAAACCGCCCGGCTCTGGCTCGACCTCGGTTTTTTCTCCGCGCGTCGGGAAGGGCGGTTCTGCATCAACGGCGTCACCGGTCCCGACGAATATAATACCGTCGTCAACAACAATACCTTTACCAACCTCATGGCCCGGGAAAACCTACGGTTGGCTGTCGAAACGGTGACGATCATGGGTCGGGAGCATCCCGACCTGTATGCGAGCCTGGTCCACCGGACGGGGCTGCTGGAAACGGAAGCGCCGGATTGGCAAAAGGCCGCCGACAGCATGTACATCCCCTACGACGAGGCGACCGGCGTTCACCTGCAGGACGACAGCTTTTTCGATCGGAAACCCTGGGATCTAAGAAGCACTCCCCGCGACCATTTCCCGCTTCTGCTCCATTACCATCCGCTGGTGATCTACCGTCATCAGGTGATCAAGCAGGCCGACGTGGTGCTCGCCATGTTCCTGCTGGAAAACGAGTTCACTCCCGACCAGAAGAAACGCAATTTTGATTACTACGATCCTCTGACCACCGGCGACTCCTCCCTTTCCGCCTGCATCCAGAGCATCGTCGCCGCGGAGATCGGGGATATTTCGAAGGCCATGAAATACGCTCGCTACGCGGTCCTGATGGACCTGGCGGACGTTGGGGGGAATGTCCGGGACGGTTGTCATATCGCCTCCATGGGCGGCACCTGGATGGTCCTGGTGTACGGGTTTGCCGGAATGCGGGATTATGGCGGTCGGCTCAGTTTCACTCCCCGCCTGCCGCCCCAGTTGGGCCGATTGAAATTTTCCCTGAAGGTCCGAGACGGGATTCTGGACGTGGAAATGAGCAAGATGCAAACCACCTACCATTTGCGCCAGGGGGCCGGTTTAATTATCCATCATCTGGGTCGGGAAATAGTTCTCAAACCCGGAAGTCCGGTTCAAATTGCCGCGGAAAATCAGGTGCCGTTGGCGGGTTCCGGCAGTTGATGCGGGGTATTTCCGCCCTTTGCGTTGAGCTGTCCGGCACTGCAAGGTTTACCGATTGGCTGCTGATTTCACACCCTCCTGACCTCGAAAGGAAACCCGATCATGGGCACAGGCTTCATCGGCAGGGGCCTCATCCTGATGCTGCTGTTCCTGGCGGCCGGCTGCGGCGCCGACGACCCG
>Ga0210101_1000288_pt1 | contig 18109 bp, 15 predicted proteins | sample Muzzi_PWC_D1_FD_185534 | JGI IMG/M metagenome (GOLD analysis project Ga0210101, IMG submission 185534) | Wetland microbial communities from San Francisco Bay, California, USA, that impact long-term carbon sequestration - Muzzi_PWC_D1 (SPAdes) | ecosystem: Environmental > Aquatic > Marine >... | reverse complement strand
CCACTGGTAGGAATCGATCGAGAGGTCGTCGCCGAAGCGCCCGAGCTCCGAGACCGCGACGAGAGCCGTGGCTTCGCCGGTCGCCCCGTCCATCTGCCACAGGGCCTCTCCGTCGCCCGCGTCCCAGAGGTAGGTGAGCGCGTGGTTCGAGCCATCCGCGGTGGGGCGCCAGTCGAGACTGCCGGCCACGCGGCCGGTCCGGTCGGCGTCGAACAGGTCGTCGAAGGTGAGCTGTGCGGTCTGGGCGAGCGCCGGTAGCGCGGCCGAGAGGGCGAGCAGTGCGAGCAAGGTGAGGACGGCGGTGCGCGGAGCGTTCCGGATCATGCTGGGCCTCCTGGTGAGTTGGTCGGAGCGCGTCGAGTCTATTGGATCGGGGGTAGGCGTCCCCTGCCCCCGATCCTCTGAGGCGTGAAATCGTAGGGTGCGCTTCAGCGCACCGGGCCATGGTCTGGTGCGCTGAAGCGCAGCCTACGCGCGTGCTACAACGGCAGCGGTTTCTCCAGCACCCCCTCCAGCTCCAGCAGGAAGCGCTTGCGCTCGAGGCCGGCGCCGTAGCCGGTGAGGCTGCGGTCGGCGCCCAGAATCCGGTGGCAGGGGATCACGATAGCGATCGGGTTGCGGTTCATGGCCATGCCGATCGCCCTGGCGCCGCCCGGCCTGCCGACGGCGCGGGCGAGCTCGCCGTAGGTTCGGGTCTCGCCCCAGGGGACGGCCTCGAGCTCGCGCCAGGCGGCCTGCTGGAACCGGGTTCCGTGTGGGGCGAGGGGCAGGCGGAAGCTCCGCAGGCTGCCGGCGAAGTACTCGGCGAGCTGCTCGGCCACCCGCGGCAGCGGCTCGGCGTCCGGCTCGAGGAGGGTGTCGGGTCTCGATCGCCCCACCTCCAGCGCCGCCTCTCGCGTGTCATAGAACGACAGCTCCACCAGCCGGCCCTCGGCGGCTACGGCCAGCAGGGCGCCGAGCTCCGGCGACGGGCAGGGGATGACCGCGGAGGCCGAGGCGCCGCCGGATTCCCTATTCCGACGTGGTTTGATCATCACATGTAGAATAGCCAAGTTTCGATCTTAGATCGACCCGGGGGATGACACGTTGGAGCTCGACGCGCTACTCAAGGTGATGACCAACAAGGGGGCTTCGGACCTGCATCTGAAGCCCATGCGCCCGCCGTTGCTCCGCATCGACGGCCGGCTGCTGCCCGTGCAATCGGAGAACCTCGGGCCGGAGCAGGTGCAGGACATGCTGCTCTCGGTGCTGACCCCGGCCCAGAAGGTCCGACTCGAGGAGCGGATGTCTGTGGACATCGGCTACGGCGTCTCCGGCCTCGCCCGGTTCCGCGGCAACATCTACATGCAGCGCGGCACCCTGGCCGGCTCCTTCCGGCGCGTGCCCTACGAGATCAAGAGCCTCGAGGATCTCGAGCTTCCGGACACCCTGCTCGACTTCTGCAAGATGAACCAGGGCCTGGTGCTCGTCACCGGGCCGACGGGCAGCGGCAAGTCGACCACCCTGGCGGCGCTCGTCCAGTACGTATCGCGGAACCGGCCGGTCCACGTCATCACCATCGAAGACCCGATGGAGTTTCTGTTCACCGACGACATGGCGTCGATCTCCCAGCGGGAGGTCGGCACGGACACGACCGACTTCAGCGAAGCGCTGCGCAACGCCATGCGCCAGGACCCGGACGTGATCATGGTCGGCGAGATGCGCGACCGGGAGACGATCTCGACGGTGATCACCGCCGCCGAGACCGGCCACCTGGTGTTCTCGACGCTGCACACCAACAGCTCCGCCCAGACCGTCGACCGGATTCTCGACAGCTTCCCGGCCGACCAGCAGACCCAGGTGCGCGCCCAGCTCTCCCAGGTGCTCAAGGGCGTGGTCTCGATGCAGCTCGTCGAGCGCACCGACGGCGGCCGGGTGGCGGCGCTCGAGATCATGAAGGCCTCACCGAAGATCACCAAGATGATCGAGGTGGGGGAGACCGGCGGCATCCTGGAAGAGATCGAGGGTTCGGTCGGCTATTACCGCATGCAGTCCATGAACCAGTCCCTCTTGGCGCTGCTGGTTCACGGGACCATCACCTACGAGGAAGCGATGGAGCGCTCCGCCGACCCGGAGGACCTGTCGCTCAAGCTGCGCAAGATGTTCCCGAAGATCGAGGAACGAGGAGGAGACATGGCCCCGACGACGTCGGATTTCTCCCAGATCATGGAGCTTCAGGAGTACCGGCGCCTCTACGAGGAGCAGGAAGAGAAGACCACGGTGCGGATGGCGCAGAAGGAGGAGGAGGTCGGCCGCCTGCGCGAGGACATCCAGGACCGCAACGGCAAGATCGAGGAGCTCACGCAGCAGCTCCGCGAGGCCTCCGAGGAGCGCGAACGGATGAAGGCCGACTACCAGCGGCTGCGCCAGGAAGCCCAGGAGAAGATCGACAAGCTCATGGAGCGGATCAAGGAGCTCAACCAGAGGATCATGGGGGACGAGAAGAAGAGCGGTATCTTCCGCTGATCAGGTGAGCCCACGGACCAGCTTCTTCGCCTCCTCGACCGTCGTCACCCTTCCCTCCACCTGAGCCGCGTGGAGCGCGGCCACCGCCCGGCCGATCGCCGGACCCGGACCCACTCCCAGGAGCGCGCCGATCTCGCCGCCGTCGAGCAGGCGGGGCGGATGGCGGATCGCCGTCCCTTCCCGATGATCGAGCGCGACGAGCGCCGCCACCGAGTCCTCCCAGCGCCGGAGCTCCGCCGCGTCGCCGGTGGCACGGGCGCCGGCGAAGCAGCCGCACGTCGTCCACAGCTCGCCGAGGTCGTGCAGGAACCGCCGCTGGCCGAGCGCGTCCTCGGGGAGCCGCGGCCGGTCGAGGAGGGCCGCCACGGACGAGGCGTCCTGCCGGGTCAGGTAGCCGGCCTGGGCGAAGCGCTTCAGTGCCTCCTCGGGATCTGCGCCGGGGGAGAGGGAGCCCAGGTGCGCGAAGGTGAGCGCCAGGCGCGCGAGCCGGTGGTCGATGGGGAAGGGTGGAGGACCGTCGGCGATCTGGCGCAGGCGCAGCGCACACGGGGCGAGCTGGGCGAGCTCGCCGCACACCGCGCCGGTCTGCGTCCTGACGCCCGCGGCGCCGAGGACCGCCTGGCCGGGCCGGCCGATCCACAGGCCGGGGTAGAGATCGAGGGAGTCGAGCATCGCCACGGCTCGCTGCGGCTCCGGCTTCGAGAAGAGCTGGGCGAGCTCCTCGCGCACCCGTTCGGATGCGACCGTGGCCAGCGACGGTGCGGCGGCGCGGGCGAGCTCCAGGGTCGGCGAATCCGCCGAGAACCCGGGGAGCTGGGTGAGCAGCCGGGGCAGCCTGAGCACCCGGAGCGGGTCGCCGGTGAAGCTCGTCGGGGTGGTGGCCCGGAGCAGGCGGTGCCGGAGGTCGTCCAGGCCGCCGAAGGGGTCGTAGAGCTCACCCAGTGGCGTCGAGAGGGAGACGGCGTTGACGGTGAAGTCCCGCCGGGCCAGGTCCTCGTCGAGGGTGGTGCCCTCCCGGTCCCAGAGGTCGAGGACGGAGTGCCCGTCTTGGTCGCTCCGTCCGAGCACCAACCGGTAGGCGCCGAAGCTCTTGCCGCCCAGGTGTACCAGCCGCGCACCGAGGGCCTCCGCCAGGCGCTCGGCGACGGCGCGGCCCCGGTGCGAGACCATGGCGTCCAGGTCGTGGCTCGGCAGGCCGAGGAACCGGTCGCGGAGGATGCCTCCCACCAGGTGCGCCTCGACCCCCTCGGCCCGGGCGGCGTCGGTCAGGGCGACGATCGCCGGGTGGGCGAGGAGGAGTTGGAAGACCCGGACCGGATCGCGGGGTGCGGACATGGCTCGGAGAAGCTTAGTACACCGGTCCACGAGTACGGCAACGGATCGGAGGACCATGCATCGCCGCTGGCGGCGTTGCGCCTCCTCGACGATGTCCCTGCATCGCCTGCGCCGGCGCGCCTTGTCAGCGGCGCGCCTGAACCTCCGAATCCGTCACCGTATGTGCGGACCGGTGTACTTGCAGTCGTCGCCCGAGGGAGCCCCTGAGCCGCCGGACGGGCAAATTGCGGCGGCTGGGGAGAAAAGTTAAACTTCTCGCTTAGGTATATGCCGGTAACTGTCGACGAAGTCAGGAGAATTGCGTCTCTCGCCGGGCTCCGGCTGTCCCCGGAGCAGGAGCGGGAGCTGGTGCCCCAGTTGGCGGAGATCGTCCGCTTCGCCGGGGAGATGGAGGAGGGGGCTCCGCTCCCCGCCTCGCCGGCGGCGATGGGCGAGCCTCCCGGCGCCCCGGGGCCCCCCGAGGCTCCGGACGGGCCGGCTCCGGACGAGCCGGTCGCCTCCCTCGATCGACGGCTGGTGCTGGCGAACGCGCCGGACCACCGTGACGCCCACGTGCGCCTGCCCGCGGTTCATCCGCCGGAGGAGCCGTGACCCGGTCCGCGGCCGACCGCGAGCTCTGGCGGCTCGGTGCCTCCGAGGTCGCGGCACGGGTCCGCCGGGGTGAGCTCTCCGCCGTCGCCGTGGCCGAGGCCTGTCTGTCGAGGAGCGAGCGCGTCGAACCGGCGATCCGGGCCTACGTCGACATGGAGAGCGGTCAGGCTCTGGAACGGGCCGCCGCGATCGACCGGCGCGTGACCGCGGGGGACGACCCCGGTCCCCTGGCCGGCGTGCCGGTGGCGATCAAGGACAACCTCGCCCTCGCGGGCCGGCCGCTGACCTGTGCGTCGGCCATCCTGGAGGGCTACGTGGCCCCCGAGAGCGCGACCGCTGTCACGCGTCTCCTGGACGCCGGAGCGGTGCCGATCGGACGCGCCAACCTGGATGAGCTCGCCATGGGGTCGTCGACCGAGACGTCGGTCTTCGGCGCCACCCGCAACCCCTGGGACCCGCGCCGCGTGCCGGGCGGGTCGTCCGGAGGGCCGGCGGCGGCGGTGGCCTCGTCCGGCGTGCCCCTGGCCCTCGGGTCCGACAGCGGCGGCTCGGTTCGCCAGCCGGCGGCGTTCTGTGGCGTGGTGGGCCTGCGCCCGACCTGGGGACGGGTGTCCCGACGGGGGCTGGTGGCCTTCGCCTCGTCCCTCGACCAGGTGGGCCCCCTGGCGCGGAGCGTGCGGGACGTGGCGCTCTGCCTCCAGGTGATCGCCGGCGCCGACCCGGGGGACGCCACCTCTGCCGATCGCCCGGTGGAGCGGTTCGCCGAGGAGGTCGACCGGCTCCGGCCGAACGCCCGGGGGCTGCGGGTGGGCACGCTCGCGGAGCTCGCCGGGGAGGAGCTCTCCTCCGCCGCCCGTCGAGACTTCCGCTCGGCGCTCGACCGGCTGGCCACCGCCGGTGCCGAGGTGGTGGAGGTCTCCGTGCCGGCGGTGCGCTCGGCCCTGGCCGCCTACGCGGTGCTCGCCGCCGCCGAGGCGAGCTCGAACCTGGCCCGGTTCGACGGCGTCCGGTACGGCAGGCGGCGCGGCGGGGCGGAAGCGCCCGGCGGCCCACGGAGTGCGAGCGACGTCATCGAGAGCTCCCGCTCGGACGGCTTCGGCAAGGAGGTGACGCGGCGCATCCTCCTCGGCACGTTCGCCCTCTCGGCCGGCTACGCGGAGAGCTACTACGGCCGTGCCCAGGCGGTGCGCTCGGCCCTCGGGCATCAGCTCGCCGCCGCCTTCGAACGGGTGGACGTGATCGCCACGCCGACGGCCGCGGGCGGCGCCTTTCCCCTCGGCTCCCGCGTCGACGACCCGGTGACCATGTACCGCTCCGACCTGTTCACGACCCCGGCAAGCCTGGCCGGCCTGCCGGCAGTGTCGGTGCCGTCGGGCCTGGATGACGACGGCCTGCCGCTCGGCCTCCAGCTCATCGGGCCCGCGTTCGGCGAGGTGGCGCTGCTGCGGGTGGCCCGGCTGTTCGAGGGATTGACGAGCTTCGACCGGCGGCCGGTGCCCGCGGGAGAGGTGGCGGCGTGAGCCGCGGGCTCGGGCGCGGTGTCCGCTGGGGCGCGCTGGCGCTGGCCCTCCTCGTGGCCATTCTGGCGACGACGCCCGCCGCCCGGGCGAAGCCGCTCCGCACCCCGCTGGTCTCGGGGGTCAGCGCTCCGGGCTCCGCCGTTCCTGAGGCCGGCTCTGCGGACGATCTGATCGCGCTCCTCACCGACGACTACGACCTCTACCTGGAGGCGAGACCGCTCAAGGGCGAGGGGCTGCTGGCGCTCTCGCGCCGGCTGTGCGGCGGCGAGGAGGCGGCCGACGCCATCGCCGCGTCCAACGGCGGCACGCGGACCCTGGTTGCCGGCATGCGCTACCGGGTGCCGTTCGACCTGCTCCGGGCGGAGCTCCAGCTCCGGGTGGTGCGCTCCCTCTTCTCCGAGGACCGGGCCGAGGCGGACGGCTGGCACCATCGGGCGCAGGGTGTCGGCTCCCTGGGCCGCGGCAGCCTCTGGCACGTGGCGCGCTGGTTCACGGGCGACGGCATCAACTTCTCCGAGATCCGTACCCACAACGGCTTGGTGGAAGGGGAGCTCGCGCCGGGGCAGGAGCTGGTGATTCCGCCCCGCCTGCTGCGGCCGGTGTTCCGCGGAGTGGTCGCGGCGGAGGGCCAGAAGCTGGCGGCCGAGAGCGGAGGCGCCCCGGCGGGAGTGGCGGCGACGCCCTATCGGCTCGACTACGGCGAGGACGCCCAGGGCGAGTACGCGATCTACCGCCTTCAGCCGGGCGAGGCGCTCTACTCGAGTGTCGTGGTCCGGTTCACCGGCGCGGTCCACGCCCCGGACGTCAACGCCCTGGCGGTCGAGATCGCCAGGCGGAGCGACATCGCCGACGTGACCGACATCCCGGTCGATCACGGCGTCAAGATCCCGTTCGACCTCCTGTTGCCCGAGTACCTGCCTGCCGGCCATCCCCGGCGCCGGGAGTACGAGGTCGCGCTCCGCGAGAGCGGCCGGTTCACCAACCAGGTGCGCTCGGCGGATCTCTCCGGCATCACCGTGATCCTGGACGCCGGCCACGGCGGCGTGGATGTGGGCGCCTCCTTCAACGGAGTGTGGGAGAGCCTCTACGTCTACGACATCAAGATGCGGGTCAAGGCCCTGCTCGAGAGCCACACGGCGGCCCGGGTCGAGGTCACCACCCGCGACGGTAACGACTTCCGCGTGGTCGATCGCGACGTCCTGCCGTTCTCGCGCGGTCACCAGGTGCTCACCGATCCGCCCTACCCGATCACCAACAGCGTGGTCGGCGTCAACCTCCGCTGGTATCTGGCCAACAGCGTCTTCTCCCACATCGTCCGTCGGAAGGGCGATCCGCAGAAGGTGATCTTCCTGTCGATCCACGCCGACTCGCTCCACCCGTCGCTTCGGGGCGCGATGGCCTACATCCCGGCCGCGTCGATGCGCCGGGGGACCTTCAAGAAGTCCGGGTCGGTCTACCGGGCCCGGCGGGAGTGGCAGGAGCGGCCCGAGGTCAGCTTCCCGTGGAAGGACCGGGTCGAGAGCGAGGGCCTGTCGCGCCAGTTCGCCGAGGAGGTGATCGGCGCCCTCGCCCGGCGAGGGGTGGCGATCCATCCCTACAAGCCGGTGCGCGAGAAGATCGTGCGCAACCGGAGCGAGTACGTGCCGGCGGTGCTCCGCTACAACGCCGTGCCGGCGAAGATGCTGCTCGAGGTCTGCAACCTGGCCAACGGGCAGGATCGCAAGCTCCTCCAGACCCGGGATTTCCGCCAGCAGGTGGCGGAGGCGATCGTCGAGGCGATCCTGCGCTACTACGGCGAGGGTGAGGTGTTCGAGTCGCGGGAGACGCGGATCGCAGCGGCGGCCGGCTGAGGGGGGAGGCTCGTTGCCCCGGAGCGCTGGGAACTCACCCGCACCGGGACTGGTCTAACATCACGTGAGCACGATGACCGTCCCAGCCGTCACCGATCGGGCGCTTGCCGAGCGGCATCGCTACGGCGACCCGGAGGCGTTCGCCGAGATCTATCGGACGTACGAGGACATGGTCTTCAACCTGTCGCTCCGGCTCTCCGGAGACCCGGACCGGGCGGCGGATCTGACCCAGGAGGTCTTCCTCCGCGTCTACCGGCATCTCGAAGGGTTCCGGGGGCGGTCGAGCTTGAAGACCTGGATCTACCGGGTCGCCGTCAACCACTGCCGGAGCCGCCTGCGGCGCCGGGTCTTCCGCCTGGAGCCGTTCGAGCGGACGACGGACGACCGGGATCCGATGGCGGAGGTCGCCGATTCGCGGCGGGGGCCCGAGGAGCTGGCCCTGGCGGGCGACGCCGAGCGCATCGTCCAGCGGGCGCTGGGGGAGCTGCCGCGGAGCTTCCGGGAGGCCGTCGTCCTTCGGGACATCGAAGGACTGAGCTACGAAGAGATCGCCGAGGTCCTCGGCGTCAGGATCGGGACGGTCCGCTCGCGGATCGCCCGGGGGCGACGCCGCTTGAGCGACCTGTTGACCGAACGGGAAGAACGATGAGCACCGCGAGTCTTGTGATCCACGGAGACCCGGACCTCCTCTCCTCCTACCTGGACGGAGAGCTGGCCGGGGCAGAGCGCCGGGCGGTCGAAGACCATCTCGCCACCTGCCCGGGTTGTCGGGCCGAGCTCGACGGCCTGCGGCGGGTGGTCGGCCGGCTGGCGAGCCTGGAGCGCGCGGCACCGCCGCCGGTCCTCGCCGGCCGTGTGGCCCGCCGCGTGGCGGTGGCCGGCCGCCCGGCCGGTCTCCTCGAGCGCCTCGAGATGCTGCTCCTCAGGCTGCCGGTCGAGCCGGCGACCCTGCTCTCCTTCGGTGTCGTGGTGGCCCTGGCGGCGATCGCCGCGGTGTTCGTCGCGAGCGTCGACGAGACCGATCGGGCGCGCCGCCGGAGCGCCGAGGTGGTGGTGGCGGAGAGCGAGCCGGGGGAGACGACGGAGACCGGCTTGCGGGTGGTCACGGTCCACGTGAACGGCCGCGTGCTCGATCGCGACGGCGCCCTGTGGCGCGAGCGGGGCCTCGACCAATCGGCCGAAGACACCGGCGCCCGAGAGCGGGTGATCACGGCCGGCTCGCCGGAAGGGCGGGCGCTGCTCGAGGCCGAGCCCCGGCTTCGCGACCTGCTGACGGGCTCCGAAGGGATCGTGCTGATCGGAAAGGACGGCCAGCCGCTCCGGCTGGTACCGGCTCCTGCTCCGCCGTCTTCCACGGAGTGACCCCCCGACGGACAAGCTCCCGGAACGCGGGGCTGGGCGGGGGCGCCCCCTTCTCCCCCTGGGGGTGAGAAGGGGGACGGGGGGTTGTAGGGGGGATCTAATCAGTGTAAGGCCGGATCTCCCGCACCTCGAACGCCACCCCGCCGGCCTCCACCCTGTCGCCCGGCCTCTTCCCCAAGAGCGATTGGGCCAGGTCGGACTCGTAGGCCAGCACGTCCTCTTCCGGCTTCGAGTCCCACGGCCCGAGGATCGTGATCACCCGCTCGGCGCCGTCGCCGACGAGCGTGACACGGGTCCCGATCCGCACCTCGCTCGTGTTGATGTTCTCCACGTCGATCGGGCGTGCCATCGTGAGCTCGCGCTCGAGCTTCGCCTGGCGCGCGGAGAGGTACTCGTGGCGCTGGCGGGCCGACTTGTACTCGAAGTTCTCCCGCAGGTCGCCGAGCGCCCGGGCCTCCTCGATCGCCTTTCGGTTCTCGGGGAGCTCCTTGCGCACCAGGGTCTCGAGCTCCTTGCGCCGCGCCTCGATCGCCTCTCTGGTGGAGTAGATGACCTGTTGCCCGCTCTCGGAACGAAGCTCCGGATACCGGAGGTGGAGGGCGTTGGTGAGAGCGTCGCGCTGATAGCCCTCGAGGCCGGCGGCGCGGTGGATCGACTCCTCCGCCTTCGCCGCCTGGCGTTTCTCCAGGTGGTCGAGCAGCCGGGGAGCGGTGCCGCCCGACTCGACCAGCGGCAGGAGGCGCGGGCGGTACGGGCCGAAGCGCTTGTCCGCCAGCGCGTTGAAGAGCTGTTGGAGCAGGGCCAGGGGCTTGCGCGACCTGAGGGCCGGGTCCTCCGCCGCGCGCTCGGCGATCCAGGTGAACGCCGGAGGGTTGCGCGAGGCCTGGACCATGGTGGCATCCACCCAGCGCCAGAGCGCCGTCGGGTCCTTCTCCTCCAGGGCGTCGGCCAGCAGGTCGAGCACGCGGGGGTCTTCCTCCCGGGCGAGACGTGCGCCGTAGACCTCCACCCAGCGCTCGGAGGTCTCCCGGAGCAACCGATAGGCGATCTCTTTCCAGGCACGATCGGCGATGCCGGACAGGAGCGGCTGGGGGTCCTCGGCGCGCCCGATCAGCTCGGTCGGGGAGGGTGCCCCGTCGATCCCGAGACCGCCGGCGTCGCGCTCGAGCGCGCAGGCGATCTCGAAGGCCAGGCCCGGGTCGGTGTCGACGGCACCGTTCGCCAGGCTCGCCAAGTCCTCGGCCATGCGCCGGCCGAGGTCCGGATCGCGGTCCCCTTCCTTGCGCAGCAGGGAGAGCTTCTCCCGCGGCTCGGCGGTCTCGAAGCGCTCCCACACGGCCTCGACGGCGTGCTCGGACGACGCGCTCCATGTGTACGTGTGGCGACCGCTGCCGTGGGCCACGACCTGGGGGTGCTTGCGGGCGGTCCCCCACCAGCTCGTCCAACGCTTCTCGGGCACCACGCCGGAGAGGGTTTCGCGGATCTCGGAGGCCGACATGGGCCGGCCCAGGCTTTCGAGGGTGATGCGGAGCAGCTCGGTCGGGTCCTCGTCCGCCAGGGCGACGAGGGCCTCCGGCTCCTCGAGCTTGCGCCGGAGCACGTGCCCTTCCGTCAGTGCCATCAGCATCTTCGGCGCCGCCCGGAAGCCGACGGTCAGCGGCGTCTTGCCGCCGAAGTCGACCTTCAGGCTGTCGAGCTCCAGGTTCACCTCCGCGACCCGGCCCGGGCCCTTGCCCGCCATCCAGACCGTCTGGCCGACGTCGTAGATCGCCAGCTCGCGGAAGCGGTCGACCTTCTCCCAGGTCTTGGGCGTGTCGTGGGGCGCCTTGTCCAGGCGCACCGCCTTCACGAACCCGTCGAAGCTCGGCGACTCGCCGTAGAGCGCCCGCAGGGTTTCGAGGATCTCGGGGTGGATCTGCTCCGGCTCGAGCAGCAGGCTGCCGGCGCCCCGGAGGAGCTCGAGCCGGGTGTGCCACCGCTGCTGGTCGCGGAGCGCTTCGTCGAGCACCTCGAGCAGGAACCGGGCACGCTCGTCCTGGGCGACGCCCACCAGCGAGCGGGCGACGCCGACGAAGAAGTCGAGGTCTCCCGGGTCGGTCTCCAGGTGGTCCAGCCACGCGGCTTCGACGCTGTCGAAGTCCTGTTTCTCGATGCGGTTGCGGAGCTCTCGGGAAATGGCCATGGGGCGAGAGAGATTAACAGGTCGAGAGCAAGTGGTCATCCTCGGCATCTACGTGGGGCGAGCTGGTGACGGCCGTCCCCCGTCTCACCCCGGGGGGGAGGCGGGGGCGCCACCGCCCGGCCCTCCTGCTCACACGCTGGGCTTGATCCTCGAAATGTCGATGAGAGCCGCGAGCCCGGATACAGTGGAGAGCGTATGAGCGAACCGTCCGACGCCCTGGAGAGCCGGCTGCGCGAGGCCGATACCGACGAGCTCCACGAGCTGCTGCGCGAGCACGCCACCGAGCTCGACGTGCCCCGGGCGCTCCAGGCTCTGCGCAACCCGTTCCTCGGCCGCGAGGGTGTCGAGACGATCAGCGATCAGGGGCGGCTGCTGTCGTCCTATGAGATCAAGCGGATGATCGCGCTCCATCCGAAGACGCCGGAGCCTCTGGCGCTCCGCTTCATACCGGCGCTCTTCTGGCGCGACCTCCTGGAGCTCGGTCTCGACACGCGGGTGCGGCCGACCCTGCGGCGGGCCGCCGACCGCCGGCTGATGGCCCGCCTCTCCAGCCTGGCGGTGGGGGAGAAGGTGACGGTCGCCCGGCGGGCGTCGCCCCGGGTGCTCGGACGGTTGCGCCACGACCCGGCTCCGCGGGTGGTGGCGGCCCTGCTCGAGAACCCGCGCCTGACCGAGGGGGTGCTCCTGCCGCTCCTGTCGAGCGACGACGCCCAGCCGCCGATCCTCGAGCTGGTGGCCCGGAACCGCCGCTGGGGCGTGCGCCACGAGGTGCGCTACCTCCTCTGTACAAACCCCCGAACCCCGGTCCAGGCGTCGTTGCCGATCCTGCCGCTGCTGCGCAAGCGCGAGCTCGAGACCGTGGCCCGTAGCGTCCGGCTCCCTCCGCCGGTGCGGAAGCGCGCAAAGGTGCTGCTGGGACTGGACGTATGAGACATTTCGGCTCCATGCCATTGCCCCATTTGACCGGGAATCGATGCCCACGTACAGTACCCGTCGAGGTTGGGTCGTGGGGCTACGTACGCCTTGTTCCATTGAGCGCGCAGGCTTCTGAGCGGCTTCTCCGCCGGGATCGACGAACGCGGGCGCTGCCGGCGCGACCCACTCGCATGCGATGACGGAGAACCAGCGCGGAAACGGCAAGCAACCCCCTTGGCAGCGGGACGCCGATGGCGAGGCGGTCCCGTTCGGCCCCTGGCTTCGGCGTCAGCGCGAGATGCGCGAGATCACGCTACGCGAGATCTCCGACGCCAGCAAGATCAGCATCCGCTACCTCCAAGCCCTCGAAGACGAGCGGTTCGACCTGCTCCCGGCGATGGTCTTCGCCAAGGGGTTTCTGCGCCAGTACGCCCGGTACGTGGGACTGGACGCGGACGAGGTGGTCAACCGGTTCCTGGTGGCGCTCCAGGGCGAAGAGGCTGGGGAGGAGGGGGAGGCCGAGGAAGAGCCTCCGGCCCGCTTCGCGGCCTTCGAAGGCTCCTGGAAGTACGTTGTCCTGATCGTCGCGGCCACCGTCCTGCTCCTCGGCCTGGTGTTCCTGATTCCCTACCTCTTCGGCCGGGGTGACGAAGCGCGCGACGGTGCCGAGCCGCCGTCGGAGATGGCGCCGTCGGCCGCGGAGCTCTCCCGGGACCAGGCGACAGCCTCCGAAGAGCCGCCCCCTGTCCAGGCTGCGGCCCGAGCCGTGAAGCAGGAGCAAGAGCCCGCCCAACCGGGCGCTCCGGCACCGCTGCGCGTGACCCTCGATTTCCGGGAAGACTGCTGGGTGGAGGCCACCGTCGACGGCGAGCGACGGGTGAGCGAGATGCGGGTCCAGGGCGAGTCGCTCCAGCTCCAGGCCCGGGAGCTGGTCGAGCTGCGCCTGGGCAACGCAGGCGTGGTCGACGTGGAGGTCAACGGTCTTCCCTACCCGCTCGGTGCCGAGGTGGGCGAGGTCCGGCGGGTGGAGATCGATCTCTCCAACGTTCCGGGGGCGGAGCCGTCCCCGCTCGGGGACAACGGCGATCCTGAGCTGACTCGGACGGCCGCCGCCGTGTCGCCGTCGTGAGCGCCAAGCAGCGACCCTCCTCCGAGCTGGTCGAGCGGGTTCTCGAAGGCAAAGACCCCGTGTTGCAGCGCCTCGCCGCCGAAGGCTTGCTGCCGATCCCCCCAGACGAGCTGATTCCCCTTCAGGTGAAGCTCGCCGCGAGCTCCGACCCGGACCTGGCGAAGGCCGCGCGGGTCTCCCTCGGCGAGCTTCCGATCCACCGGATGGTCGACGTGGTCCGGACCGGCACGTCGCCGGAGGTACTGCGGTGGCTCGTGAACGAGCGCCGCGAGACGGATCTGGTCGAGGCGATCCTCCAGCGTCGCGACGTTCCCCGGGACCTCCTCGCCTCGATGGCGGCCGGCCTGCCGGCAAAGCTCCAGGAGCTCTTGCTGGTGCGTCAGGACGCGATCGTCGAGCACCCGGAGATCCTCGATTTCCTGGAGACCAACCCGGATCTCTCGAGCTACGCGCGCCGGCGGATCGCGGAGTACCGCGAGCACCTGGTACGCACCGAGGAGCCGGAAGAAGAGCTGGTCGAAGGGGAGCCGACCGAGGCGGAGGTGGCGGCGGCGATCGAAGAGGCGCGGGAGCTGGAGCTGCCGGCAGACAAGGAGGGTCCGGTCGAGGTCGAAGCGTCGACCGGCCTCTCCGAGGCGCAGATCCGTACCCTGCCGATCCCGGTGCGGCGCAAGCTCTCCCGGACCACGCACTCCAAGTCGCTCCGGGGCGTCCTGATTCGCGACCCGAACCCCCAGGTGGCGCTGACCGCCCTGGGATCGGCGGCTCTGAGCGACGGCGACGTGGAGAAGCTCGCGGCGAGCCGTAGCGTGGTCGGCGAGGTCCTCGAAGAGATCGGGCGGCGCCGCGACTGGATCACCAAATACAAGGTCCTGATCGCCCTGGTTCACAACCCGCGGACGCCCGCCGGGCTTGCGGTTCGACTGATTCCGCGGGTCTCGGTGCGCGAGCTTGGAATGCTGGCCAAGGACCACAACGTTCCCCACGCCGTCAGGTCTACTGCTCAACGCTTGTATAGAATGAAACGACGGTAACGGGCATCATGGCGAAGAACTACTACGTCGTCCTCGGCCTCGGCCAGGGCGCTTCAGACCGAGAGATCCGCGATCGGTTCAAGAAACTGGCTCGCGAACGACATCCGGATCGGTTCCAAGGGACCGAGAAAGCGAAGGCCGAGCGTGCCTTCCAGGATTTGACGGAAGCCTATAACGTGCTCACGGATCCGGAGCGTCGCCGCCTCCACGACTCCGACCTGGCCACCTCCGCCGCCCCGAGCGCCGCGTCGGCCGACCGCGCCTCCCAGGACACCAACCAGGCCGTCAGGGCCTACCTGGCGCGCGGCGTCCAGTCGTACAAGGCGGGGCAGTACAAGGCGGCGTTCGAGAACTTCGAGCGCGCCTGCGAGATCGACCCCAAGAGCCCGCAAGCCTGGTACAACCTGGCCTTGACCTGCAGCCGCCGCGACGCCTGGCTGCGCAACGGCATCGACGCCATCGAGAAGGCCTGTGAGATCGAGCCGATGAAGGTGTCGTACCGCAAGCTGGCTGGGCGGCTCTGTGCGCGCGCCGGACGCACCAGTCGTGCGGAGGAGCACTTCAAGCAAGCCCTCGCCTGGGGAGGGTCCGACTCCGAGGTCGAGCAGGAGCTCGACGAGCTGAGGTCGGGCCGCTCCAAGGGCAAGGGCCTCTTCGGAAAGGTGATCTGACCGTGCGAGTGAGCGCCTGTGGACTCACCGACGCCGGACGAGTTCGCAGCCATAACGAAGACTGCTTCGAGATCGACCGCGAGCGCGAGCTCTACGTGGTCGCCGACGGCATGGGTGGGCACTCCCATGGCGAGGTGGCCTCGCAGATGGCGGTCGAGGCGATCCGCGACTTCGTACGCCGGGCCGAGCAGGGGGACGACACCTGGCCCTTCACGTACGATGCGCGCCTCCTGCGCCACTCGAATGTGCTCAAGGCGGCGGTCCGCCTGGCCCATGACCAGGTGCTCACCGCCATTCGACAGGATGGCACTCTCCACGGCATGGGGACGACGGTGGTCGGCTGCCTGGTCCACGACGGCATGGCCGCCGTCGCTCACGTTGGAGACAGCCGCGCCTACCGGATGCGCGACGGCAGCCTCGAGCTCCTGACCCAGGACCACACCTGGGTCAACGAGCAGGTGGTGGCGGGGTTCCTCTCCGAGGAGCAGGCCCGCGACCATCCCCTCAAGAACGTGGTCACCCGCGCGCTCGGAGGCGAGAGCGAGGTGGCGGTCGACGTGACGGAGGTCGAGATGGAGTCGGGCGACCGGTTGCTGCTCTGCTCCGACGGCCTGACCACCATGCTCGACGACCGGGACATCGAGCGCTGCCTGCAGAAGCAGGCCGGCGATCTCGAGTGCCTGTGCCGCGACCTGGTGGCCGAGGCCAACGCCCGGGGCGGGCACGACAACGTGACGGTCGTGCTGCTCCAGGTGGAGGGGTAGGGGGGATCACCCCTCTCTGGACGTCAAGATCGCCACCGTCCCCTCGCCCCGGAGCTCAGGACGCTTCGCCAGGGCTGCCCAGGCGGCGGCCCCGGTCGGATCGGTGACCAAGCCCTCCGCCGCGAGCGCCGTCCGAGCGGCGGCGATGTCGTCCTCCCGCACCATCGTGACATCCCCTCCGGTCCGACGGACCAGGGCCGCCATCTGCGCCCGGCGGGGTGGGTCCGCGATTGCGAGCCCGGCTGCCCGTGGCGGTCCCGGATCCCGCTCGCCCGGGCCCTCCGGAGCGAGAGTGGCGTAGCCGGCGAGCTGCACCGCGTGGAGGCTGGGCGGCCGCTCGATGGCGCCCGCGCGCGCCAGCAGGTCGAACCCCAGGCCGAGCCCCAGGAGGAGCGAGCCGTTGCTCGCCGGCAGCAGGACCCGGTCGATCCGGCGAGGAGTCGCCGCCGAGGCCTCGTCCCTTGTTGCCGCGCCGGGCTTCTCGGCGAGATCCCAGGCGAGCGTGGCCACGCCGGCGAGGAAGAAGGGCTGGACGATGTGGCTGGCGTAGACGGGGCCGGCCGGGGCGATCCGCTCGAGCGCTCGTTGGTGGGTTGCCCGGCGGTCGCCCGACACCACCTCGACGTCGGCGCCCAGGGCCCGCAGGGCGTCGAGCTTGACCTCGGGAGTCGTCTCCGGCACCAGCACACGGCAGGCGATTCCCCGGGCGGCCGAGGCACGGGCGACGGCGATGCCGGCGTTGCCGGAGGAGTCCAGGAACACCTCCCGGGCGCCGCGGCGGGCGCAGGCCGCCACCAGCACCTCCGCGCCCCGTTCCTTGAACGAGCCGGCGAAGAGCCGTCCACCGAGCTCGAACGGGGACCCCTGCTGGGCGACCCAGGCACCGCCGAGCCGCCTCGGGGGGCGGCTCAGGAGTCGTGCCGGAAGCTCGTCCGGCTCGACGCCGAAGACGTGGGCCCAGGCCCGCAGGCCGGGCTCGTCCCGTGGCGGCTGCCACGCGAGGTCGGCGCCAAACTCCCAGAAGCCCCCGCACTCCGGGCAGCGCGGCGCCAGGCTCGTCCGTGGATAAGGGTGGGAACAGTCGCTGCAGTGGAGGTCGAATAGGGGAAGGCTCATCACCTTCCAATCTAGCACCGCTCTCGAAAGAGTGGCCCTCCCCTCCCGCTGCCAGGGAAGTCGCGGGAGGGGAGGGCCTTGCGGGGGAGGAGATGCGCCACCTCCCGCCTCGGGGGCTCAGGGCGGGGGTGGCACTGGGAGGGCCCTTTGATCTACCGCGCCGAACGGGGCGTTGCCGAGAGGCCGTTGGCCTCGCCGCTGCCGTAGGCGTAGCCCTTGCGGGTCTTCACTTGGAACTCGCTGTTCACCGTGCGGACGCGGACGTTCTGGAAGCCGGTCTCACCTCGCGGGTGGGCGCTACGGTAGGACAGCAGGTAGTAGCCGTTGTTCTCGTCCGCGATCTGACCGAGCGGCGTCAGGAAGCTGGTGAAGTTGAAGAAGTACCGGCCGCCGGTCTCGTCGGCGAGCTGGTTCATGCCGTCGGACATCACGTGCTTGGTCGTGTTCGGCGTGAGATCTACGGTGTAGACGGCCACGTTGTTGTCGTTCAAGGTCTGCATCATCGGCGGGTAGTACCGGGGGTCTTCCAGGTACTGGCCGACGCTGTTGATCTGGCCGAAGCCGGTGGTGAAGAGGACCAGGTTCTTGCGTGCCCTGATATCGCCCACGGACTGGGCCACCAGCTCGACCGCGTCGTAGACCCTCAGGGTCGCCTTGCGGAGCGCGTCGCCGGTCGGCAGGTCGTCGACCACCGACGGTCCTGCGTCCTGGGCCGGAGCCCGCGACGGCCAGTTGAGCCCCGCGTCCTTGCCGCGGACGGCGTCGTCGATCGCGTCGATGATCGCGGAGCGGTTGCGGGTGAGGTCGCATTGGACCTTGAGCCGCTGATCGTAGGAGACGACCGCCACCCAGTCGTTGGGCAGGAGCTCCTCGCGTACCCACTGCTTGGCGAAGCGGGCAGCGTCCATCTGCTGGCGCAGCACCGGCACGTCGGTGTCGAACTGAGCCTGGCGCTGGTCGTCGAAGAAGAGGATGAAGTAGCGGTCGTCCGGCAGGGTCTCGATCTGGATCTCGCCCTCGAGGGCCGTCGGGACCGGTCCGGCGAGGCGCCGGTTGCTGTAGAAGCTGACGCCGGTGATCTGGCGCTCCTGGCCGTCCTCGTCGACGACGAAGTCGTCGGGACCGAGGCCGAGGA
>Ga0210101_1000287_pt1 | contig 18123 bp, 19 predicted proteins | sample Muzzi_PWC_D1_FD_185534 | JGI IMG/M metagenome (GOLD analysis project Ga0210101, IMG submission 185534) | Wetland microbial communities from San Francisco Bay, California, USA, that impact long-term carbon sequestration - Muzzi_PWC_D1 (SPAdes) | ecosystem: Environmental > Aquatic > Marine >... | reverse complement strand
TTCGAGCCGGCGACCGAGCCGTTCCTGCACCCCGGCCGGGCGGCGCGGCTGAGCGCCGGCGGCGGGGAGGCCGGCTGGATCGGCGAGCTGCACCCCTTGGTCTGCCGCGCGTGGGACCTGGAGGCGGCGGTCGGCTTCGAAGCCGACCTGGCGCCGCTGGCCGCCGCGGCGACGGCCGGCGAGGAGCTGTTCGAGGACCTGACGAGCTTCCCGTCGGTGCGCCAGGACCTGGCCGTCGTCGTGCCCGAAGAGGTCGGCGCCGGGCAGCTGCGCGAGGTCGTCCTGACCGGCGGCGGCGAGCTGCTGCGCTCGGCCGAGGTGTTCGACCTCTACGCGGGGGAGCAGGTCGGCGAGGGCCGCAAGAGCCTCGCCCTGCGGCTCGAGTTCGGCGCCGCTGACCGCACCCTGACCGACGAGGAGGTGGCGGCGCGGCGCGAGTCGATCGCCGCCCAGCTGGACCGGATAGGAGGTTCGCTCCGTGGCTGAGAAGGCAAGGGTGCTGGTCGCCGGCGCCTCCGGGTTCGCCGGGGCGCTCGCCGCGCAGATCGTCCACCGCCATCCGTCGATGGAGCTGGTCGAGATCACCTCGCGCAGCGACGCCGGCAGGCGGCTCGACGAGCTCTACCCCCGCTACCGGGTGCCGCTGGAGCTGACCGAGCTGGACCTCGACTCGCTCGAGGGCGTCGACGCGGCGATCGTCGCCTACCCGCACGGCGCCTCGGCGCCGACCGTCGCCGCGCTGCGCGGCCGCGGCGCGATCGTCGCCGACCTCTCCGCCGACTTCCGGCTGCGCGAGATGGCGACCTACGAGCGCTGGTACGGCGAGCACGGCGCGCCCGAGCTGCTCGACGGCGCCGTCTACGGGCTGGCCGAGATGTACAGGGAGCAGCTGCGCGAGGCCGAGCTGGTCGCCGTGCCCGGCTGCTACCCGACCGCCGGCGTGCTGGCGCTGGCGCCGCTGGCCGAACGGGGACTGCTCACCGACGTGGTGATCGACGCCAAGCAGGGCACCTCCGGCTACGGCCGCAGCAACGACGACGCCGTCCACTTCTCGGCGATGGACGAGAACGCCTTCGCCTACAAGACCGAGGGCCACCGCCACCGGCCGGAGATCGAGCAGGAGCTGGCGGCGCTCGGCAGCCCGACCCCGGTGACCTTCGTGCCGCACCTGCTGCCGCTCGACCAGGGCGAGCTGGCCAGCTGCTTCGCGCAGACCACCGAGCCCCTCTCCAAGCAGGAGGTGCGGGCCCTCTACGACGAGCGCTACGCGGAGGAGCCCTTCGTCCAGGTCGTCGACCGACCGCCCGGGGTGCGCGACGTGCGCGACACGAACGACTGCCACGTCTACGTGACGGTCGAGGAGCGGGGCCGCGTGCTCGCCTTCTCGGCGATCGACAACATCTGGAAGGGCGCATCCGGGCAGGCGGTGCAGTGCCTCAACCTGATGCTCGGCTTCGACGAGACGGAGGGGCTGAGGTGAGCGGCTTCTTCAAGTCGCGCTGGGTCGATCCGCCACCGGGGGTCGAGGAGCTGGACGCCTCGCGGCTCGCACCCGGCTTCCGGGCCGGCGCCGCCGGCTGCGGGCTGAAGCGAGGCGGCACGACGGACGTCGGCCTGCTGGTCTGCGACGCGCCGCAGGTCTCCTCGTCGCTGCTGCTGACCCGCAACGCGTCGGCGGCGGCGCCGGTGCGCGTCTGCCGGCAGCGGGTCGACCGCGGCGCGGTGAGGGCCGCCGTCGTCAACGCCGGCAACGCCAACGCCGAGACCGGCGAGCAGGGGATGGACGACGCCTGGGCGATGTGCGAGGAGGCGGGACGGCAGGTCGGCATCGGGCCGGAGGCGGTCGCGGTCGCCGAGACCGGGGTGATCGGGGTGCCGCTGCCGATCGAGGCGGTGCTGGCCGGGATCGGCGAGGCGGCCGACTTGCTCTCGGGGGATGGCGGCGGCGCCTTCGCCGAGGCGATCCTCACCACCGACCGCTGGCCGAAGAGCTGCACGCTGAAGGCGGGCGGCGTCACCCTGTCGGCCCAGGCGAAGGGGGCCGGGATGATGCAGCCGGGCTTCGCGACGATGCTCTGCTTCGCGCAGACCGACGCGGAGGTCGAGGACGTCGACGCGGCGCTGCGCAGCGCGGCCGCCGGCTCCTTCGAGCGGATCACCGTGGACGGCCAGATGAGCACCAACGACACCGTGCTGCTGCAGGCAACCGGCGAGGCCGGCGCGCCGCTGCCGGAAGGGCTGCTCGAGGCGGCGCTGCTGCAGCTGGCGATCGAGATCGTCGCCGACGGCGAGGGGGCGGCGCGGGTCGGCCGGATCGGCGTGGACGGCGCCGCCTCCGCCGCCGAGGCGGAGCGGGTCGCCCGGGCGATCGCCAACTCGCCGCTGGTCAAGACGGCGCTGTTCGGCCGCGATCCCAACTGGGGCCGGATCGCGCAGGCGGCGGGGATGGCGCTCGCCGGCGAGGAGGTGGACGAGATCGGCGCCGGCTCGATCGACGCCGCCGAGCTGGGTGCGGACCTCGCCGAGGCCGAGATCGGCGTGCGGCTGGGCCGTGGCGGGGGCTCCGCCCACGTCTACTTCTCCGACCTCGGCTACGAGTACGTTCGGATCAACGCGGAGTACACGACCTGAGAACCGAATGGCCGCCAACGTCGACACCCTGCTCGAGGCGCTCCCCTACATCAGGGAGTTCCACGGCCGCACCGTGGTGATCAAGTACGGCGGCTCGGCGATGCGCGAGGAGGAGCTGCGCGAAGGCTTCGCGACCGATGTGGTGCTGCTCAAGTACGTCGGCCTCGACCCGGTGATCGTGCACGGCGGCGGCCCGGAGATCACCAGCTACATGGAGCGGCTCGGGCTCGAGGTCCGCTTCCACGAGGGGCTGCGCGTCTCCGACCCCGAGACGGTCGAGGTCGCCCGCATGGTGCTGCTCGGCAAGGTCAACTCCGACATCGTCCAGCGCCTCAACCGCCACGGCCAGCCGGCTGTCGGCCTCTCCGGCCAGGACGGGACGCTGTTCGAGGCGGCGCCGGTCGCCAACGCCGAGCAGGTCGGCTTCGTCGGCTCGGTCGAGCGGGTCGACGTCGACGTGCTCAACCACATCGCCGCGGACTACATCCCGGTGGTCGCCTCCTCGGCCTTCGACCGCGAGGGCCACGCCTACAACGTCAACGCCGACGAGGCGGCGGGCAAGGTCGCCGCTGCGCTGGGCGCCTACAAGGCGATCTTCCTCACCGACGTTCACGGCTGGCTGGCCGACCCCGGCGACGAGGGCTCGCTGATCTCCAGCGCGACGGTCGAGCAGGTGGAAGCCGAGCTGCCCCAGGTCGAGGGCGGGATGCGGCCGAAGCTGGCGGCCTGCGTCGAGGCGATCCGCGGCGGCGCCCAGTCGGCCCACATCATCGACGGCCGGCGCCCCCACAGCCTGCTGCTGGAGCTGTTCACCGACGCCGGCATCGGCACGATGGTCACCTCGTGAAGCTGGAGGAGCTTCAGGCGCTCGAGCAGCGCTACCTGATGCAGACCTACCGCCGCGCTCCGGTCGAGTTCGTGCGCGGCGAAGGGGCGCTGCTCTGGGACTCCGAGGGCAGGGAGTACCTCGACTTCCTGGCCGGGCTCTCGGTCTGCTCGGTCGGCCACTGCCACCCGGCGGTGGTCGAGGCGGTGCGCGAGCAGGCCGGCCGGCTGATGCACGTCTCCAACCTCTTCTTCACCGAGCCGATGGTGCGGCTCGCCGAGCGGCTCTCCGAGTCGAGCCTCGGCGGCCGCGTCTTCCTCTGCAACTCGGGAGCAGAGGCGAACGAGTGCGCGATCAAGCTCGCCCGCAAGCAGGCCTACAGGCGCGGGGTCGAGGAACCCGAGATCGTCAGCCTCGAGGGGGGCTTCCACGGACGCACCTACGGGGCGCTCTCGGCGACGCCGCGCCTGGCGGAGAACGAGGCGCTCGGCCCGATGCTGCCGGGCTTCCGCTCGGTGCCCCTCAACGACGTCGGGGCGCTGCGCGACGTCGTCTACGAGAAGACGGCGGCGGTGATCGTCGAGCCGATCCAGGGCGAGTCGGGCGTCTACCCGGCGAGCGAGGAGCTGCTGCTGGCGGCGCGGCAGGCCTGCGACGAGGTCGGCGCGCTGCTCGTCTTCGACGAGATCCAGACCGGGATGGGGAGGACCGGCTCGCTCTGGGCCTACGAGCAGACGCCGGTGCGGCCCGACCTGCTGACCTCGGCCAAGGCGCTGGGCGGCGGCCTGCCGATCGGCGCCTGCCTCGCCGCCCCGCAGCCCGGCGAGGCGCTGGAGCCCGGCGACCACGGCTCCACCTTCGCCGGCGGCGCGGTCACCTCGGCGGCGGCGCTCGCGGTGCTCGACCTGATCGACGATCCGGCTCTGCTGCGCCAGGTGCGCGAGCTGGGCGCCGTGCTGCGCGAGGGCCTGTTGGCGATCGACGGGGTGGAGGAGGTGCGGGGCCGCGGCCTGATGCTCGGGGTCGGGCTGGGCGAGGACGTCGACGCCGCCGCGATCGGCGTCGACCTGCTGCGCCACGGCCTGATCGTCAACGTCCCCGAGCCCGGCACGCTGCGGCTGCTGCCGCCGCTGACGGTCGATTCGGCCCAGATCGAGCGCGCGGTTGGCCTGATCGCCGAATCGCTTCTAACCTACCTCCGATGAGCGCTCGAAAGCTCCCTCCCGAGCGGCGCGAGCCCGCTTCGGCGGCCGTTGCGGCGGCGCGTCTCGCCGAGATCGTCAAGGCGGCCGAGCAGGCCGCCTCCAGGGTGATCGACGAGGCCGAGGAGGAGGCACAGCGCCACCTCGACGAGGCCCGCGAGCGCGCCGACCGGATCGTCGCCGAGCGGCTGCGCGAGCTGGCCGACCAGCTCGATCCGCCGGCCGGCGGAGGCAAACGAGGGGCGCGGCACCTGGAGCCGGTCGAGTCGCTTCCCGAGCCCCCCGGGCGGGACGCCGAGCCCGGGGCCGACGGACGCTCCAGCGCCGCCGCCCGCCTGCTGGCCACCCAGATGGCCGTCTCCGGAGCCGGACGGGACGAGATAGAGGCGAGCTTGCGCAAGGGCTTCGACATCGACGACGCCAGCGAGATCCTCGAAGCGGTGCTCGGACCGGCGGAGTAGGCGATGCACGACGACCCGACCCGCAGGATGCAGCAGCCCGATCGACCGGGCGGCGGCAGCCCGCACGGCAACGTCCGCCTGCTGATCGCCGGGCTGGTCGCGGTGATCGTCGGGCTGGTCGTGGCGATCGTCGTGATCGCCTCCGACAACGGCGGCGGATCGACCACGACCTCCTCGGCAATCACCACCGAAGCGCCGCCGACCGCGACGACGACCGAGCCGACGACGACGACGGAACAGACGACCACCGAAACGACCCCGACTGCGACCACCGAGGAACCGACCACGACGTCGCCCGAAGAAGGCGGCAGCGGCGGCCTCGAAGCACCCTGAGGAAGCGACATGGCGGAGGCGCCAGAGCAGGTCCGCACCGCGGGCTACGAGGCGGACCCCGCCGAGGTTCGGCGCGTCCTGCTGCTCTACTCGGGGGGGCTCGACACCAGCGTGATGCTGAAGTGGATCCAGGACCGCTACGGCGCCGAGGTCGTCTGCCTCACCGTGAACCTCGGCCAGCCCGGCGAGGACTACGCGGTGATCGAGGACAAGGCGAAGCGGCTCGGGGCGCTCGAGTGCCACGTGGTCGACGCCCGCGAGCGCTTCGCGACCGACTTCGTCTGGCCGGCGATCAAGGCCAACGCCCTCTACGGCGGCGGCTACCCGCTGTTCACCGCCCTGGGCAGGCCGCTGATCGCCGAGCTGGCGGTGGAGCGGGCGCGGCGTTCGGGTTGCGACACGATCGCCCACGGCTGCACCGGCAAGGGCAACGACCAGGTGCGGATCGAGGCGACCGTGGCCACCCTGGCCCCGGAGCTGCGGACGATCGCCCCGGTGCGCGCCTGGCAGATGGGCCGCGAGGAGGAGATCGCCTACGCGCGCGAGCACGGCATCCCGGTCAAGGGCGGCACCGAGACGGCGCCCTACTCGATCGACGACAACCTCTGGGGACGCTCCTCGGAGGGGCGCTGGATCGAGGACCTCGGGCACGCGCCCGAGGACGACGTCTTCCAGCTGGTCACCCGGCCGGAGGAGGCGCCCGACCGGGCGGAGACGGTCGAGGTCGAGCTCGAGGCCGGCGTCCCGGTGGCGCTGAACGGCGAGCGGCTCGGCCCGGTCGAGCTGCTCGAGCGGGCGGCGGAGCTCGGCGCCCGGCACGGGGTCGGCATCGTCGACCACGTCGAGGACCGGATCGTCGGGCTGAAGGTGCGCGACATCTACGAGGCGCCGGCGGCGGCGATCCTGCTCGCCGCCCACCGGGAGCTGGAGAAGCTGGTCGGCACGATCCACCAGAACCAGTTCAAGCCGGAGCTCGACCGGAAGTGGGCCTACCTGGTCTACGCCGGGCTGTGGTGGGAGCCGCTGCGCTCCGACCTCGACGCCTACATGGACGCGGTCAACGCGCAGGTGTCCGGGACGATAGGCCTGAGGCTGTACAAAGGGAGCGTGCGAGTGGTCACCCGCACCTCGCCCAACGCCGTCTACGACGCCGACCTCGCCTCCTTCGCCGAGTCGGGCGGCCTCTTCTCGCAGGCCGCCTCGCCCGGCTTCATCGAGCTCTGGTCGCTGCAGTCGCGGATGGCGCACCGGATCCGCCACCGCGACGAGGAGGGGAGCTGATGAAGGACACGATCGGCAAGGTGGCGCTACGCTTCGCGGTCACCTACCTGCGGCGCCGCTACCGCCGCGAGATCCGCATCGGGCTGGGCCTGGGCGCGGTGGCGATCGGCGTCGCCGTCTACCTCGCCAACCGCGACGTCCCCGAGGGGTAGGTGAGATGCCGTGCGGCGCAGGCCGGCGATCGCAATCCTGCTCGCGGCGCTGCTCCTCGCCGCCTCGGCGCAGGCCGCCGGAGTCGGCGCGCTGCGCGCCAAGGTGGAACGGGGGCGCGACGAAGCGGCGGCGCTGGGCGGCCGGATCCGCGCCACGCAGAGCCGCGTCGCCGCCGCCGAAGGGGAAGCCGCGGCAGCCGCCGCGCGGCAGCGGCGGCTCAGCGCCCTGCTCGCCCACGGCCGCGCCCGGGCGACAAGGCTGGCGGCCGAGGTGGCGCGTTCCGAAGCACGGCTCGAAGCCGAGCGGGCACGCCTGCGCCGCGCCCGCCGCGTGCTGGCGCAGCGCCTGGTGGCGATCTACGAGAGCGGCTCGCCGAGCACCGCCGAGCTCGTCCTCGGCTCTGGCAGCTTCGACGAGCTCGCCACCCGCTCCGAATACCTGCAGCGGATCGAGGACTCCGACACCGAGCTGGCGGCACGCGTCGAGCAGGTGCGCAACGCGGTGCGGCGCGAGCTGAAGCTGGTCGCGGCGCTGAAGGCGCGGGTCGACGCCTACAACGAGCGCCTCGCCGCCGCTCGCTCGGAAATCGCCTCGGTTCGCGCCGAAGCCGAATCGGCCACCGCCCGCCTGCAGGCGCTCTCGGCCGAGCGCTCGGCGGAGCTGGCAAAGCTCAAATCGCAGATCGGCCAGTGGGTGGCGGACATCGAAGCGGCCGAAGCGGCGAGCCGCGCCGCCGCCGAAGAAACGGTCGGACGCTGGCTCGGCGGCCCCTACGCGATCCCCACCTACATCGTGATGTGCGAGTCGGGCGGCAACTACGGCGCCCTCAACCCGAGCAGCGGCGCCGGCGGCGCCTACCAGATCCTCCCCTCGACCTGGGCCCTCTACGGCGGCCAGGGGGCGCCCCAGGACGCCTCCAAGGCCGAACAGGATCGCATCGCCGGCGAAATCTGGGCCGACTCCGGCGGCAGCGCCTGGGTCTGCGCCGGCTGAGACGCATCTAAGACGAAAGTCTGCGAAACTTTTTACATTCGGCGCACCACCCGTGCGATGCGCCCGGCTAACGTCGATTGCATGGAGGCTATGAGAGTGAGCTGGACCGACGAGAGGCTGGATGACCTGAATGGCAAGGTGGCCGAGACCAACCGGCGGATCGACGACCTGTCTCGCGAGATGCACGCCGAGTTCCGCGCTGTCCGCGCCGAGATGAAGTCGATGACGACGGCGATGATCAGCGGCTTTGCCACCCTCTTCGCGGCGAACCTCGGCGTGGTCGCCGTCATCCTCGCTCAACACTGAAGCGGAGCAGGGGAGGGAGGGGCGGCGTCGAAGGGGCTGCCATGTTCGTGCGCAGGAAGCGAGGCTCGCCCGCGCGGCGCTCCGGTGGCAAGGCGAAGGGCAAAGCCAGGTCGCGCCGCCCGCGGCTGCGGCTGCCGGAGGGCCTCCAGCAGCGCCACATCGACCTGATCGGCCTCTTCCTGATCGCCGCCGGCGTCTACCTGACCTTCGTCCTGTTCTTCGGCTGGGACGGCGGCAAGGTCGGCTACGGGGTGCAGACCGGGCTCGAGTACCTGTTCGGCGCGGTGGGCGCCAGGATCGCGACGCTGCTGATCCTGGCCGCCGGCACGATGCTGGTCACCGGCACCTCGATCTCGACCGTCTTCCGTGGGCTCGGCCGGGGCGCGCGCCACACCTTTGCCGGCGGCCGCGACGTCGCCCGCACGGCGATCCAGCACCGCGAGGAGCGTCGCGCCGGGAAGGCCTTCGACTTCGAGACGCAGGCCGGCCCCACCGATGTGATGAGCGCCTACCCGGAGACCGACGACTTCGAGCCGACGGTGGCGGTCGCCGGGGATTCGCCCGAGGCGCAGGCCGAGCCGGTCACCCAGGACTTCGAGGTGCAGCGCGAGGAAGCCGAAGCCCCGGCCGAGCCGGTGGACGGGGAGCCGCCCGGGGCCGCGCCGGAGCCGGTCCCGCTCACCCCGATGGGCAACGAGCGCGGCGTCACCGCCTCCGATGAGATCGACTACCGCTCGCCGCCCGCCGCTGCGCTCGAGAAGGGGCGCAGCGACAAGGGGCCGGACCCGCGCGACCACGACGCGGTCGGCCGCAAGCTGGTCGAGACGCTCGGCCACTTCGGGGTCGAGGCGAAGATCGTCGGCATCGTCAGCGGGCCGCACGTCTCCCGCTACGAGCTGCGCCTCGCGCCCGGCACCAAGGTGAAGAAAGTCACCGAGCTGTCCAACGACCTGGCCTACGGGCTGGCCTCGACCGACATTCGCATCCTCGCCCCGATCCCCGGCAAGCAGGCGGTCGGGGTCGAGGTCCCGAATACCCGGCGCCGCCTGGTGCGGCTCGGCGACATCTACGCCGGCCGCCCCGAGAAGACCTCGCCGCTGGTCGCCTGGCTCGGCAAGGGGATCGACGGCAACCCGGTCTGGACCGACCTGGCGAAGATGCCTCACGTGCTGGTCGCCGGAACGACCGGCTCCGGCAAGTCGGGCTGCGTCAACGCGATGCTCTGCTCGATCCTCATGCAGGCCTCGCCCAACGACGTGCGCCTCGTCCTCGTCGACCCCAAGCAGGTCGAGCTGAACCACTACGAGAACGTCCCGCACCTGCTCACGCCGGTGGTCACCTCGCCCCGCCTCGCGGCCAACGTGCTCGCCAACCTGATCGGCGAGATGGAGAGCCGCTACGGGATCATGGGCGAGGCCCGCTGCCGCAACCTCGCCGAGCTGAACCGCGCCCGCGCCAAGTCCGGCGAGCCGCCGTTGCCGCACATCCTCTGCGTGATCGACGAGCTCGCCGACCTGATGATGGTCTCCCCGGCCGAGGTCGAGGACTCGATCATCCGCCTCGCCCAGAAGTCGCGGGCCACCGGCATCCACCTGGTGCTGGCGACCCAGCGTCCGTCCACCGACATCATCACCGGCACGATCAAGGTCAACATCCCCGCCCGGATCGCCTTCGCCGTCTCCTCCCAGACCGACTCGCGGGTGATCCTCGATCAGGGCGGGGCCGAGGCCCTGCTCGGCCAGGGGGACATGCTGTTCCGCGGCGCCGGCACCTCGAAGCTGGCGCGGATCCAGGGCGCCTTCGTCACCGAGGAGGAGATCGCCCGGATCGCCGGCCACTGGGCCAAGCAGGGCGAGCCGGTGTTCGAGGCGGAGCTGCTGGAGGCGCGCGAGGAGGGCCTCGATAGCGATGCCGACGACGGCTTCGATCCCGACAGCGACGACCTGCTCGACGAGGCGATCCGCACCGTCGTGCAGACCGAAACCGCTTCGGTCTCGATGATCCAGCGCCGCCTGCGGGTCGGGTACACCCGCGCCGGCCGGCTGATCGACATGCTCGAGCGGCGTGGGGTGATCTCCGGCTACGAGGGCTCGAAGCCGCGCCAGGTGCTGATCACCGAGGCCGACCTGCCGCGCCTGCTCGGCGGCGAACCGCGGTCCCAGCCGGTCGCCGCGGACGCAGATGAGACCGTGTAACAGGCTCCTTGCGCGCCGAAGCGGCGCAATAGACACAATGTCAGGGTGGACATCGGGATCGGAGCCACCCTGCGCGAGGCGCGGAATCGCCGCAAAGTCGACCTTTCCGAGGTCGAGAGCGCGACCAAGATCCGTCCCCGCTACCTGCGCGCGATCGAGAACGAGGAGTGGGACGTCCTGCCGGGCGGGGCCTACACGCGCGGCTTCATCCGCACCTACGCGACCTACCTCGGCCTCGACGGCGATCGGCTCGCCGACGAGTACCGGCGCGTCACCGCGTCGCCGGCCGGCGAGCGAACGCCGCAGCGGGTCGAGCCGGTGCCGACCGGCGCCCGCCGTCGCGGCCCGCGTCTCTCCGCCCCTCTCGTGGCGGTTCTCGTCGCGCTCGGCTTGGCCGCCCTGCTGATCGGGATCGGGCTGGCCGGCGGCAACGGCGGCGGCTCCTCGACGTCGGCACCCGGCGCGAAGCGGGTGAAGGAGAAGGGCAAGGCGAACCAACGCCCCAACGCCGCCGCCAAGCCCGGCGTGGCGCTGCGCCTCGTCGCCACCGGAGAAGTCTGGGTTTGCATGCTCGACGACGCGGCGGAACCGCTGGTCGACGGGGCGATCCTCGAAGCCGGGGAAGAGGCGGGGCCCTTCCGCTCCCGCAGCTTCGCGATCGCGCTCGGCAACGGCGAAGCGAGGCTCTCGATCGACGGCAGGGAAGTGGACACCCCGCCCAGCAGCAGCCCGGTCGGCTACGCGGTCGACTCGGCCGGCAAGCTGACCGCGCTCGAAGAAGGGGAAAGGCCGAGCTGCGAATGAGCGGGGCGGCGCGCCCCGTGAGGGCGGGGATCGTGGTCACGGGGACCGAGGTGCTGACCGGTCGCATCGCCGACCGCAACGGCCCGTGGATCTCCGAACGGCTGGCCGAGCTGGGCGTCGAGGTGGCCCACATACTGGTGGTCGGCGATCGTCCCGACGACCTGCTCTCGGCGCTGCGCTTCATGGCCGCGGAGGGGATGGACCTGATCGTCACCTCCGGCGGGCTCGGCCCCACGGCCGACGACCTGACGGCGGAGGTGGTCGGACGCTTCGCCGGCCGCGAGATGGTGCTCGACGAGGAGATGGAGGAGAAGATCGCCGACATCCTGCGCGGCTTCGCGCGCCGCTTCAGGTTCGACGAGGAGGCGGTGCGGGCGGCCAACCGCAAGCAGGCGATCGTCCCCGAGGGGTCGATCGCGCTCGACCCGGTCGGCACCGCGCCCGGCCTGGTGGTGCCCGCCGGCGAGCGGGTGGTGCTGGTCCTGCCCGGCCCGCCGCGCGAGCTGCGGCCGATGTGGCCGGCGGCGATCGGGTCCCGCCCGGTCCAGGAGGTCCTCACCCGCACCACGCCGCTGCTCGCCTACACGGTGCGGATGTTCGGCCTCCCCGAGTCGGAAATCGCCAAGAGCCTGCGCGAGATCGAGGCCGGCGGGGTGGACCTCGGTGCGGTCGAGGTCACCACCTGCCTGCGGCGGGGCGAGATCGAGATCGACGTCCGCTACCGGGCCGAGCAGGCACCGGTCGCCGAGGCGGTGCGGGAGGGGCTCGTCGAGCGTCACAGCCGCCACCTGTTCAGCCTCGACGGCGAGACGATCGACGCCCAGGTCGCCCGCCTCCTGCGGGGCCGGCGGCTCGGCCTCGCCGAGTCCTGCTCCGGCGGGCTGCTGGCGGCGCGGATCACCGACCTGCCGGGCGCCTCCGCCTACTTCGCCGGCGGCGTCGTCGCCTACTCGAACCAGGCCAAGGCGGAGCTGCTCGGGGTCGACCCGGAGCTGATCGAGTCGCGCGGCGCCGTCTCGCCCGAGGTCGCCGCGGCGATGTCGGAGGGGGCGCTGCGGCGGTTCGGCGCCGACCTCGCGGTCTCGATCACCGGGATCGCCGGCCCGGAGGGCGGCAGCGAGCGCAAGCCGGTCGGCTACGTGTGCTTCGACGCCCGCCTCGCCGGCGGCGCGAGCATCGCCCGCGATCCGGTCATCCCCGGCGGCCGCGAGGACATCCGCGAGCGCTCCGCCCTGGTCGGGATGCACCTGCTGCGGACCCTGCTGGGCGGCGAAGACGCGCCCCTGTAGCCGGGTGGGCGGCCCGGCTGAACCGTTGACCCACGCATACGGTGGTGAAAGGTTCAGCCGTGCCACGCTCCCCCGTCGCAGCCGCGATTGCCGGCCAGGGCGTCGCACAGATGCGCGTCGGCCTTGACGCACTTTTTACGCTTGCGTGTTGTTCGGTGCGACCGCAACCCGTAGCGTCCCCGGCGTGGCGAAGGAGAGGCTGAAGAGCCCGCGGGCGCGGCTATTCGTGGCGCTGGACCTTCCCGAGGCGGTTCGGGAGGGGATCGTCGCCTGGGGGCGGAAGGCGCTCGCCGACCCGGCGCTGCGCCCGGTCGCCCCCGAGTCCCTGCACGTCACCCTCGCCTTCCTCGGCTGGCTGCCGGAGAAGGAGGTCGCGCGGCTGACCCGGATCGTCGAGGCGAGCGCCGCGCCGGCGCCGCGGCTCGAGCTGGAAGACCCGGTGCCGCGGCCGGAGCGGGGGAGGCCGCGCCTGTTCGCGCTGCCAGCCACCTCGCCGGGCGCCGTCGCGGTGCAGGCGGAGCTGCAGGAGAGGCTGGTCGCGGCACGCCTCTACAAGCCGGAGAAGCGCCCGTTCTGGTCGCACGTGACGGTGGCCAGGGTGCGCAGGGAGGAACGGGGCTCGAAGCGCCCGGCGCCCGTCGACCGCCCTCCGGGGGCGCTGCCGAAGGGGCTGCTGCGGCCCTTCGGTGGCGTCCGGTTGACGCTCTACCGTTCCAAACTCCAGCCGCAGGGTGCGCAGTACACCCCGCTGGCGCAAGTCGAGCTGCCCGCAGGCGGGCGGCAGTGAGGTGAATCGGATGGCAGACAAGAAAGCGGCTCTGAAGGACGCCTCGGCGAAGGACGCCAAGGCCAGGGACGCCGCCCTCGAGGCGGCGGTGACCCAGATCGAGCGGGACTTCGGCCAGGGCGCCCTGATGCGCCTCGGCGCCGACAGCACGATCAAGGTGCCGGCGATCCCGACCGGGGCACTGGCGCTCGATCTGGCGCTCGGGATCGGCGGCGTGCCGCGGGGGCGGATCGTCGAGGTCTTCGGCCCCGAGTCCTCGGGCAAGACGACGCTGATCTACCACGTGATCGCCGAGGCCCAAGCGCGCGGCGGGGTCTGCGCCTTCATCGACACCGAGCACGCGATCGACCCGTCCTACGCGCGCAAGATCGGCGTCGACACCGACGAGCTGCTGGTCTCCCAACCCGACTACGGCGAGCAGGCGCTGCAGATCGCCGACCGGCTGATCGCCTCGGCGGCGATCGACGTCGTCGCGATCGACTCGGTCGCGGCGCTCACCCCGAAAGCGGAGCTGGACGGCCAGATCGGCGACACGACCGTCGGCTTGCAGGCCCGCCTGATGTCGCAGGCGATGCGCAAACTGGCCGGCAACCTCAACCGCACCAACACCGTCTGCGTGTTCACCAACCAGATCCGCGAAAAGGTCGGCGTCCAGTTCGGCTCGCCGGAGACCCAGCCGGGCGGCCGGGCGCTGAAGTTCTACGCCTCGCAGCGGCTCGACATCCGCCGCATCGAGACCCTCAAGGAAGGTACCGAGGCGGTCGGCAACCGGGTGCGGGTCAAAGTCGTCAAGAACAAGCTCGCCTCACCCTTCAAGAAAGCCGAGTTCGACATCGAGTACGGGGTCGGGATCTCGCGCGAGGGCGGCCTGATCGACTTCGGGATCGAATACGACCTGGTCCAGAAGTCGGGGTCGTTCTTCTCCTACGGCGACACCCGGCTCGGGCAGGGTCGCGGCAACGCCAAGCAGTTTCTCGCCGAGAACCCCGAGGTCGCCGCCGAGCTGGAAGAGAAGATCCGCGCCGCACTCGGCATCGGCGGCGAGGGATCGGCTCCGGCCGAGCCGCAGGAGGCGGCGGTGGCCGAGGCGAAGGCTGCCTGAGCGCCGCAGCCAATAGGATCGGCACCGCATGAGCGACGAAACGATCTTCTACATCGTCGGGCCGGTGCTCGCCGCCTCGGCGATCGTCGTCAGCCTGATCGGGCTGCGCGTGCAGCGGTTCCCCGGCAGGGCGGCGGCGCTCGTCTTCCTCTGGTTCGCGGTCCTGATCGGGGGGACGGCCACCTACGCCGTCCTGCACTCCCAGGACGAGGAAGTCGAACGCGAGCAGGAGAGCGGCCTGCCGCAAGCCACGAAGGAATCCGAAGCGGCCGAGAACCAGTAGCCCGGCGCCGAGCCTAGCCAGCGCCCCGCTAGCCTGAGCGCATGCCCAGCTACCACGTCACCACGTTCGGCTGTCAGATGAACGTGCACGACTCCGAGCGGATGCGGGGCATGCTCGAGTCGCTCGGCTACGAGCGGGCGCCGAGCCGCGCCGAGGCCGACCTGATCCTCTTCAACACCTGCTCGATCCGCGAGTCGGCCGACAATCGCTTCGTCGCCCACCTCGGCGAGGCGAAGCGGCTGAAGGGCGAGGACCCGGAGCGGGTCGTGGGGGTCGGCGGCTGCTGGGCGCAGTCGGTCAAGGAGGAGGTCTTCGAGCGCTTCCCCTTCGTCGACGTCGCCTTCGGGCCCGGCCAGATCCACCGGCTCGCCGAGTTCCTCACCTCAGACTCGCTGAGCGCCCAGGGGTACTTCGAGTTCGAGGACTTCTCCGGCCACCTGCCCGCACGGCGGGAGCGCGAGTTCCAGGGCTGGCTGCAGATCTCGCAGGGCTGCAACTGCAAGTGCGCCTACTGCATCGTTCCCTCGACCCGCGGCCGCGAGCAGAGCCGGGAGCCCGGCGAGCTGGTCGCCGAGGCGGAGGGGCTGGCCGCCGACGGGGTGCGCGAGCTGACCCTGTTGGGCCAGAACGTCAACAGCTACGGACGCGACCTGCCGAAGGGCTCGCGGATCGGTTTCTCCGAGCTGCTCGCCCGGGTCGACGCGGTGGAGGGGATCGAGCGGATCCGCTACACCAGCCCGCACCCGAAGGACATGCGCGAGGACGTGATCCGCGCCCACGCCGAGCTTCCCGCCCTCTGCGAGCACATCCACCTGCCGCTCCAGTCGGGCTCCAGCGCGGTCCTCAAACGGATGCGCCGCACCTACGACCGCCGGCGCTACATGGACCGCGTCGCGCTGATCCGCGAGCACGTTCCCGACTGTGCGATCACCACCGACATCATCGTCGGCTTTCCCGGCGAGACCGCGGCGGACTTCGAGCAGACGCTGCAGGTGGTCGAGGGGGTCGGCTACGACGGCGCCTTCACCTTCGTCTTCTCGCCGCGGCGCGAGACCGAGGCGGCGACGATGGACGAGCAGGTGCCCCACCCGGTGAAGCGCGAGCGGATGGAGCGGCTGGTCGAGCTGGTGCAGAGGAGGGCCGCCGAGCGGGGTCAGCGGTTCGTCGGGCGGGATATGGAGGTGCTGGTCGAGGGGCCGAGCCGCACCGATCCGGCCCGGCTGCGGGGGCGGACGAGGCACAACAAGACGGTCAACTTCGACGGCGTGGCGGAGCCGGGAGAGCTCGTCGTGGTCCAGGTAGACGGCGCGACCTCGACGACGCTGAGTGGGAGCGAACGGCTATTGAGTCGCGCGTAGTCGGCATCTTCGGGCCGACCGGGGTCGGCAAGACCGGAGTCGCGATCGCCCTCGCGGAGCTGCTGCGGGAGCGGGGAGAGGACCCGGTGGCGATCTCCTGCGACGCGCTCCAGGTCTACGAGGGGTTGAGCGTCCTGACCGGGGTCGCGACGGCCGCGCAGCGGGAGAGGCTGGAGCACCGCCTGGTCGGGTTCGTGCCGGTCACGCAGCCGTTCTCGGTGGGCGACTACATGCGGCTCGCCCACGAGGAGATCGATCGGGCGCTGGAGGCGGGAAGGCGGCCGATCGTCGTGGGGGGGACCGGGCTGTACCTGCGGGCGGCGGTGGCGGAGCTTTCGCTGGTCAAGGCGCCCCCCGGGGCCGAGGACTCCGAGCTGTGGTCGCCGCGGACGCGCCTGCCGACGACGATCTTCGGGCTGGACATGGAGCGGTCGCCGCTCTACGAGCGGATCGACGCGCGGACCGAGGCGATCGTCGCCGCCGGGGCCGAGGACGAGGTGCGGCGGGCGGAAGAGCTGGGGCCGTCCCGCACCGCCCGCAAGGCGCTCGGCTTCGACGAGCTGCTCCGCGGCGACGTCGAGCGGATGAAGAAGCGCTCGCGCAACTACGCGCGCCGCCAGCTCACCTGGATGCGCAAGATCCCCGACCTGCGCCGCATCGATCGCACCCGGCGCGAGGACTCCGACGTCGCGGGCACGATCCTCCGCCTCCTGGCCTGAGAGTTCGCCCCGGCTCGAGTTCGCACTTATCCACCCACAGCGGGGATAGGTGCGAACGCCGCGAGCGGTGAGGGGGGCAATAGGCTGCCGGCGTGAGATTCGAGAAGTGGCAGGCGCTGGGGAACGACTACGTGATCCTCGAGGCCGACGGGCTTCCCTGGGAGCTGAGCGCGGCGCGGGTGCGGCGGCTCTGCGACCCGCACTTCGGGATCGGCTCGGACGGGGTGCTGCTGCTCGCGCGCAGCGAGGATCCGGGGCTGGTCGCCGAGCTGCGGATCTTCAACCCGGACGGCTCCGAGGCCGAGCTGTCGGGGAACGGGGTGCGGGAGGCGGTCCTCTACCTGCGCCGCCGCGGCTGGACGGACCAGGACGCCTTCACGGTTGGGACGGCGGCCGGCCCGGTCAGCCCGACGATCGCCTCGCAGCGAACCTGCTCGGTCGAGATGGGACGTGCCTCGACGGCCTCCAGGGACTTTCCCTCGGGGGAGCCGGACGGGCGCGGCTCGCTGACCGCGGCCGGCCGCGAGTGGGAGTTCCAGCACGTCTCGATCGGCAACCCGCAGTGCGCGATCGAGGTTGGCGAGGAGCTGGAGGAGCTGGACCTGGGGGCGATCGGGCCCGAGATCGAAGCCCACGAGCTGTTCCCCAACCGGACCAACGTCTCCTTCTACAGGGTCGACGGCGGCCGGGTTCGGGCGCGGATCTTCGAGCGCGGCGTGGGAGAAACGCTCTCCTCGGGGACGGGCGCCAGCGGGGCCGCGGTGGCGGTCTTCCTGCGCGGCGCGCCGAGCCCGATCGTTGTCGAGCTGGACGGCGGCGAGCTCGAGGTCGAGCTATCCGGCGACCTCGACCTGCGGCTGACCGGCTGGGCCGAGCCGCTCTGCGCCGGCGAGCTGTCGGCTGAGCTGCTGCAAGCGCTCGCCGCGCTGGACGGTTAGATTCCGCGCCCGTGGGGATCGCGGACCCGTCCAAGCGCCTGGAGGCGATGCCTCCCTACATGTTCCAGGAGCTGGAGCGGCGAATCGCCGCGAAGCGCGCCGCCGGGATCGACGTGATCAGCCTCGGGATCGGCGATCCCGACGAACCCACCTACCCCAACATCGTCGCGGCGATGCAGGAGGCGGTGGCCGACCCCTCGACCCACCGCTACCCGACCAACCGCGGTCGCGACGAGTTCCGCGAGGCATTCGCCGAGTTCTACGACCGTCGCTTCGGGGTCGAGATCGACCCCGAGAGCGAGGTGATCCCGGCGATCGGGGCCAAGGAGTGCATCTACAACCTCTGCTTCGCCTTCCTCGACCCGGGTGGCGTCGCGCTCGCCTCCGACCCCGGCTACCCGGTCTACACCGGCGGCCCGATCCTCGCCGAAGCCACCCCAGAGCTGCTGCCGCTGGTCCCCG
>Ga0210101_1000286_pt1 | contig 18146 bp, 22 predicted proteins | sample Muzzi_PWC_D1_FD_185534 | JGI IMG/M metagenome (GOLD analysis project Ga0210101, IMG submission 185534) | Wetland microbial communities from San Francisco Bay, California, USA, that impact long-term carbon sequestration - Muzzi_PWC_D1 (SPAdes) | ecosystem: Environmental > Aquatic > Marine >... | reverse complement strand
CGCTGGCGATCGTCGCCCTGCTCGGCTTCGTCGCCGGCGGGGTCTTCGCGATCGCGCACCTGCGCAGCGGCGACTCGAAGTGGGACGCCTACTCCTACGTCTCGATCCACATGTCGGTGATCTTCGGCGTCGCCGTGCTGATCACCGGAGCGATCTGGGCGAAGGCCTCGTGGGGGCACTGGTGGGTCTGGGACGAGCCGACCCTGGTCAGCTTCCTGATCGTCTTCCTGATGTACGCGACCTATTACCCGTTCCGCTACGCGATCGAGGACCGCGACAGGCAGGCTCGCTACGCCTCGGTCTTCGCGATCACCGCCGGTGCCTTCGTGCCGCTCAACTTCATGGCGGTGCGGATGGCACAGAGCCTCGTGCACCCGCGCACCTTCGCCACCGCCGAAGGCGGCCTGCCGGCGGAGATGATGCTCACCTTCCTGGTCAGCCTCGGCGCCACCGGGCTGCTCTGGGTCACGCTGGTCAAGTTCGAGCTGACCGCGAAGAGCGCCTCCGGACAGCTGAAGCGGCTGCGCCGCGCGCTCGACGCTCCGGCCCCGGGAGGCGACTCGCGCGTCGCCCCGGAGGTGAGCTGATGCTCGAGTCGCTGCCGATCGCGGCACCGGCGCTGCCGCTCGACGAGGCGGGCAAGTACGTCGCCGGCGCATACATCGTCTTCCTCGCCCTGATCCTGACCTACGTCGCGATCATGGCGACGAAACTGCAGCGGATCGAGCGCGAGCTGCGCGAGCTGGCAAGCTTCGCCGAACAGGGTTCGCCCGATGTCTGAGCTGCTGGCGCTCGGCGTCTCGCACAAGACGGCGCCGCTCGAGCTGCGCGAGCGGCTCTCGCTGACCGAGGGGCGCGCGGTCGGCGCCCTGCACGAGTTGACCGGGGTCGAGGGCATCCACGAGGCGGCGGCCATATCGACGTGCAACAGGACGGAGCTCTACCTGATCGTCTCCGACCCGGTCGAAGCCGAGTCGGAGGCACTCGGCGTGCTCACCCGCCAGGCCGAGATACGCCCGACCGAGTTGCTCGGCCACCTCTACTCGCTGCGCGCCGGCGACGCTACGCGCCACCTCTTCCAGGTCACCGCCGGGCTCGACTCGATGATCGTCGGCGAGGCCGAGATCCAGGGCCAGGTCAAACGCGCCTACGAGCTGGCCCTGGTCGAGGGCGCGACCGGGCCGGTCCTCAATCGCCTCTTCCGCGGTGCCCTCGCCGCCGGCGGCCGGGTGCGCGAGGAGACCGCGGTCGGCGAGAAGGGCGTCTCGGTCCCATCGGTCGCGGTCGAGCTCGCCCGCCGCACGCTCGGCGACCTCGGTGAGAAGCGGGTCCTGGTCGTCGGCGCCGGCGAGACCGCCGAGCTGGTCGCCAGGGCGCTGGTCTCGCGAGGCGCAGCGAGCGTCTTCGTCGCCAACCGCCACTACGACCGTGCGATCGGCCTGGCGCAGCGTTTCGGCGGCGAGGCGGTCCGCTTCGAGGAGCTGCCCGAACAGCTGCGCGCCGCCGACATCGTCGTCTCGGCGACCAACTCGCCGCACCACATCGTCGAGCGCGACGGGCTGGAGCAGGTGATGGAGACACGTTCCGGCCGGCCGCTGCTGCTGGTCGACATCGCCGTGCCACGCGATATCGAGCCCGAGTGCCGCGAGGTCACCGGGGTCAGCCTGCACGACATCGACGACGTGCAGCAGATCGCCGAGCGCAACGCCGGCGATCGCGAGGGCGAGGCGCGGCGGGCCGAGCCGATCCTCGCCGCCGAGCTCGACCGCTTCGAGCGCTGGCTCGCCTCGCTCTCGGTGGTGCCGACGATCGCGGCACTGCGCGAGCGCGGCAACGAGGTCGTCGCCCGCCTGCTGGCCGAGAACGAGGGCCGTTGGCAGAGTCTCGAGCAGGCCGACCGAGAGCGGCTTGCGGCGATGGCGAAGGCGATCGCCTCGCGCCTGCTGCATGAGCCGACGCTGCGGATGAGGCGCTCCGCCGGCAGCGACGACGCCTACCTCTACGTCAGCGCGCTCCGCGAGCTCTTCGGGCTCGACGCGGAGATGGAGCCGGAGGGCGACGAAGCGGGCAAGGTCACCCAGTTGCGCCGGCGGCGCGGCGGCGAGTGAGGATCGCGACCAGGGCCAGCGCCCTGGCGCTGGCCCAGGCGGGGCAGGTCGCCGGGCTGCTCGATGGAGCCGAGCTCGTCGAGGTCTCCTCGGACGGCGAGGCCGGGGACAAGGCGCGGTTCGTGCGGGGGGTCGAGCGGGCGTTGCTCGACGGCGAGGCGGATATCGGGGTGCACTCGGCCAAGGACCTGCCGGGGGAGATAACGGAGGGGCTGACGATCGCAGCGGTGCCGGTGCGGGAGGATGCGGCGGATCTGTGGATCGGGGCCGGCGAGTCGCTCGACGCGGTGCGCGAGGGGGCGCGGGTCGGGACCGCAAGCCTGCGCCGCAGGGCGCAGCTGCTGGCGGCGCGGCCGGACCTGCGGGTGAGCGAGCTGCACGGCAACGTCGACACGCGGCTGCGCAAGCTGGCCGAGGGGGAGCTCGACGCGATCGTCCTCGCCGCCGCGGGACTGCGGCGTCTGGGGCGTGAGGACGAGGCCTCGTTTGCGATCGCCGCGGAGGCGATGACGCCGGCGGCCGGCCAGGGCGCGCTGGTGCTGCAGGCGCGGGAAGGCGACGGCGAGGCGATCGCGGCCGCGGCCGCGATCGGCGACGAGACGGCATTGCGCGAGCTGACCGCCGAGCGGGCCGTGGTGGCGCTGCTCGACGCGACCTGCGCGACGCCGATCGGCGTGCGCGCCCGGATCGAGGGCGAGGCGATCGCGATCGAGGCCTTCGTCGGCCTGCCCGACGGCAGCGAGTGGATCCGTGACCGGGTCGAGGGCGAGGCGAGCGAGCCCTCGCGCTGCGGCGCCCTGCTCGCCGAGCGCCTGCTGAGCGCCGGCGCCCGCGACATTCTCGACCAAGCAGCGAAGATGGAAAGCGTGTGAGGTTAGGGTCGCAATGGGACCCAAAGCTCACACGCAAGAGGGGGCGACCCGACCGGGCGTCGTCTACCTGGTCGGCGCGGGGCCCGGCGACCCGGGCCTGATGACCGCGCGCTCGCTGGAGCTGATCGCCTCGGCCGACGCGATCTTCTACGACCGCCTGATCCCCCCCGGCGCGCTCGACGGCGCCCGCGCCGACGCCGAGCTCGTCTACGTCGGCAAGGCGCCCGGCAGGCCTTCGGTGGCGCAGGACGAGATCGGCGAGCGGCTGCTCGAGGCGGCTCGGGCCGGGCAGAGCGTCGTGCGGCTGAAGGGCGGCGACCCGTTCGTGTTCGGGCGCGGCGGCGAGGAGGGCGAGGCGCTGCGCGCGGCGGGGATCGAGTTCGAGGTCGTTCCCGGCGTCACCGCCGGCGTGGCGGCAAGCGCCTACGCGGGGATCCCGGTCACGCACCGCGACGACGCCTCGGCGGTCGCCTTCGTCACCGGCCACGAGGACCCCGAGAAGCCGGAGACGGCGCTCGATTGGGATGCCCTGGCCGCCTTCCCCGGCACGCTCGTCTTCTACATGGGGGTGAAACGCCTGCGCGACAACGCGGCGGCGCTGATCGCTGCGGGGCGCAGCGCCAACGAGCCGGCCGCGGCGGTCGAGCGCGGCACGATGGCGGGGCAGCGCACCGTCGTCGCCAGCTTGGCGACTCTGGCCGATGCAGTCGAGCGCGAGGGCGTCGGCGCCCCGGCGCTGATCGTCGTCGGCGACGTCGTCGGCCGGCGTGAGGCGCTCGCCTGGCTCGAGCGCCGGCCGCTGCACGGCAGGCGCGTCGTCGTCACCCGCGCCCGCGCCCAGGCGAGCGGCCTCGCCGCGACCCTGCGCGGGCTCGGCGCCGAGGTCGTCGAGCTGCCGGCGATCCGGATCGAGCCGCGGATCGAGAGCGAGGATGTGCGGCGCGCGGTTGAGCGGATCGGCGAGTACGCGCTGATCTGCGTGACGAGCCCGAACGGGGCGCACCTGCTGTTCGAGACGCTGGACCGGGCCGGCCTCGACGCGCGGGCGCTCGGTGGGGAGGATGGATCAGCCGCGTTCGCTGCTTGTCGACCTGAGCGCAACAAAGGGCGAACGCGCGGGGCGGTTGTTGCGGCGATCGGGCCCGGGACCGCTCGGGCGCTCGCCGAGCATGGGATTCGAGCCGACGTCGTTCCGGAGAAGTTCGTAGCCGAGGCGCTGGTCGAAGCGCTGGCTGACGTCGATGTCGAGGGCAGGCGCGTGCTCGTCGCCCGCGCCGCCGAGGCGCGCGACGTGCTGCCGGACGCGCTGCGCGAGCGCGGCGCCGATGTCGACGTCGTCGCCCTCTACGAGACGGTGCGCGAGGCGCCCGACGAGGCCGCGGTCGATGCGGCGCAGGACGCCGACTACGTCACCTTCACCTCCTCCTCGACCGTGCGCAACCTGACCGAGGCGCTCGGCGACCGCTTCCCCGCGGCCGCCCGCGTCGTCTCGATCGGCCCGATCACCAGCGAGGCCGCCCGCGAAGTCGGCCTCGAGATCGCAGTCGAGGCCGAGCGCCACGACATCGACGGCCTCCTTGCCGCCCTGCTCGCCGACGCAACCGGCCCCTGACCGTTCCGGTGCGCCTTTCCCACTCCATAGGTAGGAAAGGCGCACCGGAATGAGCTTCGGGGCACCGCACCGGCATTTCCGGGTGACGGACTCGACCAACGCGCGCGCCCGGGAGCTGGTCGAGGCCGGGGCGCCGCACGGGACGGTCGTCACCGCCGCCGAGCAGACCGCCGGCCGTGGGCGCCAGGGCCGCAGCTGGACCGCGCCCCCGGGCAAGGCACTGCTCTACTCCGCCGTCCTGCGCCCGCTCGACGAGCGTCACCTGCTCCTGCCCCTGGCCGTCCCGCTCGCCGTCTGCGAAGCAGCCGAGCAGCTCGCCCCCGGCATCGAGTGCCGGATCAAGTGGCCCAACGACATCTGGATCGAAGAACGCAAGCTGGCGGGCGTCCTGATCGAGGCCAAGCCCCAGAACGGCTGGGCAGTGATCGGCGTCGGCCTCAATCTCTCCATAACTCCGGAGGAGTTTCCGCGCGACCTCCGCGACACCGCTGTCTCGCTCTTCGATTCGGGCAGCCGGGGGAAGTCCCGACGGAGCCTCCCCGCTGTTGCTCCGGCGGGGCTTCCCCCGGCTGCCCTCGCCGCGTTGAACGAAAAGCTCGACCGCTGGGTCGCCGCCGAGCGCGACTCGGTACTCGGCGCCTGGCGCTCCCGCGACGCGCTGCGCGGCCGCGAGGTCGCCTGGGACGGCGGTGCCGGGGTCGCCGACGGGATCGAGGACTCGGGCGACCTAGTCGTCGTCGCTGCCGGCGGCGACCGCGTCGTCCTCGGCGCCGGCGAGGTCCACCTCAGGCTCTGAGCCGTTCTTCGCCGCTGTCGCCCGCTTGCCACGACCCGCGCGTCTGGTCTGCTTCGACCCGTTCTCGCCCCCGCCCGCGGACGCGGCGCCTTTGCCCTTCTTGCGCTTGCGCCGCCGCTTGCCGCCTTTGGGGAAGTTGCGCAGCAGTTCGCGCGCGGTGGCCGACGGTTTGCGGGCCATGCGCATGCGGGCGCCGCGCAGCACCTCCTCGCCTTCGGGCGTGTGCGAGACCGCGCCGGCGAGCAGCGCGACGGCGAGGCGGCGGTCCTGTTTGCGCGCCGCGTGCACGAGCCGGCGCGCGTTGCGCCCATGGGCGCGGCCGGAGGAGTTGACCAGCAGGCCGAGCAGCCGCTTCGTCTCCGGCCAGCGCTGCACGGCGTACTCTTCGTGCAGCTCGCGCGTGTAGGAGGCGAGCCGCCAGACCCAGGCCTGCGCCTGGTCGCGGCGGCCGATCCGCTTGTCGACCAGCGCCTGCAGCAGCGTTTTCGTCCCCGCCCGCTTGTCGTCGCGGCTCCAGGTGCCGACGATGTCGATCGCGTCGTCGAAGGCCTCGGGGTCGCGCAGGTCGGCGATCTCGGCCAGCGCTTTCAGGCGCAGCTGCGAGTTGCGGTTGCGCTGCACGCAGGTGAGCAGGAAACGGCGGCGCAGCTCCTTGGTCTGGTCGTTCTGCAGCATCGAGCGGGCGCGGCGCCAGTTCTGCGGGTTGACACGGGCCCCGGCGAGCGCCGCCCAGGCGTGCTGCTCGGCGTGGTCGAGGTTCTCGACCGCGATCCGCCAGAGCTCGCGTTCGAGCACCTGGGTGCGCCGTTCGGAGGCGTCAGAGACGGGGACGATGCGACGCTCGACCCGCACCCTGCGGCCGCGGCCGCGACGCACCGGGCCGACGACGATCGCGCCGCCGCGGTAGACGTCGCGGTCGAGCAGGCTGTGCAGGGTGACGATCGTCTCGTCGTGGGTCGTCGCCGGGTGGACGAAGTCGATCACCAGGCCGGCCTCCTTGCCGGGCGCGCGCCGGGTCACGCGGCCGACCCGCTGCTGGTAGATCCGCCGCGAGGCGGTCGGCGCCAGGTGCATGCAGATCGTCGCCCGCGGAGAGTTCCAGCCCTCGGCGAGCAGCATCGCGTTGCAGAGCACGTCGACCTCGCCGCGCTCGAAGCCGGCGAGGATCTCGGCCAGTTCGCGCTTCGGCGTCTCGCCGGAGACGGCGCGGGCGACGATGCCCGCGTTCTGCAGCGCTTTGGCGACGTTCTTCGCGTGCTGGACACCTGCCGTGTAGAGCACGCCCGGGGTCTTGGAGAACCGGGTCTTGTAGAGGTCGGCGATCGCGACGTTGAAGGGCTCCTGGTCGAGCAGCGCGGCCAGCTCCTCCTGGTCGAAGTCCTGGTCGACCTCGCCTTTGCGCAGCGGCACCTTGGCGATCGTGCGCACTCCCGGACCAGGCGGGATGCGGATGCAGCGCAGCGGCGCGATCACGCCGCGGCGCGCCGCCTGGGCGAGGTCGAAGCGCGAGGTCTGGGTCGGGAAGAGGTCGGCGACGTGGCGGGCGATCAGCGCCCCGGTCGCGGTCATGCCGATGAAGACCGGCCCGGTCCAGGCGCGGATGCAGGCGCTGGTTTTCTCGCCCAGCGCGGTGTGCGCCTCGTCGCAGATCACGATCGAGTAGGCGTCGGAGACCTGCTTGTGGTTGCGCACGAACCACTGATAGGTCTCGACCGTGACCGGGCCTTCGGCGTCGTCGCGATCGCCGAGCAGCGGCGGCCGCAGCCGCTCCTTGTAGCCGCGGTCGGAGATCTCGCCGATGAACTGTTCGACCAGGTTGCGGCGGTGGGTGAGGATCAGCACGCCGCCGGTGCGGCTGGCGTCGATGAAGCCGACGGCCGCTACGGTCTTGCCGGCTCCGGTCGCGTGCTCGAACCAGAAGCGGCGGGCGGCGCCGGGGTCGTCGGTGGCAGCGTCCTCGGCCGGCTCTTCGTCCTCGTCGGCGCTCGCTTCCTCCCAGTCCTGCGGCTCCTCGTCGGCGGCCAGCTCCCCGTCCCCGTCCTCGTCCTCGTCCTCCCGAGTCCGATCGCCCGCGGGCGGCGCCTCGACCGGCTCGGGCACGGGCGCGGCGCCGTTTTCGGCGGCGACCTGCTGCTCGGACATCAGCTCGGTCAAGGTGCCGGAGAGGGCGTCGACCTGGTGCGGGTTGAGCTCCGCCCCGTCGCGCAGCTTCGGCGGTTCGTCGGCGAGCAGCCGCTCGAGCCCGAGCAGCAGCGAGAAGTCTCGCCGCCACTGGATCGAGGGCTCCTCGGCACCTTCGCCCAGCTCCTTCAGCGCCGCGTCGAGGGCGCGGCGGCGCGCCGTGCCGGGGGCGAGCGCCTCGGGGCCCTCTCCGTCGAGCAGCAACGGCTCGCGGGCGAACTCGGCCGCCCGATCGATATCGGCGCTTGAGGGAACTGCCACGGGAGCGGCAACTTCGGTGGTGTTGGCCATCGAGAAGGCTTTTCGTCCACTCCAGGCAGCGCTACGGCGCCGCTGCCGGGAAGACTTGCGTGAGGATGCCGGGCTCGCTTTAGCTCAATCCCCGGCGATCTCGAGCGGTTCGCATACGGCGAACCGGACAGGGCCTATTGTAAACAGGCGTACCAGATGAATGCAGCCAAGATCAAGATCGGTGCGCTCGCCCTGCTGCTCGCCGCGCTCCCGGCGTTGGCGGGATGCGGCTCTGCGGAGGAGGGCGGGGGCAACCCCGCGCCCGACTACGCGCGGGCTCTCGCGGGGGCGCCGCCGAAGCTGGCGGCGCTGCACCGGCAGGCGAACGAGCTGCTCGGCGGCGACCTCGACGCCTACGAGCGGCGGGTCGCATCGCTGCGCGGCTACCCGATCGTGGCCAACGTCTGGGCCTCGTGGTGTGGGCCCTGCCGGGCCGAGTACCCCTACTTCCAGCAGGCCGCGGCGAGGTACGGCAAGCGCGTCGCCTTCCTCGGCATCGACCGCCAGGACTCCGACGAGTTCGCGCGCAAGTTCCTCGCCGAAGAGCCGGTCCCCTACCCCAGCTACCGCGATCCCGACGAGTCGATCTCGGAAAGCGTCGGGGCGAGCCTCGGTATGCCCGACACCGCTTTCTATGACGCCGCGGGCGAGCTGACCTACCTCAAACAGGGCCCCTACGACGACTACGCCGAGCTGCGCGCCGACATCGAGCGCTACGCGCTCGCCGGCGAGGCCGAAAGCGGATAATCGGGGCATGGACGTCTTCGTCGCCATCGCGATCGTCGCCGTTGTCGTGCTCGTCGCCGAGCTGCTTCTGCCGACCGGCGGCGTGCTCTCGGCGATCGGGGCGCTGGGGCTGATCGCCGCCGGCGTGGTCGCGCTGACCGCCGAAGCGGACTCGTCGGCCAGCGATTGGGCCGGCCCGGGGCTGATCACCCTCGGCGTGCTCTCGCTGATCACGGCCTACTTCGTCGGCCGCAAAGTCTGGGCCGCGCACAAGGAGCAGCCGATCCGCGCCGGGCACGAGGAGCTGGTCGGCGCCGAGGCGGAGGTGCGCACCTCGCTCGACCCCGAGGGGCAGGTCTGGATCGAGGGGGCGCTGTGGCGGGCCCGGCTGGCCGGCGGCGGGGAGCCACCGCGACCGGGGGATAGAGTCAGGGTCGAGGCGGTCGAGGGCCTGACCCTGGTGGTCGCGTCCGAGTCGCCGTCACCGACCGCGTCGACGGAAGGAGCAGGCTGATGGAAGCAGTAGGAGCGATCCTCGCCGTCCTGGTGATCTTCGCGCTGATCTTCGCCGGGATGTCGATCAAGGTCCTGCGCGAGTACGAGCGTGGGGTGATCTTCCGGCTCGGGCGGCTGATCGCGACCAAGGGGCCGGGCCTGATCCTGCTGATCCCGCTGATCGACCGGATGGAACGGGTCGACCTGCGCACGGTGACGCTCAACATCCCGCCGCAGGAGGTGATCACCCGCGACAACGTGCCCTCCAGCGTCAACGCGGTCGCCTACTTCCGCGTCGTCGACCCCGACCGGGCGATCGTCGAGGTCGAGAACTTCCTGCTCGCGACCTCGCAGATCTCGCAGACGGCGCTGCGCTCGGTGCTCGGCAAGGCCGAACTCGACCAGCTGCTCTCCGAGCGCGAGCGGCTCAACGAAGAGCTGCAGACGATCATCGACGAGTCGACCGAGCCCTGGGGGGTGAAGGTAACCGCGGTCGAGATCAAGGACGTCGAGATCCCCGAGCAGATGCAGCGGGCGATGGCGCGCCAGGCCGAGGCCGAGCGCGAGCGGCGGGCGAAGATCATCAACTCCGAGGGCGAGTACCAGGCGGCGCAGAAGCTCACCGACGCGGCCGACATCATCAGCACCAACCCGGCCTCGCTGCAGCTGCGCTACCTGCAGACGCTGCTCGAGATCGGCAGCAACCAGAACACGACGATCGTCTTCCCCCTGCCGATGGACGTGGTGGAGCCATTCATTGAGGCGCGGGATCGAGATAATCGCGGCCCGGATAAGGCCGAGTGACCTTCCCGGTCTCGCGCTGATCTCGATCCCGCGCCTCGTCAACTTTTTGAACTCTCCTGAAATTCGAATAGATCAATTGACCGGGCTGCCGGTCATCCTCGCCCCCGGCCGGGCCGATCGGCCGCACGGGTTCAGTGCCCGCGCTGCGGACGAGAAGGGCGCCGAGGGCTGCCCGTTCTGCGCGGGCAGCGAGGGCAAGACGCCACCCGAGGTCTACGCGGTGCGCCCTGACGGTGGCGAGCCCGACACGCCCGGCTGGACGAGCCGTGTGGTGCCGAACCTCTACCCGGCGCTGGGCGATGGCGAGGATGCGGGGGGTGAGCCACGCAGCGGCGAGGCGGGGACCTTCGCCAGCAGCGGCGATCCGCTGCTCGAGTCGCGGCGGGCGGGCGGGCCGGACCTGTTCGCCTCCCGCCCGGCGCTCGGCGCCCACGAGGTGATCGTCAACGGGCCGGAGCACGTGACCGCGATGGCCGAGCTCGACGAGGCGCACTTCCTCGGCGCGATCGCGACCTGGCGCGAGCGGATGCGCGCCCACGCCGAGGCCGCCTACGTGCAGGTCGTCGTCAACGAGGGCGCGGGCGCCGGCGCCTCGCTGCCGCACACTCACGCGCAGCTCTACGCGCCGGGCTTCGTCCCCGCCGCCGTCGCGCGCGAGCGCGAGCGCGCCGGCGCCTACAGCGAACGCACCGCCGGTGGCGGGCTGCTCGGCGACGTGCTGGTCGAGGAGGTGCGGCGCGGCGAGCGGCTGGTCGCGATCGACGACGAGGCCGCGCTGATCTGCCCCTGGGCCTCGCGCTCCCCCTACGAGCTGCGCGTCGTGCCGCGGCGCTCGGTGCCGCGCTTCGAGGACGACACGGGCGGCTCGACGATGATCCGCACCGCGATGCGGCTGCTCGCCGAGCGCTTCGAGGGCCCGCCCGAGCTCAACCTCTGGGTCGCGACGGCGCCGCGCGGGGCCGAGCAGTTCTGCTGGCACGTCGACATCGCCCCGCGACTCTCGGTCAAGGCCGGCTTCGAGCTCGGCAGCGGCGTCGACATCAACATCTACCCGCCCGAGCGTGCCGCGGCGGACCTCAAGGAGCTGCTCTGATGGCGCCCAATCCGCGGCCGATCCCCCGCTTCATCGCCGACTCGACCCAGACCGGAATCCCGCACGGGCGCTTCGCCGAGCAGCTCGCCGGCGAGTTCCGCAGCGCCTGCGAAGCGATCGACGACCTGCCCGAGGGGGTCGCGGTTCCCGACCAGGTCGAGTGGTTCCCGGAGCGGGCCTGGGGCGGCCGGGTCTGGGTGCCGGCGACGGCGCGCACCGAGGGGCCCGAGGGCGCGCTCGAGCTCTTCGGCCACGTCTCCTACGTGCTTCCCGAGGGCGGCGAGCCGGGCGAGTTCCGCGCCACTGCCGACTTCACCGACGTGCTCGCCGAGGACAACTCGGGTTGGCGGATCGACCTCAACGACGACGTGATCGGCCGCTGGAAGGGCGAGAACGGCCGCGCGGGCGCGGTCACGCTGGTCTGGGGCCGCCCCCTGGTCCGCGGCGCCGTCGCCGCCACGGCCGAGCTCGACATGGAGACCGTCGACCAGGAAGTCGTCTCCGACGACCGCTTCACCCTGCTCGCCCTCGATGCCCTGCAGGGCTACGGCGGCGACGTCTTCATGCAGGTCAAGCTCTGGAGCCGCCGCGCCCTGGAGTTGGCCAGCGAGAGCCTCTACGCCTGAGGCGGCTCGCCCAGGGCTTCACGCAGTTCGCGCACCTGGGCGCGCAGTTCGGCGAGCTCGCGTTCGACTCGGTCGACGCGGTCCTCGGGGCCGCGCCGTCCCTCCGTCTCCCCGGGCTCCGCGGCGGGAGGTTGCTCGTCGGGCTCGGCGCGTTCGCCGAGCAGGTGGGCGAAGCGCTCCTCCTTCTGGCCGGGCCGGCGCGGCAGCCGTTCGACGTAGTCGCGCGCGACCAGCTTCTCGAGCGTCTCGTGCACGGCGGCGAGGTCGGCGAAGCCGTGCAGGCGCCCGGCCCGCTGCTTCAGCGCGCCCGGGGTCTGGGTACCGCGCAGCATCAGCACCGCGAGCAGCGCCAGTTCGGCCTCGTCGGCGTCGAGCGCCTCGTCGAGCAGGTGGCGGTACTTGCGGGCGCGACTGCCGGCGCCGCTGGCGAGGCGGGTCCAGCCGCGCAGGGCGGTGCGCCGCAGCGCCTCGACCACGGTCGCCTCGTCGTAGTCGACTACGGGGTCGCGGTTAGTCGACTGGTTGCAGGCGAGGCGCAGCGCGTTGAGCGAGAGCGGGTAGGCGTCCGGGGTCGTGCGCTGCTTCTCCAGCAGGCACCCCGCCACCCTGATCTCGACCGCGTCGGCGTCCATCGACGGAATGCTATTCGCCGCGCGCGCTCAGAGAACCTGGGCGTCGAGGAAGCCCGCGATCAGCACCAGCCAGCCGCCGATCTCGGTCACGATCAGCGCCCACATGAAGACACCCAGGCCGGGCGCCGGCGGGTGGAACTGGTTGGTCGTGTCGCGCCGCCAACCGTGCCAGACGTAGCCCAGCACCGAGGCGTAGAAGTAGAAGGCCATCGCCCCCGCGGCGAGCAGGTTGACCAGCGTGCTCCAGCCGCTCAGCTCGACGAAGACGGCGACGAGCAGCAGCGCGAAGCTGTAGAGCAGCGCCGCCCGGTGCGCCGTGTCCACATACGGATGCGCCAACCCCTCCGCGCTCGTCGCCATCCCCCGGTACTTCCAGATCCCCAGCAACAGCGCCCAGAGAAACATCGCCGCAGCGAGCAGCAGGACGGCTTTGGTGTCGCCTCCCAGCTCCACGGGGGCGATGCTATAGGCGTACGATTTGCGGCGTGAAGCGAGACGAGAAGACTCCGGCCGAGGTCGCCGAGGACGTACGCGTCAGACGCCTGCGCGATGACGCCAAGCGGCCGATCAGCGTGAATCTGGCTGAGGGCATCGCGCTCAGCCATCAGCTAATGCAGTTCACGGGTGTCGCGAGACCGAGTTGAGCCAGCCGGCCTTTGACCAGCTCTTACGGCGGCTTTCGGAGGCGGGTGTCGATTTCGTCCTCATCGGCGGTCTGGCGGTCAACGCCTGGGGCGTGATCCGCGGCACCAAGGACTTGGACATCGTGGTCGCGCCCGACTCGGAAAACCTCAAGAAGCTCGCGACCGCCGTAGTCGAGGCTCATGGCCATGTGCAGAAAGGGAATGCATTCCTCGGCACTCCATTCTGATAGCAGCGGAGATCGCCGGGGGCGAGCGGGTGGCGATCGAGACCGATCTCGGCCTCTTGGATGTCGTCCAAGGACTGGATGGGGTTCCCCCCTATGCCGAGCTACGCCCCTCGGCGGTAGAGGCTGAGATCCTCGGCGTGAAGGTTGCCGTCTGCTCGATCGATGCGTTAAGGCGGATGAAGCAGGCCGCGGGGCGCCCACGCGATCAGGTTGATCTCGAAGACCTCAATGCAACCGTTGATTAGCCCGATTGGCCTGGATTTGGGCAGCCGCTGCCCAATGGATTGCATCGCCTGAGACTCGCTCCGCTACCGTGTTGCCGTGGCTTCGCGAGATCTGATCGACAAGGCCGGAGCGGTCCTGGCTGAGGCTGCCGGCGCCGACGCCAAGGTCATCCTCTTTGGCTCCTACGCACGGGGAGATGAGGCGATCGACAGCGACCTCGACTTCTTGGTGATCGAGCCGGACGTCGGCGATCACTTCGCCGAGTCGGTGCGGCTGGCTAGGCTCGTCGGCGAGCTTGGTGTGCCGGCTGACGTGGTGGTCGCCAGCGAAGACCACGTGCGCGAATGGGGAGAGCTCTCGGGCACGATGATCCACGACGCCCTCACCGAGGGGAAAGCCGTTGGCGGCGGAGCCGCGTAGCGGCGACGATCTCGCCCGGCTGCTGATGGAGAAGGCAGCAGGCGGCGAAAAGATCTTCCTCCGCCTTATCGACGAGGACGACATCCCTGACGATGGCCTCGGGTTCCACGCGCAACAGGCGGTCCCATCTGACCCGACCGCGGCGCTAAGGTAGTTGACGAGTCGCTGCAAGCTCGCCGGAATGAGGAGCCGATGGCAGTTCAGGACCAAGACAGCTTTCGCAAGGCCCAGGCCGCGCACTGGCCGGAGGAGGATCTGTCTCCATACATGGGCCGCTGGATCGCTGTCCGCGACGGAAAGGTCATCGCCAGCGATCTCAGCCTGAGCGCCCTGCGAAGCCAGCCGGAGGTCAAGCCCTCCGACGTGTTCATGCCCGTCCCTCGCACCCGCGCCGGCTACTTCATCGCCTGAGCTTCGTGGCAGACCAGCGAAGCGAGATCGTCCCCTACCGGGCTGGTCCCGATGGTCAGATGCGGCCATATCTATGGCTCGTGCTGACCGGCCCCTACGGAGGCGAAGAGATCCTGATCTCCGGCCTGGTGGACACAGGCGCAGATCGCTCGGTGCTGCCGATCGACTACGCACAGACCCTCGGCTACAAGAGCGACGACCTCGCACCCGCCGAGATCGGCCAGGTCGAGGGGTCCGCATCGGCCTGGACCGCCCAGAAGCCCTGCCAGGCATACGTAGACGGCATCTCCAACGTCCAGTTCGAGATCACACCTCTGTTTGTCGCCGGTCTCAACGCCCTCTGGGGCAGGGGCGACCTGATGATGAACTTCGGGATCGGCATCTCTGAGAAAAGGCAAGAATTGACTCTGCGCCCAGGTTGATGGGCTCCCTCTACGATTACCTCTCAGCCCCGATAGCTCAGCTGGATAGAGCGACTCCCTCCTAATCGAAGCGGAGGAGTTAGAGCTTTCGGCGCTGCGAAGCCGATTGCGCCGCTCCCGATGGCGCTACGGATTCGCTTCGATTACGCACGATTTGATCCGGGTTGGGCAGCGAGAACGCTCCGCTGCCCAATCAGAGCGACGAAGTAGCCGCGCGCGGCATCGGCAGGATTCGGACAACGCAATTCAGCCGGGGAAGTCCGTAGATTGCTGGCGATGCAGAAAACCCGCCGACAACCGCCCTGGTGTCTGCCATCATTCCGGGCATGGAGCTACACGCTCACGTCGAGCTCAGCGACGACCGGGTTGGCGAGTACGTCGTCAAGGACGAGCGCCCAGACGGATCGCTCACCCTCGTGCCCGACACTTCATTCGGAGCGATTCGCAAGCGCCTCGGCACCGAGCCGGGAACCCTGGCTGACTTCGAAGCCGAGTACGGCCCGGTCCAGCCCCCCGACGGCGAGGGGTAGCCGATGACCGACAAGCGGGCAGGTCGCGCTCCCGCGCAATTTGACGATGCCGCCTTCTCCGAGGACTTGAAGCGGACGAGCGACGCGGGCCGCAAGGCCGCCGAAGCGGCACGCCGCGAGTACGAGCCCGCCGGCGACTACGGACACGTCGATCCGGCGCGCAACGTCGCCCGCGGTCGGCGGCGGCGGGTCAAGCGCACGGTCCCGAAGCGTCCGACGATCGAGCCGGAGCAGCTGCCGTCGCTGCTCGAGGCGGCCCGGAGGCTACGGCCGATGGTCGCGATCATGGCCGGGGCGGGCCTGCGCAACGGCGAGGCGTGCGCGCTCGACTGGCCCGACTTCGACCCGGCTGGCGGCACGCTGCGGGTGGCCGCTTCCAAGACGGACGCCGGGGTGCGCCGGGTCGATCTGCCCGACGACCTGCGCCGCGAACTGACGGCGCTCAAGCTGCGAAGCAGACGCAGCAGCGAGGGGCCGATGTTCCGCAACCGCAACGGCAGGCGGCAGGGTGTCAGCAACGTCGAGCGGCGCTTCAAGACGGCGATCCGGCGCGCCAACGAGAGGCTTGCCGAGATCGGCCTGCAACCGATTGACGAGGCGGCGACGCCGCACTCGCTGCGCCGCCTCTACGCGAGCCTGCGCTTCGCCCTGGGCGACGATCCCGTGTACGTGGCGGCCCAGCTGGGCCACACCGAGCCGGGGTTCTCGATGAAGGTCTACGCTAGTGCTGTGCGTCGCCGCGAGCGGTTGATCGGCGTGGCGCTCCGCGAGTTCGATGCAGCGCTCGATTGGGCAGCAGTGGGCAGCGGAGAGCAGGTTTCGGTCGATTCAGAGCCGAGCGCGAGCGACGGACAAACGCCGGAAACGGCTCAGCAGAGCCTTTTCACGGCATAGGCCCCGATAGCTCAGCTGGATAGAGCGACTCCCTCCTAAGGAGTAGGCCGCAGGTTCGAATCCTGCTCGGGGCGTTGGCGGGCTCAGGGCCGGTCGGGGCGGTCCGGGTAGATCTCGTCGATCGTCACGAGCGCCCGGTAGGGGGCCTTCGCGGCGGCTTCGATCGCCTCGCCGCCGCCGGCCAGGCGGTCGACGACTGCGACGACGGCGACCGGTTCCAGGCCCTGCTCCCCAACCTTCTCGATCGCCTTCACGGTCGAGCCGCCGCTGGTAACGGTGTCCTCGACGACGAGCACCCTGTCGCCCTCTCGCACTGGCCCCTCGACCCAGCGCTGCAGGCCGTGCTGCTTGCGCTCGCCGCGGACGAAGAAGCCGACGAGCTCATCGCCGGCGGGGACGGCGAGCGCGGCGCAGCTGGGCGGGATCGCCGCCGTTGCCGGGCCGCCGACGGCGCTCGCGCCGGCCTCGACCGCAGCGGCCGCGATCAGCTCCCCCGCCGCCCGAAACCCGGCCGGCCGCAGCAGCGCCCGCCGCGCGTCGACGTAGTACTGCGCCGTCGCCCCGCTCGCCAGCGTCACCTCGCCGAGGATCAGCGAGTGCTCGCGCAGCTCGGCGAGCAGGGTCCCCTTGGCGGCGTCGAGGTCGGCCACCTCAGAAGATGAAGATGTCTTCGCCGTAGTGGATGCGGCGGTAGATCTCCGGCTGGTCGGCGATGAAGGTGCGCAGGCAGCCGTGGCTGGCGGGATAGTGCGGAACCGATTCATAACCGTGCACCGCGTAGCCGCCGTAGAAGTACCAGGAGTAGTACATGCCATGCGAGTTGTAGCCGGGTTCGGTGCGGATGAAGCTGTAGTGGCCGGTCACCGTCGGGGTCGAGGACTTGCCCGAGGAGATCGGGTAGATCGCGTAGGCCCTGCGACCCTCGGCGAAGACGAGCACCTGCTTGCCGAGCGGCGCCTCGACGTGGCGGCCGGCGCCGGGGTGGCGCACCCGGTAGCCGCCGCGGCCGGCGAAGACGCGCTTGACCAGGCCCTTGCCAGCGTGGAAGTTCTGCGCCATCCCGTTCACGCGGCGGTAGGCGAGCACGCCGCGGGCGGTCTTGCCGCCCAGGCAGCGGCCGCTGTTGGCGACGAAGCCCAGCTTGCGCATCGCCTTCTTGAAGCCGACGACGACGTCGCCGCACTGGCCTTCGTGCAGCGCCGGGAAGCGGACCTTCCAGCTCTTGCGCACGGTGGCGTCGCCGCCGAGCGCCGCCGTGGCGACGTGTCTGGCGCTGACCGCGTACTTGCCGGCCTCACGGATCCGGATCCTCGCCCGGAAGACGCCCTGGTCGCCCTTGCCCTTGCGCAGCTTCACCTTCTTGCGCTGGACCCGCTTGCCGTCGAGATAGAAGCTGACCTCGACCCGCTGGCCGGAGACGAACGGCTTGACCGTGCCGACGGCCGGGACGACGCTGTAGATCCGCGCCCGGCCGCCGCGCAGCTTGCCGATGTGGACGATCTTCACCGTCGCAGCGGGCGGCCCCTGGGGCTGCGGCGGCTTCGCGGCCGCCCCACCCCCCTTCGCCGGAGCGGCACCCGCCGAGGCCGGCAGCGCCAGTAGGGCGGCGAGAACGAGGGCGATGCCAAGGAGGCGTTTCATCGCCCGGAGCATTCTTGCGGATGCCCCGGCCGGGCGTTCTGTCACGACTCTGTAACAGGCTTGTGACACCTAAGTCAATTGTCTGTAAATTTTTTGAAACACCGCTTGAAATAGCGGATTCCCGGGCTACCGTCGGGGCAGCGGAGGGTGAAGTCGCGAGGTCGCGGCAAACGGTTGATAACCGGGAGTTCGGATCAGCCAATCCGAATAGGGTTCGAGTCCCTCGCCCTCCGCTGTGAAGGTTGACGGTGAGGCGGATCGAGGTGCAATATCACGCGGCCCGCGGGTGGCTCCGCGCAAACGATTCGACCTCACATCTCCACCCGAGCTTGGTAAGTTGTTGTCGTCCGGGTGTCATTCGGCGTGGGCGCCTCTCCCTGATAGGCTGAAGGTCGGTTATCAGCCGTTTGGGGGTGGCTCCCCCTTCACCCGAAACGGCCCGCCCAGGCGGGCCGTTTCTGTGCTCGGACCTGCGCCTACTGGCCGATCAGGGCGA
>Ga0210101_1000285_pt1 | contig 18172 bp, 24 predicted proteins | sample Muzzi_PWC_D1_FD_185534 | JGI IMG/M metagenome (GOLD analysis project Ga0210101, IMG submission 185534) | Wetland microbial communities from San Francisco Bay, California, USA, that impact long-term carbon sequestration - Muzzi_PWC_D1 (SPAdes) | ecosystem: Environmental > Aquatic > Marine >... | reverse complement strand
AGGTCGGCGCCGACGTCGCCGAGATGTTCAACTTCCTGACCGGCTACGGGCGGCCGGCCGAGTACCGCAAGGTGCTGGTCTCGCCGACGACGATGCGCGACCGGATCGTCGCGGAGATCGAGGAGACTGTCGCCGCGCACCAGGCCGGCGAGGAGGCGCGGATCCAGCTGAAGATGAACGCGCTGGTCGACGCCGGCTGCATCCAGGCGCTCTACGAGGCCTCGCGGGCGGGGGTTCCGGTCGACCTCAACGTGCGCGGCGTCTGCTGCCTGCGGCCCGGCGTGCCGGGGGTCTCGGAGAACATCCGCGTCGTCTCGATCGTCGGCCGCTTCCTCGAGCACTCGCGGATCTACGCCTTCCGGCGCGGTGGCGAGACCCGCGTGCTGACCGGCTCCGCCGACCTGATGCCGCGCAACCTCGACAGTCGCGTCGAGCTGGTCGCGCCGATCGAGGACGAGGGGCTCAGGGCGGAGCTGCTCGACGTGCTCGAGCGCTGCTTCGCCGACAATGCCAACGCCTGGGAGCTCGACCGCGACGGGGTCTGGACGCGGCTCGCGACCCCCGAGGGCGAACGGCGCAGCGTCCAGCTCGAACTGCGCGAACGCCATTCCGCAACTACCGCAGAACACTTCGTCGCCGCGCCTGGCTGACACATAGGATGGCCGCCGATGGTTCGGCTCTCGCTCCTGCCCCGCGACAGCGCCTTCTTCGACCTCTTCATCGAGGCCGGACAGAACAACGTCCGCGCCGCCCGCCTGCTCGACGAGATGATGGGCGCTTGGCCGGAGCCCGGCGACCTCTTGCGCGAGATCGTCAAGGCCGAGCAGGAGGGCGACCGGATAACCCACGACATCGTCAAGCGGCTCAACTCGACCTTCGTGACGCCGATCGACCGCGAGGACATCTACGGCCTCGCGACCCAGATGGACGACATCGTCGACTACGCCGAGGAAGCTGCTGACCTGCTCGGGCTCTACCAGATCGAAGCGCCGATGGCGCAGGCCCAGGCGCTGACCAAGGTGCTGGTCGGCTCCTGCGAGCAGCTCGCCGCCGGCCTCGAGCACCTGCGCGAGCTGAAGGGGCTCGACAAATACTGGATCGAGATCCACCGGCTCGAGAACGAGGGCGACCGGATCTCGCGCGACGCGGTCGCCTCGCTGTTCTCCAACGGCATCGATCCGATGGTCGTGATCCGCTGGAAGGACATGTTCGCGGTGCTCGAGAACGCGATCGACGCGACCGAGACGGCGGCGCAAATACTCGAGGGCATCGTCATCAAGAACGCGTGAGCTCGGAGCTGATCCTCATCATCGTCGTCGGGACGGCGCTGGCGTTCGACTTCACCAACGGCTTCCACGACACCGCGAACGTCGTCGCCACCTCGATCTCGACCGGGGCACTGCCACCGCAGCTGGCGGTGCTGATCGCCGCGCTGCTCAACTTCGCCGGCGCCTTCATCTCGATCTCGGTTGCGGCCACCGTCGCCAACGACGTCGTCGACGCGGCGGTGATCACGCCGACGATCGTCTTCGCCGGGCTGATCGGGGCGATCGCCTGGAACCTGATCACCTGGTGGCAGGGCCTGCCGTCGAGCTCCTCGCACGCGCTGATCGGTGGCGTCGTCGGCTCCGCCGTCGCCGCGGTCGGCTTCGACGCGGTGCTGGCCGAAGGGCTGGTCGGCAAGGTGCTGATCCCGGCGGTCGTCGCGCCGATCGTCGCCTTCCTCGTCGCCGGCCTCGGCATCGGCATCGCCTACCGGATCGTCGGTCGGCAGCGGCCCGGCCCGGTCACGCGCGGCTTTCGCTACGGACAGGTCGTCTCCGGCGGCCTGCTGGCGCTCGCCCACGGGACCAACGACGCGCAGAAGACGATGGGGATCATCACCCTGGCGCTGATCGCCAACGGCACCCTCGGCGCCGGGGCCGACCCGCCCTTCTGGGTGATCGTCTCCGCCGCGACGGCGATCGCGCTCGGCACCTACAGCGGCGGGTGGCGGATCATCCGCACGACCGGTAGCCGGATCATCAAGATGGACGCCGCGCAGGGATTCTCCGCGCAGGGTGCCGGGGCGAGCGTGATCCTCGCCTCGACCCACTTCGGCTTCCCGCTCTCGACCACGCACGTGATCAACGGGGGCGTGATGGGCGCCGGCGCCGGCAAGCGCGTCTCGGCGGTGCGCTGGGGCGTGGCCGGCAACATCGTCGTCGCCTGGCTGCTGACCCTGCCCGCCGCGGCCGCGATCGGCGCCCTCACCTACGGCTTCACGCAGCTCTTCGGCAGTGGCGCGCTCGGGCCGGTCCTGGTCACGCTGATCTCGCTCGCCGCGATCGCCGCCGTCTTCGTGCGCCGCAACCAGCAGGGCTCGCCGGTGCCGGCGAGCTAGGGACGCCTGTGGCGACGATCGTGCAGGCGGGCGACCTGGCCAAGACCGTGGTCGCGTCGCTGATCGCCGGGGTCGGCGTGACGGCGATCTTCTCGGTGGCGATCTGGGGCGGCGCCCGCTTCGCCGACCTCAGCCGCGGTGGCCGGCCGCTCGCCGCCGGGGTGGCGGCGGCGCTCGGGGCGCTGGCGCTCGGGGCGACGCTCGCCGCCGTCGTCGTCGGCATCGTCGTGATGACCAGCAAGTAGCCGTAGGATTCCTGCCATGAGGACCCTGCGCGACGTCGCGATCGTGATGGCGCTGGCCTTCGTCGTCGCCTTCGTGCCGGCCGGGGGCAACGCCGCGGAGGCGATCCTGACCGCGATCACGATGGGCTTCCTCGCGGCGATCTCCTGGGCGCTCTACGTGCTCAGTCGCCAGAACGAGCTGACCCTGGCGGCGCTTCGCGACGGCCGCCGGGCGATCCTCTACGGCGCGCTGGGGATGATCGCGCTGCTGATCGCCGGCAGCGACGAGATGTTCGCGAGCGGCGGCGGCACGCTCGCCTGGATCGTCCTGCTCGGCGCCTCCGTCGCCGCGATCTGGAAAGTCTGGGTCGAGGCGAACAGCTACTGAGTTCACTGAAACGGCACAGAGCCGCCGCGCATCTTTTCGTTTGAGCGCGCCACACGCGCGGCCCGGGCTGGAACGGTCGGGCCATGCCGCGCCGGATCGTCAGCAGCAGCCGCAGGGAGGACGGGACCGCGTCGGTCGAGCTGGTCGCCGTGGTCCCGTTCCTGCTGTTGGCGGTCCTGGTTGCGGCGCAGCTCGGCAGCACCGGCTACGCGGCCTGGTCGGCCGGAGTGGCGGCGCGGGCGGGGGCGAGGGCGGCCCTGGTCGGCGGCGACGCGGAGGCCGTGGCGCGGCGGGCGCTGCCGGCGGCGATGCGCGCCGGGGCGGAGGTCGACGACGGCGCCGCGATCTCGGTGCGGGTCCCCGTGCCGAGGTTGGTGCCCGGCATGCCGCGCCTCACCGTGGGGGCGCGAGCCACGCTGGAGCCGGGCGATGGCTGATCCCGCCGCTGGGCCGAAGGCGGTCGATATCCGACCGGATCCGGCCCAGCGGCCACGGGAGGCGGGGCAGAGCACGGTCGAGCTCGTCGCCGCGCTGCCGGCGCTGCTGCTCGCCGGCCTGCTCGCCCTGCAGCTCTTCGCGGTCGGCTACGCGCTGACGCTCGCCGACGGCGCCGCCGAGGCCGGTGCGCTGGCTCTGGCGAGCGGACGGCCGGCGAAGGCCGCGGCGCGCGAGGCGCTGCCGGCCTGGGCCGAGGACGAGGTCGAGGTGACGATCCGGGGTGGGCGCGTCCAGGTGCGGCTGCGACCGCCGTCGCCGCTGCCGGCCCTTGCCGAGCGGATCGCGGTCAGCTCCTCCGCCTCGGCGAGGCCGAAGTGAGCGGCGCGAGGCCGGGCGAGGGCTGGACGAAACCGCGCCCTGGCGGCCCGGTGGCCCTCGTTGCCGGGGTGGGGAAGGCGACGGGATCGAAGGCGGCCGCCGCGGCGCTTGCCTGCGCCGCCTCCGAGCCCGACCGCGCCGCCCTGCTGGTCGACCTCGACGAGGGCCGCGCGCCGCGCCCGACGCCGATCGCGACCGCGGGCGCCCGGGCGCTCGAGCAGCGGCTGGCCGAACACATGCCGGAGTCGGCCGTCGCCTCGCGCGGCTCGATCTGCCACCTGAAGCTTGCCGCCGACGACGAGGGCAGCGGGCAGATCGCCGCCGCGCTGCCCCTGGTGCGCGAGGCGGCGGCCGTCGTCCACCTGCCGCCCGGCCTGCTCCGCGCCGCCCTCGAAGAGCCCCGCATCCGCCCGACCGCCGCGCTGCTCCGCGCCGACCTGACCCAGGACCGTTCCCTCGTCGCGCTGGCGGCCCGCGACCTGATCGACCGCGGCCTGCGGGTCGCCGTGCTCAAACAGGCGCCAAATCCGGCGATTGCGAGGTTGGCGCTGCTCGGTGTCCTGCCCGCCCCGGGCTGGGTCTTTCCGACCGGCCTGCACGTCCGGCTGCTCGGCGCGGTGTCGCAAGCGTGCTACAGTAGACAACATGACGCGAAAGCTGACCCAGAGGGAGTTGCGCAACCAGAGCGGCGCGATCATGCGGGCGCTGGACGAGGGAGAGGACTTCATCGTCACCCGCAACGGGGTCCCGGTCGGTGAGCTGCGGCCGCTCAGCAGGCGCAAGCGCAAGTTCATTCCTCGGGAGGAGCTCGTCGCCCTTTTCGACGGCGCCCCCCACATCGACTACGAGCAGTTCAGGGCCGACATCGACGAGTACGTCGATCAGGATCCTACGCCGCGTGGCTGATTCCGCGGGCGGACGGGCGTTGCTCGATACGTCGGTGGTGATCGCCTTGGGCGACCTTCCAGTTGAGCGCCTGCCGGAGCAGACGGCGATTTCGATGCTGACGCTCGCCGAGCTGAGCGCAGGTCCGTACGCTGCCGGTGACGACTTGGAGCGCGCACGGCGCCAGCAACACCTGCAGCGGTTCGAGTCCGCGCTGGACACCCTCGAGTTCGACTCCGATTGCGCCCGGGCATTCGGCCCTGTCTACATGGCGACCACGAGGGCGGGGCGCCGCGCGCGCGGTTCGCGCATCATCGATCTGCTGATTGCATCCACTGCACTTGCCCACAGGCTGCCGCTCTACACCCAAAACGCCAGGGACTTCCGTGGGCTCGAGCAGCTGATCGAGATAGTCGACGTCAGCGCGTAGACCGGGCGCGAGCCGTCACACAAATTTTCGTTTGAGCGCGCCACACGCGCGCCGCCGCCCGGCACTGTCGGCACATGGAGAGGGGGCGACGCGAGGACGGGCAGGCGCTGGTGCTGGCGCTCGGCGCATCGCTGGCGCTGATCGTCGCGGCGCTGGCGCTGGTCGCGGTCGCGGCGGCGGTGACCGGCAAGGGCCGGGCGCAGCGGGCGGCCGACCTGGCGGCGATCTCGGCGGCGCGCTCGATGCGCGACGACCTGCCGCGGCTGCTGGCACCGCCCGCCCTGGCGAGCGGGGTGCCGAACCCGGCCCGCATCGACAAGGTCGCCTACCTGGCACGGGCGCGGGCCGCGGCGGTCGACGTGGCCGCGGGCAACGAGGTGTCGCCGGCCCGCCTCCGCCTATCGTTCCCCGACGCCGTCTCATTCGCGCCGGTGCGCGTGAAGGCGATCGTCCGCGGCAGCATCGAGGGCCATCGGGTCGAGGCGTCGGCCGTCGCCGAAGCGGCCGCTCCCGCCGCGGCTGCCGGCGCCGCTCCGTCGACCGCGAGCGGCGGCGGCTACAGCGGCCCGCTCGTCTATCGCACGGGTGAGGGGATGCGCCCCGACGTCGGCGCCGCCTTCGACCGCATGGCCGCCGCAGCGTCGGCGGCCGGCCTCGCGCTCGTCGTCAACTCGGGCTTCCGCTCCGACGCCGAACAGGCCGCGCTCTTCGCCGCCCATCCCGACCCGACCTGGGTGGCGCCGCCGGGCAGGTCGCTGCACCGCTGCGCGACCGAGCTCGACCTCGGGCCCGAAACCGCGTACGGCTGGCTGGCGGCGAACGCCTCGCGCTTCGGCTTCGTCCAGCGCTACTCGTGGGAGGCCTGGCATTTCGGCTTCGAGGCCGGCCCCGAGCCCTGCTCCGCGGCGGGCAACTCTGTCGGCGCCGGCGGGGGAGACGGCGCCCTCGCCGGGACCGCCCTGCCCTCCTTCGTCCCCGACCGCTTCCGGGCGCCGATCTCGCGTGCCGCGCTGCGCTGGAACGTCTCCGCCGCCCTGCTCGCGGCGCAACTGCTGGCCGAGTCGAACTTCGACCCCTACGCGGGCTCGCCCGCCGGGGCGCAGGGCATCGCCCAGTTCATGCCCGGGACCGCGGCGAGCTACGGGCTGCGCGACCCCTACGACCCGGTCGAAGCGATCGACGCCCAGGCCCACCTGATGTCGGACCTGCTGCGCCAGTTCGGCGATCCGGCCCTCGCGCTCGCCGCCTACAACGCCGGCCCCGGCGCGGTCGAACCGTGCAGTTGCATCCCCGACTACCCCGAGACCCAGGCCTACGTGAGCCGCATCCTCGCCCTGCTCGGCGGCGCCGGCGCCCTCGCCGTCCCGAGCTTCGAGGTCAGGCTGGTGGACTGATGCCTGAGTTGATGCATTCAAATGCTAATCTGCATGTCACGATGCGAACGACTGTCGAGCTAAGCGACCGCACCTACACGCGCCTCCGCGCGAGGGCCGCTGAACGGGGAATGAGGGGCTTCTCGGCGATAGTCGAGGAGGCGCTCGAGCAGTTCTTCGCCGGGGACGAGAGGGCTCTCAGCGCCGCGCTGGAGAAGGTCGAGGGCTCCTGGAGCGCGGGCGACGTCGAGGAGTGGGAGCGGGCACGCGAGGAGGCGTGGGCGAGTTGGCCGGAGGACCGGTCCTCGATTCCGACGTCCTGATCGACTACCTGCGCGGCGCCGGTCCCGGCCGCGAGTTGGTCGGGGCGCTGATTCACGGTCCTCGCTACCGGGTGACCGCGGTCACGGCCTTCGAGTTGGCCCTTGGCCGCGCCTACGTCGAGAACCCGCGCCCGGTCCACACCCTGCTGTCGGTCCCGCTGTTGATGTTGACGCGCACGGCCGGGCTGCGGGGCGGAGCGCTGCTCGCCGAGTTGCGCCGGAAGGGCGCCGCGATCGATGTCAGGGATGCGATGCAGGCCGGCATCTGCCTCGAGGCCGGCACGACACTCGTGACCCGGAACATCGCCCACTTCGAGCGCGTGCCAGGTCTCCGGGTCGCCCACCCGACCGAGTCGGAATGGGCTTAGAACCTGTCTCAATTAGACTCCGCCGCGATGGCAACCGTCGAGGTAAACGGGGTCGAGGGGATGCAGGGCCTGCTCGGCCGGGAGATCGGGCCGAGCGAGTGGCGCACGGTCACGCAGGCCGACATCGACACCTTCGCCGAGCTCTCCGGCGACGACCAGTGGATCCACGTCGACGTGGAGAAAGCCGAGAGCGAGAGCCCCTTCGGCACGACGATCGCCCACGGCAACCTGACCCTCTCGCTCGTCGACGGCTTCCGCAAGGAGCTGATCTCCTCGACCGGCTTCGCGCTCGGCGTCAACTACGGTTGGAACAAGATCCGCTTCCCCGCACCCGTCCCGGTCGACTCCAGGGTCCGCGCCAGGGCCGAGGTCGCCTCGGTCGAGGACAAGGGCGGCGGCTGGCACGAGGTCGTCACCCGCTTCACGCTCGAGGTCGAGGGCAACGAGAAGCCCTGCTTCGTCGGCGACAGCGTCACCCGCGTGATGGCCTGAGGGTTCCTGGCCGGCGCATATCGGCGTCCTCGGTCGCTCGCGTGCTGGCGCACGCCACGCTCCCTGCGTCCTTGATCTGCTTGGCCAGGAACCCTCAGGTATTTATTCGACCGTCAGCGTGCCTTCCATACCGGCTTCGCGGTGGCCGGGGACGGTGCAGTAGAAGGTGTACTTGCCCGGTTTCAGGTTGACCGTTTCCGAGGTTTCGCCCTCGCCGATCAGCTCGGTCTTGCCGACCGTTTCGCCGCTCGCGTCTTCGATCGCGACGTCGTGGGTGAGGCCCTGCGGGTTCTTGAAGTCGATCGTCACTTCGCCGGCTTCGACGCTCGCCGAGTCGGTCGTGTAGGCGAGTTCGCCGCCGGGGTCGGCTTCGAATTCGACCGTCGAGCCGCCTCCGGCGGCCTTTTCGTCGCCCGCGACTGCGGCGCCGTTGTCGGCTTCGGTGGTCGTCGTGCCGGAGTCGTCGTCGCCGCAGGCGACGAGGGCGAATGCGGCAAGCGCGAGGACGAGCAGTGCGGCAAGCTTCTTCATCGGCAGGGTCCTTTCCTGGGGGAACGCTCAGGCAGACTGTAGCCGTATGCGGCCGCGGAGGGCCGTCGGATCAGCGGCCCTTGAACTCAGGCGTCTCGCCGCTGAAGAAGGCGATCGCGCCCTCGCGCAGGTCCTCGGTCGCCATGCTGTCGGCGATCCCGTGGCGCTCGAGCTGCAGGTGCTCGGTGATGCCGTTCTCGATGCTGACCCCGACCAGCTTTTTCGCCATCTTCACGTAGTGCGGCGCCAGCTTCGCCAGCTTCTCGGCTTTCTCCCGTGCGGCGGGGATCAGCTCGTCGGGTGCCACGACGGCCGAGACGAGGCCCTCCTCGAGCGCCTCGGCGGCGGGCATGTTGGGGTCCTCGAGCAGGATCTCCAGGGCCCGGCTCGGCCCGACCACGCGCGGCAGGAAGTAGGTCATGCCGCCGTCGGGCGAAGCGCCGATGCGGCCGTATGCGGGGGCGAGGAAGGTCTTCTCGGAGGCGATCCGGAGGTCGCAGGCGAGCGCCAGCGAGAAGCCGGCGCCGGCCGCCGGGCCGTTGAGCGCGGCGATCACCGGGTAGGGGATGCGGCGCAGGTCGACGATCGCCGTGTGCAGCGCCTCGGCGCCGCGGCGCACGTTCGCGGGCAGGTCGATCGAGTCGTCTTCGACGCCCAGCTTGAACCAGTTGACATCGCCGCCGGAGCAGAAGGCGGCGCCGGCGCCGGTGACGATCAGCGCCCGCAGCGGCGCCTGGTCGGCGAGCCAGGCGAAGGCGGTGCCGAGCTCGGCGATCATCTCCGGGCTCATCGCGTTGAAGGCGTCGGGCCGGTCGAGGGTCAGGGTGCCGATCTCGCCGTCGACCTCGATCCTCAGGGTGCTCAGCTCGGGCGGGTTCATGTGCGCCGCAGCCTACCCTTTATCGAGTGGACGCCAGGATCAAGGAGCTGCCCGACGCCCCCGGCGTCTACCTCTTCTACGGGAAGGACGACGAGCTGCTCTACGTCGGCAAGGCGCTCTCGATCCGCAAGCGGGTCGGCTCGCACTTCAGCGGGGGCGAGCCGCGGCTGACCTCGCGGGTCGCGCGGATCGACTTCGTCGTCACCTCGACCGAGGCCGAGGCGCTGCTCACCGAGCAGAGCTTCATCAAGCGCCACCGGCCCCGCTTCAACATCCGCCTGCGCGACGACAAGTCCTACCCGTACGTCTGCGTCAGCCTCGACGAGGACTACCCGCGGGTCTACTTCACCCGCGAGAAGCATCGCGCCGGGCGCGCCTACTTCGGCCCCTTTTCGAGCGCCAAGCGGCTGCGCGAGACGCTCGACCTGCTCGGCAAGCTCTTCCAGTTCCGCACCTGCGAGGGGGCCGAGCCGGGCCGGCGCTCGGGCAGCCCCTGCCTCGACTACTACATCAAGCGCTGCGGGGCGCCCTGCGTCGCCTACGTCAGCCAGGAGGAATACCGGCGCAACATCGACGCGATCGTCGACTTCCTCTCCGGCCGCTACCGCCGGGTCGAGGCCGACGAGCAGGCGAAGATGGACGCGGCCGCCGCCGCGCACGAGTTCGAGCGCGCCGCGCTCCACCGCGACCGCCTCAAGGCGATCCGCTCGCTGTTCGAGCGCCAGCGCGTCGCCGGCGGCTCGGTCGGCACCGCCGACCTGATCGGGGTGGCGACCGAGGGCGCCGACGCCAACGCCCAGGTCTTCCAGGTGCGCGACGGGATCCTCGCCCAGCGGCAGAGCTTCTACCTCGACAACCAGGCCGAACGCGAGCCGGCCGAGGTCGCCGAGGAGTTCATCGGCCAGTACTACTCGGCCTCGCCGGCGATGCCGCGCACGATCGTCGTCGGCGCCTACCTGCGCGAGCGCGCCGGGCTGCTCGCCGCGGCGCTGGGCGAGCGCCGCGGCTCGCCGGTCGAGGTGCGGGTCGCCGAGCGCGGCGACAAGCGCCGCCTGCGCGAGCTGGCCGAGCGCAACGCCCGCCTCGCGCTCGACCAGGACCGGCTGCGCCGCGAGCACCGCCGCCAGCGCCGCGTCGACTCGCTCGCCGACCTGCGCGAGGTGCTCGGCATGGAGGAGCTGCCGGTGCGGATCGAGGGCTTCGACATCTCCAACCTCGGCGGCGAGCACACCGTCGCCTCGATGGTCGTCTTCGAGGGCGGCGCGACGAAGAAGGCCGACTACCGCCGCTTCAAGGTGCGCGGGGCGCGTCCGAACGGGTCCGACGACTTCGCTTCCATGCAGGAGGTGCTCGAACGTCGCGTCAGCCGCCACCTCGACCAGGCCGACCTGTCGCCGCACGACGGCAAGCGCGACGCGAGCTTCGCGGCGCTGCCCTCACTGGTCGTGATCGACGGTGGCAAGGGCCAGCTCGGCGCGGCGATGGCGGCGCTCGCGCCGTTCGCCGAGCGCGGCGTCACCGTCGTCTCCCTGGCCAAGCGCGAGGAGGAGGTCTTCGTCCCCGGCCGGCCGCGGCCGCTCGAGCTGCCCGCCGACTCGGAGGCCTCGAAGCTGCTGCAGCGCGTGCGCGACGAGGCGCACCGCTTCGCGATCGAACACCACCGCGGCCGCCGCGACCGGGCGATGACCGCCTCCGTGCTCGACGACCTGAAGGGCGTCGGCCCGGCCCGCAAGCGCGCCTTCCTGCAGCACTTCGGCACGCCCGAGCGCTTCCTCGCCGCCAGTCGCGAGGAGCTCGAGTCGGTGCCCGGGGTGCCCGGCAAGCTGGCCCGCGAGATCCACGAGCAGCTGCACCGGACGGGCTGACGCGGTGTCCGCCGAGGTCGACCTGGTGCTGATCACCGGCCACTCGGGCGCCGGCAAGTCGGAGGCGATCGCCGCCTTCGAGGACGGCGGCTACTTCTGCGTCGACAACCTGCCGCCGCGGATGATCGGCAGCCTCGGCGAGCTCTTCCGCCACGAGGGCAGCGGCGTCGAGCGCGCCGCCGTCGTCTCCGACGTGCGCGGTGGCGAGTATTTCGAGGGCCTCAACCAGGTGCTCGAGGAGCTCGACAGCGACGGGCTGAGGCCGAAGCTGCTCTTTCTCGAGGCCGACGAGGAGACCCTGCTCGATCGCTACAAGGAGACCCGCCGCCGCCACCCGCTCGCGCCGGAGGGCCGGATCGTCGACGGGATCCGCGCCGAGCGCGAGCTGCTCGCGCCGCTGCGCCTGCGCGCCGACGTGGTGATGGACACCAGCGGCCTGACCGGCGGCCAGCTGCGGCGGCGGATCGCCGAGGAGATGCTCGGCGGCGAGGACGGCGGCAAGCTGGCGCTGACCCTGCTCACCTTCGGCTTCAAGAACGGCCCGCCGCGCGACGCCGACCTGACCCTCGACGTGCGCTTCCTGCCCAACCCGCACTACGTCGAGGACCTGCGCCCGCTGACCGGGCTGGACGAGGAGGTGCGCTCCTACGTCGAGTCCGGGACCCAGGCGGGCGAGTTCTACGGCCGCCTGCTGCCGCTGCTCGAGTTCCTCGTCCCCGCCTACGTCGCCGAGGGCAAGAGCCACCTGACGATCGCGGTCGGCTGCACCGGCGGCAGGCACCGCTCGGTCACGGTCGCCGACCGGATCCGCCGCTCGCTCGACGGCCGCGAGGGCATCGTCGTGCGCATGAAGCACCGCGACCTCGAATGACCGCCGACGGGCCCGAAAGCGGACTCCTGGTCCGCTTTCAGGCCCGTCGGCCCTAGAATCGCCCGGCTTTGGACGATCCCGTCATCTCAATCCGCGGCCTGCGCAAGAGCTACGGCGAGGTCGAGGCGGTGCGCGGCGTCGATCTCGAGGTGAGCCGCGGCGAGGTCTTCGCCTTCCTCGGCCCCAACGGGGCAGGCAAGACGACCACGGTCGAGATCCTCGAGGGCTACCGCAGGCGCGACGGCGGCGAGCTCAGCGTGCTCGGCGAGGACCCCGAGCGCGCCGGCCGCGAGTGGCGCGAGCGGATCGGGGTGGTCCTGCAGAGCGGCCGGCTCGAGCCCTACCTGACCGTCGCCGAGTCGCTGGCGCTCTACGCCGGCTACTACCGCGCGCCGCGGCCGGTCGCGGACGTGATCGAGGCCGTCGGCCTGGCCGGCAAGGCGGACGAGCGCACCGGGCGGCTTTCGGGCGGCCAGCAGCGCCGCCTCGACGTCGGCATGGCGCTGGTCGGCGACCCCGAGCTGCTCTTCCTCGACGAGCCGACGACCGGCTTCGACCCCGAGGCCCGCCGCGGCGCCTGGGAGGTGATCGCCGGCCTGCGCGAGCTCGGCAAGACGGTCTTCCTGACCACGCACTACATGGACGAGGCGCAGCGCCTCGCCGACCGGGTGGCGATCATCGCCGGCGGCGAGATCGTCGCCCGCGGCACCCCGGAGGACCTCGGCGACCGCGAGAGCCGCCCGGTGCGGATCAGCTACCGCGAGGGCGGCCGGGCGGTCGAGCTGGAGACGACGACGCCGGTGCGGACGCTCAACGAGCTGACCGGCAGGGCGCTGGCCGAGGGCCGCGAGCTCGAGCGGCTCGAGGTCAGCCGGCCCAGCCTCGAGGACGTCTACCTGGAGCTGACGAGGACCCCGGGATGAGCCTGGTTCTGCATCAGCTGCGCTACGACCAGAAGGTCTTCTGGCGCAACCCGGCAGCGGTCTTCTTCACGGTCCTCTTCCCGATCGTCCTGCTGCTGATCTTCGCCACCGTGTTCGGCGACCAGACGATCGACGTCGCCGGCGGGATCGAGATCACCACCTATTACGTGCCGGCGATCATCACCCTCGCCGTCGTCTCGGCGACGATGCAGACGCTGGCGATGTCGCTGGTGATCGCCCGGGAGGACAGCCGCCTCAAGCGCGGCCGCGGCACGCCGATGCCGGCCTGGGTCTTCGTCGCCGGCCGGGTCGGCAACTCGATCGTCGTCGCGACCCTGATGCTGGCCGTGGTCGCCGTGCTCGGCAGGTTGCTCTACGGGGTGCCGATCCCCTGGTCCCGCGCACCCGACCTGGCCGTCGTGCTCGTCGTCGGCGCCGCTTCCTTCTGCTGCCTCGGCATCGCCCTGACCGCGGCGATCCCCAGCCAGGACGCCGCGGCGCCGATCGCCAACGTGATCCTGCTGCCGCTCTACTTCCTCTCGGGCATCTTCATCCCCGACGACGAGCTGCCCGCGGGCGTGATCGAGTTCGCCGACCGCTTCCCGGTGCGGCCTTTCTTCGAGTCGTTCTTCGACGCCTACATCCCGGGCAGCGGGCCGTCCCTCGCCTGGGGCCACCTGGCCGTCGTCGCGGTCTGGGGCCTCGCCGGGCTGCTGCTCGCCGTGCGCTTCTTCCGCTGGACCCCGCGCGGCGACTGACGGGCGCCGGCTCGACCGCGCGATGCGGGGCGAACGCAGCGTTTGCCGACGCCCTATAGCCTCCGCGCCCCGATGTTGCACCATGTTCTTCTAGAGGTCGCCGACCTCGAGCGGAGCGCGTCGTTCTACGACGCGCTGCTCGCCCCGCTGGGCTGGCGACGCCACTTCGAGCAGGACGAGACGATCGGCTGGGGCATCGCCAAGCCGGTCTTCTTCATCTCCGCCCATCACCCCCCGAAACCGGGCTTCGGCCTGCTCAGCTTCTCGGGTCTCGGGATCGTCGCCGTCAAGGCCGCCTGGGAGCAGGGCGTCGCGGCGGGCGGCAAGGCGGTCGGCGAGCCCGGCGAGCGCAGCTCCTACGGCTCGGGCTCCTACTCGGCATTCCTGCAGGATCCGGACGGGTACGAAATCGAGGTCACGGTCGGCAGCGACTAGCCTCGGGCAATCAGGCATCGAAACCAGGAGGAAATGACTTCATGGCTGTAAAGGTGGGCATCAACGGCTTCGGTCGCATCGGGCGCAACCTCTTCCGGGCTGCCCAGGCGGCGGGGGCCGACCTCGAGTTCGTCGCGGTCAACGACATCACCGACACCGGCACGCTCGCCCACCTGCTCAAGTACGACTCGATCCTCGGCCGCTTCCCGGGCGAGGTCTCGGCCGGCGAGGGTTCGCTGAGCGTCGACGGCAAGCAGCTCAAGGTGCTCTCCGAGCGCGATCCCGCCGCGCTGCCCTGGGGCGAGCTCGGCGCCGACGTCGTGATCGAGTCGACCGGCCTGTTCACCGCCCGCGCCGACGCCGCCAAGCACCTCGAGGCGGGCGCCAAGAAGGTGATCATCTCGGCGCCGGCCAAGGAGCCGGACATCACCGTCGCGCTCGGGGTCAACTTCGAGAGCGACTACGACCCGGCGAGCCACGACATCATCTCCAACGCCTCCTGCACGACCAACTGCCTGGCGCCGGTGGCCAAGGTGCTGCACGAGGCGTTCGGGATCGAGCAGGGCCTGATGACGACGATCCACGCCTACACCGCCGACCAGCGCCTGCAGGACATGCCGCACAAGGACCTGCGCCGGGCGCGTGCGGCGGCGCTCAACCTGATCCCGACGACGACCGGCGCCGCCAAGGCGGTCGGCCTCGTGCTGCCGGAGCTGAACGGCAAGCTGAACGGGTTCGCGATGCGGGCGCCGGTGGCGACCGGCTCGGTCGTCGACCTCGTCTTCACCCCCTCGCAGCCGACCGACCCGGATGCCGTCAACGCCGCCGTCAAGCAGGCCGCCGAGGGCCCGCTGCAGGGCATCCTCAGCTACACGGAGGACGCGATCGTCTCGACCGACATCGTCGGCGACCCGCACTCCTCGATCTTCGACGCCGGCCAGACGATGGCGATCGGCGACGGCAAGATGATCAAGGTGGTCTCCTGGTACGACAACGAGTGGGGCTACTCCAACCGCTGCGTCGAGCTGGCGGGGAAGGTCCTCTGAGCACGATCGCGCCGTGAGCTTCGCCAAGCAGAGCGTCCGCGATGCCGACGTGTCCGGCAGGCGGGTGCTGGTCCGGGTCGACTTCAACGTGCCGCTCGTGGACGGCCGTGCCGCCGACGACACCCGGATCCGCGCGGCGCTGCCGACGCTCGAGCTGCTGCGCGAGCGCGGCGCCGCGCTGGTCCTCGTCTCCCATCTGGGTCGCCCGAAGGGGGAGGTCAGGGCGGAGCTCTCGATGAGCCCGGTTGGCGAAAGGCTCGCCGAGCTGCTGGGCAGCGAGGTTCGGCAGGCTCCCGCTGTGGTCGGCGATGAGGTCGAGGCGATGGCGGGGGAGTTGGGGCCCGGCGATGTCCTGCTTCTCGAGAACGTGCGGTTCGAGCCCGGCGAGACCGAGAACGACGCGGGCCTGGCCGACTCGCTGGCCCGGCTTGCCGATGTCTACGTCAACGACGCCTTCGGGGCAGCCCACCGGGCGCACGCCAGCACCGAGGGGGTCGCCCACCGCCTGCCGGGGTACGCCGGGCTGCTGCTCGAGAAGGAGGTCGAGCAACTGGGCAAGGTCGTCGAGTCGCCCGAGCGGCCGCTGGTCGTCGTCCTCGGCGGCGCCAAGGTCAGCGACAAGGTCGGCGTGATCGAGCGCTTCCTCGAGCTCGCCGAGCGGATCCTGATCGGCGGCGCGATGTGCTTCAGCTTCTTCCGCGCGCAGGGCAGCCCGACCGGCGACTCGCTGGTCGAGGAGGAGGGCGTGCAGCTGGCCGCCGAGGCGCTCGACCGGGCGCGCGAGTCCGATTGCGAGCTCGACCTGCCGACCGACCTCGTGCTCGGGCGCGAGTTCGACGCCGACACCGAGGTAAGAGCGGGGGAGGGCATCGTCGTGCCTGACGGCTGGATGGGGCTCGACATCGGCCCGGCCAGCGCCGCCGCCTACGCGGAGGCGATCGGAGCGGCCGGCACCGTGCTCTGGAACGGCCCGATGGGCGCCTTCGAGCTGCCCCCGTTCGCGGCCGGGACCAGGGCGGTCGCCGAGGCCGTCGCGGCGAGCCCGGCGACGACGGTGGTCGGCGGCGGCGACTCGGTCGCCGCCCTGCAACAGTTCGGGCTTGCCGAGAAAGTGGACTGGGTCTCGACCGGAGGAGGAGCGTCCTTGGAGCTGCTGGAGGGAAAGAAGCTGCCCGGAGTGGAGGCGTTGTTAGATGCCTGACCTCACGACCCCGCACACCTGGATGGCGGCCGTGGCGCTGCGCATCTCTGCGTCCTCGGGCTTGCCTTTGCAACCAGCAAAGGCTGCGCCCTGCGTCCTTGATCTGCTTGGCCACGCCCGCCCCCAGGCGCACGCGGCCGTAAGGTCAGGCATCTAGATGCCTGAGCGCACGCCGTACCTCGCCGCCAACTGGAAGATGCACAAGACCGTCGCCGAGGCGACGGCATTCGTCGACGCGCTGCTGCCGCGGATCGCCGCGACCCAGCACGACGTCGTGATCTGCGCGCCCTTCACCGCGCTGACGGCCGTGGTCGAGCGCCGCTACGGGACCGCGGTCAAGGTCGCCGCGCAGAACATGCACGAGGAGCAGTCCGGCGCCTTCACCGGCGAGGTCTCGGCGCCGATGCTGGCCGAGCTCGACGTCGAGGCGGTCGTGCTCGGCCACTCCGAGCGCCGCCGGCACTTCGGCGAGACCGACGAGGCGCTGGCGGCCAAGGTCCCGGCGGCGCTCGCGGCGGGACTCGAGCCGATCCTCTGCGTCGGCGAGAGCGAAGAGGCGCGCGACGCCGGCCAGACCACGGGCGTGCTCGAGCGCCAGCTTCAGGCCGACCTTGCCGCGGTCGAATCGATTCGCCTGCACGACGTGGTGGTCGCCTACGAGCCGATCTGGGCGATCGGCACCGGCCGCACCGCGACCCCCGAGCAGGCCCAGGACGCCTGCGCCTTCATCCGCGACGTGCTGCGCGAGCGCGGCTCCGGCGACGCCGTGCGGATCCTCTACGGCGGCTCGGTCAAGCCGGCCAACGCCGCCGAGCTGCTCGCCCAGCCCGACATCGACGGCGCCCTCGTCGGCGGCGCCTCGCTGGACCCCGAGGACTTCGCGGCGATAGTCGAGGCCGCATGAGGTTCCGGTGCGCTTTTCCCACCCCAGAGGTAGAAAAGGCGCACCGGAAGGGCTTGCGGTGACTCTCCCCTCGCTGGCGCTCGTCATCCTCGACGGCTGGGGGCTGGCGCCGGCCGGGCCGGGCAATGCGATCTCGCTTGCCGACACGCCGGTCTTCGACCGGCTCTGGGAGTCCTATCCGCGCACGCAGCTCTCTGCCCAGGGGCGCGACGTCGGGCTGCCCGACGGGCAGATGGGCAACTCCGAGGTCGGCCACCTCAACCTCGGCGCCGGGGCGATCGTCAAGCAGGACCTGGCGCGGATCGACGACGCGATCGCCGACGGCAGCTTCTTCGAAAACGAGGCGCTGCTCGCCGCCTGCGAGCAGGCGCGGCGCAGCCCGCGCGGGCGCATGCACCTGCTCGGCCTCGTCTCCGACGGCGGCGTCCACTCGGGCTGGGAGCACATCGAGGCCGCGATCGAGCTGGCCTCCCAGGAGGGCGTGCCCGACCTCGTCTTCCACGCCTTCACCGACGGGCGCGACACGCTGCCGCACGGCGGTCGCGGCTACCTCGGCGAGCTCGAGCGCTGGCTGCGCCAGGCCGGGCGGATCGGCACCGTCGGCGGCCGCTACTACGCGATGGACCGCGACACGCGCTGGGAGCGGACCAAGCTCGCCTACGACGCGATCGTCCACGCCAGCGGGCTGCGGGCGACGAGCGCCGAGGAGGCGATCGAGGCCGCCTACGCGCGCGACGAGAGCGACGAGTTCGTCAAGCCGACGGTGATCGGCGAGTACGACGGCGCCGCGGCCGGCGACGTCGCGGTCTTCGTCAACTTCCGCCCCGACCGCGCCCGGCAGATGAGCCGCGCGCTCGCCGATCCGCACTTCGAGGAGTTCTCGCGCAGCGGCGGGCCGGTTCTCGACCTGACCACGATGACCTCCTACCGCAAGGGCTGGGGGTTCCCGGTCGCCTTCCCGGAGGCACGCCCGCAGACGACCCTCGCCGAGGTCGTCAGCGAGGCCGGCGGGCGGCAGCTGCACGTCGCCGAGACCGAGAAGTACGCCCACGTGACCTACTTCTTCAACGGCGGCC
>Ga0210101_1000284_pt1 | contig 18196 bp, 17 predicted proteins | sample Muzzi_PWC_D1_FD_185534 | JGI IMG/M metagenome (GOLD analysis project Ga0210101, IMG submission 185534) | Wetland microbial communities from San Francisco Bay, California, USA, that impact long-term carbon sequestration - Muzzi_PWC_D1 (SPAdes) | ecosystem: Environmental > Aquatic > Marine >... | reverse complement strand
AGCATGAACCGCCGCCTCGCGCCGGAGATCGAAACCGTGTTCCTGACCCCGGCCGAGCAGTATGCCTATATTTCCTCGAGCCTGGTGCGCGAGATCGCCTCCCTCGGGGGTGATGTGACGGCCTTTGTCCACAGGAAAGTTGTGGCTGCATTGCAGGACAGGATCAACTAGATTTGTGCCTATTCATGAAGAAATCAATTCACCGCAGAGACGCCGGGAACGCAAAGTAATTAGTTGTTTTCATGAAGGGATTTCTCTGCGTCCTTTGCGTCTCTGCGGTGAAAACGGCGTGTCGTGACGAACTTTTTCCACTGCAATGCAACTTCCCTTGTGATTTCGGCGGGTTACTAACATGGCATTAATGATCACCGATGAATGCATCAACTGCGATGTGTGCGAACCGGAGTGCCCGAATGACGCTATTTATCAGGGCGCGGAAATCTACGAGATCGATCCGGCGCTGTGTACGGAATGCGTCGGCCATTTCGAGACCTCGCAGTGCGTCGAGGTCTGCCCGGTGGAGTGCATCCTGGTCAATCCCGAGGTTGTGGAAACTCCGGAGCAGCTGCAGGCCAAGTACGAACAGCTGAGCGGTAATCGCGTCGAATGAAGTCAGCCGGTATGGAATGCCTGCGAAGGCTCCGTTTTGGAGTCTTTTGGTTTTCTGTCTGCCTGACAATCACGGCCTGCAGTGGCCGGCAGGAACCGCCGGCCGCCGCCATCGTCAGCGCCCATCCACTCGCCACCCGGGCCGGCATGGACATCCTCGCCGCGGGCGGCAATGCCTTCGATGCCGCGGTGGCGGTCAGCGCCGCGCTGGCCGTGGTGGAACCCTACAGCTCCGGTCTTGGCGGCGGCGGCTTCTGGCTGCTGCACCGGGGCGATGACGGTTTCGAGGTCGTGGTGGACGGGCGCGAGCGGGCGCCGCTTGCCGCTACCCGGGACATGTTTCTCGACGGCGACGGTAACGTGGTGCCGGATCTGTCGCTCACCGGCGCCCTGGCCGCCGGCATCCCGGGGGAGGTGGCGGCGCTGGTCCACATCGCCGCGGATTATGGGCGCCTGCCGCTCAGCCGCACCCTGGCACCGGCGATTCGCCTGGCCCGCGAGGGATTCGAGGTGGACGAGCGCTACCGTCGCCTGGCCGGATTTCGGCTGGCGGCGATGCAGGAGGATGAGGAGACGGCGCGCATTTTTCTGCACGACGATACGGTGCCGGAGGCCGGGTATCGCCTTCGGCAACCGGAACTGGCGGAAACGCTGGACGACATCGCCCGCCAGGGCGCCGCCGGTTTTTACGGGGGTCGGGTGGCGCGACAACTGGTTGATGGCGTGCGCCGCAACGGCGGTCTCTGGACGCTGGAGGACCTGGCCCGCTACGAAGTGGTCGAGCGCCAGCCGGTAACCGGTCATTACCGGGGGCGGCGGATTACCTCCGTCGGACCGCCGTCCTCGGGCGGCGTGGTTCTGCTGACCATGCTGAATATCCTCTCCGGGTTGCCGCTGGACGCAGCGGATGAGGTCATGCGCACGCACCTGGTTATCGAGGCGATGCGCCGCGCCTACCGCGACCGGGCGCTGTATCTGGGAGACCCGGATTTTGCGACCGTGCCGGTCGCAATGCTGACCGGCACGGCGCATGCCGCGGCCTTGCGCAACAGCATCCAGATGGACCACGCCACCCCGAGCGCGGCGCTGGGCGCTGCCGCCCCCGTGAGACAGGGTCCGGACACCACGCACTTTTCCGTGCTCGACCGCGAGGGTAATCGCGTGGCTGCCACGCTCAGCATCAACTATCCCTTCGGTGCATGCCTGACGCCACCCGGCACGGGAGTCTTGCTGAACGACGAAATGGATGACTTTTCCATCAAGCGGGGCACTCCCAATGCCTATGAGCTGGTGGGTGGGGAGGCCAATGCGGTGGAGCCAGGCAAGCGCCCGTTGTCCAGTATGACGCCGACCTTCGTCGAGGACGCCGACGGGGTGGCGATACTCGGAACGCCGGGCGGCAGCCGGATCATCACCATGGTGCTGCTGGCGGTTCTGGATATGACCGGGGAAAACCGGCCGCAATCGTGGGTCAGCCGCCCGCGTTTTCATCACCAGTACCTGCCGGATACCGTGCAGTACGAACCGGCCGCCTTCGACCATGCCATGATCAAGGGGCTCGGCGCGCTCGGCCACCGGCTGACGCCGCTCGATGCTCCCTACGGGAACATGCAGGCAATTTACTGGGACAAGAAGGACCGGCGGGTCTACGCCGCCAGTGACCCGCGTGGCGCGGGCGAGGCATGGGTCGGTCCGTCAAACGACTGAACCCCGCGCTTGTTGCCGCTCCGGGGGAGGCTCACAGCATGCGGCGCTTGTCTATCCGCCGCACGAATTCCTTCATGATGCGCAGGTACAGTTCGTCCTTGAGGACCTTGTCCTCGACCCGGGATTCGATGCTGGGGTTATCATTGACCTCGATGACGTAGATGCCCTTCGGCGTCTGCTTGAGGTCGACGCCATAGAAGCCGTAGCCGATCGGGTCTGCCGCTTTCAGCGCCATGGTGACGACGTCCCCGGGGACGTCCTCCACCGCCCAGGTTTTCCAGCCGCCCATCTCGACCTTGCCTTCGTTGCCGTAGTGCACGATCTGCCAGTGCTTGCGTGACATGAAATACTGCGAGGCGTAGAGCGGTTCGCGATTGAGGATGCCGATGCGCCAGTCGAATTCGGTGTACAGGAACTCCTGGGCCAGGATCAGTTCCGAGGTTTTGAACAGGAGTTCCGTGTACTCCTGCATCTGTTCGGGATTCTCCGCCTTGTAGACGCCCTGCGAGAACGATCCGTCCGGCACCTTGAGCACCATCGGGTAGCCGATGGCCTTCTCCGCGGCCTTCAGGTCGCGCTTGCCAAGGATGACGGTCCTGGGAGTGGGCACGCGATGCGCGCGCAGCAGTTCGGCGAGGTAGACCTTGTTGGTGCAGCGCAGGATGGACTGGGGATCGTCGATCACCACCATGCCCTCGCTCTCGGCCTTCTTGGCGAAGCGATAGGTGTAGTGGTTGATGCGGGTGGTTTCGCGGATGAACAGCGCATCGTATTCCGCCAGCCGCGAGTAATCGCTGCGGTCGATCAGTTCGACGTCGACGTCCAGGGTCTTGCCGGCCTTGATGAACGCGTTGAGCGCCTTTTCGTCGGAGGGCGGCAGGGCATCGTCCGGGTTGTGCAGGATGGCGAGATCGTAACGCGCCAGGCTGCGGGTGCGCGGCAGTCGCCAGCGGCGTTGCAGGTAGGACGACAGCGCCTCGATGAAGAACTTCTGGTTGTAGCTGTCCAGCTTGTTGACAGAGAGCGGCTTGATGGATTCCATATGCCAGTTCTCCTGACGCCGGAACTTGATGCGCAGCAGCGGACAGGGAAACGTCTCGAAGATGTCGCTTGCGAGATCCGTCAGGCCGGGGTAGCGGCAGCGCCCGAAGAACACATCCATCTCGAACAGGGACTCGATGCTGTCCTTGCGGTGCTTGCGCAGGCTCTTCTGCACCACCTCATCGAGGTTGATCGACTCGAGGCTGTACATCGCCTTGCTGCTGAGATCCATCATGGTCTTGACGGTCGGAATGATGCGGTGATGACGCGCCTCGGCCAGCAGGGAGGTGTAGTAGCCCACGCTGAGGTAGCGGTAGCTGCGGCACAGGTTGATTACCTGCACGCCCTTCAGCTTGAAGTACTCCTGGCCGGTGAGGTAGTCGTCCACATGCACCACGGGACAACCGACCTCCATGAAATCGAGGTCGTTCCTGTTTTCCAGTACGATCAGCTGCTGGGTCATTCCTGTGTTCTCCGGCCTGCGCCGCGTTTGCGCCTGCTCATCACGGCGCACCCTCCCGGCATCCAGCGACATGCCCTGTGTTCGAAAACTTCCTGCGGTGCCGGATCTCCCGCAGTGCCGGAGTCCGCGCCGAAGCGCGATGATAGTCCGAAGGCGCGAGAGCGTATAGCCTGCTTTCGTACCGCGACGGTTGCGATCGCGATGTCGACCTTGCTGCGCCGCCGGGGCCGGGTATGGCGTACGCCGGGAGGGAAACTTTTCGCTTGTCCGAAGCGCGGGTCGCGGCACACAATCACGGCATGGACCGCGACCTTCCCCCCCTGATGGAAATGATGCGACGGCTGATCGGCGCACCGTCGGTCAGCAGCGTCACCCCCGGGTTTGACCAGAGCAACCACTCCGTTATCGACCTGCTGGCCGACTGGCTGGACAGTCTGGGTTTTACTGTCGAGGTGCTTCCGCTTTCACGTCAGCCGGGCAAATCCAACCTGATTGCCACCCTGGGACGGGGGGCGGGAGGACTGGTGCTTGCCGGTCATACCGACACGGTGCCCTACGACGAGGGGCGCTGGCGCACCGATCCGTTCCGGCTCACCGAGGCCGACAACCGCCTGTACGGGCTCGGCACCAGCGACATGAAGGCTTTTTTCGCACTGGCCATCGAGGCCGCGCGTCACTGCCGGGCCGAAACCCTGCAAGCGCCGCTGATCATCCTCGCCACCGCCGACGAGGAGAGTTCGATGGATGGCGCCAAGGATCTGGTCGCGCTCGGTCGTCCCAGGGCGCGCTACGCGCTGATCGGCGAGCCGACCGGGCTGCGTCCGGTGCATATGCACAAGGGCATCATCATGGAGGCCATCCATGTTTATGGCCATGCGGGACATTCCAGCAATCCGCAGCTCGGAGCGAGTGCGCTGGAGGGGATGCACACGGTGCTCGGCGACCTGCTCGCCTGGCGCGGGGAACTGCAGGCAGCACACCACGACCCGCGCTTCGCAGTCCCGGTGCCCACGCTCAATCCCGGTTATATCCAGGGGGGGGACAATCCCAACCGCATCTGCGCGCACTGCGAGTTGCATTTCGATCTGCGGGCGTTGCCGGGTATGGATCTCGACGGGTTGCGCCACAGCCTCGACGCACGCCTTTCCGGTCTGTTCGCCGGCAGTGCCTTGCGCGCGGAACGCAACTCGCTGATCGACGGTACGCCGCCCCTGAACACACCGGCCGATTCGGCGATCGTACGGGCAGCCGAGCGCCTCACCGGCCATGGCGCCGAGGCGGTCGCTTTTTGCACCGAAGGCCCCTACCTCAACGCCCTCGGCATGGAGAGCATTATCCTCGGGCCCGGCGACATCGCCCAGGCCCATCAACCTGACGAGTACCTGGCCCTTGAGCGTATCGAGCCGACGCTCGCCTTGCTGCGCGAGCTGATCAACCGTTTCTGTATCCAGCCCGATTCCTGAGACCTAGGATACGGGTGAATACTGTTCACCGTCGAAGCGGTAGACCTGGTTGACCGCGGTGTTGTCTGAACCCGGCGTTTCGGTGCTGCCGTTTCTTTTCTTCACCAGGATGTCGTAGAAACCCCCGGTAATCTGCGGCAGGGTTCCCATCTGCCAGGAGCCTGTCGCCAGTCCCTGTTCTTCATACAGAAAGCCGTGCCTTTCGGTGACGAAGGAGGCCACCTTGCGAAAGTCCCCGTCGATTGCCGTGTAGATGTCCAGGCTGGCGTCCCACGCCCCGCGCTGGTCTTCACTGGACTCGATGACGATGCCGAATCTGTCGGGTCCCAGTTCCATGATCCCGACGCTGTACGGCGGGCTGCCCCAGCTTCCCGCCGGGATTTCCCCGATACTGCTTGCTTCCGGCGCCCAGCCGTCCGCGTTCGGCGCGAATTCCACCAGACTGAGCCGCGGTGCGCAGTGACGGCAGTCGAAGGGTTCGGGTTTGGTGTAGGCGACCACCAGGTGGTGTTCCCCGCCAGTGTAGTTCAGGCGGTAATAGTCATAGATATAGTTATGCAGGGGGACGCTGCTGTAGGGTTCCGTGTCGAAGCCGAAAGCGGCCGCATCACCGTGGTTTTTCAGCATACCGACAACATAACGGCCCGCTTCGATGTTGTTCCATTTTCCCGCAATGCCCGGTTCCGCGGAATGCCGGTGCGACAGAAAATACAACCCGCCGAGCAGCACTAGCAGGCTGGCGGCAGCCGCCAGTAATACCCGAAATCCGTTAAGTTTATTCATGCGTCTGTGTGATCTATTTGCCGTCAAGATACCAGTGATCGTGAAATGTTGACACCCAGCGCGGCCGATAGACCACCAGCAGGGTCATGGTCATGCCATTGAGAAAGGCCTCGCCGAACATCAGCAAGGGGATGAACAGCAGGTAATCTCCGTCGGTACGGTTCACGGCGCCCCCCTGCGCCAGGGCAAGCACGGCTGCGGCGGCCAGACCGCACAGCAGTATACCCAGCGCCCCGGCGAAAAAGGCATTGACGAAAATATAGATGAAGAAATTATGCGCAAGCAGGCGCTGGCTTGCGTATAACAATATCCGGGTCGACAGCACCGGCAGAGCCCCCATCACCAGGGCGTTCAGGGCAAACGCCTCCCAGCCGGCCGGACCCTGCCAGGTTGTGACCAGCAGGGCCAGGCTGACCGCCAGCAGGGCGAACTGCCAGTCGAACATCAGACACAGCGAGGCCACGCCGAGCAGGTGATAGTTATACCCCGGTGCAATGCCGGCATGCAGCGTCCACAACAGGCACACGACGGCCACGGCCGCAAAATAGACATGTGAAGCCTCGTTATCCGCCAGCTTCGACCAGGGCGCGGTCAGCAGGGCGGCTGCGAGTATCAGGGTGTAGAGGAGGGCCGCGCCCCACAGAATGCTTGCGGGCAGCAGGCCGGCTGGAATGTCCATAACGAGTTGAACGACGAATGCAGGAACATTCAGCCTAGTCTGAACCCCGGATGAAGAAAAGCTTTGGTCGAGAAAGGTATTTGCCGCGTTTCGGGGGCGTTGAGCTGTCCGTCAGGGGCGGGCACACGGTACCTCCGCCGGCGCGGATTAAATCCCGACCGGACCACGGATCTCACGCCGAATGAATTCCCACCACCGTGCCGGCCCCGAGTGCGGGCGCAGGGTGTGCAACTGTCGGGAAATTTCCGTCAGGCTACGGTCATCGATGGCCTGGCTTCATGCCGCCCGTCAACGGGTTTCGCCGAGGAGCGTTGCATCTCCCCGCCAGACAGGCTCCTAACCGGCGAGGGTCAAATACAGCCTGACAAGCCCCAGCACGATCGCGATGCCGATCAGTCCCAGTACGATGGTCAGTGCGTGGTTCTTGCGCCAGCCCCGGAAGATCCAGTAGCTCTGCAGGCCGGTAAAGCCGGCCGCTGTGCCAAGGACCATGACGACATCCTTGCGGGGGATATCCATGGGCAACAGAAAAATGAAGAAGAAGACAAACGCCACTCCGAGGGGAATCAGTGAGAAAAGCCAGCTTTCAATTTCCTGCGGGTTCCTGCCGGTTCTCAGCAATTTGCCCAGTTTGCCATCGTGTGCCATCTACCTTCCTCCTTGGATTGAATTTGAACGATCAGAATATTATCAAAAACTGATATAAGGTGTATTGACACAGATCAATTCCTCCGGATGGAGGGAAGCGGGCAGGTTGTCTGTCGGGTTGTGAGAAAATGGCGTGTGTCCTTGTCACCTCACAGGGTCGCAGAGGCTCGGTACGTCGCAGACCCGATAGAGGCGGCGGCAGCCGCCTGACGAGCGTGAGTTTTTGGGAGGGTATACTTGTTCACGATGGTGTAATCAGGAACCACTCCCCGGAATACACGCATGATGAAGGATGACAAACCCCGCTGCGCCTGGCCGGGCGATGACGAATTGATGCGGCGCTATCACGACGAGGAATGGGGCGTGGCGGTGCATGATGAGCGCAAGTGGTTCGAGTACCTGGTCCTCGATGCCTTCCAGGCGGGCCTGTCATGGAGAACGGTGCTGCACAGGCGGGAGGGCTTCCGCAAGGTATTCCGTGATTTCGACCCCGGGCGCGTGGCGCGCCTCACGCAGAAACACATCGACGCGGCCCGCGCCAATCCTGCCATCATTCGCAACCGCCTGAAGATCGAGGCTACGGTCAGGAATGCGCGGGCCTTTCTAGAGGTGCAGGAGCGGCACGGCAGTTTCGATGCCTTCATCTGGTCGTTCACCAACGGGGAAGTCATCCATAATTGCTGGACGGGACTGGAGCAGCTGCCCGCCTCGACGCCGCTGTCGGACAGTGTCAGCCGAGCGTTGAAGCAGGCGGGTTTTTCCTTCGTCGGCAGCACCATCTGCTACGCCTTTCTGCAGGCCGGCGGCATCGTCAACGACCACCTGGTGCATTGCTTCCGATACCGGGAGTTAATTAATGGAGGCGTCAGCAAACGCAAGTAGCCGGTATAAAGGAATACCGAAGAAAGGAACGAAAAACCCCGATCATTCGAGGCTGTCTTTAGTCTGCGGACCGATGCGCAAGGTTGCGGCGGCCATATACCATTACCTGATTACCCCCCGAAACTCAGTTATGACGGAGCAGGGCGGCATCCGGGCCAGGACCGCAAGACACGCCATAAATACATCCCTGTAGGCTCGATTGCCGCACGGCCCAGGCCGGTTTCTCGACCTTTCCCGGTCTCACCATCTGGCCCAGGCCAGCCTCTCGACCGCTTCCCGGTCTCACCTTCTGGCCCAGGCCAGCCTCTCGACCGCTTCCCGGTCTCACCTTCTCCCTGCGGCAAACGGTTTTGCGGTCCTGGCCCGGATGCCGCCTGTCAACGCTGGCAACGGGTGTGGGGCCTGCAAAACAGGGACCGTAGACAGCAGGGATGCTGTCGCCGAGCGTACAGGGAGGTATTCACAGCGTGTCCCTGATTCGCAGTCCCGGCACCCGCTAATCCGTCAGCAATCGCCTGGTAGCTGAGTCTCAGGGGTAATCAGGTACCCTTATTTCTGGCACGCGGGGCAATAAAACGTCGAGCGCTGTCCCTGGCGGATTTCGCGGATGGGCCGTGCGCAGCCGGGGCACGGTTCGCCCCCGCGACCGTAGACCCGCAGGTGGACAGCGAAATATCCCGGTTCGCCGACGCCGTTGATGAAATCGCGCAGCGTGGTGCCGCCGGCGGTGATGGATTCGTCCAGCACCCGGCGGATGGCGGCGGCGAGTCTGTGATAACGGTCGCGGCCGATGCGCCCGGCGGCGCGGCGCGGGTGGATGCCGGCGAGGTAGAGCGCCTCGTTGGCGTAGATGTTGCCAACGCCAACCACGACATGGCTGTTCATGATAAAGGGTTTCACCGCGACCCTGCGCCCGCGTGCGGCCGCAGAGAGGTAGCCGCCGCTGAAGTCTCCGTCCAGCGGTTCCGGCCCGAGGTCGCGCAGTAACGGGTGTTCTTGTGACGGACGCGTCGTCCATAACAGGCTGCCGAAGCGGCGCGGGTCCCTGAAACGCAGGGCGTGCCCGTCGGCGAACACGATGTCGACGTGATCGTGCGTCCCGGGCGGCGCGTCGGCCTCGATGAGGCGCAGGCTCCCGGACATGCCGAGGTGCACCAGGGCGGCACCGGCGGCGGTTTCCAGCAGCAGGTATTTTCCGCGGCGGCCGACGCTCGCGATGGCCTGTCCCGGAAGCTGCTCGATCAGCGCGTGCGGCACCGGCCAGCGCAGGCGCGGCTCGCGCACGAGAACCCGCGACACGATACGGCCGGTGACATGCGGGGCGATGCCGCGGCGTGTGGTTTCGACTTCAGGCAGTTCGGGCATCGGCGTAGTCAACGTTTTGCATAGTGTCCATCAACAAGCAAAATAACTCACCGCAAAGGCGCGAAGAACGCAAAGCCATTTATTTGTTGTCACTGCTGTCCCAAACTCCCTCTCCCGGAGAGAGGGAGTTTGGGGCAGTGATATCTTGTTAATTCGCTTCTTCGCGATCTTTGCGTCTTTGCGGTGAACATGGTGTTGATGGACGATCACTACATGATGTCATGACGCGGTGGTCGCCGGGTACCTGGGAAACTGCAATAACGACACAGCCGGTGGCCGGGTGCCGCTCAGGGTGCGGTTGAAGGTTTGCTCGGCGACTGCGCCGCGGACGCATCAGTGTCGCCGGTTGGTTCCACGGTGGGGTCGGGCGCGGGCTGCGGCAGGGTAAGAAGGCTGTCGGCTTCCGAACCGGGCAGCAGGTACTGGATGCCCCAGTCCGGCCGGGCGAGGATGAGATCCGGGGTGCGGGTGACGATGCGCAGCACGATCGGCCGGGTGTTGTCGCGGGTGTGCACGGTTACCGTCTCGCCAGTCGCACTGTCATTGTCACGGCGTGTCAGCAGGGCGGTGGCGTTCTGCCAGTTCTCGATGAGGATCTGCAGGGCGTCGGCGCTGACGTCCTGCTGTTCGGGGTCGAGTCGCCAGTGGCCGTCATCGGTATAGGCCAGAGTCATGGTCGGCAGTTCAAGCCGGGTGATGGCGCCGCGACCCTCCAGAATCTGACGGCTGACGAAGTTCGGCCAGGCGGCGTTGAGCAAGTGCTGGTACTGATCGTCGATCAGATACACGGTATCGCCGACCTGGACATAGCGCTGTTTTTTCAGTGCATCGGTGGCGCCGAAACGGATGTCGACGTCATCCAGGGCTACGCGCGCCTGGGGTGGCTGCAGGCCGAGGGTCGCCAGGTCCAGCGACCCGGCCGGGTAGTAGCGTGTCGCGGTGGCCTCCAGCAGGCGCAGCAGCGCCCGTACCTGAAAGTCCGCGGCGGGCAGTTCCCGGTTATCAGCCAGCAGGAACCAGCGGCCGTCACGCCTGCTGAACCTGAGCGGGTCGCGGGTGAGACGCTCGACGGCGAGGCTGCCAGTCAGCTCCGGTGTCAGCCCGGTGGTGATCGGTCGGGGCGCGTCCACGGGCTTCACGCCGGGCTTGAACCAGGCCACCAGCGCCAGCCCGAGGACGGCGAGGAACAAGACCAGATTGAGCAGGGTGCGCGTCGACATCAGCGCCGCCGGCGGCGCAGCCAGATCACCAGCCCGCTGGTCATCAGCAGGATCGGCAGGCCGATCAGGGCGCCGAGGCCGATGACGCCCTGGGCAATCCGACCCAGTTCGAGTGTGGTATCGGGTGCCACCTTGACGCGTATGTCGATGAACGCGTCATCGTGGCTCAGCCAGTGAACCATGTTCAGGCCGAGATCGAGGTTGCCGGCATTGCCGAGGTAAGTGTTGGAAAGGAAGTCGCCATCACCCGTTACGATGACGCGCTGTTCATGTGGCGGCGTGTTTGTGTCAGCCGCATCCCCGGACAGTGCGGTGGCGGTGAGGGCCACGCCGATATTGAGCGGGCCGGCGCGTTCATCGGTGTTTTCATCGAACTGGATTTCGCCCTTCAGTTCGCCGAGTTCGGTCCAGGAGCGGCTGAGCGTCGAGAGGATCGGGGTGGCCTGCCAGTGCGGATCCTCGCGAATTTCCAGTGCGGCCGCCTCCGGGAACACGGTGACGGACTTGAATTCGCGCGTGACTTCATGAGCAGGGTAGGCAGTCACCAGGGCAAAGGACGGGTCGTCGATGCCAAAGGCCTGGGTGGTGGCATCGACGACCACGCCGGGCAGGAAGGCGATGCCGAGTTGCTCGGCAAGCGATTCCAGACCGGCCGGCTTGCCGGGTTCCGCCAGCCACAGCAGGTTGCCGCCCTGCGTGACGAAATCACGCACCATGGCCACCTCGCCCGGCAGCAGGTTGACACGCGGCCCGGCGATGACCAGCAGGCTGGTGTTTTTCGGTATCGGATTTTCGGCCAGATTGACGTTCTGCACCTTGATGCCGTTGCGCTCCAGTTCCTTTCCGAAAGCACCGAGATCTGCATTGGCCTCGCCGTGCGGATCGCGCTCGCCATGGCCGGTCAGAAATACAATCCAGCGTTCGTCCTGACGGGAGACGCGCAGCAGGGCGTTGGTGAGTTTCTGCTCGCTGCGAACCTGTACGTGCTCGCCACGCCCCTGGTAACCGACGACCAGTTCACCGTCGACCGTGACTCCCTCAGTGCGCACCCGCTCGGGTGCCGTATCGGGATTGATGAATTCCAGCTCGATGTCCGGCTTGAAGCGCTGGTAGCTGCCAACCAGATCCTTGATTTGTTTTCTCAACATCGCGTCCTCGCTTGCCCAGGCCGTGATGGTGACCGGATCGGTCAGTTCCGCGAGCAGTTTGCGGGTATCCACCGAGATCGTATTGCGACCGCCGGCGGTCCAGTCCGCCTGGTAGACATACAGGGTGCTGAGCCAGGCGAGCAGGCCGATGAGGCCGATGAACAGCACGGCGAATACCCATCCTTGCAGGCGCAGCAGGAGGCGGGAGCGGGGCGTGATTTGCATGGCTCGGACAGGCTCCTGGCGTCAGTGTGATAGCCGGTCGGCATCCAGGCGGCGGATGCTGAGGCCAAGGAACAGGGTGATGACCAGCAGGTAATAGATAACGTCGGTGCTGTTGAACTGGCCCTTCAGCAGGGTTTCATAGTGGCGCAGCATGGACAGGTAGGCGAACAGGCCGCTCGCCTGGTTCTCGCTGTTGCCGGCCCAGTCGATGATCCACAGCAACAGCAGCAGACCGAAGGTGCTGATGGCGGCAATGGTGGGCTGTTCGGTCAGCGCCGACATGAACAGGCCGATGGCGGTAAACGCCGCCAGCAGCAGGGTAATACCCAGCAGTCCGGCGGCGAGCTTGCCGAGATCGAGGTCGGTGCCGGCCAGCAGGGAGAGCGGCATCAGGGCCAGCAGGGCCAGCAGGACCAGGAAGAAGGACAGCACCCCCAGATATTTGCCGATAATGATCTCCGTCATCGACACCGGCGCCGAGAACAGCAGGCTGAGCGTGCGGTTGCGTCGTTCCTCGCTCAGCACGCGCATGGTCAGCAGCGGCGCCACCAGCAGCAGCACGATGGCGGCGTCGGCGAACAGCGGAGCGACGATGAGATCCGCCACGCCGGGTGCGCCTTCCACGGCCGCGAGTTTCGGCTGCCATACGAGGTAATTGTCGACCTGCGACAGGAAAATATACGCCAGGATGAACTGCACCACGGCGAGCACCGCCCAGGCCAGCGGCGAGAGGAACAGGCTGCGCAGCTCGCGCGCGGCGATGGTGAAAATCATCAGGCCGCCTCCTGCGGCGGGTCCGCCGGCAGCTCCGAGCAGGTCAGCTCGATGAAGATCTGCTCCAGCGTGCGCCGTTCGGGGCTGAGCTCATGCAGGCGCCAGTCGCCGGCGACTGCCTGTTCTATCAGGGCTTCGGAGGGGTTCATGTCGGTGAAATGGATGCGCACCCGGTTGTCGGGGAGTGCTTCCGCACGACTGACGCCCGCCACCTTCGCCAGTGCGTCCATATCCGGGGAGGTGTGGAATGCGGCGATCAGGCTGGTTGCCTTCAGCTGCTGCTCGAGACCGGCGATGCTGTTCGAGAACACCAGCCGCCCCTGATGAATGATCTGCACCCGGTTACAAACGGCCTGTACCTCGGGCAGGATGTGGGTGGACAGGATGATGCCGTGCTCCTTGCCGAGCTCGCGGATCAGGGCGCGGATTTCGCGGATCTGGATCGGATCGAGTCCGACGGTGGGTTCATCGAGAATCACCACCGCGGGGGTATGAATGATCGCCTGTGCGATACCGACGCGCTGCTGGTAGCCCTTGGAGAGGTTGCCGATCAGGCGATGGCTGACCTCGTTCAGGCCGCAGCGTTCCAGGGCGGTGCGGATGGCCTTGCCGATGTGGCCGCGGGCAATGCGGTTCAGGCGTGCGCAGTAGCGCAGGTATTCCTCCACGGTCAGTTCCCGGTAGACCGGCGGCTGTTCGGGCAGGTAGCCGATCGCGCGTTTGGCGCGTTTGGGCTCATCGAGCAGGTCGATGCCGTGCACGTCGATGCGACCGGCGCTTGGCGCGAGGTTGCCGGTGATGAGCTGCATGGTGGTGGTCTTGCCCGCGCCGTTGGGTCCGAGGAACCCCAGCACATCGCCCTTGGCCAGCTCGAAACTCACGTCATCGACGGCCAGGGTGTGGCCGTAGTAACGGGTCAGATGTTCAGCGTGTACCAGCGTGTCCTTCTGCATGGGTGACGACTACCCGGATTTGGCCTATTGCACAAGGCGCGGATTATACTCCGCGTTCGAATGTTTAGAAGTATGGGCACGCCATGTCACGAACGCATCCGGTCCATTACGACCCGGGACCACCGGATAGGTTCACACTTTACGGAAACGAGCATGTGGCTGGGTATTGACACCGGCGGTACCTTCACCGATTTCGTGCTGTTCGACGGGCGGGCGCTGCGCGTGCACAAGGTGCTGTCCACGCCGCAGGCCCCGGAACAGGCCATCCTGCAGGGCGTCCGCGATCTCGGTCTGACGCTTCCGGGACTGCAGGTGGTCCACGGCTCGACCGTGGCCACCAATGCCGTGCTCGAGCGCAAGGGCGTGCGCACCGTCTACATCAGCAACCGCGGGCTGCGTGATGTACTCACCATCGGTCGCCAGGCGCGCGCCGAACTCTATAACCTGCAGCCCGAACCCCAGCCGCCGCCGGTGCCGCGCGAACTGTGCCTGGAAGTATCCGCGCGACTTGGCGCGGATGGAAACCGGACTGCTGAGCTGGGCGAGGCGGACCGGAAGGCGATCCGGGAACAGATCGCCGTGCTGCAACCCGCGGCCGTGGCCATCAACCTGCTGTTCTCTTTTCTCGATGATGCGGATGAACGCACGATTGCGTCATGGATGCCGGAAGGGCTGTTTGTCGCGCGTTCCTCCGGGGTGCTGCCGGAATACCGGGAATATGAACGCGGCATAGCCACCTGGCTCACCGCCTGGGTCGGACCACTGGTGGCCGGCTACCTCGAGCGCCTCGGCCGGGCCCTGCATCCGGCGGCGGTCACGGTCATGCAGAGTTCCGGCGGCACGGTGAGCGCGGAACAGGCCGGTCGCAAGGCGGTGCATCTGCTGTTGTCCGGGCCGGCCGGCGGCCTGATGGGTGCGCGCTTCATCGGTCGCCTCGCCGGCGAAACCCGGCTGCTGACCTTCGACATGGGCGGGACCTCGACCGACGTGGCCCTGGTTGAAGGCGACATCCAGCTGACCTCAGAGGGGCATATCGGTCCCTGGCCTGTGGCGGTGCCCATGGTCGATATGTACACCATCGGCGCCGGGGGCGGATCCATCGCCGCCATCGACGGCGGCGGGTTGCTGCAGGTGGGTCCTGCATCGGCGGGCGCGGCGCCGGGTCCGGCCTGCTACGGCCAGGGCGGCGTGGCCGCCACGGTGACCGATGCCAACCTGGTGCTGGGACGGCTGCGCCCGGAGGCGTTTCTGGGCGGCGCCATGACGCTCGATATGGATGCGGCGGTAACAGCGGTGGCCGGCATCGCCGCACCGCTCGGCCTGGGTGTCGAGGAAGCCGCGGCGGGCATTATCCGGATCGTCAACGAGCACATGGTCCAGGCCCTGCGGGTGATTTCGGTGCAGCGCGGCGTGGATCCGCGCGAGCACGTGCTGGTGTCCTTCGGCGGGGCCGGCGGCCTGCATGTCTGCGCACTGGCCGAGGAGTTGGGCATGCAGCGCGCCCTGGTGCCGGTGCATGCCGGAGTATTGTCTGCGCTCGGCATGCTGGTGGCGCCGCGTGCGCGGCAGTTGTCGCGTACGCACGCCGGATTGTTGACGGATGCCGCAGAGGGGGCACTGGAGGAGGGATTGCAGAGCCTGGCGGAGCAGGGCCGATTGGAACTGATCGCGGAAGGCATCGAGGCAGCGGCCATCGAATGCGACTTCAACGTGGATCTGCGCTACCAGGGGCAATCCTGGACCCTCACGCTGCCCTGGCAGGGCAGGGAACAGACCCAACCGGCCTTTCACGAGGCACATGAGCGTCGTTACGGACACCGGCTGGATGCGCCGGTCGAACTGGTCAATATCCGCGCCAGCCTGCACGGTCGGCCGCCGGCCATTGCGCTGCCGAAGTTGACGGCTGAGGCCGGGGATCCGGGCCGGCCGCGCTATGTGCGCCTGTCCGGCCATGTGGATAAGGTCCCGGTGTGGAGGCGCGAGGGGCTGGAAGCCGGGCAGCGCATCGACGGTCCGGCGCTGATCACCGAAACCGTGGCAACCACCTACCTGCCGGCGGGCTGGCGCTGCCAGGTGGATGACACGGGCAATCTGCGTCTCAAGCGGTAAGTGCCTGCCAATGCCATACTAAAGGGCACCTCTAAGAACCGGGTTTATTCCTGTAGGAGCGAGCTTGCTCGCGAATGCGGCACCTGAAAATCAACAACTTCGCGGGCAAGCCCGCTCCTACAAATGCATCGATTCGGGTTTTTCGAGGTCCCCTAAAGATGAACCCGCTGAAAAAGCGCCGCGTCGTCTCCATTACCCGGATTTCCTCCTGGCGGGGGCTGCTTTCGTGCTACACTTCCCTGCAAGTGGTTCATGACAATAAACACCCATTCCGTAACAGCGCAAAGCAGGCGCAGCTCATCAGCGACTCTTCGAGATACAGAAACCTCGGCAATGTGCAGTAAGGCAAGTAAGGTACGCACCTGCGAGCGACTTATCACGTTTTTGCACCGTCATCGAGGATTTTCCTGTGCTATCGCGGGAACGGCACAGGAGTGAGCGGATACTCTCCGGATAAACTTTTTGAGGCCCATTGGCATGATTGATACTTTTCTCGAATTCCTGGGCAACGGCGGTCTGACCCGGTTCTCATGGACCGGCGTGGTCCTCACGGGACTGGCGCTGACCCATGTGACCATCGCCGGCGTCACCATCTACCTGCACCGCCACCAGGCGCACCGCGCGCTCGACCTGCATCCCGTGGTCAGCCACTTCTTCCGCTTCTGGCTGTGGCTGACCACCGGCATGGTGACGCGCGAGTGGGTCGCCGTGCACCGCAAGCATCACGCGAAATGTGAAACCCCGGAGGACCCGCACAGTCCCCAGGTGCTCGGCATCCGCAAGGTGATGTGGGAGGGTTCGGAACTCTACCGGCGGGAAGCCGCCAACAGCGAGACCCTCGAACACTACGGACACCTCACGCCTGGGGACTGGCTGGAGCGTCATCTCTATTCACGTTTTCCCTGGCTGGGCATCACCCTCATGCTGGTACTGGATATCGCGCTGTTTGGCAGCCTCGGCCTGGTGCTCTACGCGGTGCAGATGGCGTGGATTCCGTTCTGGGCTGCCGGCGTGATCAACGGCGTCGGTCACTGGTGGGGGTATCGCAACTTCGAGACCCCGGATGCATCGCGCAACATCACCCCGATCGCCATCCTCATCGGCGGCGAGGAACTGCACGCCAACCACCATGCCTTCCCGGCCTCGGCGCGCTTCTCCATCAAATGGTGGGAGTTCGACCTCGGATGGATCTGGATCCGCCTGCTGTCGCTGCTGGGTCTGGCGCGGGTGAAAAAGGTTGCGCCGCGGCCTGTCATCATCGCCGGCAAGTACAGCATCGACAGGGATACCGTACGTGCCGTGGTGGCCAACCGTATGCACGTCATGGCCAATTACGCACGCGAGGTCATCCGCCCCGTGCTGAAACAGGAGCGTCAGCAGGCGGAAGGTTCCTGCAAGCGGACGCTGAGGCGCGCCCGCGCCCTGCTCACCCGCGAGACTTCACTGATCGACGAGGCAGCCCGCCAGCGACTCGATAGCCTGCTTGAACAGTTCAGCAACCTGCGGGTCGTTTACCACTACCGCCAGCAGCTGCAGTCGGTCTGGGCGCGCAAGGCGACCAGTCAGGAGAGCCTGATCAAGGCGCTGCAGGACTGGTGTCTGCAGGCCGAAGCGACGGGTATCTCTTCCCTGCAAGAGTTTGCCAGGCGGTTGCGCGGCTACAGCCTGCAGGCGGTCTGATGCGTCTCGTTCACCGCGGAGACGCGGAGGGCGCCGGCAAACGGCAGACAAGCACTGCTGTTATTGTTGTTAACATGCTTTTTCTCTGTGTTCCCTGCGTCTCTGCGGTAATGATTTCTGCAGGCGCGAGCAACAAAAAAACCCGGCAGCGCCGGGTTTTTTTGTTGCCCTATGGCGTGCGGGCCGGTTACTTGATCTTGCCTTCCTTGTAGATCACATGCTTGCGGACCACCGGGTCGAATTTCTTTATTTCCATCTTTTCCGGCATATTTCGCTTGTTCTTGGTCGTGGTGTAGAAATGACCGGTGCCGGCGCTGGAGACGAGCTTGATCTTGTCGCGCATGGTGATGTTCCTCTAGACCTTTTCGCCGCGGGAGCGGATATCCGCCAGCACGGCGCTGATGCCCAGCTTGTCGATAATGCGCATGCCCTTGCTGGAAACGCGCA
>Ga0210101_1000283_pt1 | contig 18197 bp, 8 predicted proteins | sample Muzzi_PWC_D1_FD_185534 | JGI IMG/M metagenome (GOLD analysis project Ga0210101, IMG submission 185534) | Wetland microbial communities from San Francisco Bay, California, USA, that impact long-term carbon sequestration - Muzzi_PWC_D1 (SPAdes) | ecosystem: Environmental > Aquatic > Marine >... | reverse complement strand
GGCTCGGGTTCCGCGAGGCCAAGGAGAGGGCGGTGGAGCGGTTCGAGCGCGGCTATCTGGCCGGCTGCCTCGGCGCTACGGGGGGCAACATCAGCGCCGCCGCCCGGCTGGCGGGGATCGACTACAAGAACTTCTACACCAAGCTGAAGCAGTACGCCATCGAGCCGGGCCGGTTCAAGGACTGACGCCCAGGGCGGCCAGGAGGCCCACCGGTTCGGGAGGGCTCTGACCGTAGATCGCCATCTCGTGCCGGACCTGGCGCTCGAGCTTCCCGAGGCCGTAGTGGGCGGCCTCCTCGGCGGTGATCGAAAGGCGCTCCAGGACCGCCTCCGCCCCGGCGTTCCCCGCGCGGTCCGCCAGCGCGCTCGCCATCTCCGCCGCCAGGCGCAGGCCTCGGTCCTGGCGGACCCACTGCCACTCTTGGAGCCGTGCCAGGAGCTCGCGCGCTTGCGCCCCGTCGCCGGCCGCCACCAGGGCCTGGGCCAGGACCACTCCGGCACGGGCTTGCCCTTCGTAGTCGAACCGCTCTTCGAACGCGACCAGGCTCTGCCGGGCCAAGCGGACCGCCTCGGCCGGTCGCCCGTCGTCGAGGGCCGCCGACGCCTGCACCCTGGCGACCTCCGCCTGCCACCGTGGGTACCGCTCTGACCGGGCGAGGGTGAGCGCCTCGCCCAGGGCCCGTCGAGCGCCCGGGCCGTCTCCCGTCGCCAAGGTGGCCTCGGCCAGTGCCGTGAGAGTCTCGGCCACACCATCCAGATGCCCCTCGTCCCGGAAGATGTGGAGAGCCTCGGCGAACCGTGCCTGGGCCTCCGCGAGCATCCCCCGGCGAGTCGCCAGGCGCCCCAGGGCGAGCAGGGTGACCGCCTCGCCGCGCCGGTCCGCCATGGCTCGCCGGAGCGCCAGGGCGCGGTGATGTACGTCCTCGGCGTCGGTCAGGTAGCCCTGGTGCCGGAGGAGGATGCCGAGGTTGTTGAGGGCCGCCGCGCACCGCCTCGGATCGTCGGCTGCACGATAGAAGGATGCTGCCTCCCTGTAGAGCTTCTCCGCCTCCGGCAGCCGCCCCTGGCGCACCACGACGACGCCCAGGTTGTTGAGCAGGCTCGCCACCCGCGTGGTGTTCCCGAGGAGGCGGGCCAGCCGCAAGGCCTCCCGCTCGAGGCGCTCCGCCTGGGCCAGGTCGTTGTTCCGGGACCGGACGATGCCCAGGCCGGTGAGCGCCCGCACGACCGACTCCAGGTCCCCCGTCGCCCGGGCGGCGGCGAGGACGTCCTGGTAGAGCTTCCGTGCCCCGTCCAGGTCTCCTGCGCCCAGGCGACGGCCGGCCTCGTCCAGTGGCTCTGCCGCCGCCTCGATCCGCTCGGTTGGCGCCGCCTCCTCTCCACCCGCCACCACACCGAGGGCAGGCCCGCTCACCGCCTGGTGAACGCTCGCTCCCTCTCCGACGAAAAGGAGCGCCGCCAGGAACGCCGCGCGGGCCGCCAGGCGTCCGGCGGTCCGCGCTCCGGGGCCCGGGGGGCCTTCCAGCGCGGTCAACCCGGCGAGCACTGCGGAGACTCCCGGGGTCCGTTTCGCCGGATCCCGAGCGAGACAGCGCAAGATCGTCCGGTCCCAGCGCGGGTCGAGCCCGGGCACGTGGTGGCTCGGGGAAAGAGGCCGCCCGTGGAGCCGTGCGAGCGCGGTCTCCACACCGGTTTCGCCGTCGAAGGGGAGGGCTCCGGTGAGGAGCTCGTAGAGCACGACCCCGAGGGCGAACAGGTCGGTAGCCGGGCTGGCGGGTAGGCCCCGCACCTGCTCGGGTGCCAGGTAGGCGGGGGAGCCCACCAGGTCCCCCGTCGCGGTGAGGGTCGGTGCCGACCGGGCTTGGCACCGGGCGAGCCCGAAGTCCGTCAGCACCACCCGCTCACTGTGCTCACCGGGTGGTCCCGGCTCCAGGAGGATGTTGGCCGGTTTCAGGTCTCGATGGACGATCCCGGCAGCGTGGACCGCTCCGAGCGCATCACAAAGCTGACGGACGATCGGCAGCGCCTCATCGGGCGTGAGCCGGCCCCGGCGCTCCAGCCGGGCGGCCAGGGTCTCGCCCCGGATGAGCTCCATGGTGAGCAGGAGCTCGCCGTGGCCGTCGGCGGCCTCCTCCACGACCAGGTCGAAGACGCGGCAGACGTTGGGGTGGGAAATGCTCCGCGCGGCCCGGACCTCCCGCCGGCACCGCTCCACCGCTTCCGCATCCGGCAGCCACTCACGCCGCAGGCACTTGACCGCCAGGCGATCGCCCACCAGGACGTCCTCGGCCTCGTAGACCCGCCCCATGGCGCCCTCCCCGAGCAGCCGGACCGGACGGAAACGCCCGGCCAGGAGCGGGCCGGTGGCGGGGGCGGATGCCGTCCCGCCCTCTCGGTCGACCGAGTCGGGTGGATGCGGTGCTGTCAGGATCCGGGGTCGCATGCCTGCCCTCATGTGACCCCTCGGGCGAAAGGCTTTCGCGGCGACCGGGTCTCAACAGGCCTCCGTTCGATGGACAGGGCCCGCGGAAGCGGGGCCACGGGCCCTCATCAACGCGCTCTACGGCTCCACCCAGACCACCTCGGTGGGCGCCTCCGGGTGCACCGGGTCGAGGGTGACCACGTAGGCGCCGCGGACGCCGACCCGCCGGTTGGGGCCGAAGGAGAGCGCCGGAGTGAGGCCGGTGGGGTGGTCGCGGAGCACCTCGAGCGCCTCGATCAACCCTTCCCGGGTGACGTCCCGGCCGGTCCGCTCCAGGCCGTCGACCAGCAGGTCGATGGCGGTGAACGCGGAGATCTCGGAGCCGCCCAGCTCGATCGTGTCGGTTCCCAGGGCCTCGTGGAAGTGCGAGAGGCCGGGGGGAGTCCGATCGACGGGGAGCGAGCTGAAGGCGAGGTAGAGGCGCCCTTCGAAGCCGGGGCGCGGGGTGAAGAGGTCTCCTTCCACCAGGGTGCCCAGGGCGTGGAGCCGGGGGTTCCAGCCCGCGTCGGCGGCGGCGTCGAGGAGCGCCGGCTCGACCGGGCCGGGGGTGATCAGGAAGACATCTTCGGCCCCCGCGGAGCGGAGCCGCGCGACGGCCTCGGCCGCGTCGAAGGCGCCCCGGGGGTAGGCGAGCCGCTCGACCCGGGCGAACCCCTCCGCGGCCTTCTCCGCGGCCACGTCGGCCACGGCGACCATGCGCTCGTCCTCCGGGTAGACCACGGCCGCCACCTGGTCGGTGCCGCTGCCGGTGTCTTCGCCGGTGGGTTTGGCCTGTTCCAGGCGCTGGATCGCGGCGTCTGCCAAACGGCGCTGGATAGCGACGTCCGCCAAACGGCGCTGGATAGCGGCCTGGACGAGCACCCGGGCGCGGCCGGGGAGGCCGGCGTCCAGGTAGAAGACCTGACGGTTGAGCGGGAAGCTCTCGTCCGGGTGGAGCGTCAGGGGGCCCACCAGGGGGATGCCCCGCTCCTCGGCCAGGTCGGCCAGCGCTTCGTCGGCGCCGGCGATGAACGAGGCGGTGAGGGCGAAGACGTCTTCCGAGTCCAGGAAGCTGGCGACCGCGGCCGCCCGTTCATCCGGAGCGGCGGGGAGCGGTAGGTAGCGCACACGGAGCGAGCGGGCGTAGACGCCGCCCGCGCCGTTGATCCGGGTGGCGTACGCGTCGACCACGCGCCGGACCGCCGAGGTCGTGGCGGCCAGCGCGGTGGCGTCGCCCGGTGGCAGGAGCACGCCGATCGTCAGCTCGTCGTCTCCCACCCCCGGGTCCTGGTCCTGGCCCAGCTTCCGGAGGTAGGCCACGAGGTCGTTCGAGTCCTCCCGGCTCAGCCGGTAGTGGGGCATGACCGAGTCGAGCTCGTTGCCGGAGGAGTCGAGCCCCAGGACGATCGCCCGCTCGACCAGGCGCTCGGTGTAGGGGCCTCGCTCCCGGCCGCTCTGGGTGGTCACCGTGTAGGGCCTGGTGAGCGCCCCCCAGGTGAGGTCGGACGGCGTCACGCCGCCTTCCGGCCGCCCCCGGCCGTCCCGGCCGTGGCAGCTCGCGCAGGGCAGCGCGACGGCGGGCACCTCGATCCTGGCGTCGCCCATGAGAGCGGTCACCTCGCCGCCGGAGGGGCTCTCGCCGGAGAGGTAGATCTGCTTTCCGCGCTCCTGGGCGGCGGTGAGAGCGCCGGGCTCGGCGTCCGCCGCGGCAGCCCGGGCAGGGGTCCACAGAAGCGTCAGGACGATCGCCAGCAGGAGCAGCAGCAGACCGACCGCGTGCGATCCCGTGCGGCGAAGGCGGGCGTGATGGATGCGGAGCGGAGTCTCTGGCACGGCCTAGCGCTCCGACTGGCCGGGCACCGCCGGCGCCCCGGTGTCCTCGAGCACGCCCCGGAACAGCTCGATCAACTCACCGCTCGACGACAGGCCGTTGGTCTTCTTCCACAGGCCGGTCTGCTCGTTGCCCATGAGCACGATGGTCGAGTGGCTCTCCTTGTCGTCGACCGCGAAGCCGAGCTTGCCGAGCACACGCGCCACGTTCTCCCGGGAGCCGGTGAGAAAGTACCAGCCCTCTTTGGCTTCGAACTGCTCGCCGAAGGCGTGGAGCTTGGCCGGCGTGTCGGTCTCCGGGTCGACGCTGATCGAGAGCAGGAGGACGTCCTTGCCCAGCCGGTCGCCGGCCGCGGCCTGGAGGCTCTTCATCTTCTGGCCGAGCACCGGGCAGACCAGGGTGCAGGTGGTGAAGACGGAGTCGATGACGACGATCTTGCCGTCGAGCAGGTCGCTGTAGAAGCGGTGCACCTCGCCGTTCTGGTCGATGAGCTCCGTGTCGGTGAAGTAGCTCCGGGCGGCGGCGACCTCCCGCGGGTTGCGCTGGGAGGGGGCGGCCTCCGCCGGGGCGGGGACCGCGAGCAGGGCCGCCGTCGCCAGGACCCCGAGGAGCGCCGCCACCGCGGCGGCCGAGCGGCTGGGCGGGACGTCATCGCGGCGATCGCATCGGATGCCCATCAGCCCTGCCCTCCGTCGGCCATCACCTCGTCCACGATCTTCGCCAGCGTCTTGGGGCTGGCGAGGCCGTAGGCGCGGGTCCACTCTCCGGTCCGGTCGTTGCCGACGAGCACCACCGGGGCGTGGTCGGTGATGTCCGCCGTGAACACCTCGAGGGCTTTGAGCAGGCGCTCCATCTGCTGCTGCTCGCCGGTGACCAGGGTCCAGCCGGGCTGGGCGCCGAACTTCTCGCTCCACGCCTTGAGCCGCTGGGGCGTATCGGTGGTGGGATCGACCGAGACCGAGATCAGGTAGACGTCGCGGCCGAAACGCTCGGCGAGCTCCTTCTGCAGCCGGCCGAAGTTGGCGCCCATGGGCGGGCAGATGGTGGTGCAGGTGGTGAAGACGAAGTTCATGGCCACGGTGCGGCCTTCGACCAGGTCGGTGTAGAAGCTCTTGGTCTCACCGTCCTGGGTCAGCACCTGGACGTCGGGGATGTCGAGGCCGCCTTCGATGGGGGTCGCCTGGTCGCCGTGGTCGTCATGGTGGCCGTGCATCATGGCCTTGTGGGCGGCGTGCGGGTCCTCGGCCCCTGCCGGGGTCGTTGCGGTGAGGATCAGGAGCGCGGTGGCCAGGCCGAAGGTCGCGATCTGTCGGAGGTCTCGAATGGTTCGCTTCATGACAGTGCTCCTCAGTGGCTCGCCTGCGCGAGGGTGGTGTCGCCGGAGGTCGTCGTCTCGGTGGGCTCGACTGTCTCGCCTCGGGGCAGAACGCGGAAGGTCTGGTAGGGGTTCTGGTTGAAGCCGGCGCCGTGGGTCTCGGCGTAGACGTAGTAGGCGCCCGGCATGGGGGGCGTGAAGGTCAGGCGGTAGACGCCGTCGCCCACCTCCTCGGCCGGCTCGCGGTGGTGCCAGCGACCGGGCGCCAGCACGGTGAGCACCTGGAGGTCGGTGAGCCCTTCGATGCCCTCGTCGGTCGACCGGTCGGCGACCCGGAACGAGAGCGTCACCGGCTCGCCCTCGGCGACCACACCGATCCGGTCGAGGGGCTGGACCACGATCTTGGGCCCGCGGCTCGCTTTCTCCGGGTCGGCGGCCACCTGGAGGCCGAAGCAGTGGACGATGCGCGGCGTGTCGAGGAAGAAGGCGAGCTCGTACTCCCCCGGACGGCGCAGGCGGATGCCGGTCTCGTAGACCCCGGGCTCGCTCTCCGTCAGGCTCCGGTCGACCACCATGACCGCCCGCGGCCGGTGGCCGTAGTTCTTGAAGTGGCCCATGGGGGCCGCCATGCCCTCCTTGTAGTAGTAGATGGCGCCGTCCTCGCCGTTGGCGAGCAGCATCGCCGGGGCGCCCGGCGCTTGCACCATGCTGGCCGCCGGCGTTGGATGACCCTTGCCCGGAGGGTGGGTACCCCCGGGGAAGTCGATGACCTGGATCGGCCGGCCCTCGTCACCGATGGCGTCGAGTGGGATGGTGAGGACGATCTCGCTCTCCCGGTGGCGCACATAGGCCAGCTCGTCCGAGAAGGCCACCTGGTCCGGGCCGAGCTCGACCTCGCCGTGCTGGACCATCCGGTTCTTGGCGGCGTCGAGGACGAAGAGGGAGGTGTTTGTGGGGTTGGGCACCAGGGCGAAGCGGCCGCCGGGGGCGAAGCGCACCTGGCCGATCCCCTTCTCGAGCTCGATCCGTGTGACCACCTGGTGGCGCTCGCCGTCGACCACCGCCACGGTGCCGTCCACCGGGTCGCTGACGAACAGCGCGCCGGCGGTGTCCGACCAGGCGAGTGAGCTGGGCCGGCTGCCGGTCGCGACCTCGGCCACCGTCTCGCGGCGGGCTACGTCGATCACCGACACGGTGCCCGCCTCGGTGTTGGCCACGAAGGCGAAGCGGTTGTCGCCCGAGAAGGTGAGGTCGGTGGCGCCGGGGGCGATGGCGATGCGCTCGATCTCCTTGAGCGCCGTCGTTCCCACCACGGAGATGCCCGCCTGTCGGTCACCTCCTTCGCCGTCGTCGCCCGTGCCGTCGAAGACCACCCAGAGGAAGGCGCCGTCGGGCTGAAGCGCCAGGCGCCGGGGGCCGGGGCCGACCTCGATGTTGGTCAGCACCTTCCAGCCCAGGGTCTCGATCATCGCCACCTTGTCGGCCTTGGGCATGGCGACGAACAGGCGCTGCTGGTCCTCGGTCAAAGCCCAGTCCTGGCCCGGCTTCTCGAGCAGTGGCATGGCCAGGAGCTTCGAGCCGCCGAACCCGAACAGCGGATCGACCACCGAGATGCTGGCGTCCTCGTTGAGCGCGAGGACGTAGAAGACGTTGAGGTCGACCTCCGCCTGGGAGAGGAGCGAGCCGCCGAGGAACCCCTCCACTTTGCTCTTGCAGGGGTCCGGCTCGGCGTCGCCCGAGGGCGGCAGGAGGTCGAGCCAGGCGGCGGGATAGACGGCCGAGAGCGGCTTGCCCGTGTGGCCGTCGCGAAGGTTGACCCGCACCCGGGCGTAACCGTCCTCGATGAGGCCGGCGGAGCCGTCGAGGGGCGTGATCGAGATGTCGACCTCGACGCCGTCGTGGCTCACGCTGCCGTGGAACGGAGCGGTGCCGGCGGCTTCGGACGCGCTGTCCGAGGTCGTGGCGGGGGTCGTGACGCCGGCCGCTGCCGGCAGGGCCGCGAGCGCCACCATGGCGGCCGCGACGAGGATGTATCGCAGGGTCTTCGATCGCATCAGATGGTCCTTCCTGAACAGTTCGTTGCTAGGAGTCTGCGCGGCAGAACCGCGCGGCCGCGTTGCGAGCGCCGCAGGCCCGGATGCAAGGCGTTCGCGACGCGGGCGATGCGGTGGCATCGTTGAGGAGCGACAACGCAGCAGACGGGCCTGCGCCGTCGCAACCCTCTGGGGACGCGGGGGTTGTGGGCGTCTTCTTCGTTTCTCGTCGTCGATGATGACTCGGCATCTATCTCCTCCTCGTGCCTCGAATCCGCACGCACAAGACCCGCGCCCGCGGTCACGTGGTTCTGTCGCGCAGACTCCTAGAGCTGATCGCGGGGAAAAAGAGGGGGTCGCCGCGACCCGATGGGCTGCCACCCAGTGATGGGCCGCGGCGACCGACCCTGCGAAATCAGCGACTGTCCGCTTCGAGCGAGCCGCTCGGAGCGAGCAGGTCGACCGATGGCGCCGCGGTCGACGCCAACGGTTGCGCAGGCTGGCTCGTCAGCCACTGCGGCTCGTACTGGAGCAGACTGCTCTCGCTGTCATGCACCCGGAAGATGCCCCAGATGCCGTCGGCCAGGTACCAGGGCACGTAGTCGCGCCACATGAAGTCGCCGACCACCCCGAACAGACCGCCAGCCCCGTGCTCCGGGATGACGTCGAAGGCGTTGGTCGGGCCGTGGCCGTACTCCACACCCTTCCACTCGGAGGTGGTGCTCGAGCCGATCACCTGGGACTGGTTGGTGAAGGGCTCCTCCTGCCAGACGTGACCGTGGAGACCCCACGTGTGGTTCTGGGAGTCACCGCCCGGGTGGACGAGCCGGAAGCGCACCGCCTCACCGCGCACGGCGTTGAAGAGCGGCGTCTTCGGGTCGTGGCCGACCACCGGGTCGGGCGGCACCTGGAGGTTGGAGAAGCTGTCCGCGAGCTGGATGTTGGCCAGCACCTCGGGCGCGGTGCCCTCGCGGAACCAGACCGGCTCCGTCCTGTAGTTGGTCGCCGCCTGGCCGGTCTCGGCCGGATCCTCGGAGACAAAGAGCGGCCGGACCGGGGTGCCGTCGCCGTACTGGAGGTTGATGTCGTCCTGGAAGACCAGCACGAACTCGCGGAAGGTCTCACCGTTGGACTTGGTCACCTTGGCCTTGGCGCGCGAGCCCGGGTACTCCTTCCAGGTGGAGCCCGCGGGCTCGACCACCAGCGCGCCCACCGCACCCTTGTTGGAGTGCTTGATGGGGTCGGAGGAGTAGAGCGCCACGGCGCCGAACTCCACCGGGATCGGCGTCACCTTGCCCGGCTTCGGCTTGGTGATGCCGGCATACCAGGTGTAGTTGCGGCTGCTGTTCGGGGCCACGGTCTGGACCGGGTTGGCGCCGACGTTGTTGCCGTCGGAGTCGCCCACGTCGTAGCTCACCTCCTGGGCGTGCAGGCCCACGTAGCCCGACGGCTTCACCTGGTTCTGGTTGAACTCGTCGACGATGTTGGGCAGCAGGCTGTAGCCCAGGGCGTCCTGGACGTTGAGCACGCAGTTGGTGAGCCGGACGTTGACGCACTCGCCGGCGGCGGCGCGCAGGATGAGCGGCTCGCGGGGCGCCGCATCCTTGAGCTTGACCGCGCAGATGTCGGTGCCGTACTTCTCCGCCATCAACGCCGAGTACTCGAGGTCCGACGCGTGGACGAACAGGATGCCGGTGGGGTCGTTGAGCGGTGAGCCCGGGAGCCCCGGCCGGTCGTTGTAGTAAATGGTGCCCTCGGCGAGCGAGTCCGCCGCCGAGATGGCGTAGACGTCGTAGGAGCGCGGGGTGGCGCTCGAGATGCACGGTCCGACGAAGCCCGGCGCACCGGCATCGAGCCCCGGGGCCGCGCCGTCGGTGTTGGTGGACAGGGTCCGCAGGTCGCTGCGCGCACCGCGCTGGACGCGGATCAGGCCCCAGATGCCGTCCCACAGGTCGTCCACCGAGGATCCCGCCTTGTACAGGAAGTCGATGGAGCGGCCGTTGGCGATGTCACCGAGAAGGGCCGGGTCGTCGGTCAGGAGCGGCGGGATCTCGAAGTCGTAGAACTCGGAGATGCCCATCATCTGCGACGACTTGTAGCCCGAGTTGACGTGCTCCGGCTCGAACAGCCAGCGGATGCCGTGCATGCTGAAGTTGTGCTCGCCCTCGTGGGCGCCCACCAACGTCCGCACCCGCACGTCGTCGTCCTCGTAGGCCCGCATCATCGGCGTGTAGGGGTCGGTCCCCTGGACGTCGGCGGTCAGCGGGCTCGGGTAGTTGGGCTCGGCCACGTTGAGCGCCGAGTCGTGACGCGGGATGGACGCGAAGGCCCAGGACAGGTCGCCGGCCGGGAAGAAGGGCGACTGGGCGTTGGTGGTGGGGTTCTTCACCCGCAGCGCGATCGGCTCGTTCCTGTAGTTGATCACCTTGGTGCCGGGGTCGTCCGCGCTGACCGCCTCCGGGCAGGGGGGCGCCGCGCCGTCCGGGCACCGGCCGACGAGGAACGGCTTCTCGTAAACCCAGGGCTTGGTGGCGAGCTGGGTCCACTGCTTCGCCCGCCCGGGCGGGTTGACGGCGTTCGCCGGGTCCGGGTACGACAGGTTGTCCGCCGTGTAGGCGTGCTGGAAGTCACCGAACTCGAGCATGAACTCGCGGAAGGTCTCCGGGCCTTCGATCACCGCCTGCCAGCTCGTCGGCCCGCCGTCGGGGCGCACCGGGTTGCCGCCCAGGTCGAAGCCGAGCTGGACACCGGTCTCGTTGTGGTACCAGAGCGAGCCTTCGCGCTCGGTCACGAGACCGGCGTAGAGGCCGACCTGCTGGTGGGTCGAGGGTCCGAAGTGGTCGTGAGTGAAGACGGTGCGGAGCGTCCGCTCCCGGCTGTACCGGCTGAGGACGTCGTCCACGTACCAGCGCTGGACCGTGGTTTGCGCCCCGTCGACGCCGAAGAAGGGGTGCTTCTTGGCGGTCAGAGGGAACTGCGCCTTGCAGTTCTTGCAGGCGAAGAGGCCGCCGTTCAGGTTGATGGCGCCGATCAGGTGGGTCACCTCCTCCGGAGAGAGGGTGCCGTCCTCGTAGTTGAAGCCGTTGGCGCCGCCGTCCGACGAGGTGACGTCGAACTTCACCAGGTGGATGTGCTGCCCCAGGATGTCGGTCGGGGTACGCACCTGGAAGTCGTCGAGCTCGTAGTCCTTGGGCACCAGGTTGGTGTGGAGGAACTCGACGCAGTCGTAGGTGTTGGCGCGGATGAAGAGCGGCTCCGGCGGTTTGATGCGGCTCTTGTAGGGCGCCACGTCCTCCCACAGCGAGAGGAACCGCTGCTGCGGGAAGTGCCAGCCCTTCTTGTTGAACACCACGTCCATCTCGATGTTCGCCGCCTTGTAGGTGATGTTCCGCCTGGCGTTGGGGTAGCCCGTGGCCGCCGGCCGGTAGCAGGGGTCGGCGTAGGGCGCGCCCGGGGTGGGTGCGGTGCCGTTGACCTCGAACAGGCCGGTGGTGGCGCCGTCGGGCGTGTAGGTGGTGACGAAGCCGTCCTGGGCGCCGTCGAACTGGTCGGCGTGGTAGGCCATGGCCTGTTGCTCCCAGGGCTCGCCGGCCTCGGCGAGCTGGTACGCGTTGGCCACGTCGACGGTCTTGGTGAAGTCGAGGCGGGTGTGGATCTCGGTGATCGTGCCACCGTTGACCACGTGGCGGGGCAGACCGCCGTCGTGCACGTTGCCGGCGCTGTCGTGGTAGACGTCCATGGGTGGCGTCGGCGGGCGCTGGCCGGCCTCGGCCGGGATGTAGAACGGGTAGCCCGGGTTGCCGACGGCGGGCGAAGGCAGAACCACCTGGCCGTTCTGGATCGCCACCTGGGTGCTCGGCGGCAGCGGCATCGGCTGGCCCGGCAGGGGGACGATCGCCGGGATCGGCGTGCCGTCCGCGATCTCGCCGTCCGGCAGCGCCCGGCTGCCGGGGAGCGGCCGTCCGGCCTGGTCGACCGGCGTGCCGATCTCGATCACGTCGTGGGTCCGCCACATGCTCCACATGCCCTGGGCGAAGTGGGGGTAGAAGTGGCAGTGGAAGATCGAGTCGCCCGGGGTCTTGTTCCGGTTGCCCGAGCCCTCGTGGGCGATTTCGTAGGTGAACGCGGACCCCTGGCCGATGGCCTGGGAGTCGAGGTAGGTGGAGTTATCGGCGTCCGGCGTGTGCAGCCACTGGTGGGCGTGGAGGTGGAAGATGTGGTGATCGTCCGAGCCCGCCAGCAGGTTGCGGAACTTCACGTGATCGTTGAGGTAGGAGTGGTAGACGTTCGACGGATCGTCCGGGTAGTAGGCGACGGTCGCCTTGGGGCCCGGAGTGGGCGGGCAGTAGCCCGGCTCGATCTCGGTGATGCCCTGCTCGATCAGTTGCTTGCTGGTGCACGGAGCGTTGGCCGGCACGTCGACCACCATGGCCGGGTCGCCCACCGCCCACGACGACAGGAAGAACTCCTCGTACAGGCAGTTGACGCAGTTGTGCATCGGGCCGACGCCGAGCCGGTTGGCCAGGATCTCGGCGCCGATGCCGCCGGTGCCGTAGTTGATGGCGAACGCGTCGCGCACGCTGTGGAGCGTGTACTTGAGACCGCCGCCGCCGGCCGCGGACTGGGAGTTGGTGTCGTAGAAGTGGGGGAACGCCTGCACCGCCCCCGGCTCATCGTGGAAGATGATGGTGAACTCGCGGAACGGCTCCTGCCGGTTCGGCAGCACCCCGATCTGGGGATAGGTCTGCGGGATCGGGCCGTTGGGGCCGGCGATGATCGCCGTCAGGTCGGAGTGCACGATCTCGTTGTTGCCGTTGAGCATCTTGAGGATCGGCAAGCCGGCGTACGCGTGGGCATAGGGGTAGGTGGCGTTGTAGTTGACCACCGGGAAGCCGTGCACGAACGGCGAGGCGACGCCGGTCGGAGTCGGCCAGGTCGACGGGTTGGTGGTGGCGAGGGCGAAGTCCTGCTCGGTCACCTGGCTGCGGTACCAGACCGAGCCCCGGGGCTCCACGTTGACGGCGCCGAAAAGACCGGTCGCGATGGTGCCGTTGTCGCTCTGGGGCCCGCCCGTCAGGGCCGCGGCGGAGTGCATGAGGAAGGTCCCCTCGCGCTCGGCGTACAGGCGGTAGGTGACCGTCTGGTTCGGGGTCGCCAGGCTGGAGCCGTTCTGCCCCACCCAGGAGCCGTCATCGCCGATCGACTGGAGCTGCATGCCGGTCACGTGGATCGAAGCCTCGCGGGTGACCGGCTGGTCGTCCACGCCGTCACCGTCCACGTCCGCGTTCGTCGGGTGGAGCCAGTTGGTGAGCTCGATGTTCAGGCAGTCGCCCACGTTCATGCGCAGCACCAGCGGGCGCGGACGCTTGTCCGGACGGAGCATGGCGTTGCCGGCGCTGGGCACCGAGCCACCGAGGCTCGCGATCACGTCCCGCTTCAAGGCGAAGATCTGCCCGTGGGGCTGGGTCGCGCCGAGGCGGTTCCAGAAGTAGGGTTGGTCGATGGCCACCACGCGCGCGTAGATCTGACGCTCGCACGTCTGCGTGGTCAGCGCTCGTGCCGCCTCGGGGATGGCGACGACGGACAACGCGCTTAGGATGAAGGCCACCAGCCACGGAGAGAAGCGGTGGGTCAGGGTTCGCACGGCCAGGTTCCTCCTTGGTCCTTGGTCTGTGTACGGGCCGCCCGGTGGGCTGCCCGGCGTCTCTGGATTTCCGATTGACTCCAGTAGACCGCGCCGTGGGGTGGGGAGAAACGGCAGAAGAGCCAGTCTTTTGGCTGGCCACCCGCACGGGTGGGATGGCTATCCGAAGGGGTGGGAAGAGCGCCTGGCCGTTGGTACAGGTGCTTGTCCTCGCGGTCAGGTAAGATCGGTATTGTGAAACCACGAATCCGGATCTTGATCGCCGACGATCAGACGCTGTTTCGCCGGAGTTTCCGGGCGTTGTTGGAGGCCAAGGGCTACGACGTGGTCGCCGAGGCGGAGACGGGTGAGCGGGCGCTCGAGCTGTCCCGCAACCTGCACCCGGACATCGTGCTGATGGACCTGGAGATGCCGGAAATGGGCGGGCTCGAGGCGACGAGGCGTCTCACCGAGGGCGGGTCGGGGGCGCGGGTGGTGGTGTTGACCGCGTCGCGCGACGATCGCCGGCTGGTGGAGGCGATGCAGGCGGGGGCCCAGGGCTACCTGTTGAAGACCCTGGAGCCGGATCGCCTGTTCGATCTGCTCGACGGCGTCGTCCAGGGGGAGCCGGCGCTCGAAGCGGACCTGGCACAGCGGGCCCTCCAGCGGCTGGCCCTCGGCCAGGGAGGGCGCAAGGACCCCTTGCGGCTGACCGAGCGCGAGGAGGAGGTGCTCCGCTGGATGGCCGGCGGCGTCACCTCGACCCGGGCGCTCGCCGTGCGGCTCGGCGTGACGGAGCGCACCGTGAAGTTTCACATCGGCAACGTGCTGGAGAAGCTCCAGGTCAGTAGCCGCGCGGAGGCGGTGAGCGTGGCGCTACGCGAAGGGTTGGTCAAGCCCGAGGAGAGCTGAGCCCGGCCTCCGGGCTGGCTTGGTCCGGATCCCGTCCCTGTCCGTCTCGCTCCATGCACCTCTCTGTATGGAGGCACTCTCTGGACAGCCGCACTACCATTCTCAACCCGACGCCCTCGGTCCATCCGCGTGGCCCGTGGACGCAGATCGCGGTGCTCTTCCTCGGCATCTCCGCCGGGGCGATGCTCTATGCAACGCACCGGATCGGTGAGCTCCACGTGGCCCATTACGCACCGATCGAGCGTGCCGCGGCCGAGCTGAGGGTCGCCCTCGCCAGCGCGCACCTCTGGCTCGAGGAGTACTTGACGGGCGATCCCCAGGTGGACCTGGAGGCCGACGTCTACGACGAGTTGGCGCACGCGGATGCCCTCGCCCGCGCGCTGCTGGAAGGGGGCAGGGTCGACGAGAGCCGGAGGATCGTCACGCCGTTGCGCGACGAAGAGCTGCGCCGCTGCGCAACGAGAATCCTCCGCGGCCTGGAGCGCTTCCGCGTTCTGATCGGCACCCGGCTTCAGAGCACGTCCGGCGTCGGCACGCGGCTCGACGAACGGTTCGACGAGAACTTTCGCGACCTGCTGACCGAGCTCGGCGCCCTCGAGGGCGGCATCGAGGTGCGCATGCTCGCGAGCCGCCACCGGGCGACCCAGCTCTTCGTTGCCATCCTGGTCTTCTGGCTGCTGCTCCTGGGCGTCACCCTGGTCACCCTGAGCAGGAGAGCGCGGCGCCAGCTCCAGACCGAGGCGGCTCTGCGACACAGTGAGGACCAGCTCCGCCAGGCCCAGAAGCTCGAAGCCGTCGGTCGCCTGGCCGGCGGCCTCGCCCACGACATCAACAACTACCTGGCGACCATCAACAGCCAGGCGGGCCTGGTCAAGATCCTCCACGGCAACGCTCCGGGGGTGGCGCCGCTCATGGACGAGATCATCGGCACCGTCGGGCGTACCACGTCGCTGATTCAGCGCCTGCTCGCCTTCAGCCGGAGCCAGCCCTCGCGCCCGAGGGTGGTCGACCTGACCGCGCTGGCCGAGGAGCTGGCGACCATGCTCCGCCGCCTGCTGGGGGACGACGTCAGCCTCGTGATCCGCTCCAGTCGCGAGGTCTGGCCGGTGGAGGCCGACCCCTCCCAGATCGAGCAGGTGCTGGTCAACCTGCTGGTCAACGCCAGCGAGTCCATGCCGGGCGGCGGCCGGGTCGTGGTGAGCATCGCGAACATGACCCGGTCCGGCCCGCCCACCCCGGCGGGGCACCCCGCCGGGGACTTCGTCTGTCTCGAGGTCTCGGACGACGGCCAAGGGATCGCGCCCGAGATCCGCGACAAGATCTTCGAGCCGTTCTTCAGCACCAAGGCGCGCGCCGCGGGCGAGGCGCAGGCCCACTCCGGCCTGGGTCTCGCCACCGTCTACGGCATCGTGCGCCAGGCCGGTGGCCGGGTGGAGGTGGAGAGCGAGCCGGGCGCCGGCACGACCTTCCGCGTGTTCCTTCCCCGCACTCACCGACAGCCCGAGCCGCTCGAGGAGATCGGGAGCGAGACCCACGAGGGCTCCTTGCCGGCGGCCGTTCGCGGCTCGGGTCAGCGGATCCTGGTGGTGGAGGACAACCCGGAGCTGCGCAACACCACGGTCGCCGTGCTGGCGGCCATAGGCCACGACGTCGCCTCCGCCGCCGACGGGTTCGAGGGGATCGGCCGGGCGCGCGACGCCGACCCGCCCTTCGACATCGTGGTCACCGACCTGGTGATGCCCGAGGTCTCTGGTCGCGACCTGGCGGAAGCGGTCCTCGCCACGACCGGAGCCGGTGTCATCCTCACGTCCGGATTCTGCGACCGCATTCCGGTGAAGGACCTGCTCGCCTCCGACCGCGTGCGCTTCCTGGACAAGCCGTTCACGCCGAAGGATCTGCTCGGCGCCATCGCGGAGCTCGGCGCGGCCCGCCCGCCCACCGGGACGACGGATCGGTCGGGGCCTCAGCTCGGCATGGGTCGTTGAAGCGTCTGTCGCCAGCTTTCAGTAAATTTCTCTAAGAAAGAGAGTAGCTGTTCCTAGAGGGCTCGGCGTGCCCGATTCGTCCCGGTTTGTCGAATCAACTGCACTTCCGGAGTCGGACCTATTAGGTAATGAAGATTTCATAATTTATCAAGGAGGAAGAAGGAATGGGCGCTCCCCTCTCGATCTGTGATCTCTGCCGACCGTCGGGCTCCCTCCGGCGAGCTTCCGGCCGGCCCGCGTCGATCCCGCTGGTGCTCCTGCTGCTCTTCCCGCTCCTGGTGGTCTCTGCCGGGGCTTCCCACGCGGTCGGTTACCGGGACGCCACCGCCGAGCACCCGGCGATTGCTTCGTACCGGCGAGCCCCCTCGGCCACCCTCGCGATCGCCGAGGAGCTCCAGGCCCGCGGGGCGGTCCGGATGGACGAGTTCATCGGCCACCACCCGATCAAGCCGTACGGCGCCCCGGGTGTCGCCCTGCTCGACTACGACCTGGACGGCGACCTGGACCTCTTCGCCACCAACGGCCCGGGGGCCGCGAGCTCCCTGTTCTCGAACCAGCTCACCGAGACCGGCGCCCTCGGCTTCGTCGACGTCGCCCTGGCCGCGGGCGTCGACGCCACCGACCAGGACTCGACCGGCGTCTGCTTCGGCGACATCGACAACGACGGCGACCCGGACCTCTACGTGCTCGGCCGTGCCGAGCCGAACCGGCTGTTCGAGAACCTGGGCGACGGGGCGTTCGCCGACATCACCGCCACGGCTGGCGTCGGCGGCGGGGACCACACGTCGACCGGCTGCTCCATGGGCGACTTCGACGGCGACGGCCTGCTCGACATCGTGGTCGGCAACGGCTTCGACATGGCCTCCAACCTGCCGATCTTCGTCGAGCCCTACGCCCTCAACGAGAGGAACCTCCTGTTCATGAACCGGGGCGGGAACCGGTTCGAAGACGAGAGCGTGGCCTCCGGCGTGGCCGATGAGCAGGACATCACCTGGGCCGTCGCGGCAGTCGACCTCGACCAGAACGGTATCGTCGACATCGTCACTGCCAACGACCAGGGCGGCATCCCGTTCGAACGATTCGGCGGCCTCGACCGCGGGTTCATCCGCTACCTGGTCAACGACGGGACCGGCCGGTTCACCGACGTCACCACCCAGGTCGGGCTCGACCACCCCGGGGACTGGATGGGTCTCGCCTTCGCGGACTTCGACGACGACGGCCTGCTCGACTTCTTCGGCTCGAACACCGGCGACTGGTTCGAGGACTTCCTGGGCGTTCCGGCGCCGCTGGGTGCCCAGACCTCCCGCTGGTACCTCCAGCGGCCGGACGGCAGCTTCGCCGACCCCGGCGTGGGCGGCCTCGTCGCCACCGGCTTCGGCTGGGGAACCTCCACCCTCGACTACGACAACGACGGCGACTCCGACCTCGTCTTCTACGGCGGTCTCGCCCCGGGCCCGATCGTCGAGTCCTCGAACCCCGGATCGCTGCTCGACAACGACGGCCGGGCCAACTTCAGCTACGCCCTCGACGAGCTCCTCGCCCACGGCGCCGACCACAGCCTCCGGGTCGAGCACGGGCTGGCGGTCGGGGACCTGGACCGCGACGGCTTCCCGGACATCGTCTCCATCTCCTCGGCCAACCTGCCGGTTCAGCCGCTGTCGCCGTTCGGCACGATCCCGTTCCCCCAGGTCTTCGGCTCGCCGATCGACGGGCTGGCGGTGTTCTTCCCCTCGTGGCTGCCGGGCAACGGGCCGGCGGAGCTCGTCTACAGCGGCGTGCCCCTTCTCGAAGGCACCGTGGCCCTCGAGCTCTCCACTGGTGACAGCGGCAACGGCTGGATCGCCGTCAGCACTCGGGGCTCGGTCGGCGACGTGCCGGGCGCACGGGTGAACCGGGACGGGATCGGTGCCGTGGTGGCGGTCACGCCCCGCTCGACCGGGGGCGATGTGCCCGCACCCACGGCCCGGCGGCCGGTGCTCGGCGGCTCGAGCTACGCCTCGCAGCACGCCCTCGAGACCACCTTCGGCCTCGGCTCGGC